>Ga0214473_10000540_pt1:12500-53015 | contig 53015 bp, 42 predicted proteins | sample RVTome_7_FD_203509 | JGI IMG/M metagenome (GOLD analysis project Ga0214473, IMG submission 203509) | Soil microbial communities from uranium-contaminated site in the Upper Colorado River Basin, Wyoming, United States - RVT98D197 | ecosystem: Environmental > Terrestrial > Soil >... | reverse complement strand
TAAATCAAGAATTGATTCAAATGATGATAAAGAATATAATTAAGAATATATTTTAATTTTCTATTTCAATATTTAGTATCTTGTGCAAAGATATGTAAAATAATATATTTTTAAATATTGTAGGGAAACTATACATCTTTTTTTTAGTTTGGTCCCCAAGCGGACTAAAGCCTAACCTTATAGAATATGATAAATATATAGAATATTAATATTTTATTCAAACATATAGAATTATATAGAATTATGATAGATAAAGGTATTTTGTTAGTAAGTTGTGGGGAGCATATATGAGGGGGAAATTCCCCCTCCAACACCCCCGTTTTGCGCAAAAATACGTAAATTAATATATTTTAAAATATTGTAGGGTTTAATTTGTTGGTCCCCAAGCGGACTAAAACCTAACCTTATAGAATATGATAAATATATAGAATATTGGTGTTTTACTCAAATATAGAAATATATAGAATTATGATGAATAAAGGTATTTTGTTAGTAATTTTGGGGGAGCATTATAACTAATTGCGCGAGGGGGAATTTCCCCCTCCAACACCCCGCTTACTAATCGCTTAAATCAAGAATTGATTCAAATGATGATAAAGAATATAATTAAGAATATATTTTAATTTTCTATTTCAATATTTAGTATCTTGTGCAAAGATATGTAAAATAATATATTTTAAAATATTGTAGGGAAACTATACATCTTTTTTTTAGTTTGGTCCCCAAGCGGACTAAAGCCTAACCTTATAGAATATGATAAATATATAGAATATTAATATTTTATTCAAATATATAGAATTATATAGAATTATGATAGATAAAGGTATTTTGTTAGTAAGTTGTGGGGAGCATATATAATTAATTGCGCGAGGGAACTTCCCCCTCCAACACCCCGCTTACTAATCGCTTAAATCAAATAATTAGCTAAATTATATATTAGTTTGGCTTATTCTTTATATATATTAAAAATTTTTAAATGGATATTATTTACTTTAGTAGTAATTTGAGGGCAATATGTATATATGCTCCCTACAAACTACAACTGTGCTACCTTAAATACTTATAAAATTATCAAGTTCTTAAGTCTTGAATAAATTCTTTAAGTTCTTAAGTTCTATAAATAATAATAATCTAGGTTATGCAATGGTAGTCTTAGGGCCCAAAATTTCTAAAAAATGGTATAGTCGCCCTATAATATATTATTTTATAAAAAATTCCCGAATTTTGCGTGCCCAGAATAGACTAATGCATTAAATAATTAGCTAAATTATATATTAGTTTGGTTTATTCTTTATATATATATATTAAAAATTTTTAATGAATATTATTTACTTTAGTAGTAATTTGAGGGCAATATGTATATATACTCCCTACAAACTACCATGTGCTACCTTAGATACTTATAAAATTATCAAGTGCTTAAGTCTTGAATAAATTCTTTAAGTTCCTTAAGTTCTTAAGTTCTATAAATAATAATAATCTAGGTTATGCAATGGTAGTCTTAGGGTCCCAAAATCTCTAAAAAAATGGTATAATCACCCTATAATATATAAATTTATAAAAAAATTCCGAAATTTGCGCTCCCATTATGCAATGGTAGTCTTAGAACTATCATAGATATTGAAGCAAATACTATGCAGAAGAAAAAAATAAATATGACAATGGTGAAAAAGAAAGTATGATTATTATCCTATCAAAATGATTATATCATAAAAAAATTGAATTAATAAATTTGATTATCATTAACAATCATACACCTTGAATGAATACTCAAACAACTACTACTAGCAAAATAACATTTCTCTCTGGGAATGTAGAGTGTACCATCCAGCCCATAATATCCGAAGTTCCAACAGAGTGTGCCATCCAGCCCATAATATCCGAAGTTCCGACAGAGTGTCAAAATTGCGGTACATGGAGCATAGCCACTAAAACCAATGTATATCTTCGGAATCCCTTCGCAAGTCCGTGTGATTGTAATGCGGAATGTCATAAGTGTGGACTTAGATGGAAATTTCCATTTCCTTAGGATTGATAATCTTCTTTTTACTCCGATTTCCCATCGATCGAGAGATATTGACTAACGAAGTCATTGCTTTTTGTGAAGTGCTTCAATATTATTATAGTGATTTGCATTAAAATTTATATATTTTAAAATATTGTAGGGAAACTATACATCTTTTTTTAGTTTGGTTCCCCAAGCGGACTAAAGCCTAACCCTATAGAATATGATAAATATATAGAATATTAATATTTTATCCAAACATATAGAATTATATAGAATTTCGTTGGTTTTTATACTACTATTAAGGAATAAATTGAATGAAAAGAACTTAATTATAATTATCTAAAATGGTTATAATCATCTAAAATTATTTAATCTAATGATTTAATCTAAAAAATTTGAAAAATAAATAAATAATTTATATCTTTGTTGCTGAATTTTTATTTTAATGCAGAAACAAATTACTCAGTGCACAAGGGGAATCTATGTTCCCATAGAAAACATGAAAATGTATATTCCTACAACAGCTACAGATACAAATTGGACAATTTGCCAAGTTTGTATCAATTTAGGATGCCATAATAAAATGGGAATCGAAATAAGGGAACTACAACAAAGTGATATTGCAGATCCATTATGGGATGGAGGGGCATTTTGTGATTGTTCACAAGAACACGAATATGTTATGATAAATTATTGTAGTAATCATAATATTAATGAAAAAAATAAATGTCAAGAATGTGGTTTTATATCAACTGGTGTCATATGTTGTAGATGTGCTTATTTTTCGGATAGGTGTATCTGTAATAAAAGATTGCATGATATAATAAAAACGCATATTGATACACTATTAAATGGTTCTAGTTTTCATAGGGAAAAACAAATTGCTTACTCCATACTTAAAAATATTTTTAAAGATAAATGGGAAAAATTATGGAAAGATATTTTATTTTATCGAAATAATAAATGTGATCAAGAGGAACAGAATAAATTTATATCAAATTATATTGAAATTTTGAAAATCAGTGAATAAAGTTTCCATCAAATATTTGGAACACTAAATAACATGTAAATATATAAGGATAAATAATTTTTTATTTATTCATGATTTTGAAATAAATAGGATAAGTTGACTAGGTAGAGCTTCCTATAGGTTTATTTCATCAAAATTAATAATTTTTTTATCACGTGGTTAGGTGATCGTAAATTATACTTTGCATTAATCCAAAGATCTTTCAAAATATGTTATCTTGCGCAAAAGTGCGTAAATTAATATATTTTAAAATATTGTAGGGAAACTATACATCTTTTTTCATTTGATCAATTTTTTTTAATAATTATTTTTATTCAAAAAAAATTGAATATTTTTCATTTGGGTAATACTGATGTTATAATAAGATGTTCCCAATAGACTCTGCATTTGGAATTTTCTGTTATAATTCAACAGGCGAAGAGATCTTAAAGTTTATTAATGAATATGAAAAATTCCCAGTTCATTCCTATAAATTATCACTTAGAACACGGATAGTAAATAAAATAAATTCTAATTCAACTGATACCTATAATATAATTCAAAAACACGAATTGGGTAAAGCATTTATAATTGCGTGCAAAAAGAATTATGTTAACACTGTTATAGTTTTATTAGAACTTGGAACTGATATAGAAACCATAGATAATAGCCAGATAACTGGATTAATGCATGCATGTGGTTATGGTAATGAAGATATAGTTAAATTGTTAATAGAGCGCGGAGCCAACATAAACCATACAGATATCAACGGATCTAATGCGTTGATGTTTGCTTCAGAGAAGGGAAATCAAAATATAGTGAATTTATTGCTAGAAAAAGGAGCTGATGTAAATCACGCTGATGCCAATGATGATACAGCATTAATAACTGCATCTTATAACAATCATGTAGATACAGTTAAGTTATTACTAGAGAAAAAGGCTAATATAGATCATGCATCCAATGTGGAGACTACACCCATAATTTGGGCCGTTATAAGGAATCATATAGATATAGTTAGGTTATTACTAGATAATAGAGCTAACATAGATCATTACGATATAAAAGGAAATACAGCCATAACATATGCACAAGGGAATCCTAATATAACCGAATTATTATTAAAACAAAACAACAAAATTATAATGCAAACTTAAATCACTTAAATCAAGAGCTGGTTCAAACTATAAATTAACATGATAATGTTTTTTATAGTTAGAAAGATATCTAAAAAAATTGAATTTATTTTTTTTCATAATCTTTGATGATATAAGAACAAAAAAATCAACATGAGTAAAAAGCCATTACGATTGATGATAAAAATAGATTCTGCATCGCTTATGCAAAAAGCAGAAAATATCAAGGAATTAACAATTCGAAGTGATATAGAAAATGCAATTCAAATATGGAATCCAAAAGTGATGAAATCATTTTTGGAATTAGCGATGGAAAAATATGATTTGGGAGAAAGTATAATATCAGATGCACAATTTGATGTTATATATAATTATTATATATTGAAGGGCGGAGAATCACTCAAACCAAAAGAAACAGATGAAACAATACCAATATATTTAAGTAGTTTGGATAAAATATTAGAAGATAAGATAGAATCATGGATAGTAAAAAATCCATGGTCATCATATATGATAAGTGATAAGCTAGATGGGATGTCATTATGTATAATATATATGGATGGGAAGATTGATAAAATTTATACCAAGGGAGCATATTCTGGTAAAAACGGATCGGATCTTACGCATTTGGCTGAATATTTTAATTCGAGTGTACTTAGAGTAATAAATACAAATGGAAAATTAATAGTTCGTGGTGAATTAATTGTTTCGAAGGAAAAATTCAAAACAATTAAGCGATATAAGAATCCTAGGAATATGGTTGCGGGTATAACCAAAAGGAAATTAGATAAAATAGATAGTGAATTGGGATATATATTAAATCAGTTAGATTTTGTAACATATGAAGTAATGTTTCCAAGATATCCAACGGATCAACAATTTAATATATTGGAATCATATGGTTTTAATACGGTAGATCATCATGAATATAATAATATTAATAAGGCAAAACTGGATGAAATATTAATTAATCGTAGAACTAATAGTCCATATGATATTGATGGTATAGTAATAATGAATAAAAATCTTAATCCTATAACGGACTCTGGTAATCCGGATTATGCAATTGCATATAAGATGAGTTTAGAAGATCAAACAGCTGAAACAGAAGTAATAGCAGTTGAATGGAAGCCAAGTAGACATGGACAAATAAAACCAACAATACGATATAAGCCGGTAATAATAAGTGGATCTACATATCAATTAGCGACGGGTCATAATGCAAAATTCATATTAGATAATAAGATAGGACCAGGAAGTAAGATAATAATTATTCGTGGCGGAGATATTAATCCATTTGTTGAAAAAGTTCTAAGTGAATCAGTACCGGCATTTCCAGAAGATGTGGAATGGCATTGGAATAAGACTGGAGTGGATATAAATTTAGATGATATAGAATATAATGTTGATGTAGAAATTAAGCGATTAACATATTTTTGTAAGGAAATGGGAATTAAGGGGATAGGAGAAGGAACCATTACAAAATTTGTTAATAATGGTTGGGATTTGGATGCTATACTAAGTGCAAATCAGGAAGATTTTAAAGAAATAGATAGAATAGGTGATAAATTAGCATTAAAATTATATGAATCAATTCAAAATTCCATTAAAAATGTAACATTAAATAGGGTAATGGTTGCAAGTGGATCTTTTGGAATAGGATTAGGTGATAAGAAGATAACAGGAATTCTACAGAATTATCCAGATATTCTAGAAAGATATGAACAGATGTCAGAAAAAGAATTTATTGGTGAAATATGTGAATTACCTGGATTTGCAGAAAAGACAGCTACAAATTTCTATAATGGATTAGGTAAATTTATTAATTTTATGAAAATACATAAAAATAATATTACTATTTCAAATGCTGTGCCAGATCAGAAAGAAATTCTAGAAGATGGTCTAATGCAAGGAGAAGTAGTTGTTATGACTGGATTTAGAGATGCTAAATTAGCAAATTGGATTGAATATATGGGAGGAAAAACTGGTACAACAATAACTGGTTCAACGACAATATTATTAGTAAAAGATTTATCCAAGGGAACAAATACAGCTAAGTTCCAGAAAGCAAAGGAAAAGGGAGTTAAAATATATCAAAAAGATTCTTTTGTATCGGAATATCGAATTCAATTATAAATTATTTGTAAATATTTTACAATAAATACTTTGTATCTATAATTTTTATGAAGTTATTATGAACTATAATCTTCGCTATATAATAAAGTTTGATAAACCAATAGACTATTTCGATGTTTCATATTAAATTACTTCTAGCACCTGAGCTATCAGGTTGATAACTGGTTGTGTGCCATCGAGGCGTAGAATCGGGCAGGATAGAGACTTTAACCAAACTTCATGTCGAGCTAGACAGCGACCTTCACGTGTACAATCATCATAATGTGAAGACCATTCAATAAATTTCATGGTTTCATCAGGGAGTTGATCATTGAGACCAATGCCGAGACGCCGAGCCTCGCGATCATGCAGACGTGAAATCCGAATATTGGTTGGTGTATACAAGAAGATTACTAAATCGAAGAAGTCTTTAAGTTCATTTCCCCATGGATCCAACGAACCACTTAGTACCCAAGCTGGCTGCAAAAGAAACTGTTCATGCATCATGTGAAGACGAGAAGGTATATCACGTTTCACTTGATAAGGCGGAATTGATGGAAGCCAGTAATAATCATCAGTATCGTAATGCGATATATTAAGTGCATTGGCCAATGCGTGACCAAGTGTTGTAACTCCAGAACCAGAAGCACCTATGATAAGGATTCTCATAGTGTTAACTTTTTTCTTGATAGATAATAAATATTTTTGGCATATTTCTTCTAATTCTTTTCTTCTGGCTGTTTTGATTATATTTGCATAAGTAGGCAATTCTTCTGATAACCTTTTTTTAAAATCGTGCACATTTAGACCTCCATCTTTTTTACATTTACCATTACATGCATTTATAAATGAAGGATCCATAGTATATAGTATATCAAATTATATTATATACAGCGATTTCTTTAAATTGTTTAATATTTTTTAAAAAATCCAAAGATAATTCTTTGTATTTTGTTAAAATGATATTTTCTATAATCTTCAAAATATTATTTTCTATTATTCTTAAATAAAAATATGAATAAATAAAGATTTTCGTATATGATATAAATATACTAAGTATCATGAATGGAGATGTTGAATAATTCAAATTAGATCAGTTATCCTCTCTGAATTAACAGATACATGATCGAATCTTAACATCTATTTTTTAAAAACCATTTTTAATTTTCCTCGTAAATAGGAAATGTTTACAATCAAACATTACACTGTTACTACTTACGAGTATAGTCGGTTCCTTGGGGGATTCTTATGATCAATCCTGGGTCCATAACAATCAGTTTCTGATTATTTTATATTTTTTTAGGAGTTAGAACTTTATCTTTGGATTTCTATTATAGTATCATTTCTTCTTCTATATACCAATGGATGTTCTAATCCTTTTATTTCTAATAAACCTAATTTTAAGATGTTTAATGCACCATTTATATCTCTGTGTATATATCGGATGTTAACATGTTCCTTGTAACTTTTATCCATTATTTATTATGAGAATTCAATGCTTTCGATTAAAGTCCCATTCTATAACAATTTTCAAAACAATTCCTTTCCAAATTTCATCATTTTCTTGTTGTAATTTAGCTAAATATTCTGAGGCTAAATTTAAACAATCCTTGACAAATTCTTTTGTTTTTATAGTATGGATAGTATTATTATTATCATTTTTGATTGAATTCCAGGTATTTCTAATAAGTTCTGGTGGAATTGGATCACATATTTTGATATGAAGATCATCACTATGTGATGTATCAAAACCAATTAAATCATAACCACGATCAAACGGTTCTTCGGCGAAGGTTGTTCCACCATAAAAATATTTTATAATTTCCTCATATTCATCTGTTAGAGAATGATGAAAATTTTTTGAATTACATGATCCTAAAGAATGACATATTTGTTGACAAATATTACACGGTTCAGTAGTACATAAATCATAATCAATATTATGATTGAAACAGGGAAGCCGATGATTTAGTTTATTAGCTTCACGTCTAAAGTTTCTAACATGTTTAGATATCTGTTGTGCAACTATATGTGTATGAGGTAACTGTAGATAACCACCATAGCATCCTTCATAAGCAATATTCCTTTGCAGCGTGCTACTATATTTAAAAATAGGACCACGAATGTTTGCCTTATAACCTGATGGAGTTATATATTCAGTAATTTGATTATTCATTTCCATAACCCATTATAAGCATAAAAAAAATCAATTCAATTTTTTAATTATGATATAAAAGATATATAGTGATCGAAGAAAATATATATAGTGATCGAAAAAAATATATAGGAATCCAGGAAAAATATATAGTGATCGAAGAAAATATATAGTGATCGAAGAAAATTATATAGTGATCGAAGAAAAATATATAGTGATCGAAGAAAAATATATAGTGATCGAAGAAAAATATATATAGCGATCGAAGAAAATTATATAGTGATCGAAGAAAATTATATAGTGATCGAAGAAAATATATAGAAATCGAAGAAAATTATATAGTGATCGAAGAAAATATATAGAAATCGATGAAAATATATAGCGATCGAAGAAAATTATATAGATCGAAGAAAATATATAGAAATCGATGAAAATATATAGAAAACATATAGGAATTCGAACAAAATATATAGGAATTCGAAGAAAATATATAGGAATTCGAAGAAAATATATAGATTTCGAAGAAAATATATAGCGATTCGAAGAAAATATATAGCGATCGAAGAAAAATATATAGCGATCGAAGAAAAATATATAGTGATCGAAGAAAAATATATAGGATTCGAAGAAAATATATAGGAATTCTAAATTTTATTAATTTTGATATAGAATTACTTAAGAAAATGTAAAAAAATGGGAATTAAATGATTAATTTTAAGTTTAATTTTAAGGATTTAAGGAAAAAAAAAATCTATGTTTAAGATATAAAACAAAAACACAAAAACATGTATTCTATGTACGGAAGTGGAAAATATTCTAGAGCTGATCTAGTTGCTGGACCTAAAGATCCTCGTGGTGCAGGTCGTCAATTATCTAATGGTGCTACTGCTGGTTACGTTATGGGACCTGCTGGTAAGAAAGTATGGCGTATCATTGATGCCCCTGCAAGTGCTACTCAAGGAATTTCTCGTGCTCGTAAACCCATTAGCCAGAAATCTGCTACCATTGCTTTCAACAAATACTGGAAAGCCCGCATGGGAGTTGCTAAAGCTTCAGGAAAGAAACACGCTCCCCGTGGAGTTGCAAGTGCTATGGGCCGTGATATTCTTTATGGTCGCCCAACTGGTCTTCGTACCACAACTTCTTACAAGCGCAACCCTGCTAAACTTGAATACGAAGGAGTTGACTTCGGTGCTAAACGCTACAAACCCGCCACAGGTGCCCGTGCTGCTGCCCTAGCTCGTGGTCGTGCCGCTCTTGCTGCAAAGCGAGGACGTGGACTCTAATACCATAATCTTGGTAAGTAATCAAAGTTAATGATTATTAAGGTATAAAAATATTTAATAAAATATTATTTAATATGAAATATTAAATAATAATTTTTAATAAAAATGATAAAAACATGAATAATTTATTGTTGGGCACATTGAGGGGGTCCGCCGAAATGCAGTTCACCTTCATCATCATCGGAATCTTGTTCAGGAAGACCTAAATAATCATCAAGTTTATTATAAGTTGCTGTAATTTTATCTTTATTTGTGGTAAATAGAGCATTATATTCTTTATCAATACTAGAATTACCTAGAGCTTTTTTAAGATTTTGTACATGATTAGGTTTAATAGATATAGGAAATTCGATATCAAAATTGATATATAGATTTCCACGTTTAGTTCCTTGGTTATTTCCCAATAACATTCCTTCATTAGGAATCATTTTAGAAGTTTTTGGGGTAACTATTTCATTTAGATGAATACGTAACCAGCGTCCATCGAGAGTTTCAATCATAACATTAACGCCAGTTAAAGCCATAGATAAACTAATTGGAACATTAATTTGTAAATCTTTTTTTCCAATTCTTTTAAATTTTTGATCGGGATCATCTGTTGGAATAAGTTCAATAACAACATCACCTGGAATCATATCTCTTAATTGATGACCTTTATTAGGTACTTGCATTCGAATACCCCAATCCATATTAGATGAATCCAATGTAATATCAACGGAACCGGTTCCTTTACAATATCCTTTACCAGAACAAGTAGGACACATATCATTTTGGGGTACATCTGAGCCTTTACCTTTACATTTGCCACATTTATCGAGCATTTGTTGAATCATTGGACCCATTCTTATCATTTTCATAACGTGTCCCATACCGTGACATTGATCACATTTATGGAGTTGTCTACTTTTGCTACCAGTGCCATCGCAATTATTGCATGAATTTTTGCAAGGAAATTTGGCAATAATAGTGCTATTAAGATATAAATCTTTTAATGAAACAGCTAATTGATGAAGAATAGGTTTACATTTCTGTGGACTAGGTCCATCTTGTTGTGGTATTTGTCCAACTCCATCTTTACCATACATATCATAAATTTGTCTAGATTTGGGATCAGATAATGTTTTATAAGCACCAGAAATTTTTTGAAACATTTCTGTTGCTTCTTGTTGATTATCACGATTTTTATCGGGATGCCATTTTCTAGCTAATTTCTTATACGCTTGATCAATCTCTTCTTTACTAGCTTTCCTATCAACTTCTAATATATCATAATATTCACGATTGTTATTACTTCGGTTCATTGCACTATATCAAGGTTATTTTATTATAATAAAATAATTTTAATTTCCTATCAATTTTTTTTGTAATGATTTAATAAATATATCTATTACTATAATTTATATTTAATTAATATAAATAAAACTTTTTTTATTTTTATTTTTATTTTTATTTTTATTTTTATTTTTTATTTTTTTATTTTTTTATTTTTTTATTTTTTTATATTTTTTTTATTTTTTTATTTTTTTATTTTTTTATTTTTTTATATTTTTTTTATTTTTTTATTTTTTTTTATTTTTTATTATTTTTTTATTTTTATTTTTTTTTATTTTTTATTTTTTTATTTTTTTATTTTTTTATTTTTTTATATTTTTTTATTTTTTTTATTTTTTTATTTTTTTTTATTTTTTATTATTTTTTTATTTTTATTTTTTTTTTATTATTTTTTTATTTTTATTTTTTTATTTTTTTATTTTTTTATTTTTTTATTTATTTTTTATTTTTTATTTTTTATTTTTTATTTTTTTTATTTGGGTTTTTGTGTGTTGGTATATTGGAGTTGTTCGGATTATAGTAATAATTATCTAAAAACATATTTAAATAAATTATAAAGCGCATCTATAAGAATTGCGCACTGCATACTACTAATTAAAATTATTTAAATATAATTTTAATGAAATCATAGAATATGTTTAATAATGAAGGTATTTGATATTATATTATTTTATGCTTTAGTCTCTGCGCGCGCTGGTATATTGGAGGTGTTCAGATTATATTTTTTATTTTTTTTGTGATTATGGAACTTAAATCATTAACTATCCATTATCTAACATATTACTACTTAAACATATCTTATAAAAATTGATAATTTAGTTTAAACCATTTTTGATTAGTTATAACAATGAATCTAAACATCGTTAATCGGTTTATAACGAGGTTAGGATTGCATGAATTTGCAAAACCTACTATTAATATTAAGGAAGTTATTACAAATAGTAATCAAATTATGTTAAACTCATGGACTAATATGGCAATGGATAAACCAATTCTACAGTTATATCATGCGACACGATGCATTACAACTAATAAATCTATTATGGAAAATGGATTTATTATTGGAAGTGCATGTAACAAAGGACGTGGTGTTTATTTAGCAAACCATTCTAGATATTCAGCGTTTTGGGCGGGATGTAATAACGGTGTACTTGTATGTGATGTCATATATGATTATGATCACGTAAAAAGATACAAATCTGAAATAAAATCACCTATTTTCAACTCAGAATATGTCGTTACTAATCCGAGATTGATTTATCCAAGATATTTAATTAACTATGATTTACACATCACATGGCCAAATACACAGGAACAATTCCCAGCAGGGTGGGTAGATCATGGGAAATTTGGCTGTCCTAGATGTGATAGTAATGATAATTTTTATCATATGCCATGCCGATGTGATTGTCCTCATGATAGTTATGATTCAAATGATTTGCAATTAGATTAGTCGATGGGTTATTTTTAATTTTTATTTATATTTTTTATTTAATTTTTATTTATATTTTTTATTTTTTATCAAATAAACACAATTAATTTTTATTATAGAATAATAAAAATATTTATAATAATTATATACATTATCTAAGTAAATTTATCAATATAAATAGTATTAGATGTCAGATCTAATAATACAATGGGTGCAACAACAACCTGTTTTTAATACAAATCGTAATGATTTTATTCCATCGATAGCAGTAGATAGTTCAGGCAATGTTTATGTAGCATATTATACGAATGGCACAGTCAGTGGTGGGACAAACAGCACTGGTACTGATATTGTGGTTTTTAAATTAGATACCAATGGTAATTTAATATGGACTCAACAACAAACTATTTTTAATACAAGTAATAGTGATGAACTACCATCAATAGCAGTAGATGGTTCTGGTAATGTTTATGTAGCATATCAAACAGAATTTGGAACAGTTAGTGGTGGGACCAACAATAATGATTCCAATGATATTGTGGTTTTTAAATTAGATACCAATGGTAATTTAATATGGACTCAACAACAAACTATTTTTAATACAAGTGTTTATGATGGGTTTCCATCAATAGTACTGGATGGTTCCGGTAATGTTTATGTAGCATATCAAACAGAACAAGGTATAGTTAGTGGTGGGACCAACAATAACGATTCCAATGATATTGTGGTTTTTAAATTAGATACCAATGGTAATTTAATATGGACTCAACAACAAACTATTTTTAATACTATTTATTATGATGGTTCTCCATCAATAGCAGTGGATGGTTCTGGTAATGTTTATGTAGCATATCATACAAATCAAGGTATAGTTAGTGGTGGGACTAATAATAGTGATACCCGCGATATCGTTGTTTTTAAATTGGATACAAATGGTAACCTAATATGGACTCAACAACAAACCTCTTTTAATACGAGCTATGCAGATAATGAACCATCGATAGCGGTGGATGGTTCCGGTAATGTTTATGTTGCATACTGGACACAAGATGGTACAGTTAGTGGTGGAACTAATAATAATGATTCCAGAGATATAGTGGTTTTTAAATTGGATACCGATGGTAGTTTAATATGGACTCAACAACAAACTATTTTTAATACAATTAGTGAGGATTTTAATCCATCTATAGCAGTAGATAGTTCAGATAATGTTTATATAACATACTATACATTTGATGGCACAGTCAGTGGTGGGACCAATAATGATGGTTCTAGTGATATAGTGATTTTTAAATTAGATACTAATGGTGACCTAATATGGACTCAACAACAAACTATTTTTAATACGAGTAATTATGATTCTTTTCCATCGATAGCAGTGGATATTTCAGGTAATGTTTATGTAACATATATGACAGAAGGTACAGTTAGTGGTGGAACTACTATTGCTTATTATGGCGATATTAATGATATTGTAGTTTTTAAATTAGGATCCACCCTAACCCCAACACCTACCCCAACACCTACCCCAACACCTACCCCAACACCTACCCCAACATCTACCCCAACATCTACCCCAACACCAACACCTACCCCTACTCCAACACCTACTCCAACATCTACCCCAACACCAACACCTACCCCTACTCCAACACCTACTCCAACATCTACCCCAACACCTACCCCAACCCCAACACCAAAAAAACATAAGAATCGTTGTAAAAATAAATGTAAAAAACTTTGTAAAAAACAATTTAAAAAGTGTAATTATGATAAACATTATAAAAAATATTATGTGGAAGCTTGTAAAAAATATTGTAAAACTTATTGTAAAGAGCATAAAAAATGTAAATGTAAATTAAAAGATGATTTTGATTTTTATAATTAAATTAAAATATTTACAATTATTTTGATATGAACTCAAAAATAAAATTATTAAATTATATAATGTTTTTATTAAAATTTCTTTTTAATTTTATAAAAATAAAAAATTACAAATTATTTTTGTATACAAATCAAATTGAACCCACTAGCCGAGCTATAAAAAATTGGCTGTGTATACAAAGGGAAATTAATAAATTATTTATAATTAAATTATAAATAATTTATTAATTTCTATAAATAATGAAAAAATATTTATTATTTATATAAAATGATTAGTTGGTATGTTCTTGCAAAAGTTCAGAGATAGGTTTACCAAACTCTTTGATTTGGTATTCGGTTGCCCATTTGCTGTATTCTTTTTCAACTTCAGCTGGATCCAGATCTTTAAGATGGGATTGTTGACTCCATTCTACTGCAGCCAATAATATACGTTCTGTAAGATTTTTGTTAATACGTGCTGATTGCTCAACAACATTTAAAATTTCGACAATATTAGATCCAAACATTTTAATGATATATAAATATATTATTAAAAATATAAATCAAAATTTTAAAGATATCATGATGATATCTTCTTGATTTATTAGAATATTATAGAGTATTAAATATTAATTTAGATATTTCTTTATTAATTGTAATAGGATCAAAATAAATATGAAATCATAAATGTGTTATGATCAAGCATCATTAGGAATTAAATTACCGAACCAATCATGTGTTTCTTTACAGTCACCTTCATCATAGTGACCCCATTTACCACATCTAAAGCAAGTACCATTTTTAAATTTATCAGGATTATAGTTGGTATTATCAGACCATTCAAAATATTTACATTGCTTTGTTTTACATGTATAAAATTTCCGTCCTTTATTAGGACCATCTTTTTTAACAGTGAATTGCACTGCTTCAATATTGCACTGACAATTTGGAGCCATTTTATTACTATATTATATATAATAAATATACAAAACATAATCAATTTTTGTTGTTATAAAATCATATAATAATTTTATGGTTTTATATAATTATTTATTATAAAAAATCTATAGATATATAAAAACATATTTATAACCAAATTACTATAATTAAAAACTATTACAAATTAAATTAAAAAATAGAATTTTGGCTTTGTTACAAAGGGAATTTTGGCTTTGTTACAAAGCCAAAATTTGAAGCTCGATCCATAGGCTTAGGGGGGTATATTTTTGTATCGTTTATAATAATTGGTTAACTTAATTTATAGAGATCATATATCGTCATAATTATTTATAAACTAAATTTAATTACACTAAATAAAAATTATATTATATAAAGAAATAAATTTATTACAATTTATTATTAATTAATTATTAATTTATTATTAATTTATTATTAATTTATTTATAAACAACTTCCATATTATTATCTTCAGCATATTGAAACAGGTTAATCATATCTTCAATAATCTTAATGAATCGTATTGTATCATCATCTTTTCCTGTAATAGATTTGAAAGGTCTAAAAGGCTGAAGATGTTCTTTGCCATTAATGATGATGTATCGCATTTCTTTAAGTTGTGTAGTATCTTTATGAGTTTTAGCATAATCGATAATATCGTCATCAACCTGTAAAATATTATCTAAAATGGTTGCAATACCTTTTACTTCATCCTTACTAAAAGTAATCTGAGTATCATTTCTCATAAAGAGTTGCGTAATTGGATTATCTCCATCATTAACTAATGGACCAAACCATCTATCTGCATTATAATCTCTAACAACACAATAAGATAATGCGATGGAACTACGTAATTTGTGATAAGTATTATAGGTCATTTTAATATCATTATCGTATCCATCAACATGAATTGTTAATCCTTTCATTTATATTCTATATTGGTTTATTATTTTTAATTTTATATATAGATACTTATATTATTTAATTTTATAATTTTTAACTAATTCAATATTTTTAATAAAATGGATATAGTAATTAATTATTTTAATTATATAATCATTTATGATCTTTTATTAGATTATATGTGTTTATTTTGGATCAAATAGTGTAAGTTTTTCTACTATTTGATTGGATATAGTATATTATAGATAAAAAATATTTATAATGTATCAAATAATTTTATTATTATAGATTATGATAAATAAGTTTAATTTATATATTTTATAAAATATATAAACTTAATATTTATAGTGGAAAAAAAATATTTGCTGTGTATATATATATATACAACTAAAAAATGTATCAATATGGAGGAAAAATTGATGCTAGTCAATTAATAGGTGAACCTAGACGATTAAAGAATGGTGCAATGGCAGGTCATTTCCCTAATCCTATGGGTGGAAAGCCTATTTGGCGTATATTTAAGGGTGCTGCTGTTGGTTCAAGTAGCCCACGCAAAGTAATTTCTCAAGAAGCAGCACAACGTGCATTTAATGCATATTGGGAAAATAAGATTAAAGCGGCTAAAACTCCTACTCAAAGTAGATCATTAAAAGCAGCCTGGGCCCGTGATATTAATTATACACGCCCTAAAGGTATTCGTCAAACTACAAGTTATTTACGCAATCCAGGTAGACTTGAATTTGAAGGAGTTGATACAGGTATTAAACGATTCAAGGCTCCAAGTGCAAAACAATTAGCTAATCTTGCATATGGTCGCAGTGTTCGTTCAGCAGGTCGCCCAACTAAACCAGCTGCACCCAAATTAATTGAAGATGAATGTATGCAATACCGTGGTAAAGAAGAATGTGCATCCAATCCACAATGTGGTTGGACTCAAGGAAAAGGTAAACGTGCAGGCTCATGTTCAAAATGGCAAACTGCTGGTGGTGTAAAATCATTAGATAAAGCTATTGCTGATATAAGGCAACAAATGATGATGGCACCAAGATCAAATTATCCTGGACTACTTGCCAAACATAATGAGTTAGTAGAACAGCGTAGTGCACTAATTGAAGGAAGTCCAGAAAAATATAAAACAAGTGTTTGGGATGCTCCTCAAATTGGTGGTGCTGGTAAGGGAATGTCACAATATGCTAAAAAGATGTCACGTGAACAATATGATCTTAAGAATATGGATTTAGTAGACAAAATTAGTAAAGTAAACCAGAAGCTAGGTACCGTTTCAACCAATAGTGCTGAATATTCTAAACTTGTAGATCAACTTAAGCAATTAAATGCTAAATCTCAAGCATTATTTAATGCAAATCCTGAATATCGTGCAGATATATGGGGATTAGAAGATACTTGGCAATCAGGTGGTGCTGGTAAGGGAATGTCACAATATGCTAAAAAGATGTCACGTGAACAATATGATTTTAAGAATATGGATTTAGTAGACAAAATTAGTAAAGTAAACCAGAAACTAGGTGCCGTTTCAACCAATAGTGCTGAATATTCTAAACTTGTAGATCAACTTAACCAATTAAATGCTAAATCTCAAGCATTAATTAATGCAAATCCTGGATATCGTGCAGTTGATTTTGGAACTACTGAATACGTTGGATAAGTATATAGTTATTAATGTTTTTAAATATTTTATATAATTTAATATTTTTTTAATGAATAATTTTTATTATATTTGAAATATAATAAAAAAAAGATTCATAATGGATTAAAAAATCATTTATCATATATTGTTCCTGCACTATGTTTATCTATAAAAAATTGATAATTTATTTTTATTTTTATACATATTAACCATCAACTAACATCACCATAGAAAAATGCCACCTAAGATTACTCTTAAGAAAAAAATAGTAACTAAAACAATTGAAGCTCCTGAAGATTTAGAGCCATTTGTATATAATGGACAAACATATTATTTCTCAGATATTTTGGGGGAAAAAATATTCGAATGGGATGATACTACTAACCAGTATAATGAGATTGGGGGAATATATGAAGTTATTGATCAGGGTGTTGATAAACGCATGATTTATATTAATAATACTCAGATTAGTCCCAAAGAAATTAGTTTTTAGTGAATAGATACTAAAAATGTTAATTATACTTTGTATATGTTCAAACTTAGACAGTACAAATAATCTAAACAATACCAAAAATATATTATAATTGAATAAAAAATATAAAAAATAAAAAAAAAATAAAAAAAAAATAAAAAAAAATAAAAAAATAAAAAATAAAAAATAAAAAATAAAAAATAAAAAAAAAAAAAAATAAAAAATAAAAAATAAAAAATAAAAAATAAAAAATAAAAAATAAAAAATAAAAAATAAATAAAAATAAAAAAAATAAAAAAATTGAATAAAAAATATTTATTTTAATTAATAAAATATATATATATCAATAAATAAATTATAATAAATATTAATATAATGTTGACCAAATCATATAAGCCAGAAAATCCAGTTAAATATGAAGCTTGTCCCCAAATTATGAATGATTTAGCAGCACTTCTTAAAGATCGTGGTCATCAATGTGTAAGCATTGTTGGAATGAATAATCATAAATTTATATGGTGTGAAAAAGATATATGTCCTTCTAAAATGATATGGGATGATATGACTAAAATGGATGCTGAAAGAAATGCATTTGCCAAGAAATTGGAAGATGAAGGTCATACATGCGTATATTATATGGAATCATGGTATCCGGTACAAATTGGTTGGTGTAATAATGCAGTATGCACTCATCCATCAAAATAATTTTAGAATAATTCATTATTATTATTTATATCATATTTTATATCATATTTTTCTTTGGTATGAATATTTTCCATATATGGAGGACCTCCATGACCAGAATAACAAATCCATCCATCAGATTTACAAGATTCACAAACATACATAGGTAAACCACAGATAGATATTTTTTTATGTGAAGGACAATAAAATGGTAATAGTTCATCTGGAATAATATATTCAAATTCACAGTTACATTTAGGACACTTGGTAGTTTCCTTAGTAGGTTCTTTAGATTCACAAATGCATGCAGACATACTATATAGTGTTTATATTACTATTTGGGAATAGTTCACTAATTATATATACAAATCAAAATTTTTTATATTTATAAATAAAATATAAAAATAAATATATAATCAAACTGATAAATAGTAAATAATTTATTATTTATTATTATTTATTATTATTTTTAATGATAAGTTTATATAAATTAAAATTTATAACAAAGTGCTACTATAATAAGTGATATGTGTGATAAAAAATTTGTTATGAATGTAACAATAGTGAAAAATTTCATTTCATTTTTATGATGCGGATAAAGATAGAACAATAAAATATTGTTGTGATAGGCAGAACAATTATAATTCGTGTGTAATCTGTAATAATGCATTAATATGGTATACATTATCTTGTTGTTTTATATGTTCAAAGGATGAATTTAAATTTTGTAATAAGTAAGTGTAACATTTCCTTATTCTATAATTAATGATTCATAGATAATTATAATTATAATTATAATTATAATCAAAATTATAATTATAATTTTTGTTTTATATTTATATATTATATATAAGATATAATAAATATATCTACAATTATTTTACCAACACCGGAAACAATGGAAATAGTAATAAGTATTTATCTTAAACGGGATGTACATGATAATAATATGACTATAGAAGAATATAGTGATGAAGTAAAGAATAATAGGCAACCAATATTAACTCAAGATGAATTTTTGTATCAATTTGGTGTTACTGAAGAAGATATGAATAAGATAACAAATTGGGCATTATCAAAGAATTTAACAATAGTGGAATCATGTAGAAGGAAAGCTGTTATAAAAGTATCAGGAACGGTTGGACAATTTAACAATATATTCAATATAACATTAAACACAGTTAATGATGGTGATAGAACATATTATACCCATATTGAAAAATTAGTTATACCAGATGATATTAAAGGCGTAGTAAGAAATGTTTTTGGTTTGGATACTTCTTTGACATTTCAACCACATGTTAAAACACTTGATGATATTCAGAAATCAGCAAACATTGGTGATATATCAGAACTACCCCAATCACGTGATATAACTATACAACCTTTTGTTCCGCAACTATTAACACCATTACAAGTAGCTACTGCTTATCAATATCCTTATTCAACATATCCAGGACTAAATCAGAGTTGCGGTATAATTGAACTAGGTGGTGGTTATAGCACTTCAAATGTATTAGCTAGTCTACAGGCAGTGGGTGTGAATAATTTTCCAACACTTATAAATGTATTAGTCGATGGTGCAACAAATAATCCAGGTCTAAATAATGAATCAATAGAAGTTATGTTAGATATCTTTATAATAGCATGTATAGTTTCTCAAGCAACTATTCCAGTATATTTTGCACCAAACAGTGGACAAGGATTTTATGATGCTATAAGTACAGCAATACATGATAATGTAAATAGACCATCTGTTATTAGTATTAGTTGGGGTGCAGCTGAGGTTTCAGCATCTGGTTATCTAGACCCTGTTTTACAGGAAGCTATACCACTTGGTATAAGTATATTTGCTGCATCAGGAGATACTGGATCAGTATTATTTAATGGCTCATCTTATGTTTTATCTGTTGATTATCCTGCTTCTAGTCCTTATATAACCGGTGTTGGCGGTACTAGTTTACAAATAGATTCTGCAAATAATATTTTAAGTGAAGTTACATGGAATACAAGTGCACAAGCAGCATCTGGGGGAGGTTTAAGTACAGTTTATACTTCTGCCGCCCAATCAACAGGTTTACAATATACAACATATAACAATGGTACTATTGGTCCAGCAACAAATTTAACAGTTAGAGGCGTTCCAGATGTTGCGGCTAATGCTGATCCAGCCACAGGTTATTCATTTTATTATGGTGGTGGAAATCCTGGAACTCACATAGCAGGAGTTGGTGGCACTAGTGCAGCAGCACCACTGTGGTCAGCAATAATAACAGGTACAAATCAAGCTCTTGGTACTAAAAAGTATGGATTTATGAATCCAATTTTATATAGTAAAGATATGTGTAGGGATATTATTGCTGGTCATAATCAATGTTTTAATCTTGTATCTGGTATCATCGGTTATGCAGCTACAACGCAATGGGATGCTTGTACGGGACTAGGTAGTCCCGATTGGATGAATTTTCCATTAGCAGGTAAAATTATCACTACAACTACACTTGCATCCAATACTAATCCTTCAACATTTGGTCAAAATGTAACTTTTACTGCCACCGTTTCCCCTAATATTGCTACAGGAACAGTAACATTTCGCGATGGTAACACTTCATTAGGTACATCTAATATATCATCAGGTCAAGCAACATTAATGATATCTAATCTTTCTGTTGGTAGTTATAGTATAACTGCTACTTATAATGGTGATAATACTTACTTTGGAAGTATTTCACCAACTTTGGTACAGACTGTTACTGTTGCTTCTACTCCAACACCAACACCTACACCAACGCCTACTCCTACTCCTACTCCAACACCCACTCCAACACCAACTCCAACACCAACGCCTACTCCTACTCCAACACCCACTCCAACTCCCACCCCAACACCAACGCCTACTCCTACTCCTACTCCAACACCTATTCCAACGCCTACTCCAACACCAACACCAACACCAACACCAACACCCACCCCAACACCAACACCTACTCCTACTCCAACGCCTACTCCTACTCCTACTCCTACTCCAACACCTATTCCAACGCCTACTCCAACACCAACACCAACACCAACACCAACACCTACTCCTACTCCAACGCCTACTCCTACTCCAACACCTATACCAACTCCAACACCAACACTAACACCAACACCAACAACACCAACACCAACTCCAACTCCCACCCCAACACCAACGCCTACTCCTACTCCTACTCCTACTCCTACTCCTACTCCTACTCCAACACCTATTCCAACGCCTATTCCAACACCAACACCCACCCCAACACCAACACCTACTCCTACTCCAACGCCTACTCCAACACCAACAACACCGATACCAACACCAATACTAACACCTACCCCTACTCCAACACCAACACCAACTCCTACTCCTACACCAACACCTACTCCAACACCAACAACACCGATACCAACACCAATACTAACACCTACCCCTACTCCAACACCAACTCCAACATCTACTCCAATGTCCACTCCTACGCCTACACCAACACCTACTCCAACACCTACACCAACACCAATACCAACACCTACACCAACATCAACACCAACACCTACTCCAACACCAACACCTACACCTACACCAACACCAACACCTACACCTACACCAACACCTACTCCAACACCAACACCAACACCTATTCCAACACCTACTCCAACACCAACACCAACACCTATTCCAACACCTATTCCAACACCAACACCTACACCAACACCAACACCAACTCCTACACCTAAAAAACATAAAAAACATAAAAAACATCATAAAAAACATCATAAAAAACATCATAAAAAACATCATAAAAAACATCAAAAATGTAAATATTAGTATGTAAAATGTGATTGTTGTAAACACGATTGTTGTAAATGTAAATAATTTAATAAAAAATGAATAGAATAATTATAAGTTAATAATAAATATTATAGTATGTTACAAAGAATACTATAATATTATTTTATTAACATAATAAGATATTAAATGGCTTTCAATTGGTAAATTAATGACTTGAGCGGTTTGTTTGATATCTATCACAACAATGACAATTAAGATAATCACTAATTATATGTTGGGCGCACTTATAGATATATAGGTGCAAAGCAAGACACTGGGTTGGAAAACTAATGAAGTTAGTTCCATGAAACGCTAAACTATCTTCGCTAACTCTTATTCATCCATCTAAAATTATGATAATAATTGAATCACATATTATTATGAGAATAATATTAATAATATTAATTATTATAGATTAAATATTAGAATAATTAATAAATTATTACAAGCCCAAAATATATAAAAAAATAATTAAATTAAAAGATTTATTCATGTAGAAAAGTTTTAGTTTTAACAATAGAATTAAGTTTTTTTAAACCAATTAACATATTAAATATTATAGATCCATCTTTGTAAAAAGTATCCAATTCTAATGTAAAAAATCCTAATTTATCGAAATTAAAAATGGGATTAGATTGATATGCAATATATCTAGAATTTTTATATATTTTTTGTTGGCTATCATCATTTGTAGTATTTTTTAAAGTAGCAAGAAAATTATCAAGATCATATGACAGAATATAAGCCTGTTGTTTATTAATGGGTGGAATCGCACTTGATCCTAGATAAAAATTTTTAGAAATATTTATAGTACATTGTTTAGGTAACATATCATATTTTTCTGATGAGACCCAATTAAGGAATTCATATTTTGGGATAGTATGTTTATAATAAGTATTTAGAACATTGACTGTAATATAATCAGGTTGAATATTTATAATTTTAAGGAAATAGCTAAATTTCAATTTAATTATTGTACCAGCTTTAAGATTAGTGCAATCAGTTCTTTCTAGATAAATAATTTTGCAAATAGGAATAAAATTTCTAAACTTATTTCTGACAATAAATTCAGTTGTATTTTGATCCCAGTTATTAATAATTACTTTAATTGGATCAATGATACAAGATCCTTTACGAATATTATATTTTTTAGAATCAGATATAAGAGAATTAATAGTAATTGTATCGAGTTCTCTAATATCTACATCGGTTAATTTATTACCATATTCAGCAAATTTTTTTAGAATCTTTGGCGGATATCCTTTTTTTCTAATGCCAGCAATAGTTAATAAATTAACTTCATTATATGAAGGGATATTATTATTCGTTATTAATTTTAAAAGTCCATTATGAGTATAATTCAGGTTAATAATTCGATAATCATCAATAGAACAGGTTTTAATGGGTGGAATTCTATAATGTTGTAAGGCTAAATTATATATATGGGGATTGAGATATGAAAACACAATTTCGTTTAATAATTTATTTGTTTCGGGATAATTGGTATTAATTAAGCAGTTAACTTGTTCATTAAAATCAATAATAGCAATGGCAAAAGTAGGATCAATTATAGGTTTAGCCATAATTACACCAAAATTATTAAAATTATAAAGGATAATAGGATCATTAGGATGTAGTAGATTTGTATGATTAGTTAACCAACCAGTATAATAAGTAAAAGGAGCATTATAATTAATATTATTTTTAAGATAAATATTATTATTGTGAATATATGCCATATTATTCCAGAGTAATTGGATAACACATCCGATAATATTAGTATAATATTTAGAAATTCGAACTATTTTGATCTTTTTTAGATTTAGCCATAAAATATCTTTAACAAATTTTTCAATATCATCTTCTAGATAAATATTACTTAGATCATTAATTATAATTAAGAGTTTAGCATCAGGTAATTTGGTTAATTTATTATAAGCTTGATAAATTATACTTAAATTGCCAAGGTGTAGTGGATGTATAGGATTTAATATAAGACGATATTTAACATTATCTGTCATCTAAGATTATAATAAATTTGTTAGATTTTGATTATTCAATTTTTTCCGAATATTTGTTTAAAAATATTTATTTAAAAATATTTAATTATAACAGTTATTTAGTATATATAATAAATTTAATCCTATATGAATATTCTTACCATATAAAATAATGATATTAAATACTTCAAATATTTCATTTTATCTTTCAATAAAAAATAAAAATCTATCAAAAAAAATGATTATTATTTTAAAATCATTAATTATAATAATTAATGATGATGGAACCGGTTGAAATTATTATTAAACCTGCACAACATATGCCCTTAAATACAGTTAAATCGTTAAGTGATAATTGTATAAAAAATATATTAGATTTTGTCCTTAATAAGGAAGTAAATGATTTTGAGAATATGGTAAATAAAAAAATTAATGGTAAATTTAGGTATGATTTAAGTGTTACCAATTCATTAAGTGGTTTCAAACAAGATGAGTTGGAAGATAATATAAAATATACAGCTGAAAGATTAGCTATAATACATTCGAAGAATTTAATTAATGATATTGTAATCCAGCTTACAAATGCAGCTAATAGAAAAAGTTTATTTGAGTTTAGTTTAGTAGAAAATGGTATAAAAAACTTAAATAAAATAAATTTTACGGCAATTAAATACAAACCAACTAAACATGGGCATAATATATCTTTAAATTATATATCTTTTATTTTATGTGATGAGCTTAATGATATTCTAGAATCATTGTTCAATACTAACTAATTATATCATAGATTTATAAATATTATAAATCTTTGTTGTGAATAATTTATAAATTAATCAATGAAAAATAGGAAATAGTTATGATGTTATCAATATTGATATCTGTTTTATCGAACCACATAATCTTATATGTATATTATAATTTATTTTATAATTTAATTTATTATAATAAAATAGTTTTTTATTTTATTGTAAAAAAAAGTATTTAAAACTTTATGTTTAAATATATTTAAGGATATCTATATTTAATATATAATTTATATAATTTATATAATTTCTTATTTAGAATAATATTCATTAAAATTATTTGCAATAGTTAATATTATAATATGAGAGTTTCAATAGAGGGAATAAGTGGTTCTGGTAAGACGACATTATTAAAATTATTAAAAATAGTTGATTTTGATGTTCACTATTTGGAGGATGATAAATGGAAAGAATTATTTAAGGAAAATGCGAAAAAATATGCTTGTGGTTTTGGTCTTTACAAATTATCCCAACAAATGGATATAATCAGAGATACAAAAGGAAAATTAATACAGTTATATGAAGGATCTCCATTTACATTAAAGAATGTATGGATACCGTTTTTGGAATCAGAAGGTTGGTTACATCCGGAAGAAGCACTTACGGAATGTAATATGATAGATAAGAATGGTTGGATACCAGATTGTATTATTTATTTAGATAGTTATGCGGATATATGTTGTAATAAGATTAATTACTTAGAAAAAGGCAGTTTATACAGACTTTGGCGAAAATATGAAATGATGCTTGATAATAATAGTAAAACCATACCAATTTATCGTGTGAATGCAAATACAACAATGGGAAATATTTTTTATGCTGTTTTACAAATATTATATCAAATACAAATACATAATAACATGTATATCACAAAACCTGTGTTTGTTTAGAATATAATTGTCCTATGATTATGTATGATATATGCATTTATTCAAAATATACGTATTAGAAAATTGATTAAAATTATAAAAAATTTATAATTTTAATTATAAAATATAAATAAATCATTAAATAAATAAGTAAATGATCTTTCATCGATCTACTAAATATTGGATTGGTCCATATAGAATTAAAGTGCCATATAAAATCAAGGCAATTAGAGCAGAGGATGATGAAACAATTTTATCATATAAAGAAAATATTACTAAACTGCACTTAGAAAATATTATATGTGAAGAGATATATAAAAAAAAATATGCTAAATTAAGGCGGGATGGGTATTACTATTATAAAACCAAATAATTTTATATGATACATGGCATATAAATATTTTTCCTAAAAATTTGAATAAATAATTAAATAATTATCTCAGATAATTATAAATATGGATGAAAATAATTTGATAGATGATGATTCAACTAAAACAGCAGATAATCCAGCTAATAATACTATAAATACACCGGAGGTGAAAGATGTTATAAAAACTCATTTGGTAATTGCATCACATGGAATATTTGGGACACCAACGACGGCAAATTTATTATCAACCCTATTAACAGGAAAGCATCCAGATATTTTATTTCATTCATTGCAATCAAATTGGGGTTATTTTTTTTCCATAGGATCAACTACTGATGGTATAATACCGGGAGGTGATCGAATTTTAAAAGAAATAAGCGAAATACGTGATCGTAATCCGCAATTAAAAAAGATAAGTTTTATTGGAATTAGTTTAGGAGGCATATATTTAAGATATGTTATTGGTAAAATGCATGAACTAGATTTTCTGGGATTAGATCCATATGCATATATTTCATTTGCATCGCCACACGTAGGTATAGCAGATTATCCCAATTATATTCAGCAATTAGTAATTACGGCTTTAGGGAGAACGACGGCAAATCAGTTATTATTGCGAGATAATATGATGTTAGACCTATCTGATCCGGATGGTATTTATATGGAAGGATTAAAAAGATTTGTGAAAAGAACGGCATATTCGAATTATTTATATGATAGCAAGGTGAGTTATGTATCTGGAGCAATATTACCATTAGAATTTGATCATTATAAATATTCCGAAATAATTTCAAATTGGCAAAAAACATCGGGTTCGCATATATTGACAGAAGATGGATTATTATTTGATATGCATGATACAGATAAATCGCAATGTTTTAATATCAGTGATAAGGCAAGAATATTTTTAGAGCCTATGCTGGATACCAAGAAATATCCTCATATTTTATTGGTGGAATATTATGAACATTGGTTAAATTTAATTAATACATTTCCTGCTATAAAAAAACATATTGAATGCAAATGTTCAATGGAGCAAATTTTAGATGAAGGTGATTATTATAATAATGAGAATAATATTGATATTGATCATATAGTTCAAGAAGAGCATCATATTATTGATGTGCAAACGGATGATATTTTTATGATAGAAGAAATAACCGAAGATAATTTAAAAAATATAACTAAACAGAATGGAACATCAGATATTATTGATCATATAATGAATACTGAAAATAGGCCAAATACAATAATAACAGAAGAATCAATGATGAATGGATTATTTAAATCAGTAATAAATAATATACCAAATATGCCAAGTATGCCAACTATAAGTATGCCAAGTATGCCAACTATAAGTATGCCAAGTATGCCAAGTATAAGTATGCCCAGTATGCCCAGCATGCCAAGTATAATGAGTATACCAAGTATAACAACACAGGCGGTAACATCGATTCCAGGAATTGTATCATCTGCTGTAATGTATCCATATGAAATAGTATCACCTATAACGGAAAATATAATGAATAAAATATGGTTATCTAAGGAAAAAAAACATATAGAAATGCAAACATTTGGATCACCTAACTCAGTGATAATAGAACCAGATATATTATATGAGAAGCAATTACAGATTGTTAAAAATATGCGACAAATTTCTTGGACACATATTACTGTATTATTCAAGGAAAATTTTTCATCATATACGGCACATAATAGTATAAATGCATCAGGTCCTTGGTTTTTCTTAGGAACTGATGTTGTGCAACATTGTGTTGATACATTTGATAAGAAAATAAAATAAAATAACGATAAAATATTTGTTTCTATATATTATAGATTATTATTATTAATGAGTAAAAAAGCTTCATTACCACCTAGATTACCAAAGAAGGCTGAAGGTACAGATGAACCTACTACATTACGTAGACAACCAAGGGAACTAGGAGGTGAAACTAAACCGGCGTTACCGCCTAGACAACCAAGGGAGCTAGGAGGTGAAACTAAACCTACATTGCCTCCTAGACAAACAAAGAAAGCAGAAGGTGAAACTAAACCCGCATTGCTGCCTAGACAAACAAAGAAAGCAGAAAGTGAAACTAAAACTGCATTACCGCCTAGAAAAAAAGAAAAAAGCGAACCTATATCCCCAAAAAAAGAAGAAAAACGAATTACTGAAGAAAAAGTACCTAAACCAATCAAATCGGTAAAAATAAGGGGGGTTAATAGTAGACCAATTGAAGATTTTTCGTGGTTAGATACGGGTGTATATTATGAGCCATTAAAACCACCAAAAAAGCGTGCAAATAAGTATGTATTACCAAATATAAGTGTATTTCCGAGTTTTGTTATAGATAGATGGGCAGATAAATATAGATTAACAGAAGAATCAGCAATGACATGTGAAAAAAAAGATAAAGCAAAATTACCTTATTGGGATGGAAAAAATAATAAAAAAATAATTGAATTAGATGGTGTATGGGAAGATATTCAAGATAATGATGAGGATAATAGATGGGAAGATGATGAAGGTAATGAATATGATGAAGAAGAAGATGAAGATGAAAAAGATAATCCATTAGATAAATTTGATGCAAAATTTATAATTACAGATGATGCTAAAAATAAAGATGCGTTGAAAAAATATATTGCTTTAGGTAACAATAATACTACATATGGTTATAATGATTATAATCAAAATAATAATGATGCTGTTCAGATTATAAAAGATAGAGGTCAACCAATTGGTTTTTATGTGACAGATAGGGAAGAATTTGATGGAACAGATAAAAAAATGTTTCCATATCAGGAATTTATTTCAGCATATATGAATATTAATACACCATATAGGGGTATATTATTATATCATGGATTAGGATCAGGAAAATCCAGAACAGCAATAGAAGTAGCAAAATATCATATATATTATAAGCCACGTAAAGAAATAGTTTTTATGGGTCCTGCGGCATTAGTTGATAACTTTATAAAAGAATCATATAAGTGGGGATTGATAAATAAGGATCTTTATGCATTGTTATATACACCAGGTACTAGCAAAAGAGTTCGCAGGGAAATATTAAGGGAATATGGAATTTATATAGTAAATTATAATGGTAATCGTAAATTAGATCAATTAAGTTATGCATTAACGCCTGCACAAGATTTAAATAAAGGTGTTTTAAAAAATAAAATAATAATAATAGATGAAGTGCATAATTTAGTATTAGCAATGACAAATGATATCAAAAAGCCTCAGGGAGTAGGACAATCTGGTAGAATATATGATATTTTGATGAATGCAGTTAATTGTCGCTTTGTATGTTTAAGTGGAACACCAATGATTAATAAGCCCCAAGAATTGGCAGTTTTGTTTAATATAATAAGAGGTCCTATGAAATATAATGAAGCCCGTCAAATTCAGGGAAATTATAAGGGATCATCTGTTAAAAATTTAAATGAAAATTTAATTAGGCTAAATAAAATGCATAAGGATGATAAAACACAATATCGATTATTTCCAATTAGTTCTGATTTTTCTGAATTTAATAAAGAATTTGTAGATCTAGATAACATAACTATAAAAAACCGAGAAGAATTTATGAGGCGTATTATGGGATTAGTATCATATTATTCGGGTGCTAAAGGTAAAGTATATCCTGATATAGTTAAAGAAAATAAATTAAAGAAGACTAATGAAGCAGTAGAAGAAGATACAATACCATGGGAATTACAACGTACTTATTTAAGTATGGTTGATATACAAACTGATCCAGATCATAGTGAAGCTGAAGAAACGCAATTGGATCAATATGATTATTATCGTATTAAGGAGGAAAAAAAACCAGTTGGTAAGAAATCATCACATATTGCAATTAAATCAAAAGGTAGTGGAATACATAAGAGATTATATAAACCTTTAACATTTAATCAACGAGTAGCAGCAATGAATTTAAAACTGGATAGTGAAAAAGCAGAATCTACTTATCGCACATTCAGTCGACAAATATCAAATTTTATGAATATATTAAATAGACCACAATCATTAGCTAAGCCAGCTAATAAAGCAGCTAGAGTAGAGTTTTATAATAATTTAATTGAACATCCAGAATATTTTACATTGGCATCAGAAGAAGGTGATGGAATATTGAATTATGCATCACCAAAAATGACACAAATTTTAGAAAATGTTAATAAATTAACTGCAAATCCGGATGAAGCAGAACAAACAATACAAAAAAATGATGAATTATTACAATCATTAGAAGAAGAAATAGAAAGAATAAATGGAGAAATTGAATCTTATGATGTTGAAAACTTATTAGAAGGTGAAGAAGAACAGTTAGAAGAACTTAATAATGATTTAGATGAAAAAACATTAGAAAAAGAGAGTATAGAAACATCTATAACAGTTCAACCATCTGAAGTAGGATGTGGTTTAATTTATTCAAATTATCGTTCAGCTGAAGGTATTGAGTATATGGCTCGTGTATTGGAACAAAATGGTTATACTTATTTTGATTATGAGCATTATATGCGATATTTGAAGAATGAAGAAGAATCACCAGCCCCTGATGAAGAATATGATGAAGAAAACGAAAGATGGCAATATGATGGTAAACGATATGCAATTTTAGGTAGGGATATTAGGAAAAACAATCAGGATTTTACTACAGAAATTATAATTGAATTTAATAAACCTGATAACAAAGATGGTAAAAATATTAAACTATTGCTAGGTACTGCTAATATATCAGAAGGTTTAGATCTTAAGAATGTTCGTCATATTCATATTATGGAACCACATTGGAATATGGTTCGTATTAATCAGGTGATAGGTCGTGCTCGTCGTATATGTTCACATGCTGCATTAGATGATGAACAATGGACTATTCGTGTATTTTTATATTTAGCAATATTGCCGGAAGGGTATATTGATCCTGTAACACATAGTGAAGAAAGTACAGATGAAGTAATTTATAATATAGCCTTAGCAAAAGAAGCATTAAAAAATGAATTTATCAAAGCGATTAGAGAAGCGGCGGTAGATTGTGTATTAAATGCAGTACATAATACACCAAAGAGTGGGAAAAAACCTGTTTGTTTATATTATCCTAAATATGAGCCAATTAGTCCTCCAGGACCTTCAAATCAATTGACTTATACATATTATCCAAAAATAGAAAATGATCAGAAACTTAATACATTATATGAATCATTTGATACTATTTACCAATCTGCTAAAAAAGGAATTGAATTAGTTCCATATGATACTAATCCTCCAGGTAAATTAGATGATTATTTTTATACCACAAAAAATAGAATCCCAAAATTTATGGTTCCTGTTAATATTGAGCAACTTACAATCAGAATTAAAGGATCAAGTAAAAATATTAATGCCCTTCCATTATATGATCATCAGATATATTTAACTACAAATATACCACATTTTTTAGGATATCTTACAAATGATATGGAAATTATATACGATATATCTAAAATTACAGTAATCAGTGGACAAAAATATTTATAATTATAATATTTATACATCATCAATATAAACACGCCACAAATATAAAAATTTAATTAAATTATTTAAAATAAATAATTATTATTTTAATTAAAAATAATAATTTTTTAATTAAATATATAAATGAAAATAAAAATTTGAATAATTAATATTATTATAATATTGATTATGCAGTAATAGAATGTCTGAATTACAAACATTAATAGAGAATAACAAAAATATTAATGAAGAAAATGGAGAGAGAATCTGTCGAATTTGCTTAGAAACAGAAGAAGAAAATTCAAATGAATTAATAAATCCTTGTTTATGTAATGGTTCATCAAAATGGATTCATAAAGAATGTTTAAATGAATGGAGAGCTACGAGTTTAAATCCAGATGCATTTATAAAGTGTATGACATGCCATTATACATACAAAATGGAATCATATAATTCTACTAAAACTATTTTTAAGAGCATTAATTCGTTTTTATCAGCTCATATTAAAACATTAGCTTTAATTAATTTTATTATTGGCATTACGATATCATATTTTATCATGCTTATTGACGCATCAAATAATTATAAATTATTATCGCAATTAGATGGAAATTATTTATTATTATATAATGATCCAGTTCCATCATATAATCCGTTTTCAACATTTTTTATATATTGTTTAGCTTATTATGCGCCGATATCAAGTGGCATTTTATCATTATTAATTGGATTTATAGTGATGATAAGATTTTTACAATTAAAAAACAAACGATTATATTTACTCAATTGTGCTAAATGTGATAAATTATTTTATATAATTGTTTATTTATGTATAAGCATTAGTTGGCCTATATTTATCATGGATATTGGTATAATTGGTGCCTTATTCACCTATTTTATATGTAATTTATATTTAAGCTCAATATCTAGTATTATAATTCATAAACATTATTCTATAATTAATTCATTGGATAGAGCACAAGATACAAAGATACTTAATTATGATGGATAACAATTGAATAAAAAATAAAAAATAAAAGAAATATATTATATTACTTTGAACAACTCCAATATACCAGCGCCTGACTAAAGCATAAAATAATATATTATTAAAATTATCATTGTATTTAAATATTAAGTATAATCTATGATTTCGTTAAAATTATATTTAAATAATTTTAATTAGTAGTATGCAGTGCGCAATCATTATAGATGTTCCTTATTACATTTCCCTTATCAAAACTCAGGCCCATAAAATTAATTTTCAAAAAAAAATGAATATTTTTTATCTAATATCAAATTTAATATCAAATCAATATCAAATCAATATCAAATCAATATCAAATCAATATCAAAATGTCATGGGTTCATGTTGGTCCATATCTTTTTAAAAAGGATAATGTTAAAAAAATTCAATTAAAACATTATCGCCGACCGTTTAATAGTTATAATGCTGTTAAATTTTATATGAAAGGAAATATTCGAAATTTTAAGGTTAACCTTGCTGATCATCATGTTACATGGGAAGCTGTTGTTAATGTGCTTCTTCAATAATAATTAATATAATTAATTATTTTGTTAAAATCCAAAAATCTGAAAAAAAATTTGGCTTTGTCCCAGAGGAAATTTGGTTTTGTCCCAAAGGAATTAAAATTATATTTAAATAATTTTAATTAGTAGTATGCAGTGCGTAGATGCTCTTTATATAAATTTATGGTATATTACTATTTTTGAACTCCAATATATTATATACAGTGTATAAACACATAAAAATTAATAGTTATTTTTTAGTGGTAGATTTTTTAGTTGTTTTTTTAGGTTTATTTGAATTATTATCTGCAGCAGTTGCAGAACTATTGATATGATTTTGAAGATCTTTTATAATTCTAAAAAGTTGTATAGTATATCCTTCTAAATGGTAGATGGGTTTACTACCAAGTTTTAATGTATTTTCATAACGATCAGTTGCTTTAATAATTTTATATTGATAATTAAAATATTTATCAGGAATTTTATTAATAAGATGTAAAAAAATCTGTTTAATGATATCTAATGGTTCGATGCAGTGAACTAATAAATTATAGAGAACATTTCGTAAATCACCCAATGTATTTAAAGAACCACCTTCAAATAATAATTTAATAATTTGTTGATAGCTGCTTTCTATAGCGGTAATCTTAGAAAAATCAATTTTATGATTTTCGGCTAATTCGGCAGGGAATTTGCATTGTAATAATTGTAAATAATTTAATGTTCTAGATAAATTACTATCTGAAAATTCGATTAATGATTTAATAGATTTTTTAGACATAGTTATTTTTTCACTAGAAACTACTTCTTGAATAATATTACATATATCTTCAGTAGTCGGGGAAGCAACTCTTAATTTAATGCATCTACTTTGTAATGGTTCTATAATATTTCCTTCATTATTTGATAAGAACATAAATCTACATAGACCAATATATTTTTCCAATGTTCTTCTTAATGATTGTTGTGCTTCATAAGTTAATTTATCAGCATCTTCTATAATAATAATACGGTAAGGTAGATTATTGACTGTTTTATATTTAACAATATCCTTAACAAAATCTTGAATAATTAATCTATCATATACACCATGAATACTTGGATTAATTTGATAATGATAATTACTATAAGATAATTGCAGATCTATTGTTTTATTTGGATATTTTAATTCAATAATTTTATTTGTTATAAGAAAAACATTATCACCAAACTTCTCTCTTAAAAACAGAAGTGCTCGAGTTTTCTTACCGGATCCCTTATGACCTTGAAATAATAAATGTGGTATATCATTAGTTTTAGATAAACTTTTAAGATATTGTGATAATGGAAAATTATAATCTAGATCATTTAGGTTTTTTGGTTTATATTTATCAATAAATAATTGTTGATATTGCATTATTTTTAAATTATAATTAAATAATATCTTAATATCATCAATTTTTATATTTTTATTATTTAAACTCATAATAACAACATATTATTATGAATTATAAGCACTATTAATTAATAATTAATAATTATAATTATATTTTATTTATAATTTTATAATTTAACATCATATTTTGTGATTAATGATTTAGGTATTTTGGCATATGCTTCTGCCCAATCGGCTTTATGATCATCTTTATAATCATCAATAGCACGATACATTGCTGAACTTTTACATTCTTCGATATCATAATATCCCTTATAGCTTTTAGCATCTTCAATTTCATCATCAACCAACGATGAATAATCGGTTTGATTATAAAAAAAATCACATTCTTTCATAATTTCACCAACTTTTTCCATAGTATATCCTGATTGATTTCCTTTTTCAATATATATATCACATAATGATGAATCAGCTCTGATACCAGGTAAACCCAGACTTTTTAGATAAGTTTCTAATTCATTTCTTCTATTTTGTCTAATAGGTATCATTTTCTCTTCCTTAAGTATTTTATTTTGTTTACGCTTTTCAGCTTTCTTTTCCCGTTGAATAATAGCTTCATCAATACCATCTTGGCTACCATATTTCTTAAGAGCTATTTCTTCAATTATATCCTTATCATATAGATTAGCAGACATATATTTCCTACCAAACAATGATACAGTATCATGTGGTACACCTATTAAATCCTTATCTGTTAAACAATATAATTCTTTTGCATTTGTCTTAGTTAATTTTTCATCATTATCACTCATTTAATTATATTTGTATCTTATATTTGTATTTTATATTCATATTTTATATTCATATTTTTAACTTAATTTTTTATTTTTTATTTTTTATTTTTTATTTTTTATTTTTTATTTTTTATTTTTTATTTTTTATTTTTTTATTTTTTATTTTTTTATTTTTTTTATTTTTTTATTTTTTTTATTTTTTTATTTTTTTTATTTTTTTATTTTTTTTATTTTTTTATTTTTTTTTTATTTTATTTATTTTTTTTATTTTATTTATTTTTTTATTTTATTTTTTTATTTTATTATTTTTATTTTTTTATTTTTTATATAATTTTTATATGTAATTATAAAAATTATAATTATTGATAGATTAAATATTTGGAATAATTAATATAATTAAAATTTAAATCCTTGCAATTGGGATTGAACGGATATACCTTTTGTACGATAATTGCTAACAGCGTTATTAAGAGAACTTGACATAAAACTTGCAAAATTATTTTGGGGAATACAACAGTTGGCTGAATATGCATCATTATGAAAACCCAAACCATCCCCATCAGCAGCAGTGTTTAGATCGGAAGATAGATAAATATAACTCCATCCCATATATTTTTTCTTTTCATCGATCATTTGCTGAACAAGTCGTTTATTATAGTGTTTTGAGCTATTATTTTGACCATCTGTTATTATAACCATAATAACATCTCTTTCAAATCGAAATCGGCTAATAGTATTACCAATAGCATCATATAGAGCAGTTGTGCCGTTAGGAATATAATCATTATATGATAATAATGAAACTTCTCTTAAATCACGATCGGTGATCACATTAGAAATATCTCCATTAAATTTAACTAATGAAAAAGTGCATGTTCTTCCGGCGACTTGCTTCTGTTCTTTAATAAAACTATTAATAGATTCGATCATTTTTTCACGAATAGGTTCCATGCTACCGGATTCATCTAAAACAACAACAATTTTAGTACCTGGTGTATGTATAACTGCTTCAGCTGCAATAGGTGCTTCTTTATAATTATTAATTGGGTTTAGATCATGATGAGGCCGTGGAAAACAATCAAATGGGCGTGATGATATGGGATCCTGTAATCTTGAAAAAGGAGAATAAGATGGATTATATACGGTACGTGATCCATAAATAGGTGTAGTATAAGTAGTTGAGACAAAGGGGAAAAATGTCATTTTTAGATTTACTTAAGTTTGTAGTTGGTTTTATATTCTATACATACTTTATACTAAAAAAAATTTAACGAATATTTTAATATTCTTAATATTAAATATTCTTAATATTAAAATAAATTTTCTAGAATCTGTATTTTTATAAAAAATAATTAATCATATGCATTTATTAAATAATTAAATAAATTAAGTCTATATTATCATCTAAAAAAATGATTTAATAAATTAATCTATAATATCTGAAATTATAGATGAAACTACCATGAACACTATAAATCTTTTTAAACAGTTAATAATGCCATTTTTGAATTCAAATATAAATACAAATTTAAAAACAGAATTTTATGTGGTGGCATTGGATTTCTGCATCAAACATGGTATGATGAAATTTGTAACTAATATTCAATCTATTCAGACCATTTATGCTTATGAAGTATTAAGATATTCTATTACGAATGGATGCACTAATGTAGTAAGATTATTTCTATTAGATCCCAGAATTGATAGATTATCAATATTAAATTGTAATGCTGCTGTAAAAAAAGCATATTTTGCGAACCATATAGATACTGTAAAAATATTGATGGAAGATAAGAGAATTACGCTATACACATATGATATTATACAAATCGTTAAAAATGCATGTATATCAGGACATAAAGAAATAATGAAAATATTATTAGAAAATTGTAAACATTATGATTACAAATTTAATGAAAATGTTGCGTTAGGATTAGCATGTAAATATGGTCATATAGAAATAGTAGAATTATTATTAAAAATATCTAATATTAATCCATGGGAAAAAAACAATTATGCGATAAAACAAGCATGTGCAAATGGCCATGTTGAAATTGTTAAAATTTTAATTAAACTTATAAACTTTTATAATTCAAAAATTTTATCGGATGGTGTATATGAAGCCTGTAAAAATAATCGAATAGAAGTATTAAAAACATTACTTGAACATAAACATACTAAACCATCAGCAGAAAATAATATAGCTCTTTATATTGCAGCGGTTCATAAATATAGAGACATAGTGGAATTATTGTTAAAAGATCGGCGAACAAATCGATGTAGTTGGTGGACACTAGATGCCATTATATTAGCTCCAAAAATAGTTCAGCATCACACAAGACCACAATTTCGTCATTATAATAATGGTTCGTATCAATCTATTAATAAATAATTTATTTAATTATCTAAAATAATACATTTAGTAATATAGCAATCAATTCAGCCTTCATTTAGGAACAGTCCACAATCTAATGGGATATTTGATATAATATAGAAATCAAAAAATAAGATTAAGATTGGATAAATTATAAAGTTTAATTTATAATTTATATATATATATAAATTTATTTATATTTATTTTATATATTTCACAGTATTTTATTAATGCCAAAAAAAGGGAAGATAATAACAAATGAAGAAGGTAGGAGAATATGTGATGGATGTAATAAAGATTTTAGCAGCATACAGAGTTTAAGTAGACATAAAAAATTATATTGCACTAAAACTCCAACTAGTGCGGCTGCAATGTATCCTGAAGGAATAAATAAATCAGAAGCTAATACGGCAAATGTAGAAAACATAAGTAATCTATCGGATTATAATGGAGCACAAGATATGAATTGTATAGGAAATCAGATACGTGATAGTATACATTCATCAAATAATATTCAGATTAATATTCAGCAGAATATACAACAAACCAATAATATTCAAATTTTCAACGCAAAATATATAGATTTGTATAAGATTAAGGAAAATAAATATGGGAGAGATGCATCATTAGAAAATTTATACAAAATAGCATCTGGATCTAATCCAAATACAAAATTAGGTTGGATGACGGATACTGATGCTATAGAAAGTTTAGAAGATATTGGTGTTATATATAATCGCCCTACAATAATTATTAATACGGTTGATAAAGGTGTTATTTATGATAATGGTAAATATTTGAATAATATGTGTAATGAAATTATTACAAATAGTATTTTAGCTGGATTAAATGATAAGATTTTAGATGCAGTCAATAGCAAGGCAGATGATTCAATTAAATATAATTCGTTATATGATGGGCCATATGGTAGAGATATTATAGGTAATTTAATAAAATATCGCGCAATAATCCCAACGAAAAAGCATATAGATGATGTATTAAGTCAAATACCTGCTAGAAGTTTAATGCAAAAAGAGCCATCAAAAACAATTAAAAATTAATTATATAAATAGCATTTATGGGATTATTTGGTATTAATCTTTGATAAATGTTTTAATTTTCCATCGTTTAAGGTTATTAATTCTTGTAGATGATACCTAATAGTTAAGGAGAAATAAAATCTCAAATATAGAATATCATATTATATAGATAATAGATATTTAGATAGATATTTAATAAAAATAAATTATATAGAATTCGGAAAAAACCAAGTAAATATATAATAGTATAATTTATATATTTACTGAAAAATGGATCACGGTCAACCTAAGAGTTTAGTGGAAGAATTGGTCAATGAAATGAACCAACCAGTATATAATCAGCCGCCACAATATAATAACAATTATGCTGCACCAAATGGTGGTTATGCACAAGAACAAGGACAATTAGGAGGTATGCCACAAAATCAGCCTGGTGGAGGCCAACCAAATCCGCAACAAATGGCTCAATTGATGCAACAACAGCAACAGCAGCAACAATATTTAGAAATGCAACAAAGAATGTTACAGCAACAACAAGCTGCACAGTTACAACAACAACAAGATCAGCAAGGAGGTGTACCAGTTCCTAATCATAATTATCCTGAAGAATATGATGGAGAACAAGAAGAATATCGCAAAATGGAACAAGAAGAAGCGGATGATATAGACATTAATACATTTGGTATGGAAGCAGCTCCTAAAAATAAATCATTTGTTGATAAATTGCTTGATTTTTTTAAGGATCCATTAGTAGTTGGATTATTATTTTTCCTAATTAGCTTACCACAATTTAATAATTTAATTTTACGATTTGTTCCGTTAGTAAGTAGTAATATTTATTATAATATCGGATTTAAGGCATTAATTATGGTAGTGGTTTATTCATTACTTAAGTTTTTTGTACTATAAAAAAATAAAAAACTATTAAAATATAAATTATTAAAATTAAAAATTATTAAAATATTAACATTTGATGATATATTTATTTTAATTTTTTATCA
>Ga0214473_10000540_pt1:0-7500 | contig 53015 bp, 42 predicted proteins | sample RVTome_7_FD_203509 | JGI IMG/M metagenome (GOLD analysis project Ga0214473, IMG submission 203509) | Soil microbial communities from uranium-contaminated site in the Upper Colorado River Basin, Wyoming, United States - RVT98D197 | ecosystem: Environmental > Terrestrial > Soil >... | reverse complement strand
TGACTTTCGATATTATCCATTTAGGACACTTGACTTTCGATATTATCCATTTAGGACACTTGACTTTCGATATTATCCATTTGGGACACTTGACTTCCGATATTATCCATTTAGGACACTTGGCTATCACTATTATCCATTTAGGACACTTGGTTTCTCTATTTTCCATTTAGGACACTTGACTTCCGATATTATCCATTTAGGACAATTGACTTTCACTATTATCCATTTAGGACACTTGGCTCTAATATTAGCCATTTAGGACACATTGGCTTCCGCTATTTTCCATTTAGGATACTTTGGTTTCCAATATTATCCATTTAGAACAATTGGCATTCGCTATTATCCATTTAGGACACTTGGCTATCGCTATTATACATTTAGGATACTTGGTTTCCAATATTATTCATTTAGGATACAAGATACTTTCACTATTTTCCATTTAGGATACTTTGGTTTCCAATATTATCCATTTAGAACAATTGGCATTCGCTATTATCCATTTAGGACACTTGGCTATCGCTATTATACATTTAGGATACTTGGTTTCCAATATTATTCATTTAGGATACAAGATACTTTCACTATTTTCCATTTAGGATACAAAATACTTTCGCTATTTTCTATTTAGAACACATGACTTCCAATATTATTCATTTAGGACACTTGGCTATTGCTATTATTCATTTAGGATACTTAGTTACCAATATTATCCATTTAGGATCTTGGCTATCGCCACTATTATCCATTTAGGATACTTGGCTATCGCTATTATTCATTTAGGATACTTAGTTTCCAATATTATTCATTTAGGACACTTGACATCCACTATTATCCATTTAGGACACTTGGCTATAGCTATTATCCATTTAGGACACTTGGCTATCACTGTTATCCATTTAGGACACTTGGCTATCACTATTATCCATTTAGGACATTTGACTATCATCATTATTCATTTAGGACAATTGGCTTTCGCTATTATCCATTTAGGATACTTGGCTGTTGCTATTATCCATTTAGGACACTTGGCTATTGCTATTATCCATTTAGGATATTAATCTTCGAATAATATTTACACACTCCAAAATACCATCGAGTAATAATCTAAATAATAATCCAACTAATCCTAATTCATTGAATAATTAATTATTCGACGATCCAAGATACTATCGAATAATAATCCAAGTGATCCAAGATGCCATCTAATGTTGGATTATCCAACCGATTCAAGATGCTATCGAATAATAATCAGATCAATCCACGAGTCATCAAATAATAATCCAACCAATCCAAGATGCTATTGAATAATAATCCAACTAATCCTAAATGCCATCGAATAATAATTCGACCAATCCAAGATGTTAATGAATAATAATCCAACTATCTAAAATGTAATTAAATTAGTTACTAATGATTTAATTGAATTAAATATTAGACTACTCTACGATTATTTTTGAATATTTTAAGGACTTTCTAGACTTTAATGAATAAACTAAAAAATACATTTTATTATTTTATAACTATTATTTTTTTATAAAAAATAAAAAAATAAAAAATAAAAAATAAAAAATAAAAAAATAATATTTTAAATTAAATCGTTGATTCTTTTAAATATTTTGAAAAGATCCTAGAAATTAATGAAAAATATTATCGTTTCGAAGTGTTGGATAATCCAACCAATCCAAGATGTCATCGAATAATAATCCAACCAATCCAAGATGCTATCGAATAATAATCCGCCAATCCAAGATGCCATCAAATAATAATCCAACCAATCCAAGATGCTATTGAATAATAATCCAACTAATCCTAAATGCCATCGAATAATAATTCAACCAATCCAAGATGCTAATGAATAATAATCCAACTATCTAAAATGTAATTAAATTAGTTACTAATGATTTAATTGAATTAAATATTAGACTACTCTACGATTATTTTTGAATATTTTAAGGACTTTCTAGACTTTAATGAATAAACTAAAAAATACATTTTATTATTTTATAACTATTATTTTTTTTATAAAAAATAAAAAAATAAAAAATAAAAAAATAAAAAAATAAAAAATAAAAAATAAAAAAATAATATTTTAAATTAAATCGTTGATTCTTTTAAATATTTTGAAAAGATCCTAGAAATTAATGAAAAACATTATCGTTTCGAAGTGTTGGATAATCCAACCAATCCAAGATGTCATCGAATAATAATCCAACCAATCCAAGATGCTATCGAATAATAATCCGCCAATCCAAGATGCCATCAAATAATAATCCGATTAATCCAAGATGCTAATGAATAATAATCCAATTAATCCTAAATGCCATCGAATAATAATCCAGCGATCTATAATGTAATTAAATTGGTTACTAATGATTTAATTGAATTAAATATTAGACTACTCTATGACTATTCTTGAATATTTTAAGGACTTCCTAGACTTTAATGAATAAACTAATAAAAAATAATAAAAAATAATAAAAAATAAAAAATAAAAAATAAAAAAATAAAAAAATATAAAAATAAGAGCAAATATGCTCTTTAATTTATATAAATAAATATAATTTTTTAAAGACTATATTTCAGGTGCGCGCACTGAAATTGGACTTAGAACTGGATTAAATATTGTAATAATATAGTAATGATCGTATAACAAACGATAAATAGATTATATTGTGTGCACATCTGCGCGCCAACGTACTAGATTTATTTATAATGTGTTAAATATTGATTATGAACTGGATTAAATATTGTAATTCCATTGAAGTAGACAGACAGTAATTCCGGATACAAATATTAATTCAAATTTATCATTATGATATTTGAAAAATGAATCCGATGCTTTTATTTATAATATTTCATTTAGGATACTTGACTTCCGCTATTATTCATTTAGGACACTTGACTTCCGCTATTATTCATTTAGGACACTTGACTTCCGCTATTTTCCATTTAGGATACATGACTTCCGCTATTTTCCATTTAGGATACTTGACTTCCGCTATTTTCCATTTAGGATAATTGGCTATCGTTATTATTATTCATTTAGGACACTTGGCTATCGTTATTATTATCCATTTAGGACACTTGGCTATCGTTATTATTATCCATTTAGGACACTTGGCTATCATTATTATTATTCATTTAGGACACTTGGCTATCATTATTATTATTCATTTAGGACACTTGGCTATCGTTATTATTATCCATTTAGGACACTTGGCTATCGTTATTATTATCCATTTAGGATACTTGATTATCGCTATTATCCATTTAGGATACTTGGCATCGTTATTATTATCCATTTAGGACACTTGACTTCCAATATTATTCATTTAGGATACTTGACTTTTACTATTATCCATTTAGGACACTTGATTATCGCTATTATCCATTTAGGACACTTGATTATCGCTATTATCCATTTAGGACACTTGGCTATCGTTATTATTATCCATTTAGGACACTTGGCTATCGTTATTATTATTCATTTAGGACACTTGGCTATTATTATTATTATCCATTTAGGATACTTGATTTTACTATTATCCATTTAGGATACTTGACTATCACTATTATCCATTTAGGATACTTGACTATCACTATTATCCATTTAGGACACTTGGCTATCACTATTATCCATTTAGGATACTTGACTTCCGCTATTTTTCATTTAGGATACTAGACTTCCGCTATTTTCCATTTAGGACACTAGACTTCTGCTATTTTCCATTTAGGACACTAGACTTCCGCTATTTTCCATTTAGGATACTTGGCTATCGCTATTATTCAATTAGGATACTTGGCTATCGCTATTATGTTTAGGATAATTGGCTATCATTATTATCCATTGGCTATCACTATTATTCATTTAGGATACTTGGCTATCGCTATTATTGGCTATCACTATTATTCATTTAGGACACTAATCTTCGAATAATATCTAAGCGCTCCAAAATACCATCGAATAATAATTCAAGCAATTTAACTGTAATTAAATAAGTTATCAATGAAGTCTATTGAATTGAATATTTGATTATTCTAGATTATTCTTGAATATTTTAAGGACTTTCTAGAATTTAATGAATAAACTAAAAAATACATTTTATGATTTTATAACTATTATTTTTTTATAAAAACACTTGGCTATCGCTATTATTCATTTAGGACACTTGACTATTGCTATTATTCATTTAGGATACTTGACTATCGCTATTATCCATTTAGGACACTTGGCTATCGCTATTATCCATTTAGGATACTTGGCTAGTGCTATTTCCCTTTAGGATACTTGGTTTCCAATATTATCCATTTAGGACAATTGGCTTCTGATATTATCCATTTAGGACACTTGGCTATCACTATTATTCATTTAGGACACTTGGCTATCACTATTATTCATTTAGGACACTTGGCTATCACTATTATTCATTTAGGACACTTGGCTATCGCTATTATTCATTTAGGATACTTGGCTATCGCTATTATTCATTTAGGACACTTGGCTATCGCTATTATTCATTTAGGACACTTGACTATTGCTATTATTCATTTAGGATACTTGACTATCGCTATTATCCATTTAGGACACTTGACTATCACTATTATTCATTTAGGACACTTGGCTATCACTATTATCCATTTAGGACACTTGGCTATCACTATTATTTATTTAGAAACAGCCCCGGCCAGCCTTTGGGATACTTGGCTATCGCTATTAATTAATGGAAAATATTATCATTTCGAAGTGTTGGATAATTCAACCTATTATAATATATTATTGAATAATAGTCCAATCAATCCAAGATGCTATCAAATAACAATTCAAGCATCCAAGATATTATCAAATAATATCTAAACAATCCAAGATGCCATCAAATAATAATCCAAGCAATCCAGATGCCATCTAATAATAATCCAACTAATCCAAGATGCCATCTAATAATAATCCAACTAATCCAAGATGCCATTGAATAACAATTCAATTATCCAAGATAATATTGAAAAATAATCCAATTATCCAAGATAATATTGAATAATAATCCAACTAATCCTAGATGCTATCGAATAATAATCCAAGCAATCCAGATACTATCGAATAATAATCCAACTAATCCAAGATGCCATCGAATAACAATCCAATTATCCAAGATAATATTGAATAATAATCCAACCAATCTAAGATGCCATTGAATAATAATCCGAGCAATCCAGATATCATCGAATAATAATCCAAGCAATCCAAGATGCCATCGAATACTAATCCAACTAATCCAAGATGCCATCGAATAACAATCCAATTATCCAAGATAATATTGAATAATAATCCAACCGATCTAAGATGCAATTGAATAATAATTCAATCAATTTAAAATGTAATTAAATAAATTACTAATGAAGTCTATTGAATTGAATATTTGATTACTCTATGATTATTCTTGAATATTTTAAGGACTTTCCAGAATTTAATGAATAAACTAAAAAATACATTTTATTATTTTATAACTATTTATTTTTTATAAAAATAAAAAATAAAAAATAAAAAATAAAAAAATAAAAATAATAAAAAAATAAAATATAAAATATAAAAAATTAAAAATAAAAATAATATTATTTTCAAATTTAATCTTAGATTCTTTTAGATATTTCGAAAAGATCCTAGGGATTAATGGAAAATATTATCGTTTCGAAGTGTTGAATTACTCAATCTATTATAATATATTATTGAATAATAATTCAAGCGATCCAAGATATCATCGAATAATTATTCAATGTATCCAGAATTACTGTCTGCTAACTTCAATAGAATTACAATATTTAATCCAGTTCATAATCAATAATTAACACATTATAAATAATTCTAGTACGTTGGCGCGCAGAGATGCACACATTCAATTCTATTTATTGCTTGTTATATGATCATTACTATATTATTACAATATTTAATCCAGCCTAAGTTCAATTTCAGTGCGCGCACCACGTTTATGGTCTTTAAAAAATATAATTATTTTTATAAAACAAAGAGCATATATGCGTTATATAATAAAATATTTTATTACACAAAATAAGACCAATAAATATTATAAATGGATAAAGTGGGATTATTTAAATATCCATGACTGGTCGGAATTATTGTTTATTGGAAGATTTCCCAAGATGCTATCGAATAATAACCAACCAATCCAAGATGCTATCGAATAATAATCCAACCAATCCAAGATGCTATCGAATAATAATCCAACCAATCCAAGATGCTATCGAATAATAACCAACCAATCCAAGATGCTATCGAATAATAATCCAAGCGATTTAAATGTAATTAAATTAGTTATCAATAATCTTATTAAATTAAATATTTATCCACTCTATGACTATTCTTGAATATTTTAAAGACTTCCTAGAATTTAATGAATAAACAAAAAATTACGTTTTATTATTTTATAACTATCTTTTTTATTTTTTATATTTTATAAAAAATAAAAAATAAAAAAATAAAAAATAAAAAATAAATAAATAAATAAATAAATAAAAAATAATTTATTTTCAGTTTTAATCTAAGATTCTTTTAGATATTTCGAAAGATCCTATGGATTAATGGAAAATATTATCGTTTCAAAGCGGTGGATAATTCAATCTATTAATATTATTGAATAATAATCCAACCAATCCAAGATGCTATCGAATACAATCCAATTAATCTATGATACTATCGAATAATAACCAACCAATCCAAGATGCTATCGAATAATAATCCAACCAATCCAAGATGCTATCGAATAATAACCAACCAATCCAAGATGCTATCGAATAATAACCAACCAATCCAAGATGCTATCGAATAATAACCAACCAATCCAAGATGCTATCGAATAATAATTTAACCAATCCAAGATGCTATCGAATAATTATCCAACCAATCTAAGATGCTAATCTAAATAATTCAAGATGTCATCCAACGATCCAAGATACCATCGAATAATAATCCAATTATCCAAGATGCCATCGAATAATAATCCAATTATCCAAGATGCCATCGAATAATAATCCAATTATCCAAGATGCCATCGAATAATAATCCAATTACCAAGATGCCATCGAATAATAATCAAACCGATCTAAGATACCATTGAATACTAATCAAACTGATCTAAGATGCCATTGAATACTAATCAAACTGATCTAAATGCATTGAATACTGATCAAACTGATCCAAATGCCATTGAATACTAATCAAACCGATCCAAATGCCATTGAATACTAATCAAACCGATCTAAGATGTCATTGAATAATAATCTAAACAATTCAAGATGTCATCGAATAATAATCCAACGATCCAAGATACCATCGAATAATAATCCAACGATCCAAGATACCATTGAATAATAATCCAATTATCCAAGATACCATTGAATAATAATCCAATTATCCAAAATACCATTGAATAACAATCCAACCGATCCAAATGCCATTGAATACTAATCAAACCGATCTAAGATGCC
>Ga0214473_10000539_pt1 | contig 53051 bp, 53 predicted proteins | sample RVTome_7_FD_203509 | JGI IMG/M metagenome (GOLD analysis project Ga0214473, IMG submission 203509) | Soil microbial communities from uranium-contaminated site in the Upper Colorado River Basin, Wyoming, United States - RVT98D197 | ecosystem: Environmental > Terrestrial > Soil > Contaminated >... | reverse complement strand
GCCGCCAGGAGAGAATGCGCTCCGCCCACTCCGGACTGAGCAATCCCCTGTCGACGAGCAGCCTGAGCACCTCCCCGGCAAAGATCTCGGCCAGCCGCGAGTCGTCCAGATGCGGCAGCCTGTGGAAGATCCCCGCCCGGTCCATTCCCCCCTCGGTCACCAGGAGATGCAGGTGCGGGTGAAAGTTGATCCGGTCGCTCAGGTCCCAGTCGACTGGCCTTCGAGAGGGCCGGGAAAGGATCATCAGAAGAACCGGTCAGGCGCGGGGCGGGCGGGTCTCGGCGACGAAGGCGCCGGGGATCGCCAAGAGGGCGAAGATAAAAGTCTTCCAGAGGATGCCCAAGGCCGGGGCGCCGTTCGCTGCGGCCGCTTCAGCGATCGGGGCCAGGCCCGAGAATAGCGGCGATAAGAAGGCGTTGACGAGGCCATAGCCGAGCCCGACGAGCGCGCCGGCCGTGATCCCGGCGGCGATCCGCTTGCCCATCTTATTCCGCCGCGACCAGAGGGACGCCAGATAGCCGGCGACGACCGGCGCCAGAAACACCGCCCACCAAACATCCTTCAGGGCCGGCACGCGGCCGGTCGAGCGGACGAAGAGATAATCGACGAGCGTGACGAAGCCCGATCCGATAAGGGCGGACAGGGGGACCGCCCACCAACGGGGCTTCTTCACGCCCGCGAGCTCATCCCGCTCCCTGACCCTGATCCCGAGGCTCAACGGATAGTTGTAGAAGGCATCGAAGACGGCGTGCTCGAGCCAGGCGCCGCGCTCGCCGAAGACCGGGACGACGTGGACGGCCTCCGTGGCCCAGTGGCCGGCCATGAACCGGGCCAGCTCGGGGAAGCGGTAAGCCATCTGCAGCGGGAAGGCCAGGTAGCCGATGATCTTGAAGAAGCTAACCGGCAAGGCCAGCCGGTAATCCTTGATATTTCGCTCTTTGATGCATAAGCCCAGGACGTAGAATCCCCGGACGAGCGAGCCGGGCGAGACCGGAAGCAGGTTGAAAGCGCCGATGATGATCGCGGCCCGGGCCGTCGCTTCGGCCCAGCCGAACTCGGGATGTCCCAGGACGTAGATCACGGCGATCGTCAGGAACACGGTCTCCGAGATGAACAGCGTGGCCATGTGCACGGCCAAACTTTTCAGGTATTTCTGGATGTAGGGCTCGTCCATCTGGGCCAGGATGCCCCGGGCGTCTTCGGCGCTCAGCATCCTGTTCTTGCGGCCCTCTTCGACCATGTCCTTGAGCCACTTCTCGCGCACCGCGGGCTTGAAGTAGAGCAGGACCGGCTTGACGAACATGATGTGCAGCCGTTCCCGGAAGTAGGCCTTGTCGGTCAGGAAGCGGTGGATCCCGGCCGGAAGGAGGGCGAGCGGGCGGTTGAGGAGATAGAGCCCGGGCTTGGCGGCGATGGCCAGCGCGCGCGCCTCGCTCACCCGCCCCGACCTGTGCCAGCCGATGAGGGCCTCGGCGACATGCCCCCTGAAGGCCCGGCCGATATAGCCGGCTTTCGAAATAAGGGCGCCGACGTGGCGGCGGATCTCGGCCCGGCCCCAGAGTTTGCGGACGAACGGCCCGAGAAGCGGGGCGAGCCAGAGGAGCCAGCGCCCGACCGACCGCCCAGGGAATTCGAGCAGAAACAGGACCGGGGTGAGGAGGGGCAGCAGGCCAAGAAGAAGAAAGAGGACGGCCGCGAACCTGTTCTTTCCCAGCCGGCCCGCCGCGGCCGGGTCGGCAATGCGGCGGATCTCCCAACCCCGGACCCAGGCCCGGTGGATGGCCGTCCAGAGCCGCGGCTTGGTGATCAGCTTTATGTGGTGATGAGTGATATCGGGGAGCGAATCCCTGTAAGCCCCGTCGGCGCTCTTGAGCGCTTCCAGCGCGCCCTCCATGCCGGAAAAGGCTTCGGCGTGCCCGGCGATATAAGCTTCGAGAGCGCCGACGTCTCCCCTGTCGAACTGGACGAGGCTGCCACGGGCCGCGCCTTTGACGATGAGCTTGAAGTCCGCGGGGCATTGCGGCAGGAAGGGCAGGAGGGCCATGCCGGCCCGGAAATCGACGGCGACGAGCCCGCGCTTCGGGTCGTCTTCCGCCTCCAGCCGCTTCAGCGCGTTCGGCTGGCTCTTCATCGTCCACCACTCGTACTGGCGGGCGAGCTCGTGGGCGCCCATCTCGTGCATCAGGCCCACAATATCCCGCATGAACGTCCGCTTGGCCCGGTATTCCGGCGAGCCCAGGCCCTCGTCCGGCCGGCCCGGCTTCCAATCGAGCCGCTCGAAGAGGTTATCATCGACCTCGTAGCGCCACGGCCGGCCGTCGACCCACTCGCTGATCTCGCCGCAGCTTCCGAGGACCGGGTCGACGAGCGTGGCCAGGACGTCGACGACCGCGCGCTCCGTGCCGAACCGCCCGGCCGCGGCGTAGCGGACGAATTTCTGCCAGAGGGCCCCGGCCCGGGCCGCATCGGGGTTGACCTGGGGCGCGAACGGGGCCTGGAAGCCGATCCCGTAGAGGAGGTTCCGGATGAAGCGGCCGAAGCCCGAGACAGGGACGAGGACCTTGAGGGCATACGACCGGCCGGCCTCGAGGCCCTCGATCGGCCCGTCGGGCGCGGCGATGTCCGCGACCCGGACCCGGTAAACCTGCCCGGCGTAGCCGCCGCCGACGTGGCGTTCGACATCGAGCCGGACCCTGGCCGGCCTCTCCGGCCAGACGCCCCTGGCGTCATACTCGAGGACCTGCCCGGCCTCGTATCTCCGCAGGCGCATCGGGCGGAAAAGCGAGGAGGCCCGGAAGCGGGCTTCGAGCTCGCGCACGGTGGCGGCCGAGTAGGGATGGTCCTTCATGGCGTTAATGAGTTTAGTCGCGCCAGGGGAGGCCGCGGCCGCCCCCGGGAGCGGTCCACGGCCTCTCTGCGCATCTTTCCTGTTACTATTCGATGGCCTCTGTGCCTACTTGATCTCCTGTCCCGTCATCGGATCGATCAGGGCGATCCTGTGGACCTTGCCCAGCTTGTCGAGCGGGCCGGGCCACTTGTCGCCGCCCTTGTTGCTGGGCTCCCAGTCGCCGACGATCATGATGGCCATCTTGTCCGGCTGGATATATTTCGTCGCCACCTCCTGGACCCGGGCCTTGTTGACGGCCTGGATCTTGGACCGGTAGGTCTTGAAATAGTCCATGGGCTTGCCGGTCATCTCCAGGTTGGCGAAGCTCATCATGGTGGCCTGCGCGGACTGGAAATTATCGGCGAAGCTCTCCAGATAATAGTTGAGGGCGGTCTCCATCTCGGCGTCGGAAACGGGCTCTTTGCGGATGCGGTCGAATTCGGCGAGGATGAGGGAGACGGCGTAGCCGACCGTTGACGATTTGGTCTGGACGTACCCGGAGAAAGTGCCGGGGAGGCCCCAACGGTAGGTGAAGCGGCTGCCCTGGTTATAGGACAGGCCCTCGTCCGAGCGGACCTTGGTCGTGATCCGCGAGGTGAAGCTGCCGCCGCCGAGGATGAAGTTCATGACCTGGACCGCGAAGTAATCGGGGTTCGTGTCTTCGAGGCCGAGGTGGCCGAGGCTGATGTAACCTTGGTTAATGGCCTTCTGGATGAAATACACGCCCGGCTCGGGCGACGGGAAGGCCTTCGGCACAGCCGGGAAGGCGACGGCGCCGCCTTGCCACCCGGCGGCCAGCTTGTCGATCTTGGCCTTGAGCGCGGCCTTGGCGAAATCGCCGGAAACGGCCAGGATGACGTTCTTCGGCGAGAAATACTTGGCGTGGAAGGCTTTGAGGTCGGCCGCCGCGACGCCTTCGTAAGTGGCCTTGGCCGGCTGCCATGTCACGGCGTTGTCGCCGTAGAGGAGCCGTTCGTATTCGCGGCTGAGGACGGTCGCCGGCTGGTCGTTGGCCTGACGCAGCTGCTCGACGAACCGGGCCTTGGCCAGCTTCAGCGGCTCCTCGCGGAAGGCCGGGTTCCGGAGGACGTCGAAGAACAGGGCCAGGCCTTCATCGAGGTCCTTCGTCAGGACCGACAGGCTCAGCGTCGAGGTCCTCTCCCCGACCGAGAAATTGAGCGAGCCGCCGAGGAAATCGATGCGCTCCTCGATGGCCGATCCGTCCCGGCTCGTCGTGCCGCCCTTGATGAGCTGGTCGCCGAGGACGGTGCCGAGGCCCGTCTTGTCCTTCGGGACGTAGAGGTCGCCGCAGTTGACGATCGCGGTGATGTTGAAGAGGGGCAGGTCCCGGTCTTCCTGGACGTAGGCGCGAAGGCCTCCGGCGTAGACGACCCGGAAGGCCTTCGGGTCCGGCGGCTCGTACCTGAGGGCCGGGTAGGTCAGCTCGGAGGGATGCTTGGCCTGGGCCAGCCCGAGTCCCGAGCAGAGGAATGTGAGCGCCAGGATGGCGAAGATGGTCTTTTTCATGGCGTCCTCCTTACCGGCCCGACTTCCGGGTGTAGATCGCCGTCAGGCTGTTGTCCTTGAGGAAGTACTTGGCGGCGACGCGCTTGATATCGTCGTTGGTGACCTTCTGGAGGTCGTCGAGATCGGTCATGATGGACCTCCAGCCGCGCATGAGCTCGGCCCGGCCGACCCGGCTGGCCAACCCGGCGGTGCTGCCGAGGCCGCGGACGAACATCGCCTCGCCCCGGTTCTTGGCCTTCTGGATCTCCTCCTCCGTCAGGCCGTCCTTTTTGACCTTGTCGATCTCGGCCCAGATCTCCTTTTCCAGGTCCTCGGGCTTGACGCCCTTGTCGACGCGGGGCGTCGCGCTGAACTGGAAGGCCCCGACGTACCACTGCGCCCGGCTCGAAGCCGAGGCATTGACGGCCAGCTGCTTGTCGCGGACGAGCGTCTTGTAGAGACGGCCCGTGCCGCCGCCGCCGCCCATGCCGCCGCGGAAGCCGCCCCCGCCCGACCCGAGCGTGCTGGCCAGGATCGACAGGGCCTGCGTGTCCGGATCACCGTCCGCGGGGACGTGGAACATCATCTGGAGGCTCGTCGGCGCCGGGCCTTCGCCGTAGAACCGCTTCTCGCTGTACTGGGCCGGCACGCCGGTGCGGATGGGCTCGAGGTCCGGGCCCTTGGGGATGCGGCCGAAGTACTTCTCCGCCATGGCCACGACCGCCGCCGGGTCGAAGGCGCCGACGTAGATGGCCACGGCGTTGTTGGGGACGTAGTAGGTGTTGTGGAAAGCGACCAGGTCCTCTTTGGTCATTTTCTTGAGGTCGTCCATCCAGCCGATGACGTCCCAATGGTAGGGCGAAGCCGTGTAGAAGGCGGCCTGGACCTGCTCGCCGAAGAAGTAGCCGGGCCGGTTCTCGCTCAGCCGGCGCTCCTCCATGATGACGTCCTTCTCGGAATAGAACTCGCGGAAGCGGGCGTTCATCATCCGGTCGGATTCCATGAGCATCTGGAGCTCGATCTTGTTGGAGGGCAGGGTGACGTAATAGCCGGTCGTCTCCTGGCTGGTCGAGGCGTTGAGCCCGGTGCCGCCGTTCTTCATGTACTGGGTCCAGAGGTCGTCCTTGATGATCAGGGCCTTCTCGGCCTTGACCAGCTCGTCGACCTGTTTCTGCCAGGCGGCGATCTTGGCGGCGTCGCCTCCGGTCTTCCAGTATCTCTCCCGGTAGATCTGGCTCATGAGCGCGTCGATCTGGGCGTCGATCCTGGCGTCAGCAGCGTAGTCGGTGACGCCCATGACCTCGGTGCCCTTGAACATCAGGTGCTCATGGACGTGAGCGCTGCCGGTGATGCCGGGCCGCTCGTTGATCGAGCCGACCTTGAAGTAGATGTGACAGACGACGCGGGGCACGCCCGGCTTGGGGATCATCAGGATCTTCATGCCGTTCCCGAGAACGTGCTCCTTGACGTCCAGGGTCACATCCGCCGCCCCGACATACGCCGCGAGGACGAAGAGCGCCGCGGCAAGGACGAGAATCCGCTTTTTCATCTCCGACACCTCCTGAGATTTGACGTCGATCAAATATATTTTCGGTATTTCCCGGTTTTCTTCAGCTCTTCGACGAGGTCCTTGACCTTCTGGTCGTGGGCCGCATCGCAGATGAGCAGGGCGCCGCCGGCCTCGACGACGATGAGGCCGCGGACGCCGACGAGCGCGGTCAGCCGGCCCGGGTTCCAGACGAGGCAATCGCGGGCGTCGAGGGCCAGGGTGTCGCCCCGGGCGGCGTTCCCCGCGGCGTCACGGGGCCAGATCCCGGCGAGCGCCGACCAGGCCCCCACGTCCGACCAGCCGAAATCGCCGTCTGCGACGAGAACCCCGTCCGACTTTTCCATGAGGGCGTAGTCGATGGATAAGGCCGGGGCGAGCCGGAAGGCGTTCTTCAGCTTCGCCGCGCTCCCCGACCTCAGCGCGGCAACGATCGCCGCCCAGGCGGGCGCAAGCTCGGGGGCGTAACGCTCGATCTTTTCGGCGAAGACCCCGGCCCGCCACAGGAACATCCCCGAATTCCAGGCATAGTCCCCGGCGGCGATGTATTCGGCCGCGTGGACCGCGTCCGGCTTCTCTTTGAAACCCAGGACGGGGTAAAAGACCGTGCCGGCGATCCGTTCGCCAGCGCCCCGGTTATGACGGATGTAGCCGTAGCCGGTGGAGGGGAACGCCGGCGGGATGCCGAAGGTGACGAGGGCCGTCTCCCGGGCCGCGGCTTCGACGCCGGCCCTGAGTTTTCGCAGGAACTTAGCCTCGTCGCGGATGAGGTGGTCGGCGGGGAGGACGACGACGACGGCCTCGGGGTTCTCGAGCCAGACGCGCGCCGTCGCCAGCATGAGGGCCGGGGCGGTGTTGCGGGCTTCCGGCTCGACGAGGAAGCTCTCTTTGGGCAGCTTGGGGAGAAGCCTGCGGGCCTGGCGGATCTGGGCGGCGTCGGCGATGATCGTCACCCTCCTCGACGGGACGAGGGGCCGGATGCGCCGGACCGTCTGGAGGAGCATCGGGTCGGGCCCGGTGATGCGCAGGAATTGCTTCGGCCGGGCGGCCCGGCCGAGCGGCCAGAAGCGGGTCCCCCTCCCCCCGGCCAGGACCACGGCACGGACGTCCCTCGGTTTCATGACGCACCGAGCTTGTTGATGACCTGCTGGAGGATGCCGCGGACCTCTTTCTGGATCGCGGCCAGGTCGTCCTCGGTGTCGGCCTCGAAGCGCAGGACGATGACGGCCTGGGTATTCGAGGCCCGGACGAGCCCCCAGCCCTTGGGGAAGATGGCCCGGACGCCGTCGATGTCGATGACGGGATAGCGGGCGGCCAGGGCCTGGCGGACCTCCTCGACGATCTTGAACTTGACCTCGTCGGAGGCGTAGATGCGGATCTCGGGGGTCGCGAACGTCTTCGGCAGCCCGGCCATCATCGCCGAGAGCTTGTCCTTCGAGCGCGACAGGATCTCGATGAGCCGGGCCGAGGCGTAGATCGCGTCGTCGAACCCGAACCAGCGGTCATTGAAGAAGATATGACCGCTCATCTCTCCGGCGAGGGGAGCGTTCTCTTCCTTGATCTTTTTCTTGATCAGCGAGTGGCCGGTGCGCCACATGATCGGCCGGCCCCCGAGCCTCTCGATCTCGTCGTAGAGGACCTTGGAGGCCTTGACCTCGGAAATGACGGCCGCGCCCGGCCGCGAAGGCAGGATGTCGCGGGCGAAGACGATGAGCAGCTGGTCGCCCCAGAGGATCTGCCCCGCGTCGTCGACGACGCCGATCCGGTCGGCGTCGCCGTCGTAGGCGATGCCGAGCTCGGCGCCCGTCTCGCGGACCTTGGCGACGAGCTTATCCATCGCTTCCGGCAGCGTCGGGTCGGGGTGGTGGTTCGGGAACCGGCCGTCGGGCTCGCAGAAGATGTCGATGATCTCGGCCCCCATCTTACGGAACAGCGGCACGGCGACGACGCCGCCCGTGCCGTTGCCGGCGTCGATGACGGCTTTGACCGGCCGGGCGAAGCGGACGTTCCGGGCGACGTAGTCCTGGTATTCGGTGACGAGATCGAGCCGCCTGACCTGGCCCTCGCCACGCGGAAAAACGCCCTTGCGGACGATCTCGTAGAGGGCCTGGATCGTTTTCCCGTAGAGCGTCTCCTCGCCCGACATCATCTTGAAGCCGTTGTGTTCCGGCGGATTGTGCGACCCGGTGACCATGACGCCCGCGGACATCCTCCGGTGGAAGACCGAGAAGTAGAGGAGCGGCGTGGGCACGACGCCGAGGTCGGCGACGTCGCAGCCGGTCGAAAGGAGGCCGCGGATGAGGGCGTCGCCGTAGGCCGGCGAGCTCAGCCGGCAGTCCCGACCGACGGCGACGTCGCGTTGGCCGCGGCCGAGGAAGAACGTGCCCATGGCCCGGCCCAGGATCTCCACCGCGCCATCGTCCAGGTCCGCGCCGGCAACGCCGCGGATGTCGTATTCCCTGAAGATCTTCGGGTTGATATCCACGCCGCCCTCCTCTCCCGTCTCCGTCGTCTCCGTATATTATTATTTATCTAGTTTTTACTTAGACGTCGTCGGGCCGGCGCCGATCCCTTTGGCCCGCCCCTCTTGCCGCCGGAGGGCATAGCTCGCGCCGATGAAAGCCTTGAAGAGGGGGTGCGGGGCCAGGGGTTTCGACTTGAATTCGGGATGGAACTGGCACCCCAGGAACCAGGGGTGGTCCGGAGCCTCGACGATCTCCACCAGGCCGTAGTCCGGATTGATCCCGGAGAAGATCATGCCGGCCTCGGCCAGCGCGTCCCTGTAGCTCGGGTTGAACTCGTAGCGGTGGCGATGCCGCTCCGAGATGTGGAGGGCGCGGTAGGCCTTGTGCGCGAGCGAGCCCTTTTTGAGATCGCAGCGGAACTTGCCGAGACGCATGGTCCCGCCGATATCGCAGTCCATGGCCAGCTCCCGCCAGCGGACGATGACCTTGTGAGGCGCGTCGGGCACGAACTCGGTGCTGTTCGCCTTCTTCAACCCGGCGAGCGAGCGGGCGTATTCGATCGAGGCGCATTGCATGCCCAGGCAGATCCCGAAGAAGGGGACCTTGTTCTCGCGGGCGAAGGTAACGGCCCGGATCTTGCCCTCGATGCCGCGCTTGCCGAACCCGCCGGGGACGAGGATGCCGTCCTTTCCGGCCAGGACCGCGGCCGGGTCCTCCTTCTCCAGCGCCTCCGCTTCGATCCAATCGATCTTGACGCATAGCCGGTTCGCCAGTCCGCCGTGGATCAGGGCCTGGTTCAGGCTCATGTAGGAATCATGGAGCCCGGCGTACTTGCCGACGAGCGCGATCTCGACGATGTCCTTGGGATGCTTGACCCGGTCGACCATGGTCTCCCACGCGGCCAAGTTCTTTGTCCGGCGCGGCAGGCGGAGCATCTTGAGGATCGTCGCATCGAGTCCTTGGTCGGCGTAGTTCAACGGGATCTCGTAGATCGATTCGACGTCGAGCGCGGTGACGACGGCGTTGATCGGGACGTTCGTGAACAGCGCGATCTTGGATTTGATGTCGGCGGAAAGATCGCGCCCGGTGCGGCAGAGCAGGATGTCCGGCTGAATGCCGATCGCCCGGAGCTCCTTGACGCTGTGCTGCGTCGGCTTGGTCTTGAGCTCGCCGGAGACGCCGACATAAGGGACGAGGGTCAGGTGGACGAAGAGGGTCCTGTCGACGCCCAGGGCAAGCCGCATCTGCCGCGTCGCTTCGAGGAACGGCAGGCTTTCGATGTCGCCCACAGTTCCTCCTATCTCGCAGATAACAATATCGTTACCTGCAGCTACGCCTTCGACCGCGGACTTGATCATGTCCGTAACGTGGGGAATGACCTGGACGGTCTTGCCGAGATACTCCCCCTTGCGCTCCTTGCGGATGATGGACTCGTAGATCTTCCCGGCCGTCCAGTTGTGGGCCCGTGTCGTCTTCGTCGAAGTGAAGCGCTCGTAGTGGCCGAGGTCGAGGTCCGTCTCCGCGCCGTCATCGGTCACGTAGACCTCGCCGTGCTGGAAAGGGCTCATCGTTCCGGGATCGACGTTGAGGTAAGGGTCGAGCTTGAGGATGGTGATGCGATAGCCGTGGCTTTCGAGCAAACGGCCGATCGAGGCCGCGGCAATGCCCTTGCCCAATCCGGATATAACGCCGCCGGTAACGAAAATATACTTGGTCATGAGGCGCAGCTCCTGGGAGAACCCCCCGATTATATCCTCCGGGCGCTCCGCACTCAAGCGGAGAAAAGCGATCCTCGGCGTCCCGGCGAGGCGCCGGAGGTCAGGCCGCGGACGGCTCCTTGGCGGGAACGGCGCTGGGCCGCGGCGAGCCCTTGGTCTGGCACGTCGCTTCGAGATAAGCGCCTTCTTCGACGACGAGCGTGGGGGAGAGGATGGTCCCGAAAACGCGCCCCTTGTCGTGGACCTCGACCCTTTCGGAGGCCTGCAGGGTGCCGCGGATCTCGCCGTTGATGACGAGCTGCCCCACCTTGACGTCGGCCTCGACCTTGCCCCTCTCCCCGATGACGAGAAGGGAGTCCGAGGTGATCGTCCCCTTGAACGTGCCTTCGATGCGGAACGATCCCTTGAACGTCAGGTCGCCCTTGAATTCCGACTCCATGTCGATCAGGCCGGCCAGCTTGGTTTCGTTCAACTCCCGGGGCTTGTCTTTCATGCGCTTGCTCCTTTGATCCTGTCGTAGATTCGATTCAGGTCATCGAGAGAAAAGTAATATATCTTCAGGACGCCCTTGTTCCGGCTGCCCGCGACGAGGACCTTGGTCCCCAGGACCTTGAGCATCTCCTCCTGGAGGGCGTGGAGATCGGGGTCGGCCAGGCTGCGCTGGGCCCGGGGCGCTTTTTTCTTGAGCCTGTTGACCAGGGCTTCCGTGTTCCGTACCGACAGGCCCCTGTCGATGACCTGGCGGCAGCAGTAGAGCTGTGTCGCCGCGTCCTCGAGGGCCAACATGGCCCGGGCGTGTCCCATCGACAGCTCCCCATCGTTTAGACGGTCCTGGATCTCCGAGGGCAGCTTGAGGAGGCGGAGGTAGTTGGTGACCGAGCTGCGGTCCTTGCCGACCTTGTCGGCGAGCTCGTTCTGGGCATAGCCGTGTTCGTCGATGAGCCTCTGATAGGCATGAGCGATCTCCAGCGCGTTGAGCTCTTCCCTGTGAATGTTCTCGATGAGCGAGACCTCGAGCTGCTTCTCCTTGGGGATGTTCCGGATGAGGACCGGGATCTTGCGCAGGCCGGCCCTCTGGGCGGCCCGCCACCGTCTCTCCCCGACGATGATCTTGTAGTGATCGTCCTCCGGGGCCACGATGATCGGCTGCACGATGCCCGTCTCCTTGATCGACTGCGCCAACTCGTCGATCGTTTGGTCGTCGAACCTCATCCGCGGTTGAAAGGGGTTCGGCTTGACGTCCTCGAGATCGAGCTCGGCGAACCTCTCGCCTTTCAGGATGCTGAGCTCGTCCGGTATGAACGCTCCCAGACCTTTTCCCAGGGCTTTCTTACTCATCGGCGAATGATCTCCTCGGCGAGGGTGATGTAAGCTTCGGCCCCTTTGGACTTGATGTCGTAGAGGACGATGGGCTTTCCGAAGCTCGGGGCTTCGGCCAAACGGACGCTACGGGGGATTACGGCTTCAAACATTATATGTTTCAACGATTTACGTATCTCTTCCGCGACCTGCTTGGAGAGGTTGGTCCGCTCGTCGTACATGGTCAGCAGAATGCCTTCGATGGCCAGTTTGGGATTGAAATAGGTCCGGACGGTATCCAGCGTCTGGAATAGGTCGGGGATCCCTTCCATGCAGAAGAATTCTGTCTGGACGGGAATGACGAGGGAATCGGCAGCGGTAAGGGCGTTGATCGTCAGGAAGCCGAGGGACGGCGGACAATCGATGATGATGAAATTGAAGAACCGTCTCGCTTTTTCGATCGCCGTTATAAGACGCTTTTCCCTTTGTTCCACCCTGTAGAGCTCCGCTTCGACGCCGGCCAGCTCGGGTGAACAAGGGCAGAGGTAGAAGTTTTCGAGTTCTGTTCCAATGACGCAGTCCATGAGATCTCGGCCGTTCATCATGGCCTGGTAGATCCCCTTGCCCGCTTCCTTGGGTTTGCCCAGCCCCAAGGTCGACATCCCCTGAGGATCAAGATCGATGAGAAGCGTCCTTCGGCTCTTGAGGGCAAGACAGGCGGACAGGTTGATGGCCGTGGTCGTCTTTCCGACCCCGCCTTTCTGGTTCGCTACGGCCAGGACCTTATTCATCGTCAGGCTCTGTTTCACGTGAAACATGGGCTGCCGGAACGCCCCGTTTCCTCAGAATCTCGAGGTGAAGGCCCAGGTTCTGGACGGCCGCCGGGGTCATTCCCGGCATCTTGCGAGCTTCGCCGAGGGTCGCCGGCCTCTTCCGTTCGAGCCTTTCAACCGCCTCGCGGGTCAGGCCCGATACGTTCCGGAAGTCCACGCCCGCTGGGATTTTCATTGAATCGGTCCTCGCGGCCTTGGCGATCTCCCGTTCCTGCTTCCTGATGTAGCCCTCATATTTCGCTTCAGACTCGATGTAGCGCGTTTCCTCATAGCTCAGATCATAGGGTAGGCACCCATATTCTAGCACATCTTTGATCTCGACTTCAGGTTTTTTGAGGTGCTCGAACATGGCCGTGCGGTCGCCGGCCGCTGTTTTTAGCCTGGTTTTCTTCAAATAGGCCATCGCTGCGCCGATCCGCTGCTCCTTGGCCTGGAATTGGGCCCAAGTGGGGTCGTCGATCAGCCCCAGTCCCCGGCCGTACGCCATGAGCCTCTTATCGGCATTGTCGATCCTGAGGAGCAGCCGGTGCTCCGCCCTGGAGGTGAAAAGCCGATAGGGCTCGTCGATGCCTCCCGAGACGAGGTCATCGATAAGAACGCCGATATAGGCCTCGTCCCGTTTCAAGATGAACGCGGCTCTCTTCTTGAGGCTCAAGGCGGCGTTGATCCCGGCCATGAGCCCCAGCGCCGCGGCTTCCTCATAGCCAGAGGTCCCGTTGATCTGCCCGGCCAGATAGAGGCGCCGCACCGTCCGCGTCTCTAGCGTGGGCAGGAGCTCGGCCGGCGAGACCGCGTCGTATTCGATGCCGTAAGCCGGCCTCAGGATCTTGGCCCCGCTCAACCCGGGTATCGTCGAGAGAATCTCCAGCTGGACCTCGTAGGGCAGACTGGAGGACATGCCGTTGACGTAGACCTCGGTCGTTCCCGTCCCCTCCGGCTCCAGGAAGAACTGGTGGCGGGCCCGGTGAGGGAACTTGACGACCTTGTCCTCGATCGATGGGCAATAGCGCGGCCCGATGCCCTTGATCTTTCCCCCATAGAGAGGGGATTTGTCGAGGTTGCGGCGGATGACGGCATGCGTATCGGCGTTGGTATGCCCCAGATGGCAAAGGACCTTGTTCTCTAGCCTGGCGCGTGTCCGATAGGAGAACGGGATGGGTTCCTTGTCGCCTGCCTGGGGACTGAAGCGGTCCCACTCGATCGTATCACGGTCCAACCGCATCGGAGTGCCCGTTTTGAGGCGGATGACCTTCAGGCCGAGCCTCTTGAGCTGCTCGGCCAAGTCGACCGAAGGCGGCTCGTTGGCCCGGCCGGCCGGGTAGCTCGTGAGCCCGATATGGATCAACCCGTTGAGGAACGTCCCCGGGGTCAGAATGACCGCCTTTGCCTGGAAAAAAGCCCCGTCCAGGGTTTTGACGCCCCGGGCCACCCCCCTGGTCACGACGACTTCGGAGACGACGCCCTGAAAAACCGTTAGGTTGGCCATGCTTTCAAGCCGGCGTTTCATGGCCAGGCGGTAGGCCGACTTGTCGCATTGAGCCCTTGGGGCCTGGACCGCTCCACCCCGGCTCCTGTTGAGGAGGCGGAACTGAATGCCCGTTTCGTCGGCAAGAAGCCCCATAAGGCCGCCAAGCGCGTCGATCTCCCTGACCAGGTGCCCCTTCGCCAGGCCGCCGATGGCCGGATTGCAGGACATTTGGGCGATCGTATCGAGGTGAATGGTCATGAGGCAGGTGCGGAGGCCCATCGCGCTCGCCGCCGCGGCCGCTTCGCATCCGGCGTGCCCGGCCCCGACCACGATGACGTCGAAATCGTTCCCTTGGGGCATTCCGGGTGCCTATTTCCCGACGCAGAAATGTCCGAAGATGTCGTTGAGGACTTCCTCGGCCCGCACTTCGCCGGTCAGCTCGCCGACGGACCGGAGGGCCGTCCGGACCTCCTCGGCGAAAACTTCTTGGGAATGCCTTTTGGAAAGAAGGCCGGCGGCGCGGCGAAGAGATCCCAGGACCGCCTCGAGATGGTCCTTCTGCCAGGCATGCAGGATGATCTCATCTTCCTTTCCCGCCCCGGGCGCGAAAAAAGCGCTTATATGGGACCGAAGCCGGTCGATATTCCGGCCCTTCAGGGCCGAAACCTCGACGAGGGGGCTATTCCCGGCCAGGTCCCGAATCTTCCCGGCCGCGAATTTCCTGGGCAAGTCGCTCTTGTTCAGGACAACGAGGGTCTTCTTGCCGCGGTATTTCCGGGCGAGCCGGGAATCCTCCTCGCCGGCCTCGCGGGATGCATCGAGGACGATGAGCAGGCCGTCGGCCATACCGGCGATCTTACGGCCTCGGGCGATACCCGTTCTCTCGACGGGATGAGAGGGGCGGCCAAGGCCGGCCATGTCCACGAGATGAAAGACGACCCCGTCGACGACCATTTTTTCCCTCAGAAAATCCCTCGTCGTTCCTGGAAAAGGCGTGACGATGGCCCGGTCTTCCTCGAGAAGGGCATTGAACAAGGTCGATTTGCCGACGTTCGTCCGGCCGACGATGGCCAGGGTGACCCCTTCGGCCAAGGCCCGGCCTGTTTCGTAGCTGGCCACGAGCCGTACGACCTCATCGATGAGAGGGGATAGGGTCCGCAGGTCGGCCGCGGCGCTCGTCCGGAGCTTTTCGTCGGGGAATTCGAGGCCCGCCTCGACCCGGGCCAGCAGGCCGATGAGCTTGGATCGGAGGCGGAAAATACGCCTGGACAGGCTCCCCCCGAGCTGCCGCGACGCGATCCGGGCCTGGGTCAGGGACACCGACCGGATGAGATCGTTGACCGCCTCCGCTTGGAGGATATCGAGGCGCCCGTTGAGATGAGCGCGGAGGGTAAATTCCCCGGGGCGAGCCAGGCGAGCCCCGGCTTTCGTCCCGATCCGGAGGATGCCCTCGAGGACGGCGGGGCTGCCGTGGGCGCTCAGCTCGACGACGTCCTCCCTCGTATAGGACCGCGGCGCCTTGAAATAGGTCAGGAAGGCCTCGTCGAGCGCCTCTCCTCGCTCGGGATCGCGGACCATGCCGAAAACGGGCCGCATGACCGGGAAGGGCCGCTTGAGCACGCTCTTCGGCACGAAGATCCGGCTCGCCACGGCGAGCGCCCTCTTGCCGCTGATCCTGACGATGCCGAGCCCGCCGATCCCCGGCGGCGTCGATATCGCGATGATGGTATCTTCAAGCACGTTTTCATTCCTGTCCGGTTCCCCATTCTAGGCGACCCGGGAGGATATGACAAGGCCCGGAGGTCGCGCGTCATGTCGCTCACCGTTTTCCGCTCGGGAGCGAAGGCCGGCGAAGAAGGGGCTGAGCGGCATCATCGGAGTGAGCAAAAAGCGGTAATGATACCCGAAGCCCCTCGCCGGCCGGCGGAATCGGGGCTGAGCGGTTTCATCGGAGGGAGAGGCTGTCCTCCGAGCCGTTCTAACGAGGGGCCTTGAAGATCTTGACCTTCTTAAAGAACCCTTCGCCGATGCTCTCGCTCGTGACGCCCGGCGTCTCGTTGGCGACGATGTGGATGATGCGCCGCTCGTAGGGATTCATGAGCTCGAGGACCTCGTCCCGCCCGCTGTCCGAGACCTGGCGGGCGATCCGCTGGGCGTATTCCCTGAGCTTCTTCTCTTTCCTCTTCCTGTAGAACTCGCAGTCGACCTGGACCTTGACCGGCGAGATCTTGTTCAACACGTGCTGAATGGCCAGGAGAAGCGAGCCGTCGTTGCGCAGCAGGATCGACTTGTCCGGGCCGTCGAAGATGACGAAGATGATGTCGGCACGCTTCTTGACCTGGTAGGTCAGCTCGAGCGGAAAGACCGTCATGAGCCGGGCCAGGAAGCGCTCGGCGGCGTTGTCCGCGTCCTCTTCCTTGGGCCAGGCGCGGATGACGATCTCCCGGGTTTTCATGCCGAAGAGCCGGGTTTTTTCCGTGACGATCTCATAGTTAAATTTCTCGCGCGGCAGCTTGAGCCGGTGCTCGGCCAGGCTGATGGCCTCCTCGAGGTTCCCGCCCTTATATTCAGGCCGCTCGTCGACCGGCTGGCCGTTCTCGGTCTTCGTCTCGTTGTCCATCGTCATCTCGCTTTAGCCGGCGCGTGCCGGTGCATCATCTTGTTCATGAGGGCCTGTTGGCCGATCTGCAACACATTGGTGGTCAGCCAATAGAGGATCAAACCGCTCTGTAAGTTCATGAAAAATATGGTCATTACAAAAGGCATGAGGAGCATCATCTTGGCCTGCGAGGGGTCGGCCGAGCTCGGCGTCATCTTCTGGGAGATGTACTGCGTGATGCCCATGAGCACTGGGGTGACAAAGATCGGGTCCTTCACGGACAAGTCGGTGAGCCAAAAGGCAAAGGGCGCGTGACGGAACTCCACGGCGACGACGAGCATGCGGAAGACGCCCCAGAACACCGGCAGCTGGATGATGAGCGGCAGGCAGCCGCCGGCCGGATTGACGCCCTGCTCCTTGTAGAGCTTCATCATCTCTTCGTTCATCTGGCGCCGCTGATCGATGTCGGTCTTGGACTTCTTGTACTTGGCCCGGATGGCCTTGACCTTGGGCTGGAGGTCGGCCATCTTGGCCATCGATTTCGTCGAGCTGTAAGTCAGCGGGAAGAAGATGAGCTTGATGAGGATCGTCAGAAGGATGATGGAAACGCCCCAGTTCGGGACGAGCGTGTGGCAGAACCTGACGACGGCGAGGAGGATCTCGGCGATGCCGCCGAACATCCCGTAGCTGATGACCTTCTTCGCGTCAAGGCCGAAGGCCTTGAGGGCCTCGGAATCCTTGGGCCCGATGAAGGACTGGCCGGGCTCAGTCACGTAGAGGAAGTAGGCCGGGAGCTGCCCCCCCGCGACGCCCCCGGCTTCCTGCTGGAAGGCCGCCCGCCCCTTCTGCGAAGGCAGGGCGAAAAGGGCGACGAAATAGTTATCCTCATAGGCCGCCCAGTCGACGAAATTGTAGGTATTCTCGCCGGGCTTGAACTTCCGCTCGTTCATCCGGAAAACCTTGCCGCCGGTGTAGACGGCCGAGCCATGAGTGGCGCTGTAGCTTTGCTTGGCCTCCGCCAGGGTCGGATTGCCGATGCCCGGGCCCCAGACGACGGAGGGCGTGACCGGCTGGCCGTCTTTCCAGACCCGGACCTCGGTCGTCATGGCGTAGCTTCCGCCGGTGAAGCCGAACGTTTTCTCGGCCCGGACCGAGGCGCCGTCGGAATAGACGAAGCGGATCTCACCTTTGGCCCCGTCGGCGAGGTCGAGCCCGGCCTCGGGGACCTGGAAGAGCGAGGCGTTGAGGAGCCCCGTCAGCGCGGCGTCCTCGAGCCCCAGCGAGAAGGGGTAGCGTCCCATCTCGGCGGCCCGGGCGGAAACGAGCTCGAGGTCCTTTTTCTCTTTCTTGCTGTTTTTATACTTCTTGAGCGTCCAGCTCTTGAGGACGCCGCCCTTGTTCGACCAGACGGCCCTATAGAGGGACGTTTCGACGATCACGTCCGTCTCGGCCCCCGCGGCCACAGCCGTGACGTCCTGGGGAGCCGCGGCTTGCGCGGCGGCCGGCTTGGGCTCCGGCACGGCGGCCCGCTGCTGTTCCTGGACCGCCGCGGAGGTCCCGGGGACGGGAGTCAGGGGCGCTTCGGCCGCGGTGATCTCGGGCCGGGGCGGGGTCTTGTCCGGCTTATTGAAAAGGGCCTGATAGCCGAACAGGACCAGAAATGACAGCACGATGGCCGCGATAAGTCGTTTTTCCATTCTGTCTCACTCTCAGGGCACGGGGTCGATCCCGCCCGCATGAAAAGGATGGCAGCGCAAAAGCCTGCGGGTCCCCAGCCAGACACCCTTGGAGAACCCGTATCTCGCGATCGCCTCATGGGTGTAGGCCGAACAGGTGGGGTGGAAGCGGCAGTGGGTGCCGAGGAGAGGGGAGAGGGCGGCCTGGTACAGCCTGATCAGCGCGAGGGCGACGGCTTTCACGTTGATATCCGTTTTCGCATTATCGTTGTCAGCGACGAGATGTACGCGTCCCGAAGGTCGGAGAAACCGGCCTCCCCCGACTCCGGCCGGGCTATGACGATAAGGTCGAGCGGCGCCCCCAGGAGGTCCTTGTTCCTCCGGAAAAGCTCCCGGAACCTCCGCTTGACCCTGTTCCTGACGACCGCGGGACCGACCTTCCGGCTGGCGACGACCGCCAGCCGCGGATGGCCCAAGCCGTTCCTGAGGAAGACCAGGGTAAAAAGCCGTCCCCGAAAGCGGCCGCCGTCCCTGTAGATGTTCGCGAAATCGCTTTTCCGGCGGATTCTCTCGAGAGGAGTCAGGCGCTCATTCATCCGACAGAAACGCGCTTCCGTCCCTTGCGCCTTCTGCTCTTGATGACTTCCTGGCCGCCCTTGGTCTTCATGCGGACTCGGAAACCGTGTGTTTTCTTGCGTCTTCGGTTGTTCGGTTGAAAGGTTCTCTTCATGATTGTGCAGCACCTATGGAGGAGGTATGTTACCCGAAGCCCCCTGGCCTGTCAAGACCGTTCCTCGGGGACGCGTTGACTCGCCCCCCCTCCCTGCGGTATAATGGGGCACCATGAAATCACTGAAGATCGGCGATAAGGTCATCTATCCCAATCAGGGCCTGGGCGTCGTCGAGGCCATCCACGAGGAAGCTTACAACGGAGAGAAGTTCACGGTCTTTCACCTGCGGATCTTTGCCAACAACACCCTGGTCACGCTCCCCGGGACCTCCGCCCTCGAGCTCGGGATCCGTCGGCCGATGCCGGAGGAGTCCATCCGGAAGATCTACCAGTTCATCGGAAACGGGGATGTCGACGTCACGACGGACTGGAAGGGGCGCTACAAGGAGCACCTCAATCTGATGAAGTCGGGAACGCTCTTCGACATGGCCACCGTGCTGAAGAGCCTCTACCACCTGAGCCTCCAGAAGCCGCTGTCCTTCCGCGAGAAGAAGATGATGGAAAAGGCCAAGGAGCTCATGGTGTCCGAGATCTCCGAAGCGGTCGCCTCGCCGTGCTCCAAAGTCGAGGAGAAGATCCTCGGCGCCCTGTCCCGCTCGTTCAAGGCCGCCAAGTCCCGTCTCGCCGCCTGACCGGACGTCCATGCTCCTGCCGGGGATCCTGCTGTTCGTTTTATGCCTCGTTCTCTACGCCTTCTTCTCCGCCGCCGAGACCTCGTTCATAGCCGTCAATCCGTTCGCCCTCCAGTATAGAGAAAAGGCCGGGTCCAAGCGGGCCGCCTTGGTCAGGAAGATGCGGGCCCGGACCAACGAGTTCCTGGCCACCATCCTGATCGGCAACACCCTGGTCAACGTCGCGGCTTCCGCGATCGCGACCTCGATCTGCATCACCCTGATCCCGAACCAGGGTCAGGCCGTCCTCGTGGCGACCTTGGCCACGACCCTGCTGGTCCTGGTCTTCGCCGAGACCGCCCCCAAGACCTTCGCCGCCCAGAGCCCGTTGAAGACGGCCCTCCAGCTCGGCTATCCTGTCCGAGGCCTCATGGTGGTCCTCTACCCGCTGGTCAAGGCCCTCTCCCTGGTGACCGGCCTGCTCGTCCCCTCTTCGCGGCGGCGGGACGCCTACGCGACGCTGCAGCTCAACGAGGAGGAGACCCGGATCGCCATCCATGCCGGGGCCCGCGGCCTCTCCGGCTTGCGGCGCCGGATCGTCTCGGGCGCTCTCGACTTCGGCTCCCGCCCGGTCAAGGAAGTCATGGTCCCGCGGCCCGAGATCCGGGCCATCGAGATCGAATCCGGACGCGCGGATATCCTGGCCACCCTGCGTTCGACGGGATACTCGCGCTACCCCGTCTTCCGGGGCCGTCTCGACAACATCGAGGGGATCATCCACAGCAAGGACATCATCGGTTATTTAATTGATAACAAAGAGTTTGCTATTAAGGACGTGCTGCGCAAGCCGATCTTCGTCCCCGACCTCGCCTCCCTCGAGAAGGTCCTCCTGCTCATGCAGGAGAAAGCCGTCCACATGGCCCTCGTCGTCGACGAGTTCGGCAACGTCGACGGGCTCGTGACGCTCGAGGACATCATCGAAGAGATCGTCGGAGAGATCCAGGACGAGCACGACGGGCAGACCGTGGAATGGTACTCGCGCCGAGACGGCGGCCGCTTCCTCGTCGCCGGCTCCGCCCCGGTCAAGGACGTCAACGCCCTGGTCGCCCTGCGCATCCCCGAGAAGCCGGATTATACGACGCTCGCCGGCTTCTTTCTCGATGAGTTCGGCCGCCTGCCCCGCGAGAAGGATGCCCTGGAATACTGCGGTTTCCGACTGACCGTCGAAAAGATGACCAAGCGCCGCATCGCCCTCATCGAGATCGCGCCGCAGCCGCCGGAGGGCCCGCCCGGGTCATGAAGAACGTCGCGCTCAACAAAACCGTCTCGCACGATTACATCATCCTGGAGACGTTCGAAGCGGGCCTGGCCCTTGTCGGGAGCGAGGTCAAATCCGTGCGCGCCGGCAAGATCAGCCTCAAGGAGTGCTACGCCGAGGTTCGCGGCGGCGATGTCTTCCTCGTCAAGTGCCACATCAGCCCGTACGAGCCGGCCAACATCTTCAACCACGATCCCCTGCGCGACCGCAGGCTCCTCCTCCACCGCCGTGAGATCAAGCGCCTGGCGGGGAAGACTCAGGAACGGGGACTGACCCTCGTCCCGACCCGCGTTTATATCGGCGACAAGGGGCGGATCAAGCTGGAGCTCGCCCTGGCCCGCGGCAAGCGGGAGCACGAGAAGCGGGAAGCCATAAAGAAGAGGGACACGGACCGGGAGATCCGGGCCGCGCTCAAGAACCGGTCGCGCTGAACGCCGCGGCCAGCCGGATCGCCTCCGCCATGCTGCGGGGTTCGGCGATGCCCTTGCCGGCGATATCGAAAGCCGTACCGTGATCGGGAGAGGTCCGCACGAACGGGAGACCGAGGGTGACGTTGACGCCGGTGGCGAAGGCCGCCAGCTTGAAGGCGATGAGCCCCTGGTCATGGTAGAGGGCCACCGCGACGGCGTCCGCCTTCCCTTGGGCTTCCCGGAAGACCGTATCCGGCGGGAACGGCCCGCTGGCCGGGATCCCCTCCGCAGCCGCTTTCCTCACAGCCGGTCCGATCTCATCGACCTCCTCCCGGCCCAAGAGCCCGCCTTCCCCGGCATGGGGGTTCAATCCGGCGACTAAAAGACGGAACGGCCCTCCAGGGGCCTTCCCGAGCGCCCTATGGAGGGCTACCAGATAATCGTGGAGCGCGGCTCCGCTGACAAGGGCGACGGCCTCGCGGAGGGGCAGGTGATGGGTGAAGAGGGCCACCTTGAGGCGATCCGACCAGAAGGTCATGATCGCGCCGGAGTAGAGCCCGGCCAGGTACTCGGTGTGACCCCGGAAGGGGTGTCCGGCCAAGGCCCAGGCCGCCTTCGAGATCGGCGCCGTGACCAAGGCCTCGAGCCGGCCGGCCCGGGCTTCGGCCACGGCCGCTTCGAAGGCCCGGAACGAGGCTTCCCCGTTGGGGGCCGAAACCCGGCCGGGGACGGGCGGTCCGTCCGCCCCGGCGACGGGGGAGAGGAACACACCCGCCTCCGGGTCGTGATCCGGCCTCCAGACGCGGAACGCGAGCCGGAGACCGAGGCGCGCTTCCTCGGCTTCGATGACGCGGGGATCGGCGAAGAGGACGAAAGAGGCTGCGGGCAGCGCGTCCGGCCGGGCCAGTGCCTTGACGACGACTTCGGGGCCGATGCCGCCCGGATCGCCGGCGGTCACCCCGATCGTGGGGACGGTCATTTGCCGCCCGGCGCCTCTCCCTCGGGCTCGGGGACCTCGTCCACCTTGTAGATACAGCGGATGCTCGTCTTGTAGATGAGGAGGTTCGGGGCGTGGTCGCGGTTGAGCTTGATGCAGTTCCGGTCGTACCACTCGATGTAGCCCTCGACGATCTGGCCGTCCGTGTAGACGACGGCCATGGGCGTCTTCTTGTTCATCTGCTTGAGGAAGTAGTAGCTCTCGGCGAACGTGTCGGTCGGCGGATGCATCCGCTTGTGGCCCGGATCCTTGTCCCGCTCCTTGTCCCGCTCTTTTTCCTGGCTCATGCGCTCTTTGATCTCGGTGAGATTGGGCCGGATAAGTTTTCTGTTCATAGATGTCTCTCCAACAGCTGGGTTGGATGGGGTTGAGAACCCTTTGAGTTCAGGATAGCACAGCGCGGAACCGAAATCAAGTCAACCGCTTGGAGACGGCGAGGATAAATGAAGATCCCCGCCCGGGCGACCCCCGCAGGGGATCCCGGACGGGGATTCGGGTTCGCCGGATGCGCGATCGGTCCCTACTTGGGGTCGGGCACGTAATCGGTCAGGTTGATGTTCTTCGTCGCCAGGCTCGTCCCCATGGCCCTTTCGAGCGAGGCGATCGAGACGTTGTAAGAAACGATCGAATTCAGCTCGGAGATGCGGGCGTTGGCCAGGTCGCGCTGGTAGGTCAGAACCACGTAATTCGTGCTCATGCCGACCCGGCGCTTCTCCTCTTCGGCGCCGAGCTTCTGCTCGGCCAGCTCCCGGGCCGTCGTATAGGCCTGGATCCTCTTGTAGTTCGCTTCGACCGAACGGACGGCGGTCTTGATCTCGAGATAGATCTCCTGCTTCTGGTTCTCGATATCGAGCATGGACTGCCGCAGGTTCAGCTTGGCCTGGGCCAGGGAGGCCCGGGAGAAGACGTTGGCCAAGGGGAGGCTCAAGGTCAGCCCCAGGTTCCAGTTGGGATAGGTGAACTTGAAGGTTTGGCTCATGGCGCCGCCGATGTCGCCGGGTTCGGTGTGGTCGATGACGTTGTCGAGCGGGTTCCCGATATAGAAGATCCGCGTCCCGTCGATGCCGGGGCTGGAATAGGAGGCCGCGAGGTTGAGGTCGGGCAGGGTCTGGTTCTTGGCGAAGCTGAGATTGAGCTTGTCGGTTTCGACGCCGATCTTGGCGATCTCGAGGTCGGGGCGGTTGGCGATGGCCGCGGCCAGGGCTTCGTCGAGGTTGACCTCGCGGACGACGTAGCTCGGCTTGTCCTTGGGCACGAGGGCCGTCAGGGCCTTGTCCTCATCCCCGGTGATGTTGAGCTGGAGCCTCAGTCTGTCTTCGCTGTTCTTGATCTCGGTCTCGGCCTGGATGAGGTCGGCCTCGCGCGTGGCCACTTCGGCCTGGGCGCTGAGGACCTCCATGGGGGCCAACGTGCCGACCTCGACCGAGCGCCGGTTCTTTTCGAGCAGGTCCTTGGCCAGCGCGAGGGATTGGCGCCGGACCTCGAGGTTCTCGATGCTGTAGACGAGGCTCCAGTAGGCGCTCTCGACATTGTAGATCGTGGTCATCAGCGTGTTCTTGAGGCTTTCTTCCGAGACGCCGAGGTTGTTCTTGGCTACCATGATCTCGCGCCGGTTCACCTTGAACCCGAAGTTCCGGAGGAGGGGCTGGTTCAGCTGGAACGAGAGGGTCGTCCCGAAGCGGGGGTTGATGGTGATGCCTCGTGTATTCGCCGCCGTCCGGTAGCCGGTGAAGCCGAGGGCCAGCGTACCGCCTGTCGGCAGCTCCTGGTTGAGGTTGAGGAAATTAAAATTCCGGGACTTGTTGATCGAGCTGTCGCCGGGGGCATCGAGGTAAGAAAAAGCCGCGTTCTCCGTCTTTCTCGAGCTGTAGCTCAGGCTCATGGTCGGGATGTATTGTTCCTGGGCCGCGCTTACGGCCTCGGCGGAGATCTGGGGCCCGAGGACCTGGATGGCGACGCCGAGGTTGTCCTTCAGGGCCTTGACGATGCACTCCTCGAGGGACATCGACAAAGTGGTGCCGGTCTCCTGGGCGAACCCGGACCCCGTCAGGGCCAGGGCGACGATCAGCAGGGGCAAAAGGGCTTTCTTTCTCATGGTCAGACTCCTTATCGTGAGCCAGGGCCCGCGCCGCGGGCTGCCGGCCGTTATTCGTATCTCAGGGCTTCGATCGGGTCGAGCCGGGACGCTTTCCGGGCCGGGTAGAACCCGAAGAAGATGCCGATGGCCGCGGCGAAGAAGAAGGCCAGCAGGACCGAATCGAGCGACACGACGGTATTGAAGGACGAGAACATCTTGATGTTCTTGATGAGCTTGGAGGCGCCGATGCCGAAGGCAATGCCCAGGAGGCCTCCCATGAGGCTCAAGACGATCGCCTCCGTCAGGAACTGCAGGAGGATGTCCTTCTCGCGGGCGCCGATGGCCATGCGCAGGCCGATCTCGCGGATCCGCTCCGTCACCGAGACGAGCATGATGTTCATGATGCCGATGCCGCCGACGAGCAGCGAGATGCCGGCGATGCTCCCGAGGAGGACCGTCATCATCTTCGTCGATTCGGCGGCCGACTCCGCGATCTCGGACATGTTGCCGACGTTGAAGTCGTCCTCGGCGCCGGGGGCGATCATGTGCCGGACCCGGAGGAGGTCCTCGATCTGGGACTGGGCCTCGGCCATCTGGGCGGCCGAAGCCGCCCGGACGTCGACCGACTGGATGTAGTCGATGCCCTGGAGCCGCCGCATGGCCGTCGTATAGGGGATGCAGATCATGTCGTCGCGGCTGCCGAAGCCGCCCGACTCGCCGCGCTTCTTCAGGACGCCGAGGACCTTGAACGGGATCTTCTTGATGCGGATGACCTTGCCGATCGGGTCCTCGTCCTCGAACAGGTTCGTCTTGACGTCCCACCCGAGTATGGCGACCTTGGCCGCGGATTTGACCATCCCTTCGTCGAAGTACGCCCCGCTCTCGACGTCCCAGTTCCGGACCTCCGGATAGTGATCGCCGGTGCCCGAGATGGACGTGTTCCAGTTCTTGTTGCCGTAAACGGTCTGGGCCCGGGCGCTGACCGAAGGCGAGACGTACATGACCGCCGGGAGCTGCCCGATGGCCGCGGCATCTTCCTCTTTAAGGGTTGTCATGCTGCCCCAGCCGCCGTGAACGCCGCGCTGGTTCGAGCTGCCGGGCCGGACGAAGAGGAGGTTCGTGCCCATGGATTCGAAGCGGCTCTCGATGCCGCGCTTGGCCCCCTCGCCGATGCTGACCATGGAGATCACGGCGCCGACGCCGATGATGATCCCCAAACCCGTGAGGAACGACCGCATCTTGTTCCGGGCCAGGGCCCGGAAAGCTATCTTGAAGGTCCTCGCCCAGTGTCTGAGCGTGCGCTTGATCATGATATGTTCTCCTTGGCGGGCCTGACCGGCCGGGTCAGTTCCGCTCCTCCTTGACGATGAGTCCGTCCTTGAGGTAGATCCGCTTGCCGGCCCAGGCGGCGATGTCCGGCTCATGGGTGACCATGACCATGGTGATGCCCTTCTCCTCGTTGAGGGTCTTGAAGATGTTCATAACCTCGGAGCTCGTCTTGCTGTCGAGGTTGCCGGTCGGTTCGTCGGCCAGGATCAGGGTGGGATTGTTGAGGAGGGCCCGGGCGATGGCCACGCGCTGCTGCTCGCCGCCGGACAGCTGGTTCGTCTTGTGGTGGGCCCGGTCCGCGAGGCCGACGGCGGCGAGGGAGGCCAGGGCCCGCTCCGTCGTGTCCCGGCCGTCGGTCGTCGAATAGAGCAGCGGCAGCTCGGTGTTCTCCAGGGCCGTCGTGCGGGGGAGCAGGTTGAAGCTCTGGAAGACGAAGCCGATCTTCTGATTCCGGATACGGGCCAGCTTGTCCTTGCTGAACGTGGAGACCTCTTCCCCCGCGAAGATGTACTCGCCGGAAGTCGGCCGGTCGAGGCAGCCGAGGATGTTCATCAGGCTCGATTTGCCCGAACCCGAGGGGCCCATGATGGCCAGGAAGTCCCCGCTCTCGATGGAGTAGGTCACGCCGCGCAGGGCCCGGACTTCGGTCTCCCCGACATGGTATGTTTTGACCAGGTCCTTCAGCTCGATGATGTTTCCGGGCATCTTGGTTATCCTTGTTGACCTGATTCGAGAGCGCTCGTTCCGCGGCTTAGCGCCGTCCGCCAGTAGGCCCGCCCATGAACATCATGCCGGGCATGCCCTGCTGTTGCCGGTTGGCGGCCGTCCCCGCTCCCGCCTGGATCCCAGCGAGGATGACGTCGCCTTCCTTGAGCTCGCTGCGGAGGATCTCCGTGAACGATGTGTCGGAGACGCCGGTCCGGAGCAGCATCAGGCTCAGCTTGCCGTCCTTGTCCTGGAGCCATACGCGCGGCATCTGCGGGCGGGCCTGGCCGGTCCCTTGACCGCCGGCGCGGTTGAACTGCCTCTGGCCCTGGCCCGCCTGGCCTTCCGGCCTGGCGCCCGCCGCGGACGGGGCGGCCCCCGCCGGGGCCGCGCCGCCGGGCTGGTCGCCCTGGGCCTGCCGCTGGGCCATCAGCCGGTCGAGCATCTCCTTCTGCTTGGCCGCGAGCTCTTCCGGGCTCAGATTGGGGGTGAAGCGCAGGGCCGCGTTGGAGACACGCAGGACGTCCTTGGCCTCGCCGACGATGATCGACACGGTCGCCGTCATGCCGGGGAGGAGCTTCTTCTCGGGGTTGTCGACGTTGACGATGGTCGTGTAGGTGACGACGTTCTGGACGGTCTCGGGCGAGAACCGTACCTGCTGGACGACGCCGTTGAAGGTCTCGTTCGGATAGGCCTCGACCGTGAAGCGGACCTTCTGGCCTTCCTTGACTTTGCCGATGTCGGACTCGTCGACGCTGCACTCGACCTTCATCTTGGTCAGGTCGGTGGCCACCTGGAAGAGGACCGGCGCCGCGTAGCTCGACTGAAGGGTCTGGCCGATGTTGACCTTCCGGGTTATGACGACGCCGTCGACCGGGGCCCGGATAACGGAATAGCCGAGATCGACCTTGCTCAGGTCGAGCGTGCTCTTGGCCTGGGCCAGGGTGGCTTCCGAGGAGATGAGGTCGCTCTTGGCGTTGAGGAAGTTCGCCTCGGCGGCATCCATCTCTTCGATGGAGATGAGCTCCTTGGCGAAGAGGGTCTTGGCCCGCTCATAGGCCTTCTCGGCCGTCTGCAGCTGGACCTTGGACCGCTCGAGCGAGGCGAGGCGGCTCTTGTGGTTGGCCTCGTTCTGATCGATCTTCATCCTCAGGGGCTCCTGGTCGAGCTCGGCCACGACGTCGCCCTTCTTGACGACGGTATTGAAGTCGGCGTAGAGCTTTTCGATCTTGCCCGACACCTGGGCGCCGACGTCGACGGTCTCGATCGGGTTCAGGGTCCCCGAGGTGACGACCAGGGCTTCGATGTCGCCCTTGCCGATGACCTCCGTTTTGTATTCGACCTTGCCGTTCTTCCCGCTCTTGAAGACGGTCAGGCCGAGGATCGCGCCCGTGACGATGACCAGGGCGACGATGATCCAGATGATCTTCTTTTTCATGACAGATCTCCTTTATTTCTCGCGGTCCGGGGGACGAGGAGCGTCCTGCTCCCGCCGCTCGCGCGATGGGTTTCGTTCGGATTCTTTTTTCCGCCAGTCCTCGAATCGGCGGATCATCTCGTCGTTCTTCACTTTTTGCTCCGGCGTGAGGACGCCGTTGATCTCCTCCGAGAGCATCTTGCGGAGCTCGGCCAACCGGGCCCGGTTCTCGGTCCGGAAGGACTTCATCCGCTCTTCGTTCCGCTTGAAGATCTCGTGGATCTGGGTCTGTTGATCCGGCGTCAGGCCGAGCTCCTTGGCCCAGCTCTCGGGCGACGGCGTGTGGGGCCGCCCGGCCGTGGCGCGCCGGCCCTGCTTGTGCACGACGTACCGCTCGCCCAGGATCCCGGCGGCGACGCCGAGGCCGAAGACGACGAGGAGCGTCAAGGCGACGAGGATCTTGTATTTCGTCTTCATGGCGTCGGTCTCCTTGCCGGGGATTTCTCATCCATCGACGCGAACAAGAGCATCATGGTCCGCGTCTCCGGCTTGTCCGCTTCAAAGAGGGCCTGGGTTTCGGAGAAAAGGTCGCGGCTCTCGATGAGCAGGGTCGCCGACTGGCTCATCTCCCGGGCCTGGGGGGCGAAAAAGTGGAAGCCCCCGATGAGCATGACCAGGGCCAGGAACACGGGAATGGCCCTCAGGCTCCACCGTTCCCAGAAGAGCAGGGGCACAAGCTCGGTCTCTTCGCGAAGCCGGGGCGCAAGACGCTCCCAGAAGCGGGGCAGCGGCGCGGCGTCCCGGCCGGCCTTGAGAAGGCCGAACATGGACCGGTACTCCGCCTCGGCCTTCCGGCAGGCCGGGCAGGCCTCGAGGTGTTTCGCGAGAAAGGCGGCGTCACGCCCGTCGAGGCGTCCGTCGATGGACCTCAGGAGCAACTTCTCAGCCTTGCGACAGTTCATTTGCCCCTCCTTCCGCGTTGAGAATGGGAGCCAGCTTGGTCCGGAGCATCCGCCGAGCCCTGTGGAGGCGGGAATCGACGGTCCCCGGCGACAGCCGCAGGATCCGCGAGATGTCCTCGTAGGCCAGACCCTGGATGTCCCGGAGCGTCAGAATGACGCGGTACTTTTCCGGCAGGCCCTTCACGAACCTCTGGACGAGCGTCCGGCGGGCCTCGATCTCGCTTTCCTGCTGGGCCTTATCGGTCCGTTCCCTGTCCGAGAACGAGATCTCGGGGACATCGTCCAGGGAGACTTCTTTGGCCCGGCCTTTTTTCCGGAGAAAATCCTTGATATGGTTCACGGAGATCCGGTACAACCAGGTCCCGAACTCCGATCTCCCGTGGAACCGGGGCAGGGCGAGATAGGCCTTCAGGAAGATCTCCTGGGCCAGATCGTCGGCCGCCTCCCGGTTACGGGTAAAACTCAAAGCCATGTTGAACACCTTCGGCTGGTATTTCGTGACCAGCTCTTCGAAAGCCGTCGGGCTTCCTTCTTGAGCCAGCCGAACCAGCTGTTTTTCTTCCATGCGGATATGCTCACTCTTCCTCCGCACCCTATTAGACGGGGGGAGGGGGCAAAACTTCCCGGGCCGGGGCCTATTCTACCAACGCCGGCGGGCAATGCCCGGTTCCATCAGGGTATCCCCAGGGACCGCCCCTCGGCCCCGAGTGGCTATGGAGCCTGAGGAGGGGCCGTTTGCTTGGACGACCCTTATTATACAGGATTTCCGCCAACCTGACTTATTCATAAGAACGCCCCGTTTTTTCTCCATCTCTCTTTTCATGGGGCGTTCTGACCCTCCGGGCGAACCGATCCGGCCCCATCTGCTTCGTTCTCGGGGTTCGCAGTACTAAAGAGTACAGCTTCACCTCTCAGGCCTCGCATCTGAGGGCCGCCTCGATTCGTGAATAATTCAGGCTAAGGCGCTATCGCTGTCCGTCACAGCGAAAGGCCCCGCTCCGTCCCGAAAAAGGGACTCTGATGCCACTGCCCGACACGGGCGGGGGAATCGGAAACGGCGGCACTCCCCCGTGCAAAAACGTCGGCGGGGCCGACAATTATGTCGGCTTCTGTGGGATGCTGGTGAGGCAAGATGTTAATAATAAACGTGTTAGTTGTTGGCATGATATCGGCATTATCTTCTGACCTCATGACTCAAGGAGGTCATAAAATGAAAAAGATGGTAGCTCTCATGGTCGGGTTGCTCATCCTCGGCGCCGCCTTTGCGGCCGCCCAGGAGACGGCCCAGGCGCAGGCCCAGGAAAAGGCCCAGGTCCAGTCTGAGCTCAAGGCTCAGACGAAAACCCAGGCCCAGACCCAGACGAAGTCGGCATTCCGGCTTCGGAACAGGACCGCGTTCATCGACGAGAACGGCGATGGTATCAGCGACCTCGCCTTTGACGCCGATGGCGACGGCATTCCCAATTGCCAGGATCCGGACTGGGTCAAGCCCGGCGACGGCTCTGGCGCCCAGGCCCGTAAGGGCTCGGGGAACGGAGCGGGCTCCGCTTACCAGCTCGCCCGTGACGGAGACGGCGACGGCATCCCCAACGGCCAGGACCCCGATTGGGTCAAGCCCGAGGACGGCACCGGCGCCAAGGCCCAGCACAAGATGGGCCAATTGGATGGGAAGGGGATGACCCAAGGCCAAAAGGCCGGCAGCATCACCAAGTCCAGCTTTGGCAAGGGCTCCTTCCGGACGGGCGCGACGGGCGCAGCCCGGACCTCCGGGACCGGCGTCTGCGACGGCACCGGCCCCAAGGGTACCACACAGAGAAAAGGCCGCCGTTAAGCGGCGACCGGGCCTCCTCTCCGCCGGGCGGCGGAGGGGAGGCCCTTCCACTTGAACAAACGGGGGTTTTGCATCATGATAATAAAGAAGATGCGGCATATCATACCTCTCCTGATGATCGCGGCCACGCTCCTCCCGGGTTGGGGAGCCACCTTTTATCTGTCATTCAGCCAGCATTCCACCCAGAACCTGTTTCAGACCCGGGACGCCGTGTCCGACCAGATCTCCGCTTTCTCGCTGGCCATCGATCAGGATTTCTCGGCCCTTTCGCTCCTCGTTAAGGCCGAATATTCCGCTTTCAGGGAAGCATCGGGACTGAGCTTCTTCGCCGCCGACCTCGGCCTCGATTATCTTGTGCCGGCAGGCAGGAAGAGCGCCTTTTACTTCGCGGCCGGCGTGGCGGGCCAGTTCTATCGGCAGACTTACGAGCCCTTCACCTCACTCGGCGCCAATCTTCTCGGCGCCTTCAAGACGTACCTCGCGCCTTCGTCCATCATGAAGGCCCAGTGGCAGGGGGCGTACGCCGCCTATAAGGATCCCCTGTTCGATTATCTGAGCCAAACGGCATCGCTCTCGATCGACAAGTACTTCGCGAGCCGGACTACGGTGAAGGCCGATGCGGAGTGGGGATATAAATATTTCCTCCATCCTTTCGTTCCCGAGCCCGTGGAGGCGGCGCCCTTGGCCATGCCGATGAGCGGGGGCGGAGCGGGCGGTGGGGGGACCGGCAGCGGCGGGGGAGGACAGCATTACCAGGGGGGCAGCGGCTTCGTGCCGCGTTACAGCAGCGCGGGCGGAGGCGCCGGGATCGGACACGTTTCGGTGTCCTTGCTCACTGCCCAGGGCATCGGCGATGCCGTCGGGCTGAGCGCGTCCGCGGTCAGGCAATGGGTCGTGGCGGGCGAAAATCCGTTCTTGTCCATCGAAGAGTTCTACTTCGTACAAAACCCAAGTGCGGACTCCTTCTCCTGGGAAGGGCATCAGCTCAACGGACGGATCACGCTGGCCTTCCCTTGGGACGTCTCGCTGAAGACCGGATATACCTATTCCGACAAGACCTACCCGGGGGTCGAGAGCCTGGGCGCCGACGGCCTGCCCCTCGGCCTCGTCCGGAATGACCGTCGCCGCCTGCTGGAAGCCCGGCTCCAAAAGGATTTCCGGCGGTTCTCCGTCTTCCTCGCCTATTCCCATGTCGATAACTCATCGACCGACCCGCTGTTCGTATGGAAAAGCCACTTCATCATGGGCGGATTCGAATGGAACCTGCCCACCGGCCGGAAGGGAGGCGTATAATGCGTTCTATGATCATGGTCCTTCCCCTTCTCGTGGCCCTGGCCGCCGTCCCGGCGACCGGGCAGGGCCCGGGTCATTTTTATAACGTCGACACGGAGATCGGCATCGAGGCCACGGTCAGGGAGATCGTCCTCGAGCCCCGCTACAAGGGCACAGTCCCGTTCCTTGTCCTCCGCGTCGAAGAATCCGGCACGGCCAAGGCCTTCGACGTCGAGATCGCCCCGTCCTGGTTCTTCGGGCAGGACGTCCACGGCGGCGAGAAAGTGAAGATCGTCGGGTCCCTCACCGAAGTGCCAGGGACGAAGCCGACGATCATCGCCCGGGAGCTGAAGCTCCGAGGCGAGACCTTCAAGCTCAGGGACAAGCGCGGCTTCCCCAGCTGGCAGGGGGGCCCCCAGCGCAAGCGCGGCATCCGGAGGTTCGGCAGGACTTGAAGCGCCGGAACGTCTTCCTCTTCTTCGTTCTCCCGTTCCTCGGTGTTTTCGTCTTTTTCTCCCTGGCCGCGTTCCTCCAGCACCGCAGCCTGAAGGTCCGGACCGAATCGCTCGTCCGCGGCCAGCTCGGGGCGACGGCCGGGATCATGAGCGCGGCCGTGTCGCGGTTCCTCGACGAAGGCGTGTCCCCTGAAACCGTGCTCGATACGATCCTCGTGGACGAAGAGGTTTATTTCGTGGCCCTGCTCGATGCGGAGAGGAGCGTCCTCGCCTGGAACTCCCGCTTCGAGGGCTATCTTCCCATCTCTCTCAGCGAGATCCGGGACGGTGACCCCGGGATCATCGATTCCCCGGCCGGGAGGATCTTCAGCGAGTTCACCCCGCTGACGACCGGCGACGGCCGGCGGTTCCACCTCTATCTCGGATACGCCCTGACGGCGATGGAGGAGATGATCGCCCAGTCGCGCCGGACAACCCTCTTGCTGTCGGGGCTCGTCCTGCTCGCCGGAGCGATGTTCTTCAGCGGCATTTACCGGCTCCAAGCGGGCTATATGGCCAAGGCCCGGGAAGCGGAGGCCGAGCGCCAGGAGAAGGAGCGTTTCCGCGAGATCTCGGCCTTCACCTCGGGCGTCGCTCACGAGATAAAAAATCCGCTGAACAGCCTGGCCCTCGTCCTCGAGCTGTTGGGCCGCAAAACGCCTCCGGAGGCAAGGGGAGATCTGGAGCTCGGCAAGGCCCAGGTCCGGACGATCGCCCGCATCGTCGACCGGTTCTCGCGCGTCGTCAAGGCGGTCCGGCCGGAGGTCGAATCTCTGGCCCTCGACGATGTCTTGCGCCTGGCCGCGGAGAACCTCGCCGCCGAAACGCCGGCCGCTGCCGGTCGCCTTCACGTCGAAGCCGATCCGGGATTACGGATCTCCGCCGACCGCGATCTGCTGGCCCAGGCGTTTCTCAACATCCTGAAGAACGCCATCGAGGCCTCTGACGAAGCTCCCGTCCGGGCGGCGGGGCGCCGGTCCGGCGGGAGGGTCGAGATCGTGATCCGCGACGAGGGCCCCGGCTTGCCGGCGGAAGCGGCGGCCCGCGTTTTCGAGCCCTTCTACACGACCAAGGACAAAGGCATGGGTATCGGACTGTACCTCGCCAAGCGGATCATCGAGGCCCACGGCGGAACGATCGAGATCCGCAGCCGGGAAGGCGAAGGGACCGAATTCCGCATCGACCTCCCTGGAGTGTAATATGAACGAGCCCCTCATCCTGATCGTCGAGGATGACCCGGTCCAGCGCCGGCTCCTCCGGGAGTACCTGGAATCACAAGGCTATCCGGTTGTCGAGGCCGCTTCCCGCAAGGAAGCCCTGGAGGCGGTCCTCCACCATCCTGTCGATGTGGCCGTCGTCGACTACAAGCTCGGCGATGACACGGGAACGGCGGCCATCCGGGACATGCTCGCCGCCAAGCCCCTGGTGACGCCGATCATGGTCACGGCCTACGGCAACATCGAGCGGGCCGTCGAGGCCGTCCGCAGCGGCGCTTATGATTACATCGTCAAGCCGCTCGACTTCGAAAAATTCCTCCTCGTCCTTGAGCGGGCCACGGAACGTCAAACGTTCCGGAAGCAGATCTCGGTCCTTCAAGAGCGGCTCGACGAAAAATTCAACGCGAAGAATTTCGTCTTCGCCTCGCCGCTCATGGAGGACGTCGCCCGCCTGGTCCTGAAAGCGGCGCGGAGCGAGGCGACCGTGCTCGTCACCGGGGAAACGGGCACGGGCAAGGACCTTGTGGCCAGGATGATCCACCAGTCCTCGTCGCGCGGCAAGGGGCCGTACGTCGCCCTTAACATCCCGTCCCTCCCCGAGTCCCTCATCGAGGCGGAGCTTTTCGGCGCCGAAAAGGGGGCCTTCACCGGCGCCCACGAACGGAAGATCGGGAAGTTCGAAGCCGCGGCCGGCGGCACGGTCTTCCTCGACGAGATCGGGGACCTGAGCCTCGAGGCCCAGGTCAAGCTTCTCCGTTTCCTCCAGGACCGGGAGTTCTACAGGCTCGGATCGAACCAGCCCCTCCGGGCCGACGTCCGCATCATCGCGGCGACCAATCAGGGCCTCGACGCGCTGATGAAGAAGGGCCGCTTCCGGGCCGACCTCTTCTACCGTCTGAACGTCATCCCCATCACCGTCCCTCCGTTACGCCGTCGCAAGGAAGATATCCCGCCCCTGGTCGACTTCTTCCTGAAGAAATATGGCCTTCGGGAGGGCAAAAAGATCCTCGGCATCACCCGTGAGGCGTTGACCGTCCTCATGCGCCATGGCTACCCCGGCAACGTCCGCGAGCTCGAGAATGTCATCGAGAGGTCCGTCGTTTTCGCCGAGAAGGACGTTCTCGGCCTCGACGACCTCCCCCTGGACTTCGCGGAGATCGCGGCGGAAGAGAGCGGGCCGGCCGGCGATTCGCTCGTCGACAAGGTCCGGCGCCTGGAGGTCCAGGAGATCCGGATGGCCCTTCGGGACTCGGGCGGAATCAAGAGCCGGGCGGCACGTTCGCTCGGCATCACCGAGCGCATGCTCGCGTATAAAATGAAGACCTACGGCCTCCCGGCCGGGACCCGGGATCCTACCCGATCTTGACGGTCGTCCGGGCGACGCCGCCTCGCGTCGAGAGGATGGATACCTCGGCTTCCCCCGACGTCCCGGGCTTGACCTTGACCTTCCAGCGGACCTCTTTCCTCTCGTTCTGGTTGATGAAGCCGATGTCCTGGCGGGCCTGGACGCCGACGAGCTCGGTCCCGGCCGGCAGCCGGACGGAGGCCGCGTCGGGCCGGACGATCTTGACCCGTTCGGCCATCTTGAGAGCCGTCGGCAGGAAGCCCTCGTTGGTGAAGACGGCGACGATCTCGAACGTGTCCGCTTCCTTCTTGACCGGCTTCATCGCGGCCGAGACGATCTTCACCTGCGGCAGGGACTGGGCCAGGAAGAGGTTGAACATCGCCTCTTTCCTGATCCATTCTTCGAGGAGCTCGACCGGCGGGTTCTGCCGCCAGAACTTGGGATTGAAGCCGCCGATCTCGACCTCGCCGAGCGTCGGGTGGTTGAACTTGGTCCAGGGCTTGAAATAGCGGCCTCCGAGCTCCTCGTCGATGTAGCGGAGGTTCTCCAGGTCGGTCACGCGGCCGTCGCCGTCGTAATCCTTGACCCGGCCGCCGTTCCAGAGCTCGTCCCCGTACCAGACCGCGCCGTAATAGAGGTAGCCAAAATCGGGGGAGTGGCCGAAGAGCGGCCGCCCCTGGGGCTCGGCCGGGATCTCGAAGCCCATCTCCGCGGCCCGGGCCCGCATGTCGCGGTCGTCGCGGCCCTGGTTGGCATAGTCCCAATACGTGTCCCCGGCGCTCGCATAGCCGGTGAGCTTCTTGCCCTCGGTGTCGAAATACTGGTAGATCTTCATGTCCTCGGGGAACATCGACTCGCTCATCCGGCTCGTCGACGGCCCGTGGAGCAGCATCGGCACCGTCGTGTCCATGGTCTGGACGACGCTGACGTTGGGGTGCTCGAGGAGGAACGTGAAGACGGCCCGCGTCTCGGGCTCGGACAGAGGGTACGCGCCGGCCCCGCCTTGCGTATAGCCGCGGCCGGTCGCGTCCAGACCGGGCATGGGCCGCCAGTTCTCGGGATAGTTTCGGTGGAGGTCGAGGCCGCCGATGCCGTCCTCGTTCGTCCGGCCGTCGGCGTCGTTGTCGAGGCCCTCCGGGGAGACGATGTAGTCGCCCTTGCCCGCCGGGGCCCGCGTCATGAGCCGCCCCGAGGGGTCGGCGGGGTCGAGCGTCATCGTGCCCTTGCCGGACTCGACCTTCTTGCGGACCTGGAGGATGAAGCCGTCGCCGTCGAGGTCCTCGGGCGGGTCCTCGTCGAGCAGGGTATCGCGGTCGTCGTCATAAGGCCGGACCGTGCTGCGGTTCGACTGGGCCGTGTTCAGATAGAGCTCGGAGCCGTCGGGATTGTTCTTGACCCGGACGTAGAACGCCTTCGTGTCGACGAGCTTCGTCAGGGCCGGGTCCTGGCCGTAGCCGCTCAGGATGTGCCAGGCGAACCAGAGGGCGCATTCGGCCGCGGTCACCTCGCCCGAATGCCGGTTCCCTTCGATGAACATGGCCGGCTTGTCCGTGTCCTTGCCGGTGGACTTGTTGGTGATCGTGATCTGCCAGATATCGCGATCTTCAAAGGTCTTCCCGACGGAGTAGAGCTCGACGAGGTTCGGATAATCCGCGGCCCATTGGCGCAGGAAGGCCGTGACTTCGCCGTAGGTGTGGTAGTGCGAGAAGTCCATCACGCCCGCCGCCTTGGGCTTCGTGAAGCCGTAGCCGGCCTTCGGGAAATAGCTGATTCCATGCCGGATGCCGCCGACCGTATAGGCCGTCGACGGCTTCGGCGGCTGGATCTCCCGGCCCCGGAAACCCGGCTCCTGGGCCGTCAGTCCGATGATCAGGACGGCCGCGAACGCCGCCGCCGCCGTGAGCTTTCGTGCGTGTTTGTCCATGTGACCTCCTCGCGATTACGTAAGTCGGAGAATATGCGGAACGCGTCGCCAAGTCAACAGCCCGGCGGGATCTTAGCAGAGTCTCTGAGTGGGGACACGTACCTTCGGTACGTGTCCCCGAGTGCGCTGTCAGGATGGGGACACGTACAAAAGAGTACATGTCCCCATGTGTCCAGGGGGAACGCTCAATATAAGGGTCCATCGGATACACTGGAGTGAAGGCCGGCGAAGAAGGGGCTGAGCGGTATCATCGGAGCGAGCATAAAGCGGCGATTTAGCCGTCACGGGAAGGAGACGCGTAGTCTTTAACTCGGCTCCTGACCGGGAGGGCGTCTCAAATCGCCGCAGCGAACGGAGATGATGCCCGAAGCCCCTCGTCGGCCGGCGGAATCGGAGCTGAGCGGTATCATCGGAGGGAGAAGCTGACCTCTGAGCCGCCCCGAGGCCTTGAAGCTAATCGGGGAGATCGATGAGGGCGACGGCGTAGCAGGCGATGGCCCGCTTTTCTCCGACCGCCCCGAACCCTTCGTTGGTCTTGGCCTTGATGCCGAGCGACGACGGGCGGATGCCGAGGACCGGCGAGAGGGCGGCCTTCATGGCCGGGATATGCGGCCCCATCTTCGGCTCCTCGGCGACAATGACCGCGTCGACGTTGACGATCATCGCTCCGCGCTGCCGGACGAGGCCCATGACGCTCTCGAGCAGCCCCATGCTCCGGGCCCCTTCGTAGCGCGGGTCGGTGTCGGCGAAATGCGTCCCGATGTCGCCTTCGCCCAGCGCCCCGAGGAGGGCGTCGATGACGGCATGGACGAGGGCGTCGCCGTCGGAGTGGCCGAGAAGCCCCGCAGCGGAAGGAATGTCCGTTCCTCCGAGGACGAGCCGCCGCCCGGCCTCGAGCCGGTGGATGTCGTAGCCGAACCCGATCTTATGCGTCAAGGAGGGCCTCCGCGATGGGTATGTCGACCGGCGTCGTGATCTTGATGTTCCGGGGGTCGCCGGCGACCGCCGTTACGGCGAGGCCGATGCGCTCGACCAGGGCCGCCTCATCGGTCCCATAGAAACGGTCCCGGCGGGCCGCGTCCAGGGCCTTTTTCAGGATATCATAGCGGAACCCCTGAGGCGTCTGGGCCCGGAAGAGGAACGTCCGGTCGACCGTGGCGACGACGTGTCCGTCCCGAACCTCCTTGACGGTGTCGTCGATGGGCAGGACCGGCACGGCCGCGCCGTCGGCCCGGGCCGCGGCGATGATCCGGCTGATGAGGTCCGCGCCGGCCAAGGGCCGGGCCCCGTCATGGACAAGGACGACCTCGGGCGCCGAAGCGCTCAGGATCCGGAATCCCTGCCAGACGGAGTCCTGACGCTTTTCGCCGCCGCGCACGATGTCGACGATCTTGGCGTAGCGCATCCGGTAGTGCTTTAGGTCCTGCTCATCGGGCAGGACGAGCACGACGGCATCGACATCGGCCTGGGTCTCGAACCGCTCCAGGGTCCACTCGAGAACGGGCTTGGCCCTGAGGTAGGCGAACTGCTTCATCTCGCCGAAGCGCGTGCCGGCCCCCGCGGCGACGATGATGGCCGACGCACCGCTCATTTCGCTTCTCCGTTGAAGCGGCCGAAGATCATCTTCCCGACCGTCGTCTGCAGGACCGAGGTGACGGTGACGTCGATCGTCTGGCCGATCATCCGCCGTGAGTTGTCGACGACGACCATGGTCCCGTCCTCGAGATAGGCGACGCCCTGGTCCTTTTCCTTGCCCTCCTTCAGGATGAACACGCTCATGGCCTCGCCGGGCAGGGCGACCGGCCGCAGGGAATTGACGAGCTCGTTGATGTTGAGGACCTTGATGCCCTGGATGCGGGCGACCTTGTTGAGGTTGAAGTCGTTGGTGACGATCTTGGCGTCCATCGATTTGGCCAGCTCGATGAGCTTGGAATCGACGTCTCGGGCCTCGGGGAAATCCGCGTCCGTGAGGATGACCTCGACCTGGGAGGATTTCTGAAGATGGTCGAGGACATCCAGGCCGCGCCGTCCCCGCTGGCGCTTGAGCGCGTCGGCGGAATCGGCCACGAGGTGGAGCTCCTTGAGGACGAACTGGGGGACGACCAGGGCGCCCTCGACGAAGCCGGTGTCGCAGAGGTCCGCGATGCGGCCGTCGATGATGACGCTCGTGTCGACGATCTTGAAGGCGCGGCCGGCCCGCTTCTCCTTGAACAGGCTAACGAGGTGGGCCGGCTCGAACCATTCCGGCTTCTTCGTGCCGATGAGGAGCCCGATGTAGGGCATGATGACCAGGAAGAAGATGCGGATGAAGACGGCCATCTCGGTCGTCTGAACGACGGAGTGATAGAAGGCGCCGAACATCCAGCCGAGGAGGAGCCCGGCGATGAGGCCCAGGCCGGCGCTCCAGAGGACCCGGAAGGGGACCCGGCGGATGCGGGTCTCGAGGACCATCATCAAGGCGCCCAAGGCGAAAGCGGCGACGGCCCCGAAGGCCGGGTTCAGCTTGAACGGCGGATAGAAAAAGCCGCCGAGGGTGATGAGGCCGAGGACGAACAGACGGAAGAGCCAGATGCCCATGCGGTCTTTCCTTTATATATGATGGCGATCAGAAAACGCGCTGCAGGGCCTCGCGGACTGTCTTCACGCCCAGGCACTCGATCTCCGGCAGGTCCTTGGGATCGAGCGCGGCCAGGTTCCCGGCCGGGAGCATAATGCTCGCGAAGCCCAGGGCCTGGGCCTCTTTGATCCGGACGAGGGGCTGGCTGACGGAGCGGATCTCGCCGGAGAGCCCGACCTCGCCGAAGAAGGCCATGTCCTGCGGCAGGGGCATGTTCTTGAGGGAAGAGACGACGGCCATGACGACCCCGAGGTCGACGGCCGGCTCTTCGATCGACATGCCCCCGGCCACGTTGAGGTAGATGTCTTCGCCGGCGAAGCTGTAGCCCGCCTTCTTCTCGACGAGCGCCAGCAGCATGGCCGCCCGGTAGTGGTCGAGGCCGATGGTCATGCGCCGGGGATTGCCCGCGAACAGCGTCGAGGACACGAGGGCCTGGATCTCGGCGAGAAGCGGCCGCGTGCCCCTGACCGTGCAGACGACGGCGCTGCCGGCCTCCTCCCGGGGCCGCTCGCGAAGGAAGAAAGCCGACGGGTTGAGGATGGGCTGGAGCCCGGCCGCGGTCATCTCGAAGACGGCCAGCTCCGAAACGGGTCCGAAGCGGTTCTTCATGGCCCGGAGGACGCGCTGGCTGTGGTCCCGCTCCCCCTCGAACAGGAGGACGACGTCGACGATGTGCTCGAGCGATTTCGGCCCGGCCAGGGACCCTTCCTTGGTGATGTGGCCCACGAGGAAGGCCGGGATATTGCGCGTCTTGGCGAAGCGGAAGATCTGGGTCGCCGCCTCCCGGACCTGGCTGATCGTGCCCGGCCCGGAGGTCATCTTGGCCGAGAACACCGTCTGGATCGAATCGATGACGAGGATCTTGGGGGCCAGGCGTTCGGCCTGGGCCAGGATGCGCTCGAGGTTGGTCTCGGCCAGGAAGAAGAGCTTTCCGTCGCGGAGGCCCAGGCGGTCCCCCCGGAGCTTGATCTGCTCGAGGGATTCCTCGCCCGAGACGTAGAGCACCGAGGCCTCATCAGCGGCCAGGTCGCGGGCCACCTGGAGCATGAGGGTCGATTTCCCGATGCCGGGCTCGCCGCCGATGAGGACGAGCGAGCCGGCCACGAGCCCGCCGCCGAGGACCTTGTTGAAGTCCTCGATCCCGACGCCGATCCTCTGGCGGGGGATGTCCTGGATGTCCTTGTAGAGGACGGGCTCGGCCGGGGCGTAGGTGATGCCGCCGGCGCCGATCGCGGCCTCCTCCTCGATCTCCTCGACGAGCGTGTTCCACTCGTCGCAGGACGAGCACCGGCCCATCCACTTGGGATAGCGAGCGCCGCAGCTCTGGCAGATGAAAACGGTTTTGTCTTTCATTTGACTGAAGAACGCGGCGTTTTCATGAATAGCCCGGGTTCAATACTCCGGCGCGGATTGTTCCATGTCGGCGAAACGGGCGTACTCGCGGATGAAGGCCAGCCGGAGGTCCCCGACCGGGCCATTCCTCTGCTTGGCCACGCTGACCTCGGCGATGCCCCGGAGGCTCTCGTCGTCCCGATGATAGAACTCGGGCCGGTAGATGAAGATGACGACATCGGCGTCCTGCTCGATGGCGCCGGACTCGCGGAGGTCGGAGAGCATGGGCTTGGGCTCGCGGCGGCCCTTCTCCGGGGCCCGGCTGAGCTGGGAGATGCCGACGACCGGCATGTGCAGCTCCTTGGCCAGCTCCTTGAGGGACCGGGAGATGAACGACATCTCCTGGTTACGGTTCTCGAATCGCCCGCCGGTGCGCATAAGCTGGATGTAGTCGACGAAGGCGATGTCCAGGCCTTGCTCCATCTTCAGGCGCCGGCACTTGGCCTTCATCTCCATGATCGTCAGGGCCGGCGATTCGTCGATGAAGATGTGGGCCTGGGAGAGGGCCTCGCCGGCCAGCTTGAGCTTTTCAAAGTCGCGATCGCTGAGGTACCCGGTCCGGGTCTTCTGGAGGTCGATATGGGCCTCGGCGCAAAGGAGCCGGTTGACGATCTGACCCTCGGACATCTCCATGGAGAAGAACCCGACGGTCTTGTCGGTCTTGAGCCCGACGTAGTGGGAGATGTTCAGGCCCAGGGCCGTCTTGCCCATCGACGGCCGGGCCGCGATGATGACCAGCTCGGAGGGCTGGAAGCCTGCGGTCAGGGTGTCGAGGTAGCGGAAACCGGAGGGCACGCCGGTGACGGCTTCCTTGCGGTCCGCCGTCTTCCGGATCGTCTCCAGCGCCGGCCCGGTCAGGGAGTGCATCGGCCGGAAGCCTGGCTTGATGCGCTGTTCGGCGATCTCGACGATGGCCGTCTGGGCCGAGTTGAGAAGCTCGTCGGCGTCCTCCTTCTGGTCGTAGCTGTCCTGGATGATGCGGGAGGAGGACAGGATCAGCCGCCGGAGGAGGGCCTTTTCCTTGATGATCTGGGCGTAGTACTCGACATTGAGGTTGCGGGGGACGCCGTCGAGGAGGGTGGCCAGATAGGAGGCCCCTCCGATCTCCTCGAGGACCCCGGCCCGCTGGGAGTCCTCGGACAGGGTCAGGAGGTCCACCGGGAGGCCCTTGTCGACGAGCGAGATGATGCGCTCGAGGATCTTCCTATGGGCGTCGATGTAGAAGTCCTCCGGCGAGATCGTGGACAGGACGACGTTGAGGTTCTGGGTCTGGACGAGGATCCCCCCGAGGACGGTCCGTTCGGCCTCGAGGCTGTGCGGCGGCGTCTTTTTCAGGAACATCATATCGAGTTCCATGGCCACCTCGATCCGGCCGGGCCCGGCCCGGCGGAGTTCAGCTCGTCTTGTCCGCCGGCTCTCCGCCGGCCCCGGGGACCTCTTCGCGGGCCACGACGATCTTCACCTCGGCCCGGTCCTCCGTGCTGATCTTGACGGGGACCGTGAAGTTGCCGAGCCGCTTGATGGGCTCGTCGAGCAGGATCTTCTTCTTGTCGATCTCGTAGCCCAGGCCGTCCAGGGCCTCCTTGACGTCGCCGGCCGAAACGGAGCCGAAGATGATGTCCTTCTCGCCCGCCCGGCGGGTGAAGGTCAGGGAGACCTCGTTGAGCTTTTGGGCGAGCGACTGGAAGGACTTGCGCTCGATGTCCACCTTCTTCTTCAGGGCCTGGCGCTCGATCTCGATCGTCTTGAGGTTGGTCGCCGTGACGGCCAGGGCCATCTTCCGGGGAATGAGGTAGTTTCGGCCGAACCCCGGGGCGACGTTGACGACGTCGCCGCGCCGGCCCAGCTTCTCCACGTCCTGTTTCAGGATGACTTTCATGTCAATCCTCGACGTAGGGGATCAGGGCCATGAGCCGGGCCCGCTTGATGGCCAGGGCCAGCTTGCGCTGATGGAAGGCGCACGTGCCGGTGATCCGGCGCGGGGTGATCTTGCCCCGGTCCGGGATGTACTTCTTCAGGATCTCGGCCGACTTGTAGTCGATGCCCCGGACGTCCCTCTGGCAGAACCGGCAGAATTTCCGCTTGGGCGCGAAGAACTTCCGGTAGCCGCCCCGTTCGCTGCGCTCGCCCCGTTCGGGTCTGTCGTCTCGCGGCATCTTACTTCTCCTCTTTCACTTCGGCCGGCGCAGGAGCGGGGGCCGGGGCGGCGGCCGCGGCGGCCTCTTCGGCGCGCTTCTTCCTGTTCTTCCGGCGGCCGAGGTCCCGCGGGTCCTTGAGGACCGTCATGAACCGGATGACCGCGTCGGACTGCTTGAACCGGCGCTCCAGCTCGGTGGAGACGTCGCCCCCGCCGTCATAGGTGAGGAAGACATAGAAGCCTTCCTGGAACCGCTTGATCGGGAAGGCCAGCCGGCGCTTGCCCCAGATGTCCTGCTTGACCATGCGGCCCTTCTTCTGAGCCACGATCTCGGTCATCTGCTGGAGGAATTGCGTGATCTCTTCTTCGGAAAGCGCGGGGGAGAGAACGAACCCCGTTTCATACTGTCTCAATGAGACCTCCTTATGGTTTGAACAGCCCCTTCCTCTCGGGAAGGAGCAAGGGGTCGAAGCCCTATTCTAGCCGAATCCCGGCAAAAAGCAACTATACTCCCGCCATCGCCCGGCGATGGTTGAAGCGGGTCATGGCCCGCTCGATCCCGCCGTCGAGGACCATCTCGAGGGCCTCGGCGGCCTGCTCCAGGCCCTGCTCGAGGTCCGCCCGCTCATCCCGCTTGAACGGCTCGAGGACGAAGTCGGCCGCGTCCCGGCCCGCCGTACAGGGGCCGATGCCGATCCGGATGCGCGGATAATCGTCCGTCCGGATCTCGCCGGCGATCGAGATCATGCCCTTGTGCGTGCCGGGACGGCCGGACTTTCGCACCCGGATCTCGCCGAGCGGGATGTCGAGGTCGTCGTACACGACGACGAGGCGCTCCGGCGGGACCTCTTTCCCGGCCAGGGCCGCCCGCACGGCCGTCCCGCTCCTGTTCATGAAGGTCTTGGGCAGGACCAGCAGGACCTCTTCGCCGGCCCGGCGGGCCAGCGCGGTGCGGGACTTGAACAGCCGTCCCCGGAGCTCGACGCCCCAGGCCCGGGCTATCCGCTCGACCAGCATGAAGCCGGCGTTGTGACGCGTGGCCGCGTACTCGTCACCCGGATTGCCCAGCCCCACGACCAGCCACAAGGGCTATTTCTCCGGCTCTTCCTTCTCGGCCCGCTCCTTCTTGATGACCTCGGGCTCCTTGGGCTCCTCGGCCGCCACTTCGCCCTCCGGCTTCTCGCCGGGGAAGGGCTCCTCTTCCTTGTGCGGCATGGAGATGAGGACGAGGACGGTGTTCGGGTCGGTGAGGACCTTGACCCCGGCCGGGACGGTCATGCCCTGGACCTTGAACGACTGGTTGATGTGGAGCTCCGAGATGTCGATCCCCAGGCTCTCGGGGATGTCCCGGGGCAGACACTCGACCTCGACCTCGCGGGTGACGAAGTCGACGAAGCCGCCCTCGGTCTTGACCCCGACGGGCTCGCCGCCGTGGATGACGGGGACGGTGACCTTGATCGGCTTGTCCATCGAGATGCGGATGAGGTCGACGTGCTGGAGCTCGTCGGTGGCCGGGTTGACCTGGATCTCCTTGATCATCGCGTCGTACGCGTCGGCGCCGACAGCGACCTTGAAGATCGTGTTCTCGCCCGATTCGAGGCGCAGGATCTGGACGATGTCCTTTTTGTTGAGGACGAGAGCCGTCGTGTCCATCGACTCCCCGTACAGGACGGCCGGGACGAATCCCTGGGCCCGGAGCCGCCGCGCGGCGTTCGTCCCCAGGCCCTGGCGTTTTTCTGTCTTGACGACGATGTTCATGGTGCGCTCCTTAGGCGAACAGGGAGCTGACCGAGCTCCCCTCGTTGATCCTCCGGATCGCCTCACCGAAGAGTTCGGCGACGGAGAGGACGGAGAACCGGCCGGACGCGGCGGCTTTCTCCGTCAGCGGTATCGTATTGGTCACGAAGATCCGTTCGAGCTTGGATTGGGCGATCCGGTCGAGGGCCGGCCCCGACAGGACGGGGTGCGTGCAGGCGCTGAAGATCCTCTTGGCGCCCTCCTTGGCCAGGGCCTCGACGCTGAGCGTCAGGGTGCCGGCCGTGTCGACCATGTCGTCGAAGATGACGACGTTCTGGCCGGCGACCTCGCCGATGACGTGGAGGACCTTGGCCACGTTCGGCGCCGGCCGCCTCTTGTCGATGATGGCCAGCTTGGCGCTCAGGCGCTGGGCGAACACTCGGGCCCGGCCCACGCCGCCGGCGTCAGGCGAGACGATGGTCAGGTCCTCGAGCTTCAGTGTCTTGATGTGGTTGGCCAGGACGGGCGCGGCCATGAGGTTGTCCACGGGGATCGAGAAGAAGCCCTGGATCTGCGGCGAGTGGAGGTCCATGGTCAGGATCCGGTTCGCGCCGGCCTTCTCGATGAGGTCCGAGACGAGGCGGGCCGAGATCGGCACCCGGGGACGGTCCTTCCAGTCCTGACGGGCGTACGGGAAGTAGGGGATGACGGCGGTGATGCGCCCGGCGGACGACCGCTTGAAGGCGTCGATCATGATGAACAGCTCCATGAGGTGGCTGTTCGCGTCGGTCGATCCCGATTGGATGATGAAGATGTCCTCGCCGCGGACGTTCTCGTCGATGTAGAAGTGGATCTCACCGTCGCTGAAACGGTCGAGGACGCAGCGCCCGAGGTCGATCTTCAGGTAGTCGACGATCTCCTGGGCCAGGGCCGTGTTCGATGAGCCAGTGAATACCTTCATCGTTCTTTCCTCGCCTTATATCGTCCGAACTGGGGCGGGAGGATTCGAACCTCCGATGACGGAGCCAAAGTCCGTTGCCTTACCGCTTGGCTACGCCCCAGCACCGAGCTGAGCCCAATAACTCTCCCGCGGCAGCGTCGCCGCGAGACGGGCGTCCGATGTGCCGGGGAGCTGCCTCCGCGCCGCCTCCGCGCTCGCCGTGTCGGGGAAAAGTCCGTACACCGCCGAGCCCGAACCGCTGACCTGAGACACGAGGGCCCCCTGCTCCCGGAAAAAGGTCTTCCACCGCTCGAGCTCGGGATAGGCCCGGAGAATGACGCGTTCCAGTTCGTTTTCCAAAAGTCCGAAGTCTCCGGACTCCAGAAAGCGCATAATTCTACTGCCTTTCCCGGGGGAAGTCAAGGCGGGGTCGAGGCCGGCATAGATGGACGGCGTCGGGATGGCGAAGGGCGGGAAGATGAGGAGGCAGGCGAGAGGAGAGAGGTCCGGCAGGGGGGTCAAACGGTCGCCGATCTCCTCACCCAGGCAGAGCCCCCCATTAAGAAAAAAGGGGACATCGGCTCCCAAGCCCCTGGCCAAGCGGGCCAGCTCGCCCGCCCCCAGGCCGAGGCTCCAGAGGCCGTTGAGGACCAGGAGCGTCGTCGCGGCGTTGGAGCTGCCGCCGCCGAGACCGCGGCCGGCGGGGACGGACTTCCTGACGGCGATCTTCGCCCCCTTGGCCGTCCCGGCCCCGCCCTGCAGCAGCCGGGCGGCGCGGTGGACGAGGTTCGTCCGGTCCCAGGCGATGGCCGGGTCGTCGCCGCTGAGCTCGAGGACGCCGTCCGGGGCGGGCCCGAAATCGATCTCGTCGGCGAGGGAGATCGTCTGGAAGAGCGTCCGGATATCGTGATAGCCGTCGGGCCTTTTGCCGACGATCTCCAGGCCGAGATTGATCTTGGCGAACGATTTGACGGTCATCGCTCCAGGAGCTCCAGCATCCCCTCCCACGTCGTCGCGGCGTAGGCGCGGAGGAAGGCGACATCGAAGATCTCCGGCCGCGGCGCCGGGTTGAAGCCGAGCTTGAGGACCTTCACCCGGCCGGACGTCCCCGGCCCGGCGAGGCCGATCTCCCTCGGCACGGCGCCCCCCGGAAAGAACTCGCGGACGGTGAAGGCGAAAGCCCCGCTCGAACCGCGGGCGGCGCGGCCTTTCTCATCCGCCTCGACGCTCCAGCCGCTCTCCCCGTCCCCCTCTCCGCCGGCCGTCCACGTCCCGGAGAGCAGGCGGACGGCGTCGCCGGGAAGCAGGGCGACGCCCAGGAATCTCTCCATCATGATGTCCGCGGCGTCCTCCGCGTAGGCCTTCTTTCCCGGCAGGACGAACCAAGCCCGGCCGTCGCGGAAGAAGATGAGGAAGGCCGTCCGCCCGATCGGGTCGAACGCCTCGACCCGGCCGAGCCCCGGCCGCCGGAAGACGAACCCGAACTTGCCTTTGATCGCCGCGTCGACGCCGGCGACCGAGGCCGAGCCGAAGCCCTCGACGGCCTCGACGCCGCAGGACGGGGGGACGAGCACGGGGGGGCGGCGGACGCATGAGGTGAGGGCCGCCGCGATCAGGAGGGCCCCGGCGATCAGGATCCGGCCGCCGTCGACCGGCCTACTTGAACCCATAATCTTCAGTTTTCGGAGGCGTCTTCTTGGCCTCGTCTTGGAGCCTTTTTTTCCTGAAGAGGGGATAGAACGGGGACTTGATGCGGCGGCCGAAGCAGGACATGTTGGGATTGAGGATGAGGAGCAGGACGAACGCGGCGAAGATGATCAGGATCGCCGTGGTGCTCCATTTCATCGTCGGACTCCCTGCCTCTCCAGCGGCCGGCGACCGGACGGTCGCGCCCTAAGCCGGGCGAACCGAGGACGGCTCACTCGTGGCTTTCGGGCTCTTCCTGAAAGATCGGGATCTTGGATTTCTCTTTTTCTTTCCCGAGATAATGGCCGAGGCAAAACACCGTGCCCAACGTCAGCACCGCCAATAGGAATTTGAAGAAGCCTTTCATCGCAACCTTCCCTCAATCATTTTATTTATTTGCCGGAAAAAGTCAAACGCCGCGTTTGCTTTTTTGGGACGGCGCCGATATATTGAAAAGAGGAACGCGGCCCGCGCGCCGCGGAGATCGCCGATGCCGAAAGCCCTTCTCGCCCTGGCCGCTCTCATCGTTCTGTTCCCTCACGCTGCCGTGGCCCAGGGCGTCCGGCCGGCCGTTTTCGCGGGGCAGTTCTACGAGGCCGATCCCGCCCGCCTGGCCGCCGAGATCGACGGCTATCTCGCCGCCGCGGCCCCCGCCTCACCCCCCGGCGGCCGGATCGCCGGCCTCATCGTTCCCCACGCCGGATACGTCTATTCGGGCCGGACCGCGGCCGCTTCGTATGCCCTCCTCAGGGGGCGGGATATCGACACGGTCGTCATCGTCGGCCCCACCCATCACTTCGCCTTCGAGGGCGTCTCGATCTGGCCCGAGGGGGGATTCGAGACCCCGCTCGGCGTCGCCCGCGTCGACGCGGCCCTGGCCAAGGAGATCGCCAAGGCCATGGGCTCGAGGTTCCGGCCGGAAGCCTTCGCCGAAGAGCACTCCGTCGAGGTCCAGGTCCCCTTCGTTCAGCGAGCGTTGCCCGGAGCGGCCATCGTGCCCATCGTCATGGGCGATCAAACACGCGCGACCATCCGGTCCTTGGCCGCGGCCCTGGCCAAGGCCTGCCGCGACAAGAAGGTCGTTGTCGTCGCCTCGACCGATCTGTCCCATTTCCTGGCCAAGGACAAGGCCCAGGCCACCGACGCGCGCACCGCCGCTCTGATCGCGGCCATGGACACCGACGCGCTCGTCCGCAAGGTCGAGGGGCGGGAGAACATCATGTGCGGCGGCGGACCGGTCGCGTCCGTTCTGCTGATGGCCGCGAAGGAAGGCCGGGCCCGGGTCGAGATCCTGGCCCGGACGGACTCGTCCGGTTTCGGGGGCCCGGTCGTCGGCTACCTCGCCGCGGCCGTTTTCACCGAGGCCGGACCGGCCGTGGAGGAATTCACGCTGACGGCCGAAGAGAAAGGGGACCTCCTGATGCTGGCCCGGACGGCCGTGGCGCAGTTCCTCACGGCGGGAACCGAGATCGACGACCTCTCCGGAAGGGACGCGTTCCGCGCGCCCCGCGGCGCGTTCGTGACGCTCACGAGGGCCGGCGACCTGCGCGGCTGCATCGGCTACATCGAGCCCGTCCTTCCGCTCGGCCGGGCCGTCATCCGGACCGCGATCTACGCCGCGACCGAGGATCATCGCTTCCGGCCCGTCACCGCCGCGGAGCTCAAGGACATCCGGGTCGAGATCTCCGTCCTGACCCCGGCCCGCGAGATCGCCCGCCCGGAGCTCGTCAAGGTCGGGACCCACGGGCTCATCGTCGAGAAGGGCGGCCTCAAGGGCGTCCTCCTGCCTCAGGTGCCGGTCGACAACGGCTGGGACCGCGAGACCTTCCTCTCCCAGGGCTGCGTCAAGGCCGGGCTGCCTCCGGACGCCTGGAAGCGGGGGGCCAAGCTGTCCGTCTTCGAAGCCATCGTCTTCCATGAGTAGCCCTCCGGATATCGCCTCCGTCCGCTGCGGTGATTTCTCACGCCGGTCCGTTCGCCGGACTCGGCGCCAAAACAACTCGCTCGGCGTCCGCTACGCCTCACTCAGACACGTTTTGGCGGTTTCCGCTGAAACTGCCCTCGTCCGGCTCCGGCCCGTCTAAATCACCGCAATGCTCCCTCCGGCGATATCCCTCGGGCCAATTTTTAGCGGTCGGCTTTTTCTTTGTACTGGCGGCGGCAAGATCAGCGGAAACCCTCAACAACGGCTGCGGAAATAGGGGTTGAGGGGATCATCAGAGTGAGCATAAACACCGGATATCAATATTCACCAGATCTCTCCCAAGATATTTACCAGAATTACGGCTCCGAGCCACTCCGCCGCAATTCTGCTGGTCGCTCCGAAGACTCCGCTTCCCGCCGCACCGCAGCGAACGGAGATGATCCCCGAAACCCCTCCGCAGCCAGAGGCGAATTCTGTTATAATAAGCCTTCTGTATAGATCGGAGACAGCCGCGATGCCGATATACGAATACCAGTGCACCAAGTGCCGCGAAGTCTGCGAAGTGCTCCAGAAGGCCAAGGACAAGCCGCCCGAAAAATGCGCCAAGTGCGGCGGCCCGATTGTTAAAAGGGTCTCTTCTCCGGCCATCCAGTTCAAGGGCAGCGGCTGGTACGTCACCGATTACGCCAAGAAGAGTGCGACCCCCGCCGGGACCAAGGCCCCCGCGAAGGGCGAAAGCAAGGACGAGGCCAAAGCTGAGCCCAAGGCAGAGGCCAAGAACGAGGTCAAGACCGAGGCCAAAACCGGGTCCGGCGCGGGCGCCGAGGCCAAGCCCGGCAAGTCGTCCTCATAGCCGTCTGAGCGGAGGTCTTCGCGACCGGCGAACGCATGTCATGACCAAGCGCAGGGCCGTATTCCTCGACCGCGACGGCACTCTCAACGAAGACACCGGCTATCCGTCCGATTTCCGCCAGATCCACATCTATCCTGACGCGTTCGAGGCCGTCCGGCTCCTGAAACAGGCGGGGTTTGCCGCCGTCATCGTCACCCATCAGTCCGGCCTCGGCCGCGGCTATTTCGACGCCGCCGAGCTCGAGGAGCTGCACTCCCGCTTCAGCGGGGAATTCGCCCGCCGCGGTGCCGCCCTCGACGCGATCTATTCCTGCCCCCACGCCCCCGACCAGACGGGCCGCATCCGATGTTCCTGCGCCAAGCCCCAGCCCGGTCTCGGGATCCGGGCCGCGGCCGAGCTCGGGCTCGACCTCGGCGCGTCGTTCATGATCGGCGACAAGCCGGACGACGTCCTCTTTGGCCTGAGCATCGGCGCCGCCCCCGTTCTCGTGCTCACGGGCTACGGGCGGGCCTCGTCGGCCGCCCTCGCCGCCCGAGGCGTCCGGCCGGCCCACGAGGCCGCGGGCATCCTCGAGGCCGCATCCTGGATCCTCGCGCAAGGAGGGCCAGCCGGTCATGGTCCGGTTTGACGACATCCTCGAAAAGGTCTCCTCCTACATCAGCGAGAAGGAGATCGCGGCCCTCCGCAAGGCCTACGTCTTCGCCGGCCAGGCCCACAAGGGCCAGGTCCGCCGCTCCGGCGAGCCCTACCTCAGCCATCCCCTCGAGGTGACCGCCTTTCTCGCCGACATGCGGCTCGACAAGACGACCCTCGTCGCCGCCCTCCTCCACGACGTCCCCGAGGATACGGACACGTCGGCGGCCGTGATCCGCGAGAGCTTCGGCAAGGAGGTCGCCGACCTCGTCGAGGGCGTGACCAAGATCAGCCGGGTCCAGGAGGTGTCGCCCGAGGTCCGCCGGGCCGAGGCCATCCGCAAGATCATCCTGGCCATGACCGATGACATCCGGGTCATCTTCATCAAGCTGGCCGACCGGATCCACAACCTCAAGACCCTCCGCTTCCTCGACGAGGAGAGGCAGCGTCAGATCGCCCGCGAAACGCTCGACATCTACGCGCCCATCGCCAACCGGCTGGGCATGGGGCGCATCAGGGCCGAGCTCGAGGACCTGTCGTTCCGCTACGTCGCCCCGGAGGAATTCGCCAAGGTCGCCGCGGCCATGGAGCCGCAGCGGAAAGCGGCCGCTGCGGACCTCGAGGCCATGAAGACGACGCTCGGCGAGCTCATCGCGGCGAACGGCCTGCCGGCCGAGATCTTCTCCCGGATCAAGCGGCCCTACAGCGCCTGGAGCAAGATGAAGCGGCGCGACATCGGTTTCGACCAGGTCTTCGACCTCCTGGCCCTTCGCGTCATCACCGAATCGGTCAAGGACTGTTACGCCATCCTGGGCATCATCCACCAGCGCTGGCCCCACCTGCCCCAGCGCTTCCGCGATTTCATCGCCATGCCCAAGCCGAACCTTTACCAGGCCCTCCACACGACCGTCATCACGGAAGGGCGGAAGACCTTCGAGATCCAGATCCGGACCCGCGAGATGCACGACCTCGCCGAGAACGGCATCGCCGCGCACTGGCGGTACAAGGACGACGGCACGGCCGGCCCGGCGGGGGAGGACCGCCGTCTCCACTGGCTCCGGGAGATGGCCGCCCTGTTCGAAGAGAAGAAGAACCCTCAGGAATTCCTGCGCTCGCTCAAGACGAACCTCATCCCCGAGGAGGTCTACGTCTTCACGCCCAAGGGCAAGGTCATCAACCTGCCCCCCGGCGCCACGGCCCTCGACTTCGCTTTCAAGATCCACACGGAGGTCGGGCTGCACGCCTCCGGGGCCCGCGTCAACGGCTCGACCGTCCCGCTCAAGACCGCGCTCAGGACGGGCGACATCGTCGAGATCCTGACGGCCCCCGAGAAGGCCCCGACGCGGGGCATGCTGTCCGCCGCGGCCACGGCCGGGGCCCGGCAGACGCTCCGGCGCGCCCTCGATCAGAAGAGCCGGACGACGAGCGTCACCCTGGGACGGAAGCTCTGGGAGAAGGAGGTCCGGAAGTACGTCCTTCCTCCCGCGTTCCGGCACGAAGAGGACCTGGCCCGGAGGCTGGAAGAGGTTCTCGGCCCGCGGGCCGCGTCGCTGGAGGAGTTCTTCGGACAGGTGGGGCTCGGCCGGATCGTCGTCGATACGAAGCTCATCGAATCCGTGTTCGGTCCCGTCACGCCGCGCAAGCCGGGTCTGCTCGGCAAGGCGGCGGCCCGCTTCGCCCCCGGGCCTGGCCCGGGCATCCGGATCAAGGACGTCGACGGCCAGATGATCAAGTTGGCCAAGTGCTGTTCACCGGTCAAGGGCGAGCCTGTCGTCGGCTACATCACGGCCGGACGGGGCCTGACCGTGCACTCCCTGCGCTGCCCGCTCGTGACCAAAGAGATCCTCGACGGCCAGCGGCTGGTCGAGGTATCGTGGGACCCGTCGTTCGCGGGGTCGTTCAAGGCCCGGCTCATGATCAAGTCTCAGGACTCGCCCGGCGTCCTGGCCAAGGTGGCCGCGGCCGTCGCCGATCTCGAAGGCGATATCTCCAAGGCCGAGGCTTCGATGACGGCGGAGGGCAGGGCCCGGATCAAGCTGTATATCAGGATCAAGGACATCCGCCACCTCGAGGCGATCTCGAGGCGGATCAGCGGATTGAAAGAGATCCAGTCGGTCGAAAGGGTCTGATCGGGGCCGGACTGGTTACGCCGCCTTGATAACCTTGCCGGAACGCAGGCACCTCGTGCAGACCCAGACCTGGCGCACGCCCTTCGGCGTCCGCGCTTTGACCCGCTGGAGGTTGGGCTTCCACTTCTTGGGGGAGGACTTATGGGAATGGCTGACATTGTGCCCGAAGACGGGGCCTTTTTGACAGACGTCGCAAACTTTCGGCATGGTCGTATCTCTCTCGTCGCGATTTGAGCCGCATTTATACCATAAATCCGGCCGGGAGGCAAATCCCCCGCCGTTCGTGTCAAGCCACCGTGAATCGTTCCGGTTTCCACCAACGTGAACTGTTCCGCTTTGCTCATCGGCAGATCCGTTCCAAGTAGCT
>Ga0214473_10000538_pt1 | contig 53060 bp, 52 predicted proteins | sample RVTome_7_FD_203509 | JGI IMG/M metagenome (GOLD analysis project Ga0214473, IMG submission 203509) | Soil microbial communities from uranium-contaminated site in the Upper Colorado River Basin, Wyoming, United States - RVT98D197 | ecosystem: Environmental > Terrestrial > Soil > Contaminated >... | reverse complement strand
AGAGCAAACTCTGCCAGAGAATCAAAACGAAGATCACCAGTGACAGAAAAGAGCTAAAGCTGTTGATTGCCCCACGAATACGTTTGGGAAATCTATCGATGATAAATTCTACTCTGATGTGTCGGTTGAGGAGAAGGGTAAAGGCAATGGCAGGGGCGATGGCCATAATTTGGGAAAAGCTGATCACTTCAGTGGCGCCCGGGACAGGCCATAGAAAAAGCTTTGCCCCCACCACATCAACTAAATTGGCGAGAAACATCAGAATGATGCCGATGACCCCAACCCACTCGAGGTGACGGCTAAACGACCTTGTAAACTTGTCCATTTGATTTAGCCATTTCTCAAATTTCATTCCCATTTTCTCCCCTCATCAACATTCCTCCCCCCTTTGGGAACTGTGTCGTAAACAACCAAAAGCCACTTTCACACAGAGAGGCGGAGCGAGTGGTTGGGTGACGAACCTGACCACCCGCTCCGCCAATAGTTGCCCATTAACTCCATTGCGACACAGTCTCTTGCAGTGGGAGGAATGTTGCAAGAATAATAACCATTACTTCACGCGAACCTCTGAAGGACCGGTGGACGATTTGATGCCCAACTCTTTTTGTTTCTTCGTCCAGTATTCCGTCTTCATCCGAGCAAAATTAATCAACTCTCTCGTCTCTTTTTCCGGATATCCTGCCGCGACCATCGATTTTACATATTTATCCAGAATTGGCTCAACCGCATCTTTCCATTTCTTAATCTCTTCACGAGGGAGTTCAATGAACTTCAATCCTTTTTCTATACCCAACTGCTTTCCATCGATATCCACTTCGTTCCACATGGCGGCCAATTTTTCTTCGAAAGGATATTCATTGAAGACCTTCTGGAGAGCAGGGGGGAGCTTATTCCAGGTGTCTTTGTTCATGATCAGATAGAAAGTGTAGACTTGACCGATCTGCCAGCATTCTGTGGCATACTTCGTGACCTCGGCCAATCGAAAGGCTCGAAGGGTCTCCATAGGGATCATCAGTCCATCAATGACCTTCTTTTGAACCGCCTCATAGGCTTCGGGCATAGGAATGGATCGAGGTGTTCCGCCCAATGCGCTCACGACCTCAGCAATCAAACCAAGCCCCCTCAGCGTCATCCCTTTGAGGTCCTCCATTTTATAGACCGGCTTGGTTGCCGAAAGAACCACATTGGCAGGGCTGGTATGCATGGAAAGCATATGGATCTTATCCCATTCCTTTGGCTTGAATTGCCTGAAGAAGTCGTTAGCGACACGATTAGCCACCCAGGCATTGGGAAAGCCAAGGGGCAGGTCAAGAGCCTCAGTCATTCGAAAACGGCCATACGTGTAGCCAATATTCGAAAAGCCTATGTCTGCAATCCCCTCAGCAACTCCATCATAGATCTTGGGAGCAGTGACTAACGTGCCAGCCGGAAAATAACGAATCTTTAACTGCCCCCCGGACCGGGCCTCAAGATCCTTAACAAATTCTTCACAGATCTTAGATTGTCGGGCAGGTACCGGAAAATAGTTTACGAATTTTAATTCGGTGACCCCGAAGACGATCGAAGGCGCCAATGCAGCCATTAAGATCAAACCAATCAAGATTCCTTTATTTTTCATATCAACTACCTCCTAAGAAAAATTGTTATTCCCTTTTTCTGAAAGTCCATTTTACCCCGTTAGACTCTTAAAAACGATCACCTCCTTTCTCACATTATATTTCCCAATATTTCCCAGAGCGCTTGTGTTAAAAATCATAACTCATCACTCATCACTCTAAATCTTTCCTCCTTTTTTTAGCATTTCCTTAATCTCTTCCCTCAATTTTCTTTTATCCACCTTTCCCACATTGGTGAGAGGCATCTCCTCGATCACCATCGCACTCGCTCCAATTGAGGAAAAGGGTTTTTTTGAGAAACGGGAGATATATTAATTTTAATTGTCCTCTAAGTCAAGAAGAAAACATGTGGATGCCCCTTGGGAGTGGAAAATCATCCCGACCTCATATTTTCTGCTTGCCCCGTAAGAAATAATGCCCCGCTGCTCTGCAGTCCCGCCTGTGGCAGGAGCAGATTTTATAATAGTTCCGGTGGGGTTTAATGCCCCGCTGGAATTTCTAACGGGGCAAGCCCTCGAGGCCCGCAAGAAGAACCTCATTGCCGTCAGGAATCACCATTTCGAAGATGGACTCCACGGTCGTATAGTCATAGTAGCCGAGTCGGGCTAAAGGACGGATTCGTAATATGTCAATACGGCCGTCCGGACCGATGACATCGTCTTTAATGTGTACCAGAACCACTCGGCCAATGATTACGTCCACAGTGCCTATCGGTCCGTTGCCTGGCAGTCGCAGCGTCCCGTAGTAGCGGCACTCGAACTGAATCGGGGACTCCGCGACCCGACAGGGTTTTACCCGAACCGATGGCGCCTTGGTCACACCGGCAAGCTCAAATTCGTCCACCTCTGGCGGCACCTCTGCGGCTGAACGATTGACCGCCTCCCGCAGTTCGTAGGTGGCCATGTTATAAACGAATTCATTGGTTTGCTCGGCGTTGACCACCGAATCCTTCCGGGCCCCCCGGGTGTTCTGGTTGGCCGCAAACATCACGTAGGGAGGATCGAAGGTCAGGTTCTGGAACTGGCTGTAGGGCGCTAAATTGTGTACCCCTCCGGGGCTGATGGTTGAGATCCAACCAATGGGTCGAGGCACCATGCAGGACTTAAAGGGATTGTGGGGAAGGCCATGGTCATTTTTTTCCGGATCGTAATACATTACTCTTTCTCCTTGGAGAGCCGGGCGGCTTCGAGGAACTGCTTCTTCAGTTCTCGTTTCAGGATCTTGCCGGTAGGACTCCTCGGCATGTCGTTTAAAATCACATAATGCTTGGGAACCTTGAAGGGCGAGAGATAAGATTTCAGAAATAATTTTAGTTCCTCTGGAACGATGCTCTGCCCTGACTTAGGTACAATGAAAGCCGTCACCCGCTCCCCCCATTCTTTGTCCGGAAGCCCCACCACAGCACACAATTCTACCTCTGGCCTCTTATAAATCATCTCTTCGACTTCGCGGGGATAAACGTTCTCGCCTCCTGTGATCATCAAGTCCTTAATCCGGTCCACAATGTAGAGATAGCCATCCTCATCAAAGAGGCCGACATCACCGGATCTAAGCCACCCATCGTCCCAGAAAGCAGAACGGGTATCTTCAGGGTTGTTCAAATATCCAATCATCACGTTACGCCCACGGATGCAAATTTCGCCTTCCCGGCCTTGTTCCACTTCATGACCAGACTCATCTCGAATCTGAACCTCCACACCGTGCACAGGGTCTCCAACCGATCCTACCACGTGTCGATAGAGGTGATTGTAGGTAACAGCGGTGGCTGTCTCCGTCATCCCATAACTTTCAAAAATACTGAGGCCCGTTTGTTCTTTCCACTGCTCGACGATCTGCCTTGGCATACTTGCCGCCGCTGAAAAACAGTAGCGGACCTGACCTAACTTTTCCCGAAGTCTATCGATAGTGAGTAACCTTGCGTAGATCGTTGGGACGGCGAAGAGTTTTGTGACGAGGCCGTTCCCTGTCGCCCATAAAACCCGGTCCATATCAAAGGAGGGGAGCAGTTCTGTGCATCCACTGCTCAGAAGGGTGGCATTCATAATGTGTATCTGCCCAAAGATATGATTAAAAGGAAGAAAACAGAGGCCCCGGTCAAATTCATTAGAACGCTCATAGAAAGCGATGTTATGGGACGAGACGATGATGTTTTCATGACTCAGCATGACACCCTTGGGCGTTCCGGTCGTACCTCCTGTATAGAGAATGACCGCCATATCGGCACGGTTACGATCCACAGCCTTAAAAGAGGATGTTCCGATATCGAGCATCCTGTTTAAATCGAGATCGCCCTTCGAACAGATGAGCTTTTCCAATCCGCAAGAATCTTTAATCCGCAGGAGGTCATTCAGTTTTTCGTCAGAGGTGAAGATGAATCTCGGTCTGGAATGATTGAGCAAGAAGGATAGTTCCTCACCTGTTAACAGGCTGGAGAGAGTGACGGCAACGGCTCCTGCCTTGAGCACACCAAAGTAAAAGATAATCCAATCAGAAGAATTGGGAGCACAGAGACCGATCAAATCGCCGGGTTTTATTCCCATTTTGATCAATGCGGTGGCAACCCGATTTGCTTTTTGATTCAGCTCTCCATAAGTCATCTCACGGCCGGTTTCACTGATGGCAGGCCGATCCGGGAAAAACAGGGCGGATCTTTCCAGGTCGGTAGCAAGGTTCATTCGTTTTCTCCCGAGCGACTGGATTCCTTGAATAAACGGTTTGATTCTTATCAGATTCAAAAATCTTTGTCAATTTCCGATTTTTTGAGAGCGATCTTTTTATGGGGTCTCGTAATGCCTCAGGTGTGAAAAAATTACATTTCCAGAATTCCCTTCGATCCGGCCTACAGGGTTGGGGGGATTGGAGAAGCTTTAGGGCGGAACCTCTTGAGCAAGTCGTATAGTCGTTAGTCAGATAGTCGACTAGTCAAATGACTATAAGACTATGAGACTATGTGACAAATTTAAAGGACTGTATTCTAAGGCTTGGACAAGATGTCCATCCCCATGGGCCGAGGCACAGTCCTCCAATTTTTTCACACCTTCTAAGGCATTACAGGGTCTCAAAAATTTGACTTGACAAAATCTTGTCATTGATTTTTAATCTCATTCAACCCTTTACCCCGTTAGAAATAATGCCCCGCCTGCGTGGCCGGAGCCACTTCGGCGCGGCGAAGGCCCGCTGGAATTTCTAACGGCGTTTACTACCAGAGGTGGCGGGGAAGAAGGTCGAGCAGGCGAAGAAGGTATGAAGGTCTTAATATCAACTCATTGGAAGGAGGGTTTCAAGATGAAAAGTTGGAAGGCATTAGCATTGTTTTTATCTATTTCAATCATGGGTTTTTCATTTTTTATTTCACCCGCATTTGGCCAGATCAAACTAAGCCATTCAAATTTATGGCCTGCCTCTCATAAGCATAGTGTGCTGGCTGTCGAATGGGCAAAGGAGATTGAAAAGAGGACAAATGGAAGGGTGGTGATCACGGTTCATCATGGAGGCACGCTCACCCCAGGCGACAAGTGTTACGACGGTGTGATCAGGGGGATTTCGGATGTTGGCATGTCCGTCTGTGGCTATACGAGAGGGAGATTTCCTCTGACAGAGGTGATTGAGCTTCCCTTAGGTTACAAAAGCGGATGGGCGGCCACGAAATTGATCACGGAATACTATAATAAATTTAAGCCAAAGGAATTTGATGATGTCAAGCTGATGTTCTTGTTTGCCCATGGACCTGGGCTTCTCCATATCAAAAAGCCTGTTAACAGGCTTGAGGACCTCAAAGGAATGAAGATTCGTGCCTTTGGCGCAGTGACAAAGATGGTAACTCTCCTCGGAGGAGCTCCTGTATCAATGCCTATGGGTGAGACATACGAGGCTTTAAGCAGAGGGGTAGTAGAAGGTTCGGTGGCACCCTATGAAGCTCTCCAGGGATGGAAGTGGGGAGAGGTGGTGAAATATAGCATTGAAGCACCGGGTATAGCTTACAGCTCTGCCTTCTTCGTGGCCATGAATAAGGATAAGTGGAATAGTTTGCCTCCGGATGTCCAGAGGATCATCGAACAGGTCAACCTCGAATGGGTTGAGAAACATGGAAAGGGTTGGGACGAAATTGATAAGTTGGGGAAAGATTTTGCGATCAAATTGGGCAACCAGATCATCACCCTTTCGGTGGATGAGAATCGGAAATGGGAAAGGGCGGTCAAACCCCTCTATGATGAGTATGTTAAGAGTATGAGGGATAAGGGGTTGCCCGGAGATGAGGCACTGAGATTCTGTCTGGAAACGCTGTACAAACTTCAAAAATAAGATATGGAAAAGGGGAAGGAAGGCATTCCTTCCCCTTTTATAAAAATCTAATCAAAGCCATCCCTTAAAAGTATAGCCATAGTCATAGATTTAACTTGACAAAAATAATCTACCAATTATACTTGTTAAAAAATTCTCAAAGGGCATGGGAGGAGTCAAAATCCATTTAACTTGAATAATTACATTTATTTTTCGTCGTATAAAGTAGATTCCCCCTTTCCCTTAGAGGGACAAATTCTGATTAAAAGGAGGTGATCCTAAGAAAAGAGACAAATTCGAATTGAGTCATTTTATGATAACGGAACAAAAATGAAAGGAGGGTCCTATGGGACGTTTTAAGCTCATCTCTTTAGTATTATGCGTTTCAATTTTTGGATGGTTACTGTTCGTTTCTCCTGCTTCTGCACAGATAAAACTCAGTTACTCCATCTTTTTCCCTGCTCCTCATAAGCATAGCGTGGTGGCTGCGGAATGGGGAAAAGAGATCGAAAAGAGGACCAATGGAAGGGTGGTCGTAACGATGCATTATGGCGGTACCCTCACCCCTGCGCCCCAGGTATATGACGGGGTCATCAAAGGGCTTTCCGATGTCGGCATGTCCGTCTGTGGCTACACAAGAGGAAGATTTCCTCTGACAGAAGTGGTGGAACTCCCTATTGGTCACAAGAGTGGATGGGCAATAACGAAAACGATCAATGATTACATAGCCCAATTTAAACCAAAGGAATTTGATGATGTCAAGATGATGTACATGCATGCTCACGATCCAGGACTCCTTCACAGCAAAAAACCTATCAACAAACTTGAGGATCTCAAAGGGATGAAGATCCGTGCTTTTGGTGCCGTTACAAAAATTGTAACCACCCTTGGAGGAGCTCCTGTTTCCATGGCTATGGGTGAGACCTATGAAGCTTTAAGCCGGGGAGTGGTCGAAGGTTCGATCGCACCCTATGAAGCCCTCCAAGGATGGAAGTGGGGAGAGGTGGTAAAATTTACGGTTGAAGCGCCAGCCATGTATTACAGCTCTGCCTTCTTCATAGCCATGAATAAAGCCAAATGGAATTCCCTGCCTCCGGATATCCAGAAGATCATCGAACAGATCAACGTTGAATGGATTGAGAAACAGGGAAAGGCCTGGGATGAGATCGCTAAAGCAGGTAAAGATTTTACGATTCAAAGGGGCAACCAGATCATCACCCTATCCGTGGATGAGAACCGGAGATGGGAGAAGACACTCAAGCCCCTCTTTGATGAATATGTTAAGAGCATGAAGGATAAAGGCTTACCCGGAGATGAGGTGCTAAAATTCTTTCTCCATACAATCTATAAATATCAAAAATAGAACATGGGAAAGGGGAAGGAAGGGATTCCTTCCCCTTCTATTTATACCATGTTGACTACCCCCCATCTCTTCACCGAATTTTTAGAAAAGGAGCAATTTATGAGATGGTTTTTGGATAAGGTATGGAAGCTTACCCGCGTCATCAATTTTATCGGGGGGGTCAGTCTTTCATTCATCATGTTTTTGACGGTTGCTGATATTATTTTAAGGTACTTTAGAAAGCCCATCATCGGGACCTTTGAGATCGTGGCCTTTTCAGGGGCCGTTGTGATCGGATTTTCTGTTCCCTTTACGACCTGGGTAAAGGGCCATGTCAATACGGACTTTCTTATTTTGAGATTTTCTGAAAAGAAGAGAAATGTTTTTCATATCTTCACGAGGTGCCTGGGGATAGGGCTTTTCTTCATTATTGGCCTGGAATTGATGAAGTATGGAATGGATCTGAAGAAGTCAGGAGAGGTCTCTCCAACCTTGACCCTGCCTTTTTATCCGGTTGCCTATGGATTAAGCGTTTGCAGTTTCATTCAGTGTCTGGTGCTCCTGTGCGATATCTTAAAGATCTCCGGAGGGAAACATGAGTGAGGTGATGATTGGAATTTTGGGTCTGGCTGTTGTGATGGTCCTATTCCTGACCGGAATCGAGCTGGGATTTGCCATGGCCATTGTTGGGTTTCTCGGGTTCAGCTATATTGTCTCCTTCAAGGCCGGATTGAACCTGTTGGCCAAGGATATTTTCGATGTCTTTGCAAATTATGGATTTACCGTGATTCCCCTCTTTGTCCTGATGGGTCAGATCGCCTTTAATGCCGGGATTGCAAAGAGATTGTACGATACGAGTTACAAGTTTATCGGACATATACCCGGAGGGCTGGCGATGGCCACGGTGGGGGGGGCTGGCGCCTTTGGAACGGTCACAGGATCGGCCATTGCCACGGCGGCCACCTTCGGCAGCGTGGCTTTTCCTGAGATGGAACGGTACCATTACAGCAGGAAACTCTCAACAGGGGTCATTGCTGCCGCAGGGACTCTTGGCAGCCTCATCCCGCCGAGCGTCACCCTTATTGTATTCGGGATGATTACTGAAACATCCATCGGTAAGTTATTCCTGGCCGCAACCGTTCCAGGGGTGATCATCACCTTATCGTTTATTCTCATCATATACGCCTGGTGCAAGATCGACCCCTCTTTAGGGCCGAAGGGCGAAAGATCAACCTGGAAGGAGAGATGGATATCACTCAAAGAGGTGATATGGGTGATCCTGATCTTCATCGTCGTGACCGGAGGGATGTCGTGGGGTTTCTTTACACCCACAGAGGCAGGGAGCGCCGGGACCTTTGCTGTCCTTCTTTTGTCCGTTATTAAAAGGGATATCAATTTTAATGGGTTTGTCAAATCGGTGGCAGAGTCTCTGCGTACCGCTTGCATGGTCCTGATGCTGATTGCAGGCTCGACCATCCTTGGACATTTTTTGGTAGTGACGAAGATCCCCATCTTAGCCGCAGATTGGGTCGGACAGCTCCCCTTTCCCCCTTATCTGGTCATGATACTCATTTTGCTGATCTATGAAGTGGGAGGCTCTTTTATCGATGACCTCGCCTTTCTCGTCCTGGCTACTCCGATCTTCTTTCCGATCGTCTTGAAACTGGGTTACGATGGAATATGGTTTGGCGTCATTCTCCATATTTTTGCGATGATTGGGATCATCATCCCTCCGGTGGCCATTAATGTCTTCGTGGTCAAAAATATTACCAAAGTGCCATTCGGCGTGATTTACAGCGGGGTTTATCCCTTTTTAATCGGCATGATCCTTTGTGCAGCTCTGCTGTTCCTATTTCCACAGATCATCACTTTCCTTCCGTCTCTATTCGAGATTTATTGATGCGGCTCGTCCTGAAATAAACCGCCCCAATATTTTTCTTGACAGAGAAAGATTTTATTGGTAGAAAAATACTTCGAACGGACGTTCGTTTGAATCCACTGAAATGGGCTTTGACGAAAAATTCAACCACATCTGCAGGGTTTCATCCCGACTCATCCATCGAAAAGGATTCTCAAGCACGACAATGCGGGATATTGCAAAAGCCACAGGGATGAGTTTGGGAGGGCTCTATCATTACTTTGACAACAAGGAAGACCTTTTATTTAAGATTCTCAAAAATTATATGGGGGTCATGTTATCTCATTTAGAGAAAGAACTGTCATTCCTTTCTTCTCCAAAAGAACAGATCGCCTTTATCCTTCAACGTCATATCCATTTACACATTCAATACTTTTATGAATCGAAATGCCTCCTCCATGAGCGGGAATGCTTAAAAGGGAAACACTTGGCCCTGATCAGGAAGCAGGAGCGCCAGTATTTTGAAGTCTGTCGGAATGTGATGAATCAATTATCCAGAGAAACGGGGTGCCGATTTATTCATCCGAATGTCCTCACCTTTTCTTTTTTCGCACTCGTCAACTGGATTTATCAGTGGTACGATCCAAAAGGTTCTGTTTCTCCTTCCGCATTGGCACAGCAATTGATAACGTTTTTTCTTCAGGGAGTCTGTGGAGACCTGGATGCTGCAATATCAAACCCGGGCAAGGGTGCTTCCAAACCCTTGCAATTGCGGATTTTTCGAAAGGGTAGGGTTACGTAGGATTTCACTTTAGGTGAAGCCCCGGTTTTGCCTAAAAACGCATGTAGCCAACTTCCAAAGGTACCGCCCTGCCTTCGCCGAAGCGGCTTCGCGCAGGCAGGTGCAAGGCTTTTTTAGCACCCCCGCCCGGTTTCGATATTGTTTGTTTTGTAACTGGTGGAGAGAGGGTTTAAAGAATGAAAGAGGAGAAAAAGATGAAAGACCCGGGTAAGATCGAATACGACCGCTATCTGAAAGGCGAAAGACTCCCTCATTTCAGGACCCTTTCAGGCATCGAGATGAAAGAATATTATACCCGGAAGGATTCTCCCCTGGACCCGCCCGACCCCGGCACGTTCCCCTTTACAAGAGGGGTTTACAGGGAGATGTATCGGAGTCGGTTATGGACCAGGAGACAGCAAAGCGGGTTCGGGTCCCCTTTAGAGAGCAACCACCTCATTCATTTCCTTTTGAACAAAGGGATGACAGGGCTGAACATTGACTTTGATATCCCTACCAAATTGGGCCTGGATCCTGATCACCCTTTGGCCGAAGGGGATGTGGGTTTGGTGGGGACTTCGGTGGCCACTCTCGAAGACATGGAGACACTTTTTCACGAGATCCCTCTGGATAAAGTCAGTACGACCCTGATTGTCAATCCTCCCTATTCGGCGATCATCATGGCGATGTATCTTCTGGTTGCTCAAAAACAAAATGTGGGGCCTTCCCGATTGATCGGGACGATCATGAACTGTGCGATCACCCAATTAGTTGGCCCTACCTACCAATCCGGAACGCATTTCTTCCCCTTGGAGCCTGCGATCAAGATTGCATCGGATGTCATGGAATATTGCGTTGAGCACATCCCCCGATGGAACATCATCAATATTAATTCCCGTAACATCAGGGAGACGGGGGTCAATGCTGTGCAGGAAGTTGCGTTTGTTTTTTCACTTGCCTTAGAGTACGTCCGTTCCCTGTTAGCCCGGGGGATGGACATTGATCAGTTTGCTCCACGCATAGGTTTTTTTGCCACCGTTCATATTGACTTCTTAGAGGAGATTGCCAAGCTGAGAGCCATGCGACGCATATGGGCCCACCTGATGAAAGACACCTTCGGCGCTAAAGACCCGAAGAGTTGCTTGTGTCGAATTGCCGTTCAGACCTCCTCTCTGCCCCTTACCGCTCAACAGCCTTTGAATAATATCGTGCGGGCGGCGATTCAGACCCTGGCCGCTGTCTTAGGGGGAAGCCAGTCCGTCCACACCACCTCCTATGATGAAGGTTACGCCCTTCCCACGGAGGAGGCGCAGGTGCTCGCCATTCGAACACAGCAGGTGATCGCCTACGAAACGGGCGTCTGCCGTACGGCGGACCCCCTCGGAGGGTCTTACGTGATTGAGAAATTGACCGATGATATTGAGGAGGGTGTCTTAGCCCTGATGGAGGTGATTGAGAAGAAAGGGGGTTTTTTAGAGTGTTTCAAATCTCAATGGATTGAGAATCAGATCAATGAAGCCCGATATGAGTATGCCCGTCAATTGGAGGAAGGGGAGTTGACTCAAATTGGGGTCAATATGGAACGTGAAGAGGATGAGGAGGTCAAGATCAATATTTTCCGCCAGGCCTCCGATATGCAAGAGAAACGGATTCGATATATCAGAGAATACAAAGAATCGCGAAACAAAGGTCAGGCCAAGCGAGCCTTAAAAAAGCTTTACAATCAGGTGAAGAATAATCCCAACAGCAACTTTTTCCAGACGATCCTCGAAGCCGTAGGGCAACAAGCTACTTCAGGAGAGATCAGTGACACCTTGCGCGAGGCCTATGATTTTAAGGTTCACTATGTTTAAGGAGGGGATATGAAAAAGAATAAACGGATTCTCATTGGAAAGATCGGCCTGGATGGTCATGACAATGGGATCCGGATCGTATCGAAATGGTTGGCCGATGCCGGATTCGAGGTAATTTACTTAGGGCTCTATAATACCCCTGAAGGAATAGTCAAGACGGTCCTCCAGGAGAACGCAGACCTCATTGGGTGCAGCTTTTTGGGCGGGGAGCACCTCTTCTATTGCCGGAAGTTGTTGGAATTGCTACGCCAAAATGGTTTAGAGGATAAGAAGCTCATCATCGGTGGAGTCGTTCCCCCTGACGACGTAAAGGCCTTGAAGGCTATGGGTGTTTCTGCAATATTTACTCCTGGCACGATGCGAGATACGATCATTCGAAAGGTGAATGAGCTGATGGAAGAGCATCGACTATCTTGAGAGGAAAGGAGATTCGCATGTCTAATTTTTTTAACGAATTCGATACGATTACCTCCCAGAAACTCCATGAAATCCAGAATGAGCGGCTTCGCGCCCTGGTGGATCGATGCTATCGCGAGGTTCCCTATTACCGAGACCTCTTCGATAAGAATGGTATCAAACCAAAGCATATCCAGACCACAGAAGACTTGGCCATCGTTCCATTTACGGAGAAAAAAGACGTGAGAGCCTTATATCCCTATGGCCTTCTTGGGGTGCCTCTGGATCGGATCTATCGGTTCGCCGCCTCTTCAGGAACGACTGGCGTTCCCACACTGGTAGGGTTCACTCGGAAGGATTGGATGGAAACTCTTCGGGAGCAGATGGGTCGAATCTTTACTGGCATGAGATTTCGCCGAAGCGACCTCATCTATCAATGCGCCGGTTATGGCCTTTTTATGGGAGGGCCGGGTATGGATGCAGGAGCCGAGGCCATCGGGGCTATCATTTTCCCTGCTGGTCCTGGAAGGACATTGGCTGCGATACAGTATTTAAAGGATTTGGAATTTCACGCCATTAGCACGACCCCTTCTTTTGTAAGCTACTTAGTTGATGTAGCCCAGAAAAACGGCATTAACCCTAAAAAGGACTGGAAGCTTCGAACCAGTCACATAGGAGGTGAACCCGCTGCCCCGGCCCTGAGGCGCCGGGTTGAAGCTCTCATGCCGGAAGGGTTCGAATGGCATGAGGGATATGGGATCACCGAGCTTGGAGGTCCTACGGTTGGCCACAGCTGTCAATTTTCAAGAGAATCCTGTGAACTCCATATACTGGCAGATCATTATTTTGTTGAAGTGATTGATCCGACTACAGGAAAGAGGCTTGAACCAGGTCAGGAGGGAGAATTGGTGGTTACCACCCTCACCCGGGAAGCAACTCCATTGATACGTTGGCGAACGCGTGATCTATCAGCCCTATCCAAGAATCCTTTCGGATGCCCTTGCGGAAGAGCAGCCCACCCCAGGATTCAGCGGATTACGGGTCGAACCGATGATGTATTAAAGGTGAGGAGTACGTTGGTTTTTCCATCTCAGATCGAGGAGATTCTAAACTCAACCCCGGGGATCGGGGATGGCTGGCAAATCGTTATTGACCGCCCGAGGGAAAGCCTGGACAAACTGACTGTCCATACCGAAGTCCAACCTGACATCTGGCAGGATATGAGTCAGAGGAAGGCGATTGAGGAAAAGATTGGCCAGGGAGTTTATGGACGCTTAGGAATTAGCATTGGGGTAGTTTTACATCCGCCCGGATCATTGCCCCGATACGAAGGGAAGGCAAAACGAGTGCTTGACCATAGAGAGTTTGAAGGCGGACATTAGGTGCTTCGTGAATTAACCTTAATGTTGCATTGAAAAGGGAGGCAAGTGTGCTTCCAATCCTTTACAATTGCGGATTTTTATATGTTTTATGGGTAATATACGATGTCACCCAAGGTGATCTCTGTGATATGCTTGAAAACTGGGGAGTAAAACGTTTAGAGGTGCCGCTGTAAAGGTTTGGGAAGCTTCAGCTTTCCGTGTCCGCCCAGCACACCCACCTCCCTTTTTATATAATTTTATGCAACTGTGAGGTTAATATCGAAGGAGAAACTTATGAAAGCCTCAGATAAGATTCAGTACGACCGTTATCTGAAGGGCGAGACACTCCCTCATTTCAGAACTCTATCCGGGATCGAGATGAAGGAATTCTACCAACGAGATGATCGTCCTCATGAGGAGCCTTCTCCCGGAGTTTTCCCTTTTACCCGGGGAATTCATCCGGATATGTACCGATCCCGGCTATGGACCAGGAGACAACAGAGTGGATTTGGAACCCCGGAGGAGAGTAACCAGCGAATTCACCTGCTCCTGAGTAAAGGCATGACAGGACTGAACATCGATTTCGATGTTGTGACCAAACTGGGTCTCGATCCCGATCATCCATTAGCAGAAGGGAACGTGGGGCTGGTCGGGACCTCAGTGGCCACTCTAGAAGATATGGAGACCCTTTTCCATGGAATCCCCCTGGACAAGGTGAGCACGACCCTGATTGTGAATCCTCCCTATTCAGCCATCATTATGGCGATGTATCTCCTCGTTGCCAGGAAGCAAAACGTGGAGGCTTCCGGCCTCATCGGGACAATCATGAACTGTGCGATCAGTCAACTCGTAGGTCCGACCTATCAATCCGGGACACATTTTTTTCCCTTGGACCCTACCCTCAAGATCGCAGGCGATGTGATGGAATATTGCATAAAGAATATCCCGCGATGGAACATCCTCAATATCAATGCTTACAATATGAGAGAGACCGGGATCAATGCGGCCCAGGAGATCGCCTTTTCCTTCTCTCTGGTATCCGAGTATATTCGCCATCTCTTGGCACGAGGGATGGAGATCGACCAATTTGGACCTCGGATAGCCTTTTTTACGAGCGCCCATATCGACTTTCTGGAAGAAATTGCGAAGCTTCGGGCGATGCGCCGGATCTGGGCTCATCTCATGAAGGATACCTTCCATGCCAAAAATGAAAGGAGTTGTTGGTTCCGAACAGCCATTCAGACCTCATCGTTGCCCCTCACCGCCCAGCAGCCATTGAATAATATCGTGCGGGCAGCCATTCAGACTCTTGTTGCTGTCCTTGGAGGGAGTCAGTCGATCCATACCACCTCTTATGATGAGGCGTATGCCCTCCCCACGGAGGAATCCCACATCCTTTCCATTCGAACTCAACAGGTCATTGCCTATGAGACGGGGGTTTGTCGGAGCGCCGACCCTCTTGGAGGGTCTTATGCGATCGAAAAACTGACGGATGAAATTGAAGAGCGTGCCTTGGCTCTGATGGAGGAGATCGAAAAAAGAGGAGGCTTCCTGGAATGTTTTAAATCTCAATGGATTGAAAAACAGATCAATGAGGCACGGTATGAATATGCACGCCAATTGGAAGTGGGGGAGCAAATACAGGTAGGGGTTAATATGGAGCGGGATGAGGACGAAGAAGTCAAGATCAATATCTTCCGCCAGGCCTCTGACATGCAGGAGAAACGGATTCGATATTTAAGAGAATACAAAGAATCAAGAAACGGAGACCAGGTTAAGCGAGCCCTAGAAAATCTTTACCATCAGGTGAAGAAAAATTCCAACAGGAACTTTTTCCAGACGATCCTCGAAACTGTAGATCAAAAGGCTACTTTAGGAGAGATCAGTGGCACCCTGCGCGAGGCCTATGATTTTAGGGTTCACTCTGATTGAACTTCCTTCTGCCCCTAAATTCTTTCGGCCACCAAGGTAAAAGGTCAGAAGGGACTGCCCTGCGAATCAACTGCGGCATTTTCCTCCCTGTTGCTTCTGCTTCGATTCCGAAGAAGAGGACAGCTTCCTTAAAATATTTCTTCGTCCTCAATCGTTTAGGCACCACTCCCTTCTGAATGGAATACCTTAAATTCGATTGGGCCGCCAACATCAGGATGGCCATTTCCTTTGCCCCTTTTGGAAATGAAAAGGGATTAAGAAGGTGGTGGACGGCCCACCGGATCGTTTGCGTGCGGTAATGAGATTGCTCTCTCTTTCCGAGAAAGGGATGCTCGGAAGCGACCGCCCGAATGAAGGGAGAAACGAAGCAGGCAAAGAGAATCGATTCAGGGATGGGTCGGCCTGCCTTCATCAGTTGGTCCATGAGGCCAAAGAGGGAGAGAAGAAATTCCCGGTTCTTTTTTCCCGAAATCGCATCGTCCCCCAAAGCCCTCCTGAGGTCCGGAAAGAGTGAGAAGATCAGTCCGGTTTCGATCATCAGCCGGAGAGAAGATGCTGCAGCGCCTTCTTTCAATTCCCTCAGGAATTCATCCCGAACCCTAGAGGGAGAACATTTTCTTATCTCTTCCCGGTTGTTCAGGATGGCCTGATGGGTCTTTTCTTCGATATGGAATCCGGTGCGCGCGGCATGGCGGATGACCCTTATCATCCGAACAGGGTCTTGCTTAAATTTTTCATCCGGATCGCCGATGGTCCGGATGATCTTTTTCTGGAGGCCCGCTATCCCACCGACATAGTCAATGATGGAAAAATCCGCAATATTGTAGAAGAGGCCATTGATCGTGATGTCGCGGCGCAGGGCATCCTCCTGAGGGGTCCCAAAGCTGTCAGTCTTGAGAATCTCTCCGTCATCGGTCAGAGTCTCTTCAAATTCAGAGTGGCTCCTGAAAGTGGAGACCTCAACCACCTTTCCCCCTTTAAAGAAGACATGGACCAGCCTGAACCGTCGGCCTATGATCCGGCTGTTTTTAAAAAGGGCATGGATCTCGTGGGGGTGAGCATTGGTGGCGATATCAAAATCCTTCGGGACCTTTCCGAGGAGAAGATCCCGGACGCTTCCCCCCACGAGGCAGGATGAAAATCCGTGCCGGTGGAGGCGGTAGAGAACCTTGAGGGCCTCCTCGTCGATCATGGACCTTGATATCGGATGTTCCGATCTTGGAATGATGAGTGGATTCATTTTGAGAGAGTGAGCGCTCCTGTCGTGCAGACCTTGATGCACTGAGGATTTCCCAGACACAGATCGCAGTGATAAGCGTTCTCGCCGAGAATCGTTAAGGCATTAAAAGGACATCGTTCCGCTCTATTATGACTCCAGATAAATTTTTTCCTTTCCTGAGGTTTCACCCCTTCCTCCCCATCAAGACACTTCATCTCCTTACATTGGCGGCAGAGAAGAGGGGTATTGAGGCTCGTGTCGAGATCGTCTTTTTGAATACAAATGGCTGACTTTCCTATATGGATGATTCCCGAATGAAAGAGAGAACAGACCATTTCACAGAGATGGCAACCACTGCATTTATTTTGGTCAATCTTAATTTTCATTCAATGTGGGAGAGCCCCTCCCTTTGTTAAAGGGTCAAATGCCAAAGTTCGCACGAAGTGATGAACCAAAGGTGAATCAATGTCAAATCAAATCCAAAGGCAAAATGTCAAAAATCTCTTTTTTGAACTTTGACATTCATTTGGCATTTGGAATTTGAAATTTGGATTTATAGCTCCAACCCTAACCTCTTGAGTGATCCTTCTTTGGGCACCCCATTCTTATCCCATCCATGGAGGCGATAATATTCATCCAACATTCCATCAAACTCTTTTCTGGAAATAACTTCTCCTTGAGCGGGGCCCTCAGGGATAGGTTCATCAAAGTACCTTTTGGGAAGGGTGTCATCTTTACGGGTAATCCCATCTCTGACCAACATCATTCTTTCAAGGGTATAGATTCTTTCTCCGATGGTTTTTAATTCTTTTGGAGTGATCGTGAGCCCTGTGGAAAGGGCGATCAGTTTAGAGAATTGACGATACTGGGGCGCATGGGGACTTGAAAAAACGGTCAGGAAACGGCAGAAACCCAAAGAGTCGCAGACAGCATTGAAAAGTTCATGCCACCAGACCATTCTTCCTTTGCCCGAATAGGAGGAGAATCGGCTGCTCACTGAGCCACCGTAAATCTTTTTGAGAAATTTCTCCGGAAGCCCCAGAACATCGAGGGAAGGCCGGCTTCTCATATGGCAGGCCCCTCGAGTGGAGGTCGCCATTCCCAGGGCAAAGCTCTTGGGAAGCCGTTCATCGGTCATCTCGATGGGAAAATTTTTAACATCGAGGAGATAATCTTCTGAGCCCTCTCCTAAAATCTTCTTTGCAAAAGAACCTTCCGCCAGAGTATTTCCAAACCCTTTCCTCTTGGCAATCTGATGGAGAAGTTCAAGAATGGATTCCCCATCTCCCCAATGCAACGGGATTTCTGTCCATCCCTTATCGATCAATCCTCTCTGGTAAAGTTCCATGGCCCAGGCGATGTAGGAGCCTGTGGAGATGGTGTCCAGGCCATAGCGGTTGCAGAGCTCGGTCGCATAGATGATATTTTCCAAATCAAGGTTTCCCAATTTAGTTCCCAAAGAGCCGATGGAAGCATATTCAGGTCCTTCCCCTTTCGTCCCCTTATATCTTCCTTCTGTGAGGGAATAGCGATGACGGCAATGGGCAGGGCAACCGAAGCAGGAGAGCATTCCGGTTGAATAGGGTTTCAGCGCTTCGGCTTCCAGGGCATATCCCTGGTCACCAATCGTTGTAAATTGATTATTACGGATGCTCAAAAAACCCATGGTATTGGCATATTGAAAAAGAAGGGGGGTCCCATATCTTCCCAGGGCCTGAACCCACCTTGTCTCCATGAGTCTCTTCAACTGCGTGAGGTAGTACTTAAGATAATATTTTGGATCAGAGATCGTGATACCCAGGGTTCCCCTCACTGCCACGGCTTTCAGATTCTTAGAACCCATGACAGCCCCCATCCCGGTTCTTCCTGCACTATTTTTCATGCCGGTGCGAATGGAAGCGAATCTGACTAAATTCTCTCCTGCTAAACCAATACAAGCGACCTGGATGTTTCCGTCCCCCAGTTCCTGCCGGATCCTCTGCTGTGTTTCAACGGTATCAAGACCCGAAAGCGCCTTGGCATCTCGAATCTCTATCTCCCTGTTTTTAATCATGAGATAGACAGGTTTCTGGCTTCTTCCTGTGATCACTAAATGGCTAAAGCCGGCCTGGACCAACTCAGCGCCAAAGTCTCCGCCCATATTGGAGTCCCCGAGATGGCCTGATTCCGGGGATTTGGCAGTGATGTTCATCCGGGAGCCGAAACCGAGGGTTCCGGTGAGGAGACCCGCTCCGAAGATAAGCGGGTTCTCAGAAGCGAGGGGATCAAGATCTGGAGAATAGATCTTGGAAAGTAGATACATATTGATCCCCCTTCCCCCAAGGAATTTCCTTCTCAGACCCAAAGGGATAGGGGAAACCTTTACTGATTCATTGTCCAGATTAATAAAGGCAATCTTTCTTTCGAGGATCATTTTTCCGAATTATAACAAATTTGGATTGAAAAAACCCCATCTGTGTAATCGGTCATAATCCCTGCCTACCGGCAGGCAGGTGTGTAACCCGAGATTTCAGGGCTTTTACAGAAGTCTCGAAGAATATTCTTGACAAACCGCTGGAATCGTAAAACAATTTAATTAATAGAGGGGGGAGAGATGAAAATACAGGAAGTAAGGACGAAGGTAAAGGCCCTCGGTATCAAAAATACTTTCGGATTAAAAAAGGAAGAGTTGATCCGGAGGATTCAGAAGGCCGAAGGCAATTTTGATTGTTTCGGAACAGCAAACGAATATTGTGACCAATTCCAATGCTGTTTCAGAGACGATTGCTTTCGCTTTGTTAAGGATTGATCAAGAGATTTCTAAAAAAGTCAAGAAATCTCTGATTACATTGATTAGGAACCGATTACACGGATAGTAAATATCTTTGGAAATCAATAAAATCTGTGTAATCCTTTTTGAAATCTGTGCCATCAAGAGAGCGTATGTTAGTTTTTCAGGGCTCTCATCAGAAGGATAACGCAGAGATAACGCCGTGGCAGCGGCAGGCCGTGCTGATGAGGATGAGGCGGTCGGAAGCGCCCGCCTTTTTTATTTCCCTCACTGTTTTCAATAAATCTTCAGATAAATATCCTCCGACTCCTAATCCCAGCTGCTTGCTCCGGATGACCTTCGATTCAAAAGGACCGCGTAAATCTTCGAGGATCTTATAAAGAGATTTACCCCGCTTCTCTCTTGTAACAGTGCAATGTCGGGGAGGCTCGGGGCAATCCTCCGGACAGAGGAAATCGGCAAAACTTGCGTAGAGGTCTCCTTCTTTGCCTCTCATGGGGTTAGGCAATCCTATGATATCAGGGACCTTTCCCCTTTTCCAACCCAACGGTTTCAATTGAGATAGGACAAATTCGAAGGCGAGATGGAAAGGCACGGCAGGAATGATGTAATCAAATAGAGGTCTTTTTGATAAAGATCGGTTTAGAAATAGCCGCCCATCACAGAGGGCAGTTTCTACTGGAAGATGAGAGATTCTTTGAAGGGGTCCCTTTTTCTTATCGACCACCGTGATTTTTGAATGGGGATTTGTTTTAAGAAGCTTCTCGGCAGCGCGGCTTCCAAAACGGCCACATCCGATGATAAGGTAGTCGTGTGATTTCATTGATTGAGGATATCATCCCTTACAACTCCCCTGAGGTGGGGGAAAGGATCCTTCATGTGAGGGATTTGCATGGCCTCTATAAATTCCTTTTGGAAATCTTGCTCAATGGTTAATTCCACATATTCCACTCTTCGCGCAATCTCCTCCGCTTCAATTCTTTTGTTCCGATTCAAAAGGGCGATCCTTGCTCCGTCGCCAGCAGCATTGCCGACGGCATGAATGTTTTTTAAATCACAATCCGGAAACATCCCCAACGTCATCGCTTTTTCTGGATCGATATAACTTCCGAAGGCGCCTGCAAGAATGATCCTGTCAATCTTTGCGATTCCCAGCCGCTTCATCATCAATTTTGCGCCTGCATAGATGGCGCCTTTTGCCAGCTGGACATTTCTTATATCTTGCTGGGTAATGGTGATCTCTTTTCCAATGGAGGTCTCAAAACTCCAGGCAATGACAAATTCTGGCCTTCCCTCAGAGGTCCTCAAACGGGGAGACCGGATGTCCTTCCTGAAGCGGCCGCTTTTATCAATGATTCCATGTCGGTATAATTCAGCAATGGCATCTATGATCCCTGATCCACAGATCCCTTTTGCCCTTACGCTTTTTGATTTTGATTTCCAATCCGGCTCACCGATGACTTTAAAATCCACCTCCAGGGTTTCGGAATCGATCCTCACCCTCTCGATTGCTCCAGGGGCGGCTCTCATTCCATATTTGATATGGGCTCCCTCCAGGGCAGGACCGGTTGCACAGGAAGAGGAGAGGAGACGATCCTTATTTCCCAACACCAACTCTCCATTGGTTCCAATATCGATGATGAGTGCCATCTCATCCCGACGATAAGGTTCTTCAGCGATAAGGACACCCACATTATCCGCTCCCACAAAACCAGCCTCAACAGGAAGAATGAAGACATTGGCAGAGGGATGAACCCTGAGGCCCAAATCCCTTGCCTTCAAGTTGATGGATTGATGCAGGGCGGGAGGGAAGGGTGATACTCCCAAATATTGGGGATCAATCCCAAGGAAAAGATGGTGTATGACCGTATTTCCAACGACGGTCAATTCGAGGATATCGTCCGGGGAGAGGTGAGCATCCTCAACGGCGGCTTTGATTAAATGGTTCAATCCATCAATGATCGATCGATGCAACAATTCGAGGCCGTCCGGGTGGGTCATTGTGTAGTTGATCCTCGACATCACATCCTCGCCATAAACAACCTGAGGGTTCATCATCGATTCGGTTGCAACCACCTCTCCGTTTCCGAGATTGCAGAGATAACCCGCCACCGTAGTTGTTCCGACGTCAATAGCAATCCCATAAATTTCCTTTACATGACCGGGTCTGATATCGAGAATCTTTTGGTCCATCCAGATAACGGCTGTAACCTCCCAGTTTCCTTCCCGGAGGGCGCAGGGAAGCTTTAAGAGGGCAGGGTAGTCGATATCGAGATGATGGAGTTGATATTTTTCGGAGAGGGTATTTTTTAAACGGTCATAATCCCCGAGAAGGTCATGAAAAGAAGGTGGTATAAGCTTTACAAAAAAAGGGGTTACGGCGGGTTTCAATGCAATTGCCTTCTCTCCTTCTTTCTTCCGTACCATCTGTTTTTGCATCCGGCTTTCTTCAGGAACAAAGATGGATACATCTCCTTCAATCCGAGCGGCACATGAAAGTCGATATCCCTGAACCCTTTCTGCTTCTGATATGAATTTGGCCTCCTCGTCCGTGAAAGGGGAGAGTTCTCCTTCCAATAGCTTGGCCTTACATTTTCCACAGGTCTTTTCACCTCCACAGAGAGATTCAATCTGCACTCCTAACTCCCGAGAGGCTTCGAGGATAGTTTTTTCCTCATGTATCTCGCCTCTTTTACCAGAGGGTTGGAAGGTCACTTTAAATATCTTCATCTCTAATTGTTCTGGATGTGATGATTCCGTATGGAAAAGATGATTTGGTATAGGGGTATATAGAAGATTTAAGTGAGGAAGTCAAAGTAAAACCTTTTTTTCTCTATAGGCTTTAAGAAATTCGAGGCAGTAGGGGTCTTGATTGGCGAGGGCTTTGCTGGCATAGAACGATGACATGAGGCCCTGGTCCCGAACATCGATGAGGAGGGTGTCGAGGCCGGCGGCGATGGCCATCGTCAAGAAAGTCCGGTTGATCAATTTCCTTGCAGGGAGCCCCATGCTCACGTTGCTCACCCCGCAGGTGATGTGGGCCTGAGGAAAATTTGACCGGATCGTTTTGATCGTCTCCAGAGCCACAAGGGCGGCATCGGGTTCCACGGCTACGGAGAGGACAAGAATATCAAAAAAAATGTAATCAGGAGGGATGTTGACCTGCACCAAATTCTGGTAAAGCTTTTTGGCTATGCCAACCCTTTCTTCAATCGTTTTTGGAATCCCGTGGTCGTCCATCAGGAGGACGACGGTTTTGCATTTCTTCTCAATGACGAGGGGGAAGAGTTGATCCCATTTTTCTTTTTCACCGGATATGGAATTGAGGATGGGCGGCTCCGAATGGCGGTAGACCGAGAGGGCTGCCTTGAGGGCTTCGGGGTTAGCACTGTCGATCATCAGCGGGATAGGGACCTCTTCTTGAACGAGTTCCACCAACCAACAGAGATCATCAACCTCATTCCCACCCGCCACGCCTGCATTGATGTCCAGGAAATGGGCTCCGCATTCATACTGGATTTTTGCCAATTCCCTGAGGAAAGGCTCGTTTCGATCCAGGATGGCCCGTCCAACTTTTTGAATGGTGCCGTTAATCGACTCCCCAATGATGAGCATTTGTTCCCATCCATTTAGTGAGCCAGGAGAGATTTTACGACGTCCACGGCGGAGGCAGCGTCCGGTGCATATCCGTCTGCGCCAATCTCTCTGGCAAACTTTTCTGTAAGGGGAGCGCCTCCCACAATCATTTTGACCTGATTCCTTAAGCCGGACTTCTCAATCACTTCAATCGTCGTTTTCATCTCTCTCATCGTAGTTGTGAGCAGCGCCGACAGCCCAACTACCTGTGGCTGGTGGGTTCTGATGGCCTCCACAAATTTATCGGCAGGGACATCAATCCCCAGATCGACAACGTCAAAACCTCCCCCTTCCAACATCATCACCACGAGGTTCTTTCCGATATCATGGAGGTCCCCTTTGACCGTCCCTATGAGGACCTTTCCTGTCATGGTCCCCTTAGATTTAGAGAGGATGGGCTTCAGGATGGCCATTCCGGCATGCATGGCCCGGGCAGCGATGAGCACCTCGGGGATGTAGACCTCCCCATTTTTGAATTTGACCCCGATCCGATCCATGGCCGAAATGAGGCCTTCTTTCAGGATTGTTTCCGCCGACTCCCCTCTATCCAAAGCCTCCTGAGTCAGTCTCTTGGCTTCATCCATTTTCCCTTGCGAAAGGGCTGTATAAAATATTTCCTTGTCAACCATTTGCACCTCCGTCTATTTTTCCTTAACGTGTCCGTTGTTCCATTCAGATTTTCTTTCCATAAATTCCGACCTCCTGGAGACACCGGCACATCTCGATCAGCGCCTCAAGTTGAATGCTCTCATGAGCTGATCCAGCGATGGAGAGCATATATCCGCCCCCCTCCATTCCCTCTCTTAGACATCGGTCCACTTCCTCCCTGACCAATGATAAATCGGATTGGCATAAAATCTGATTCCCGTCCATATTTCCCAAAAGAACCAGATCCTTGCCAAACTCTTTTTTGATCTCCTTCATATCCATTCCTGCGGCCGGTTCTATGCCGTGAATTCCCTTAATCCCTGCTTCAATTGCCATGGGGATATAGTCCCGGATATAGCCTTCCGAATGCCAGAATACAGGAACCGGAATCGAATCGACAATACGGCGGTAATGAGGGAAGGCCAGCTCCCTGAAGTCGGACGGTGAGACATATCCATGGCCCTTGAAGCCCATGTCGTCGCCCATGATGACGATATCTATCCCAAGGTCCACTGCATACTTCGATGTCTCGATAAACCATTCTGTTTTTGATTCGACACTTTGCTCGATCAGTGACCTCTTATCAAAAAGGGCATAACAGAACTCAATAAATCCAAAGCATTCAATGGTTAAACCGAGCGGACCGGTGTGGGAGAAGAGGATGTAAGGATAGTCTGGGTAATCTTTTTTCCAAAGGTCGATCAGGCTTTTATCGTATCGTTCATTTAACCTTGGCTCCGGGGAATACTTCAGGAGGTCCTCCTGAGTGGCTAAAGCTCCCCCGATATACCGGCCATGTTTCCATCGCCTCCCAAATTCATCGATTCCGTTCCAACCTGCAACACCGGAACCTCCTAATGATTCCTCAGGGGGGGGCGGATTGGGCGAATATCCCAATCCGGAGGGGATCCCTTCACACCATGTTTTTCGGGCCATGACGAAAACATCAACGCCGAGTTTCTTCCAGGTCTCCACCATATTTCCATTTCCTATCGCCTTGACAAACTTGGCATCAATCGCATTGAAAAAAAGGGGAACTCTGTCCGGCTCCTTGTGTCGTATCGTTGTGAGAACCCTTTCTCTTGAGTTCATATAGGTCTCCCTTGATTGGTTTTTGGGTATGGATCGTTCATCAATATGGACTCGAATACCTAATGTTCTGCCGTAACCTCACCTATCCTTCACTGATATTACTTGAAGAAGACGGAAGGAAGCCAGAGAGCAAGCTGGGGAAAGAGAAAGAGCAGGCCCCAGACGAGAACGAGAGAGATTAAAAACGGAGCGACCCCTTTGTAGATAATACCCATGGGAACCTTGGTGATATTTTTAACCACGAAGACACAGATCGCTACCGGTGGGATGACAACGCCAATCATGGCAACGACACCGATCACGATCCCGAACCACAGGGGGTGGAAACCGAGCTTGAGGGCTACGGGATAAAAGATAGGGGTGGCAAGAATTAAAAATGCCAGGTCATCAATGAAGGAGCCTCCGATCTGGTAGACTATGCAGATCAAAATCATAATCAGGTAGCGATTCAGGGGGAGCGCTACGATCCAGTCCGCCGCCGCCTGCGGGATGGTTGTCACAGCGATAAAATGGCCGAATATGGTGGAGCCGGCGATGAGCATAAGAAGCATGATGGTGGTCCGGAGGGACTGCTGGACCGACGTGATGTACTTCTTGATGGTCATGTCACGCTTTAGAACCGCAAGAAGGAGAACGGCAAAAGTGCCGACCGCTCCTGCCTCCGTGGGAGTGAAAAAGCCCTGCATAATCCCGCCGACCACCAGGACGAAGACCAGCATGACCCAAAACACCTCCGGAATGGAGCGCATTCTTGCTTTCCACGTGGAGGGTTCGGACATGGGTGCGATCGCCGGATTGATCTTTGCCCATCCGTAAATGATGACGATGAAGAACAGGGCGATGATCAGTCCAGGGATGATGCCGGCTAAAAAGAGCTGCCCGATGGATTGTTCCATGAGAATGCCCAATATGATGAGCGTGACGCTCGGGGGGATGATGACGCCAAGGGTCCCAACGGTGGCGACGATTCCCGTAGAGAGTTTTTTATCGTAACCGAATCGATCCATTTCCGGGATGGCGACGCTGGCAAAGGTTGCTGATGTGGCGGCAGAGGAGCCGCAGATTGATTTGAAAGCGGTTGCCCCTATGACCGTGGCCATCGCCAGGCCGCCGGGGACATGACCGACAAATTTATGAGCCGCATCGTAGAGTCTGGCCGCAATGCCGGCACTTAAGCCGATCTGTCCCATCAAAATAAAGAGCGGAAAGACCGTGTATCCGTAATTGGTGATGACTTCAAAAACATCCCTTGAGAGGAGGTTAATTGCGGCATGAAAGCCGTTCATGTAGGCAAAACCCACAAAGCCGACCAACGCCATGGCAAACCCCAGCTCAATACCCGTTGAAAAAAGAAGGAGCAACAGAATGAGACCTATCACGCCGACAATGATTTCACTCATTCCCACCTCTCCAAATTTTTATGATTTCGAGGATGAAAACACAGCACTCAAGAAGACAACAGACTGCGACGCCGTAGGCGACAGGGTAAAAAGGGATCTTAATGGTAGCTGAGACTTCCCCGGATGCGTAATACCCGGCCCCCACGCTGAACAGGTTATACCCTATGAATGCGAAAAGAGTCAGGCACAGCAAGCGCGTAAATGTGTTCATCATGTTCTTACCCCTTTTGGAGAATCTCTCCAAGAGGAACTCCATATACACATGGCCTCTGTCCAGTGAGACCTGTGGGATGCCGAAGCCGATCACAAGCGCCAGCAATAGAGCTACGATTTCGTAAGTCCCGATGATGGGACGACCGCCCGCTCTCAGTAGCACATCGGCAACGGTCAAGAACATCATAAAGGTGAGTGCTATGCCGGCGATGAAATTCAAGAGTTTACTGATAAACCGCAAGGCATGAAATGGGGCAAGCATGATTTCTCCTTATTCGAAAACCAGCAACCCGAGTGAGGCAGCCTGTTTGAAAAAACCGAGATTAGAAACAGGCCGCCTCATTTTCCAAATCGTTCTTTTGCCTATCCCAGGACTCCGGGGGCCCCTTTAAGGATCGATTAAAACGGGGTAGGCATTCCCCTCTTTTTCTGCTCTTTGTACCAGTAATCAATACGCTCTGTAATGTATTTTAACCAGCCATCCACATCAGCTTCTTTATGTCCTTTGGAGACCATACTTTTCTTATAGTCTGCTATCACCGGTTCAACAGCCTTTAGCCATCTCGAAGCCTCGGCATCGGATAGAGGTATGACCTGTCCACCTTTACTCACGAATAAGTCCCTTCCCTCTATGTCCATCTGATCCCACAGAGCTGCCTGCTTTTCTCTGGCTTCGGAGGCGACCTCAGTGAATATCTTCTGAATGCCAGGAGGGAGGGCGTCCCATTTTTTCTTGTTTATGACCCAGTAGAAGGTGATACCGGTTCCGAGCTGCCAATCTGCCGTTACATACTTTGTCACCTCTGCGAATTTCCAGTACTTGAGGGTGGAGAGGTCCACGGTAACACCATCGATGACCGCTCTTCTCAGGGACTCATACACATCTGGCATGGGAAGCGGAACCGGAACGCCACCTAGCGCCTTGATGATGTCGGTCATCTGTCCCACGGCCCTGATCTTAAGACCCTTCAAGTCTTCAAGGGTCTTAACGGGTTTGTTGATGGTCTGAAGGATAATTGGTCCAGAGGTGGTCATGTAAAGAGCTTGGACATCATCCCACTCCTTCGGTTTGTACTTGTTGAAGAAATCGGTGGCCACCATTGTCGCTGCCCAGCCGCTCGGGAACCCTAAGGGCAGATCGAATACCTCCATGACGGGGAAACGCCCCCGGGTATATTGAATATGAGAGAAACCCATATCTGAGATGCCTGTGAGAACACCGTCGTACATCTTGACAGGCGACAGAAGTGTGCCCCCAGGATGGTAAGTGATTTCGACTTGACCCTTGGTGCGGTTCTTCACCTCGTCGCAGAACCATCCGGTGAGGACCGACATCGGATGAGTGACAGGGAGGTAATTGGCCGCCTTCAGCTTAATGACATCGGCCCCGAAAACAAGGGAGTGGGTTGCGAAAAGAAACGCAACCGCTACCATCAACAACGTTATGCCTTTTCTCATATTGTGCCTCCTTTGGTATAAGATTTATATGGTGAGATTTTTCTATTGTAAATGAAATTTGGCCTGTTGTAAATAAAATTGGGTCTACTTCAGGCGGAAGCCCCAACATTATAAGTAATCATGATAAATCTTTTGCCATTGATTTCTTGTTAAATATTGTCTTGTTTTGGTAAAAATCTGCTATTTTTGCTTGACATCTTCTCCAAAAAGGATTTAAAATTCGGTTCGTTCCAAGAGGATCGATTTATGGAGGACGGCCTTTTCAAAACAGTTGATTATCCCAGATTACTTGTTCTGGCCTGTGCGGTCATGGAACAAGAGCTCCGGAAGTTTCAGAATGGAAAAGTTGAATTCAAATTTTTTGATTATGGCCTCCACCGGACCCCGGAGAATATGTCAAAGGTGCTCCAGAAGGAGATCGATCAAATCCCGGAAGAACCCTATGATGGCATTGTGTTGGGCTATGGTTTATGCAGCAATGGAGTGGTCGGAATCTGTAACCATAAACATCGGATAATCGTTCCACGAATTCACGATTGCATCTCTCTTTTTCTGGGGTCTTGTGAGTCCTACCAGAAACAATCGACCAAATGTCCAGGAACCTATTATCTCACAACAGGTTGGATTGAGAAGGGAGAGACTCCCATCTCTAAATATGAGTGCTATTGCAGGTCCTATGGTGAGGAGACAGCCAGATGGGTCCTCCATGAGGAGATGAAACATTATACACGGATATTACTGATTGATACAGGGGTCTATTCCCTGGAGCCTTACCGAAAGATTGCGCGTCAAAATGCCGAATTCTTAGGTATTTCTTATGAGGAAGTTGAAGGTTCGTCCGCCCTTTTTGGGTCGCTCGTCACAGGACCCTGGGAGAAGGGTTTTCTCGTTATCGAAAGAGGACATGTCATCCAGCAGGAGATGTTTCTCGATCTGTAATCCCTTTATCTTTGTTTTAAGGTAGGGATCCACATGGGACAAATATCAAGAATATGAGACAGGTTAACAAGAATAGAAAAACGGCCGATGTGCCGATAAGGACCCATCCATTTCATAATGGACAGGAAATCGATCAGGGACTCCAGAATCTATCACAGGCCGTCTTGATGCGAGATTGCAGGTTAGTAAAGGAATTGACAGAGAGAATGCTCATCGGAGAGGTTGATTTCTTCAGGATTCTAAACCACGGACTGATCCCCGGTATGGTTGAAGCCAGCGAGCGGTTCAGAAGGGGTGAATGTTTTATCCCGGAGTTATTGATGTCTTCAAGGGCTTTAAGCATCGGTCTTGGCATCATCAGGCCTCTTATTCAAGAGATCAAAAAAGACATTTTAGGTCGCGTGGTAATCGGAACCGTTAAATTCGATCTCCACGATATCGGTAAGAACCTGGTCATCATTCTTCTTGAAGGGAGTGGTTTTGAGATCGTCGATTTAGGGGTTGATGTTTCCCCGGAGCGGTTTGTAAAGGCAGTAGAAAAATATGATGCTCAGATTTTAGCGATGTCTGCGCTTCTTACATCCACGATGGGATGGATGAAATCTACCATCGAACTCCTGCGTTCTTCCGGGGTTAATGGAAGGGTCAAGACATTGGTGGGCGGGGCACCGGTGACCCCTATCTTCGCAAAGAATATTGGCGCCGATGGATACTGTCAGGAGGCTACCTCTGCTCCTTCTGTTGTCAAAACGCTTTTAGGAATGGATTGAAATGGCGATCCTTTCTCTTTCAGAAAGAATGAAAAATAAATCAGATGTGATTGAAGATCTGAGTTTGTTCAGTGAAACAAACCATATCCCTTTGCGATTGATGGATTTGAGGGGAGAGAAAATATGGAAGTCGAATTCATATGACTTGAGGGCGTCTTTCTGCCAATTGATCCAGTCCACGAGAAGGCCGACACGAATGTGTCAGATGGCGCACAAAAAGGCAGTTCAGGAATCGATCCGATGGGGAGAAGCAACGATCGGAAGGTGCTGCTCTTCCCTGATGCAAATCACCGCCCCTGTGATGGTCGATGGAAAATTGGAAGGGTACTTAATCGCCTCCCCTTTCCTCCTTTTCGATCCCTCCGAGCTTCAACCCGAGGAGCTTGAACTACTTCAAAAGAGACAGGAAAAGAGGAAATTTGAGAAAGCTCTTGCTTCCATTTCTATTATCAAAGACGATGAAGCCAATCGTGCAGCGAAAACTCTCTTTCTTCTTGCAGACAGACTTTCGACGCCAGACCTCAGTTGTTTGCAGAGGGTCCGAGAGATACAATCGCTTCAAGGGAAGATTGCGGACCAGATTAGAGAGCTGAAAGCTCTCGAAAAGGATCTGAGCCCAAGCTCCCTCACGAAACTATCTTATGAGCAGGAGAAGGAGATCATCGCCAGGATCAGGTTGGGAGATCGGATAGGGGCCAAGGAGATTCTCTATCGGCTTCTGGCTATCCTCCTCACCCAATATCTGGAGAATTTTGAACTCCTAAAAATATCCATTTTGGAGCTGCTCATCATCCTCACCCGGGCCGCCGTGGAGGCAGGGACGACCATTGAAGAGGTGTTAGGAATGCGGTATCGATTCATCACCGAATCAGCAAGCATCAAGGATCAGGAGAACCTCTGCATCTGGACCGTTCAAGTGCTCGAAAAATTGATGGATGGAATTTACGAAACCAGACACGCCAAAAATTATCAGCGATTAAAGAGAGCCATGGATTTCATCGAAGCCCACTACGATGAACCTTTAACGGTTGAACAGATAGCCCGGGAGGTCTATCTCAGCGCTTCCCGTCTGAGTCATATTATCAAGGGCGAATTAGGAGTCACCCTGGGAAATTACATTTCAAAAGTGAGAATCGATAAGGCAAAGGGTCTGTTGAGGGAGAGAGAGTTACCCATATCGCAGATTGCTCTTGAGGTGGGATTTCCAGATCAGAGTTATTTCACCAAAGTGTTTAAAAAAGTTGAGAATTGCACGCCAAAAGTTTTCAGGCGGAATACAATTCAACCCCAGACATCCTAATTTTTAAAAAACTTCCGTTCATTTCCTCTATTAAGGGTCTCAAAATTGTCACGACATCCCTTCATCAATCCCTCCTGACCTCCTTTTGCCCTCCGGGTCAGAGACCGCTCTGGGTCGGAGACCAAAGGGAGGAATAACCCCTCTTTTGCAAAGTCGGTACGACTCGAAACCGAGAGGGGTGAGGGGAGATTTTATCGACGATGTCAATTCAATTTCGAGACTTTAATTACTTATTCCTTGCCTTCTCTCCACATTTTCTCAAGCTCGACATATTTTGGGGGAAAGGTGGCTTCCCAATTCATAAAGAAGGGTATAGGATAACGGACCCCTCCTTTATGGGTTTCCTGGAGTCCATGAATAATCTTATCGATTTGAGAATAAGGGATGGCAAAGGCCATTTCAAAATCCTGAGTTAATCCAAATGCTCTATCTCCACTGCAAGGAAGGACGACTTGGCATTTTCCTGAATTGAGCACTCCTGCCGTATAATCCGCACAGTCGAAACGACCCATGAAATTGGAGGTAAGGCTTCCTCCTTCTTCAAACAGAGCCGCTTGGACGAGCCTCATGATCTGAGCAGAATCTCCATAGATGAGAATGATATCGGGTTCATAATTTGCACGGCCAGCCGGTCCGATGAGAACGTATTGGTATCGGCCATATTCAAATACCGGAACAGAGGATTCTGTTCGTTTTCCCGCTTCTTTCGTGCTCGTATACATTCCTTCACAGAGGTTTCCGTCTTTAAAAAAGGGTAATGCCTTCTCAAAACCCAAAACCACCTGACTCGGTGGACAGGAGATGTCCTCCCTCCCAAGAGCGAGAAGCAATCCGGTTCTCCTCGCCATACCCACGGCCTGACAGATTGCAAACCGCTTCTGAAAATCCTTTTTAGGGCGTCTCGTTTTCTCCGGAATCTCTCCTTCCGAAGTCAAGAGTTTAATGGCCAGGGGGAGCGTGGTTGGTTTGATATAGGTCTGAATCTCCTGCGCAAAGGCCTTAAGGTCAGGCATAAAAACCTCCCTTTCAGAGAATTCTCGTTTAAATTAGTTCGTCGCCAATGGCCTCGGTTAAGAATTCTGGAACAGAGATGGAGGCCAGTTTGGCATTAAAATGACCCAGGATAGGGTGGCAGGGGACTCGATCTGGGAATTCTCTTTTAAAAGCTGCGGTCCCGCGTTGCTTTCCGGTATCATTAGGCATTGATTGTCTTTAGCCCTCCCAATATGAGCCTTTTAATGATGGTGGCAGTGATTCGATAAGTCTGATCTGTTCCAGTGGAGTCATTACGTCCAGCCCTACGAGGATTAATTTCAGTGAAGTCCATGCCAACCAGCCGAACTCCCCTCGACAAAAGATCCTTAAGAAGATCGATGATTCGATAAATTTGTCTCTCATTAAGGCCCTGGCGTTCGAGAAATCGAACTGCTTCGACTCCATTTCGAGCCCCGATGTCCAGATCGATTGAGATATATACGTACGGGGTCTTGATACGAGAGAGGATGCTCTTGACTTTGGAGGAAGAGAGAAGGAGATCATTCTTCGTGAGAAGTGTAACCCCCTTTCGCTTCAATTCTGAAAAGATGTTGACATAGCTCTCTACCCTTTGGTCTTTAATGCGAAAGGCATGTTTTGGGGGATAGTCACTTATCCCTAGGATATACAGGTTCTGTGGTTTTACGACCTTTTCTGCTAATAGATAATAAATAAAAGAACTCGCATTATAAGAATCAGGTCGGTCGTAGAGAAAGGGATCGTTACGATCATAGAGCGTATCTGGGTTTGAATCGATATCATACTGGATGGTGCCAGACAATATAGACATCGGTAATGCATCGGTATGGCTGTCCAAGATGATTAAAGAAATCGTCTCCGGTTCGTAAAGTTCCGTCAATTTCTTAAAGGCTCCGCCGGTTAAGGAATGGTCCACAGCCAGCATGCATGGAATATTGGGGAAAATATTCTCGGCGATGAAATCTCCTGCTCTATGAGCATAGGTTTCATATCCTCCTTGATCTATAAAATCGACAAAGGCCTCCGTGGTAATCCTTGTTTCATCGACTAAAAAAGGGATGGGACGAAGCCAGGAGGGTAGTTCCATGGAGCCGATTTCTGACCAGAGTTCAGGGTCAATCTCATGCCGGACGATCTCCATGATGCCCTCATAAGGATCCTCGATTGTTCTGTGAGCCCCTATAAGGGCAAGCTTCTCCTGAATCGATTCATGCCGCTCATCCGCATCTAATGGGCAACCGAAAAAGATGATCTTTTTCATTTAAAAAAATCGTCTCTTGCTTTTTTTAACTGCACGATGTTTTCCAGGGGGGAACGAGGGGCAACCCCACATCCGGGGCAGAGGAAGTCTGTTCCATTTTCCAGAGACTTTATGGATTCTTTATAGGTCTCTTCCGGGGTTCCACTGAATAAAGTGGTGGCCGTGGCTACATTTCCAAAAACTTTTACTCCTTTTTTATGGGCGATCTCCACCGCCCGCTTTAGATCGGCTTTTTCTTCAATACTGATTCCTGCAACACCGGTGTCACACATCATCTCTATAATCGAATCGGTGTTGGCACAGATATGGAGGACGACCGGCCCTCTTACTTTGCTGACGATCTCCTTTTCAAGGGGCAATACGAATTTTTCATAGAGCCTTGGGCTCAAAAGGGCAGGTCCAGAGGTCGGTTCAGCATAAACATAATAGTCGGCGCCATGATCAAAGGCAAAGTTGGCTGCCGCAATGGCTGCCTCTTTGGTCACTTCTAAAACCTTCAAAACAGCATCGGGTTTTTTCATACACCATTTCATAAACTGTTCCGTTCCAACCAGATTGGCTGCACAGGTAAAGGCACCTTCGGATTCCCCAAATATAGCGAGCTCTTCTCCAACTTTTTTCTTAAGAAGCTTTAAGTTCTCTTTGTAGACGGGAAATCTACCCTTTTCGAGGAAGTTGGAAGGGAAGGTTAGCTGGTCCACCCCCTCTGCATAGGGATGCCCTTTAACCGAGTACTGCAGGTCGATTTTCGGATTACCCAGTTCACAGCCAAAAGCTTCGCTCAGTGGTAAAATATCCCATCCCATCGCCTTGACCCATTCAAAGCCGCCATATTGATGACCTGAATAAGCAAGCTCAGTCATGGCGACCGGATCCGTATCGGCAAGAGGTCTTTCATAGCCGCATTTTTTCATCAAATCGACCACACCGTAAGTGGTTGTGCAACCAACCGGTGTCATGTCAACCTTCTTACCCGTTAATTGGTTTATAAACCTCTCTTTTAATGTCATCGCTGCCATTCTCTTCTCCCCCTTTTTTTAAATATTTTCTCGCAAATCATATCATAAAATTCATAGCCAATACAAGGACGAGGGGCATCCTTTCACCTACAAAAGGAATGGGTTTTCAACCCATCTCCCTTTAAATTTATCCAAATGCTTGATCGCGTCCTCTCGGTTTCCAAATACATGGATTCGATTCTTCACATGAGGGACGGTAACCACTTTGCTTTCGACAAAGAGTGCTTGAAAGGCATTGATCTTAGTCCCCGAGCGCTCATCGACTACAATCACTTCCTTAATCCGACTTTTTAGTTCTGGAAAACTTAAAGAGGCGCAGGCGATCGAACAGAATTTCTTTTCTGTGCCATCTTGAAGGGTATAATAGACAGCATAGATAGGCTCAATTTTCACCCCGTCATAATCACAACGGCTCTCTATGGATTTTCTCTCCCCTTGGCAACCCAAGACCAAAGAAATTATTACAAAGGTAATAAAGAGAGTGATCCATCTTTTATTTGGGGGCATACTAATCCAACAGTAAATGGATGATGAGTAGAATTAAAGATGCCGATAAAAAGAAAAAGGCAAACCAATAAATTTTTCTCAAATAGTTAGATAATAGATCAGAGGCTTCTCCGATTTTCCCAAAGAGGTCGGTGGTGAATCCCCATCCCACAGAAAAAGTTCCCAAGATGAAAAATAAATACATGGCGATGCTATCCGGCACATATTGCCAAAGGCAATAAAGACAGTGATGAAAGGGAAGGTGCATCATGGCGGGCGCAAAGACCTCTATTTGAGATAAGAGGAAGAGAATGGCATTCAGAAAAGAAAAGAGAAAGAGCAAACCTAAGATCGGTTTACGAAATGTTTTAAACTTCAGGCTTACACCGATGAATCCGATCAGGGCAAGGTGTGTGATAAAAAAGAGAACCTGAAGGGGGTGAGCATATTCTGGACCAAAAATGGATTCTGGTGTCGTTCGAGTCGGTCGGTTTAAAATATCAGTAATCGTGGTGCAACAAGAGACGAGTGATTCCGGTGCAATACCAAGGATCAAAAAAATGTCGCCAAGAGAATCGATCAGCACCAAGAGGGAGATGATGGATAGAAGGAATAATTTCCTCCTCATCAAAGGAGAAGTCTTAGTTGCCATATCAAGGATATGGAGGATGAACCATCCTCCGATCAAAAAAAAGGTAATCGGTTTGAGAAATTCTAAAAAACGGGTAAGGCCTGGTTTCACCTGAGTCACGCCGAAGATACACATAGCCCCTTCGATATCCGAAATGAAACTCTGAAGCGTGATGTAGAAAAGGGGCCAATTGATCAGCCTGACCAACAATACGATCACCATAATTAAAAGAATCAAGTAGGAGCGATCTTCTAGAGAAGTTTTTTCTTCGGGCCTAGAGGGTCTTTTCCATTTTCTGTAAAGGATGAGAGATGAAATCCCTCCCCATATCGTCAAGAGAACGGAAAGGACGCCGAGAAATATCATGGTGATGCTAAGGGCATTTAAAATCATTTGGACTCTCTATGTTCGATGTTTACTAGCCTCCCATCCTTTAAAAAGAAGATCGTTTCACTGTAATCGAGGAAAACAGGATCATGGCTGGAGACGATAATTGTCTTCCCTTTACTTTTAAGGTCCATGAGGATATCTAAGAGGATTTTAATCGATTCGGCATCGATATTGGAGGTGGGTTCATCAGCAATCACAATTTCAGGATCATTGATTAAGGCCCTGGCAATGGCCACCCTCTGTTGTTCCCCTCCGGACATCTGCTCCGGAGGATGATCCACTCTCTTCTCCAATTTCAATTGGATCAGCATTTCCACTGATCTTCCCCGCCTATCCCTCTCCATAACCCCGAGGGGAAGCAAGGGAAAGGCAACATTTTCCCAGGCAGGAAGACGTGGTAAAAGGTTATAGCTCTGGAAAATTAGACCGATGGTCTTTTGGCGAATGCGGGAGAGCTGGACATCGGAATACTTTGAGATATCTTCTCCGCGAAGAAAAATACTACCATGGGTCGGACGATCGATCGTGCTGATCAGGTTAAGAAGGGTGGTTTTGCCGGAGCCTGAAGGACCTCGAATAAGAACGAGACGATTCTTTGGAATCTCTAAATCAATCTGATTGAGGGCCCGAACCTCTTCAGGCCTTCCCTGGTAATAGATCTTATCTGCCTTATCTGTCCGGATGATCGTTTCCATTAACGCATCGCCTCTACTGGGGGTACTGTAGCTGTTTTCCAGGTGGAATATAGACTTCCCACCATCGTTAAGACAATGGCAAAGAGGAAAGCAAAAAAGCATGGAAGGGGAAGGAATCGGGATGGAACGGGAAATGGGGCCATTAACCCGATTTCTGCAATGAAGAACTGGGCAATGAATGCCCCGTTGAATAATTTCAGCCAAGCCATTGCCATAAGGATGGCCAGCGGAGCACTCGTGAGACTGATCATGAGGTTTTCCAAAGCCACCATTTCCATCACCTCTTGCGTCTGCCAGCCCGTTGCTTTGATAATCCCGATCTCTTTTCTCCTTTCCGTCTGTCCAAATCCTGAAACGATCAGCAGGGCTGGAATGGCAAGAGCAAAGGCAACGGTATAGAGGGCAGTAAATACTCCAGCCTTATAATTGAATCCTCTTTCAAAATATCTTTTTACCAAGGTCTTATCCTGAACCCTCAAAGGAGGTTCAACCTGATCAGGATTGGAAGTTTCCATTTTCTCTTGGATCTCCTTTGCTAAGAAAGGTGCATATCCTGGCCTGGTGTAAATCAGGATATCTGTTGCTTTCCCTTTCATTTTAAAGAATTCAGAGGCATCTTCAAATGACATCAAAATCAGGTTGGCGCTCCATATCGTTGCATTGGAATCAAAAATTCCCGCAACCCGAAGGAGTTTCGAAGTATTGATCGAAAGAGAGAAACGAACGCCGGGCTGTAAGCGGAATTCTTTTGCCAAACCTTCTCCGACGATCACATCCCCTTTTTCACGAAACATTCTTCCTCGCGCAAGACGAATCGATTTAGGAAGATTTTCAGGGAAAATTCCGACAATGGTCGCCAAACGGTTGGCGAAATAGGCTCTTCCAACGATTCGAGGAAAGACCTTTGTGACTCCCTCCATCTTTCTAAACCGGTCGAGGTAATCGAGGGAGATGGGGGCATTGCTACCAAAATAATCCATCGTTACATAGATATCCGCCCCCTCTTCTACAGAGATGAGGGATTGAAATTTAATCCCTTCAGAGATTGAGAGGGCAGTAACGAAGGGAAAGAGGACAGCAATGAGACAAAGGACAAGGACGATACTCCGAACCTTATTTCTGATTATATTTCCAACTGCCGTAAAGAGAAGATTGAGATGTCGGTTCATCTTATTTTTCTAAAAATAATTGATTCAATGGTATCTCCTCAAAGTAGGAGACTGTTGCGGTTCGATCTGGCCCATAGGAGTATCCACCCGGAATGGGCCAGAGTGTGGAATCATCGACCGGCTGAATGCGAGGATCAAAATTAATGAAGTTCCAGATCGGGCAGCTAATGGCTCCCATCCCAACCCCTCCTACCATCCTTTGAAAGGTGATCATCTGATCTGCCTTAATCCTTTTCCAGGAATATTGGTCATAGGCGATCGAAAAGATGGTCAGGGTGATCAAAATCATTAAAAAAAGAAGATAGATTCGAACTTTCTTGCTCATTATTTTTCTTCCCTATTTCATCTGCGCTTTCCATATCTCTAAGGCTTCTTGATAGGTGACCACTTTTCCGCCAAAGCCCTTCTGAAATTTTTCAGCGTTGGCACCCGTTGCAAAGGAGATAAAACCTGGGGCCATGTCTGTAATGACCGTACTTTTATAGACATAGAAGGCCTTTTGTGCATCGATGGAGCGATTGCTCAGGAGATCTGTAGCCGTGGCAGATTTGAACTTCTCTTTTAGGCGCAAATGGAGGGTGAGGCCACATTGAGCGCCACAGGTTACAAACTCCTCACCCTCCGTTGTCGTCACTACATATTTTGTATGGGGATATTTTGACACATCCATACCACAGACGATGCATCGTTTGACTTCACTACTCCATGATATTGTACTGATGACAAGGATGAACAGGATACACAGGATCAATCTGTAAATCAATTTTTTAATCCACATATCTCTCATGCTCCTATTATGGAAAGGGTCTCAGGCTCCCAATATAGAGGGTAATGGAGTGAAGATCCTTTTCATCCATCTTCCCTTCATACCCTGCCATTCCCGGACATCCCTTCATAATCGCCTCTTTAATTTTGACCCGATTGTCCATCCTTTTTAAGAATGCTGGGGCACTCCATCCTAATGCGGTGCCTCCTTTGCCCTCCTCACCGTGGCATTTGTAGCACCCATGCTTTCCTGCCAAATCCTTACCCATCTTTGCCCTTTCTGCCACTCTTGCCATAATTATTTTTCTATCCGATCCCATATCGGACAGCGTCCGATTCAATGCATCATCAAAGGTCCCGATGGATCCCCCATGATTCTTTTGGTATTTCTTGGCATCATCCGATGACAAAAAGGCGATCTTGCTGATGGCTGTCATCACTCCCGGAATATCACTTCCGATCAGCCAGTGGGCCTTTTTGGCATCGATCCATTCTTTGGTCTCATCATCTATGACCTCCCATCGATCGACTTCGGTAGGCTTCTTTTCGTAGACTTGAGCGGCGCAGAAGATGCTGCATGTCTGGACCGTTGTTCCATCTAAAAGGGTAAGACGGTTGTTTGTCTGGTGATACATTTTCAAGTTCATTCCACAAAGAGAACACCAATTGGGTTCTTCTTTTGCATCGGTGTCGAAAGATGAGGTCAGCAAGAAGCCTAACCATAATATAATAAAACTCGCTCCCATCAAATAGAAACTTTTATGTTTTTTCATTCTTCAGCCCTCCAAAAATAGAATAGATAAGGCATCCTCATGGATACCTTATGAATGGATATATCTCATAAATAATTTTATCACAATAAAAGACTGGGCTATCTATCCAGTTAGAGGGAGGATCACGAGGGGTGTTCTGGTGGGGTTAAATATACTTGAGAAGATAAAGTAAGGGAGATTGGTAAAAAGCAATGTATTTCCAAAGCAGGAGGTGGAAATAGGTTTTTGCCCAGGAGGATTGGATGCTTTGCTCCGGGGAGATCAAAATCACTATTGGAAGATCCACAAAAGCAGAGAGCTCTTTTAATCAAAGGAATATCTCCCAGAGGCATCTCTGTTCTTTCATGACAACTGCAGGCGGATAAAAACCCTCCCCTTTTGCTTACACAGTGAGGACAATTACAGCAGGGAGAAAATTCCTCAGGAGAAAGGATAGAACAAGAACATTCAAACTTGGTTTTCGGAATGATGAGGCCGATATGGAGAATCAAAAGGATGAAAAAGAAGGCGTACACTCTTTTCTTCATTATTTTAATGTTATAAAAATCCCTGTATCCTGTCAAAATAATTAAAAGTCGTATCTTTAGAAAAACGTTGAGTCATTGGAGTTTAAAATAATCTTTAAGCAGGTCCCGCAAAACCGTTTCCTCTTTAAATACTTCTCCGATCAGGATTTCACGGACGATTCCTTGACGATCGATTAGAAAATTCGTAGGGATGGCATAAACACCGTATCTCCGAGCCATCTTTCCATCTGGATCCAAGGGGACGGGAAAGGTGACATCGAGCTGTGCGATAAAGGCCAGAGCGACTTCAGCGCTTTGTTTGACATTGACGGCCAAGACCAGAAAGCCTTCTTTCTTCAATTTGCGATAATACTTATCGATGATGGGCATCTCATAACGACAGTAAGGACACCAGTCCGCCCAAAACCTTAAAAGCACTACTTTTCCTCTGACTTTATCCAAACTCCAGGCTTGGCCTTCCAGGTCATGACAATTAAAATCAATTGCGGCGGCTCCTAATTTGGGCAGAGAGGTTTTCTCGGCCTTTCCCTTACAGGTGGAGACCACGAGGAAGAAAAGAAGCCCCACAAAAAATAATTTTGTAAACTTGGATTTCACCACTTTGGCTTCATTTCCTCTGGCTTAGGAGGAACCCAGTCCTCGGGAATGCAACATCCTAAGGGCTTAAGAAGTTCTTCGTATAAGACTTTCTTTCCCGTTTGCGTATCGATAAACACAGCCCAACCGCCAACGACTGAGGCTGGATGGAGAGCTTCTTCGGGGAAAAAATTAAAAGCATAGACTCGATAATAGTCAATTGAACTTTTCTTTTTAACCGGATAGATGAGGACACTTTCAGCCAGAAGGATACATTTCAGTTTTTTAAAGTCTTTAATTTGGCTCTGGCCGATTTTAAACGCCTTATCATGGTTTACCTTAGAGGTCACCGGCGCTTGAACATGGGGATAAAGTAAAGCCCCCAAAGATTTGATTCGTCCACGTAAATCTATAGAGTATCCAAGAGAAGATTCATAAATAATTACACCATGAAAGGTCTGCCAGTAACTCACATACCAGGTATCTGATATTTTTTCGGTTCCTTTCAATCTCAATTGGTCAGGCTCAATTTGAAGTAGAGGTTTATACTTGTTGACCAGCAGAGGCCCTGTATGAGTAATCTTATCTCTGGACAATTTCGAAAAATTTTTAATTTCTAAGAGGTTCGAATCTATTCCCCTGATGATCACGGGAGCTTGAGTAAGAGAATCCCTTAGGATGGATAACTTTTGGCCTTTGTAGCTGACCATTTCGTAATCTGCTCCCTCACTCACCAAAACCGGACTCGAGAGAAGAAACAGACTGAAGAGGAAGGTCTGTAGGATTGGTAAAAAAATCTTAGGTTTTTGGGAAATCTTTAAAACCAACAAATTTAGACCTTGACACTTAAATAACGCTCCTGAATATCCATGGCGCCTTCTAACTCTGAGGGCGTTCCCTCATAGACAATGGCCCCCTTTTCCATGATATAAACTCCCTGGCAGATATTCTTGATGGTCTTCAGATTTTGTTCGACCAGCAGCATGGTGGTTCCTTTTTGATTGATGATTTTCACGGTATCAGCAATCAATCTCACCAATAATGGCATTAATCCTTCCATGGGTTCATCCATAAGGATTAATTTGGGGTTGACAATTAAGGCCCTGCCCACAGCGAGCATCTGCTGTTCCCCACCCGAAAGGGTGCCTGCTTTCTGGTTTATCCGCTCTTTCAATCTGGGGAAATAGGTGAATATCTCCTCAAGTATATTTTGATCTATTTTCCCTTTAATAATAGGTATTTTAAGGTTCTCTATAACGGTAAGTTTGGGAAAGAGGTGTCGACCCTGGGGCATATAAGATATGCCCATGCGAGGGATTTGATAAGGTGGCAGAGCTGAAAGGTTAATATTATTAAGATGGACCGATCCACTTTTGGCTGGTACCAGCCCCATAATCGATTTCAAGGTCGTTGATTTCCCTACACCATTTCTCCCGATCAGACCAACCAGTTTTCCCTCACCGACTTCCAGCGAGGCATCGTGTAGGACCTGGCATTCGCCGTAACTGCAATTTAAATTTTTCATTTTAAGCATCTTCGGTCCCCAAATAAACCTTCTTTACTTCTTCATTCTCCTTAATCTCATCCGGAGGACCCTCCGCAATAATGGACCCATAGTGAAGCACGGAAATGTTATCCGCCAGTTCCATCACCACTCCCATGTCGTGCTCCACCAGAATAATCGTTTGCCCTGAAAGCATACTTCTCATCTTCTTGACCAGACCCATGGACTCCTGACTGTTGAGCCCCGCCGTGGGTTCATCTAATAAAAGGAGCTTTGGCTCCGTACTTAAAGCGATCCCCATCTCCAGGATGCGTTGATCACCGTAGGACAATTCGGAGCAAATCAGAGGAGCTTTATCCTTCAATCCTGTCAGTTCCAACATGGATTCGGTTTTTTCTTTCACATCCTGCCACTTCCATGCCTGGATAAAAGGATTGAAGAATTTTTTTCGCGACTGCACTGCTGTCCAGATATTCTCATAAACAGTCAAACCCGGGAAGAGGCTGGTGATCTGGAGCGTCCTGGCAATCCCGGTATGAGAGATGCGATGGGGGCTCAGATTGGTGATATCCTGCCCCTTAAAAAGGATGTTTCCGCTGGAAACCCGAAGGGAACCGTTGATCAGATTAAGCAGGGTGGTTTTCCCGGCTCCGTTGGGTCCGATCAATGCCCGGAGTTCCCCTTTCTTCACAGAAATGTCCACATTATTGACGGCTAATAGCCCACCAAAGGATTTATTGACTTTTTTAATTTCAAGGATGATTTTGTCGGTTTCAGGCACTCCCTTTCCCTTTCTTCCACTTGGATTGAATGAGTCCCACGAGTCCCTTGGGAGCCAACAAAACCATGACGACCAGGACAATTCCCACCACCAGATCTGTGGCCTGAAGAAAATTGACCAGATAATGTTCTAAAGACAGGACAATACCAGCTCCTATTGCAGGGCCTATCAATGTCCCCATCCCCCCTACTATCGTATAAACGACCGCATGTCCTGAAACCGACCAGTGAAGATAACTGCCTGCAGCATATTTGAGGGTGAGGCTGTAGAGTCCACCGGCTAACCCGCTCAGTCCCCCAGCAATAACAAAGGCGATGAGTTTATATCGCTGGACATTGTAACCGATCAGACGAGCACGTTCCTCATTTTCTCTGATAGAAATAAATACCTTGCCCAAAGGAGATTGAACCATCCTTCTTAAAAAGAGGTAGCCAAGTGCAACAATAGCCAAAACAAAATAATAGTTGCCCTTAATATCCATCAGGTTGATTTGAAACAGCCCTAACCGGAAGGGACGGGGTGAAAAAGTGAGGCCGTCCGTCCCGCCAGTAAGGGAGGTCCAAGTGTCTCCAATGATATTGCCAATAATAGCGAAGATAATGGTGATGATAACAAAGTGAATTCCGGTGAGCCTGACCGAAAAATATCCCACAAACCAGGAAAAGATCATGGGAATGATGATGGAGAACAGAAGGGCCGGCTCTGTGCTCAACCCAAACTTCTTGATTAATATAGTGACTGCATAGCCCCCCAGGCCAAAAAAAAGGGCCTGTCCAAAGCTCAAGAGACCCGTATAGCCGAAGATCAAATCAAAAGAGATGGCAAATAGAATCCAGACAAAAAGCTCTGTCAAGAAAGTTTGATAGAAGAGGTCAACGAAAAAGGGTAGAGCGAACAATACCGAGAGGATGAGTACAAAGACCAAAATAAAACCGAAGGATCTTCCTTTTTGAATAAACACGGCTTACTCTCCAAAAAGCCCCTGGGGCCGAATCAATAAAACAATGATCATAAAGCCAAGAGCAAAGATCGTGGCGACCGAGGGAGGAGCAAAAAGGGAGCCCACCCCTTGGATTAAGGAGATAATAATGGCAGCGAGCACAGAACCTTCGAGGTTACCCATTCCTCCCACGATCACAATAATGAAGGCCATGATGAGAACCTCACGGCCCATCATGAATTCCACGGAGACAATCGGGGCGGCCAATACGCCTGAAAAGGCGGCCAAGGCCGACCCTAAAACGAAAGTCCACATATAGACCTTATTGACCGGTATCCCCAAGCCAACAGCCATTTCCCTATCCTGGACCACTGCCCTCATCCAGAGCCCGTATTTGGTTTTTCTTAAGAATATCCAAAGGCCGCTCATCAGACCGATAGAGATTAAAGCGATCATAATACGCATCAACGGGTATTGTAATGTGAAGATCGGAAAACGGTAGGCGATAGGGGGAGCTATCCTTCTGGGGGAACCACCAAAAATCATCAGGACCAATTGTTGAACTGCGAGCATCACGCCGAAAGTGCAGATGATGGTGATAATGGGTTTATCTTCGATCTTCCTGATCAACCCTCTCTCTATGATCAAACCGATGACACCGACACAAAGAGGGGCAATAATCAGGGCGATCCAAAAACTTCCGGTAAGCTCTATGAAATACCAGGCCACCACGGCCCCTAACATATAAAGGGCTCCGTGGGCCATATTGATGATATGAAGGAGGCCGAAGATCATGTTTAAACCCAAAGCGATGAGAGCCATGATCAGCCCCCAGACAACTCCATTTAAAATAGCTACGGTCAAATTGGAGATCACAAACCTTGTCCTTTTATACACAGCGACATTAGTCGCATCAAGAACCCGTCATTCCTGCCCCGTATCAAGTACGGGATAAACTCCAGCAGGAATCCAGGAAAAGACTGGATTCCGGGTCAAGCCCGGAATGACAAACTGCTTAAGACTTATGTCGTCATGTATATTTGAATGGAGTTTCAATTGAAGCCCCTCCCTTTTTATCCAACGAGGAGAAGCAAGAGGAGGGGCTTCGGGTTTTAAATAGTTGTCTTTTAAAGCATCTTTCTTAAATCTACTTCCGGTTCGTAAATCACTTTTTCTTTAGGGATACGCTCAAGGACTTTTAGTTTAAGATCAGGTTCTACTCTCGAAATATAAAAGTCTGAGAAGCCCTGATGGTCTTCTTCCCTCATTGTCAGGTCGCCAATCGGACACCATGGGCCAGCTTTCAATTTCAAACTGCAGATGGCTTTGATGAGGTCCGCATTCTTTTTGCTGTCCTTCCAGCCGGTCTGCTCGATGCCCAATTTGATCATATAGGGATAAATCCACATAGAATACATATGGGAGCCTGCAATGGTGACCTTTGGATTCCCAACCTCCTTTCCGTCATCATCTACCCCGCAAGCCTTTCGATAGGCTTTTTCATATGGGTGTAATTCTTTAGGAACCTGGTCCAAGTGTCGAGGATGGTATTCGATATAGTAGGCCCCTATTGATTCCTTTCCAACAACCTCCTGACCGATTCCTTCCGTGCAGCAAATGACTGTATATCTCTGGAGACGTTTATGAAGTCCTATTTCAACAGTCTGCCTAAGGACCCCTAAGGCAGCAGAGCCTAAGAAGGCAGTGAACAAAACCTGGGTATCAGGATCGACTTTTTGCAAATAAGGGATGAAATCGCTGGTGGCGGGTGGAGCAAAGATATCTTGTGTTTTCCCCCCCGCCGCCTTGACACGACTTCCGAACTCCCGTGCCAGGGAGTGACCCCATGCATAATCGGCAACGAGGAATGTCCAATTCTTTCCAAGATTATCAAAGCCAAATTTCCAACCGGCGATGGCTTGCGACTTCGCATGAGAATGGCAACGAATATAGTAGGGGATGGCCTCTTTTCCGGTAAACTCATAGGTCATGGCACCACCGCTAAAAAATGGGATTTTATACTGTTCGGCAAGAGGGAAAGAAGCCTTATGGACTCCTGAGTGGATGGAACCCATGATCATATCCACCTTATCCTCCAGAATCATCTTTTTAAACATGCTGGCTCCCCAGGCCGCATTTGCCTTGGTATCATAATCAATCAATTCCACTTTTCGGCCGGCAATGCCGCCCTCGGCGTTCAGCTTGGCTACGGCCGCCTTGCCTACCTTCCCCATCCAATACCCATATTCCGTAGCAAAAACGGTATATTCCTGGAACATTCCAATTTTAATCGGTGGTTCGGCCCCATAGGTGAAGGGAACAGTAAGCCAGGAACTGAGGCCCAATCCTGCTGTCCCGAGAGCGGTCGTTTTGATGAAATCACGGCGTGAGATTTCTTTTTTTAGGATTCCTTCGACTTTTTTCTTCGACTTTTTTTCCATAATCCCCTCCCTGTTTGTTATATTTTAATGGTTTAATCATCCCCACCCTTTAAGTTCTCCTTCACCTCCTTTCTCCCATGTCTCATTTAAATTTAATAAACCCTTTACGGCAGAGCTTTATCGATCAGTTCTGTCAGATCATAGAGTTTCATTTTGCTCCCAATGGCCTGGGAAGCCTGATTCAAATTGTAATGGCAGAAGGGGCAAATGGAGACCATATGTTGGGCGCCTGTCTCCATTCCCTCTTGAATCCGGAGAGCGGCATTCCTTTGTGCCCAATCGTTATATCCGGTCATGACGCCGCCACCGCCGCCACAGCAGTAGGAATTGGCTTTAATCCTCCTCATCTCTCTCAAATCGATCCCGGGGATCGCTTTGAGAAGTTCCCTGGGTTTATCGTAGAGGCAGTCTTCATCGTTCAAACCGACATAGGCGCCTGCCCAGAGTTGGGACCCATCTTTATCGACAATAAACTTCGTGAGATGTCTTCCTGCATGGCAGGGGTCATGGTACGTCACTTTCCAAGGCACCGATTCGGAGAGTTTCAATTGCCCTGACATGAACAGATCGTGTAAAAACTGCGTGACGTGGGTAACCCGGATCCCCTCCATCATCCTTCCATATTCATCCGCCTTGGAATAATCCTTCAGGATGGCTCTGTAGCAGCCTGCACAGGAGGTCACAATCGTTTTCACGCCCTTTTCATCATGCAATTTTTTAAACATCTCTAAATTCGATTCAGCGATCCTTTGAAAAGCCTCCACATCACCGAGTCTCATGGCTGTGGAGCCGCAGCAGAGCTCGCTCTCTCCCAAAATCCCGAAGTCCAGTCCCAGTTTGTTGAAGATGGAGGCAGTGGCTTGAGGAATGGACCGCTCCGGAACGTTATAAGCACCGGTGCATCCGACAAAATAGAGAACCGGGGCAGGTTCCTTCAAAATATCCTTGATAGGCTTTTGCTTTCCCTTCTTAAAGGGCCGAGTCCAGTCCAATCTCACCCGGCGTGGACCTTGATAGGGATTGTCATAGCTACTCAAGGATTGAGCGATCACCTTCTGCTTGGGCATGGGCCCAACGCCGTCTTCAACCGCTTTCCGCCTCATCGCCTCGATGATCTCCGGGATGAATGGCTTATGATCGAGTTCGCATTGGCTCTGGCATCCACCACAGATATTGCATCGGTAAATGGCATCCACCAGTGCATCATTCCATTTGAGGTCTCCGCTCATGATGCCTCTGGCAAAGGCGATTTTGCCTTTGGAGGATAAAAACCCCTCAAAACCAAATTCTTCTCCGGCAGGGCAGATGGGAGCGCTGAAGGGAGGCGGACCATAGTCATAAGCCTCTTTACAAGTCCCGCAGGCTGTGCATCTCCAGACCGTATTTTCAAATTCTTCAAGAGTGGGGATATTCCATTTCATGATAACCTCCTCTAACTTAAGTCTACGGAATGATGGAATAATGGAATGATGGAACAGCTACCCATTATCCCATTCTTCCGATTTTCCATTTCCGTCTTTTTTATCAATCCATTATTCCAATGTTCCATTATTCCATCATTCCCTTTAAATACCCAGCTTCCCGGGGTTCATAATATCATTTGGATCCAAAAACTTCTTCAACCGTTTCATCAGCATGATGTAACCAGGATGTGCCCGTTTATTGATCTCCACGGCAAAGTCAACAGGAGGTTTATAGGGCATGCCACCATTATCCAAATCCACCTTTAAACACTCAACGATGGCACGTCTCGCATTCTCTGTCTCCTTGGGGTTCTTTTTATTAAAGGGAGTCATCGCCCTGAGCATGCCGTAATGGACACCCCGGTACATGCTCATTCTGACAGAAGGCGAAAGATTGCGACCGGTCATGATCTTTTTCCATTCCTTATAAATCGGGGCCCACCGGTTTGCAGGTGTGAAAGTCCCCGGCCAGGAGATGCCTGCTCCACCCATCTTGCAGTAATTTTTCGTGGAACCCACAATCTGGCTGGGCAATTGTGTTCTTGCCCTCAATGCCTCTTCCGGGTAATGGGTCACCTGAATGCTCGTTCCCTTGTTTTTTTCCTCATCCACAACCTTTTCCCAGATTTCGGTTCGGGCCTCTTTCTCCTTTTCCGTGAAGGAAAAAGTGGTGGCATAGCTAAACCACTCAGGAGCGTTATCAGGCTTGGGTTTATAGGGATAAGGAATAGGGACTTGCGATAACCACCAGGAGACGGCAGTGAGATCATCGCAGATTTCATAATTACTCAGGTTCAACATGTACGAATACATATCATCCACATTATCACAGGAAACGGTAAAGATTTTTAAGATCGGAGGGATGTGATGAACAGCGATGCCGAGTTTGGTCACGATGCCAGTCGATCCTATCCAACCCTTGAAGAGCCCGTCCATTTGCGGCATCGGCAGACAACTGTGCCAGGCATCCGGATTGATGGCGCAGGATCCCACTCTGACCAGTTCACCGGTTGGCAGAACAACCTCCATGCTTGTAATCTCCTGGCTGTTCAATCCATACCTTGCATTCATGTGGCCAATTCCGTGGTTGATGGCACAGGAGGAGACTGAAGAGGAAGGCGGACCTACAGGCCAACCAAACCTGAGATTATATTTATACAAGGCATCGGCCAACTGACCATGAGAGACACCCGGTTCAATCACGGCATATAAGGCCTCGGGGTCGAGCTTTACAATTTTATTCATCCTTTTTAAATCCAGAATGATCCCGCCACGTTCAGGAATACATAATCCTCCGATATTGGTCCCTGACGTATAGGGCACCACTGGAATCTTTTCCTTATTGGCAAATTTCAGTAGCTTTTGTATCTCTTCTACAGTGCGTGCCATGACCACATAATCAGGCAATTTGGGTGCGACAAAGGACATATCATACGAATAGGCATAGAGGATATGTTGTTCTGCTGTGGCGTTCTTTTCTCCGACAATTGATTTTAATTCCTTTAAGATTCTCTCTTTCTTGTTGGTCTTGACGACCTTAACCACTTTACCTTTCTTTTCTTTCATTTTAGCTTTCAATTTAGTACCTCCTTTCGCTCAAGGCCTTATCAACTTTAATTCTTTAATAAAATTTAGGCGACCCGTTAAACCTCACCCATCATATTCTTCAGTATTTTAAAAGTCAAATTCATTGTTTCACATGGTCTTTAGCCAGTCTTGATATGCTTAATTGAGTTTCCCATATTTTCTGGCCGATACCATCAGTGCCTCCATATTCTCCTTAGGCACCATTGGCCAGATATCGCAGCCGGGCCAGATGGCATTGACACCTCTCTCCACTGCTTCCTTAACCGCCCGATCCACATCATCGGGTTTTCCCTGGGACAGGACCCCATAAGCATCTAATTCTCCAAAGATCAAGACATCCGGGCCCAGTTTCTTCCTGGTTTCGGTCACATTATTCTTTTTTTCCACACTGAGGGCATCCGCTCCGCAGAGGACCATCTGGTCAATAATCGCATTCGTATCCCCGCAGATATGAAGCACCTTGGGGGATTCGATCTCGTCAAATATCCGCCTCAGGGGAGGCCGGATAAGGGATTCAAACATGCGCGGGCTTAATATGTCCGGACCAGCGCCCATCTCACGGACGGTGATATAGTCCGCCCCCGCCCCTCGATAGATATTTATGATTTGGATGAGCACGCCAGCCAACTGGTCAAGTAATTTGCCTACCAAATCTTTCTTTTTAAAGGCAGCCTTGGCGAGTTGAGAAAGGTCAAGGAGCTGTCCGGCTAAGGTGTAGGGACCCAGAACCCATGAACCGATGGCGACCTGATTGCCTACTTCTTCTTTCAAGATGCGGATTGCCTCCGTGACCAAAGGAATCCTTCCAGCGCTGGCAAGATCCGAGGGTATTTGAAGGTTCAGGTCTTCTACCTTTTCTGCAGGGTGTTGGCTGATGGTAGGGTAAAGGATGTCTGTAGCGTGAGCATAATAATTCACTTTACTGCCCAACGCTTCTGCTTCCACTCCCATATCAAAGGGAACCACTGCAGACTCAAAGCCGAAAAGATGAAAAGTGGAGGCGGCCATATTCGCCATTTTGCGGGCATCGGTGTGAATTTCTGGAAATTTCCATCCATATCTCTCCAAGCCATGAATGGTGATATTACCATAACCGCTAAAGAGGGGAATATAGTCTAAGCTCTCTCTACGAAAGAGTTTGAGCACTCGCTCCCTTGAATTAAGACTCGTTGCCATATTATGTTTCTCCTTTCAAATCCCCCCTAACCCCCCTTTTCTAAAGGGGGGAAGGAGAGATTAATCAATGCTCATTGTTTGGGAGTGATGGTTGTCGAATGTTCCATTGCAAATTGTTTTACGACCTCGGGGAAAAGAAGGTTTAAAGGATGGTTCCCCGTGGGTAAGAAGGAACTTTCTTGATAGGCCAGGGCGGCCATCATGCTGCTGGTTGAAGCAACGGCTGGGAAGACTCTGCTTGTCCCTGTCAATGGCCCAAAAAAAAGGAAATCGCTCACCAGAGCAGAGATGGCGTGGACCCCTGCGTCGATGGCCGGAAATTTATTCCTGTCCTTATCACTTGCCGTTTTTCTCCACATATAGGTCCCGTTCGAAGGAGCAAATCCCACTGGTAAGCCGAATTCTTTCTTAATCAGATGGTTGGCAAGCAAGGAAAAGGTTGTGGTTGGCAGGTTCATCACCGCTGTGTCAACCAGGATGCTCTCAAAATTGCCTTTTTCCACCAGAGGCAGCAAGCTCTTAAGAGACTTCACCCTGCCGGTGGGCCTCTTGTCCTCCATATCGAAGACCTGGATCACTACATGTTTGATGCCAAGTTCCTTCAATTCCGATACCTGAGCAGGGATATCTTCGTCCCAGGGAGTAATGCTGTTATAAAGGACACGGTTCTGGAGGCCTCGCTCTGCGATGTAGCGAGCTGCTGCCAAACGGATCTTCTGTTGCCAGATGTCGATGGCAAAGGGCATCTCCGTCACGGTGACGAAGAAGTCGATGTAAGTCTTCATCTCCTCCGCCGAGTTGGCCACCATGGCGATCATAGCTGGAACACCGGTTTCCTTGGAGATCTGCTCCAATTCACGGATTTTCTCTTCGGCTACGTCCCTGTTGAATTTCCCTTCTTTCCTGCTCTCTAAGATCAAATCGCCTTTTTGAAACATATTCCCGATGAGGAGGGGAGGGTTCTCTCCTAACGGACCGCCCACCTTAATGCCACCGATATGACAAACCTTTTGATCTAATGGATATCTGAACATTGAATACCTCCGTTGAGAGGATCATTTCAAATTGTTAAATGCAAAGTTGCTAGTCTCGTAAAAAGTCTGAAAAGGCTACTTTCTGTCATTCCTGCGCAAGCAGGAATCCAGTATTTTCATGTAGTTAAAATTCTCTGGATTCCCGTTTTCACGGGAATGACGACTTTTTACGATTCCATCAAAGTTAGCAATTCAAAATTGTTAACTGACCATTTTATAACTTGCATTTTGCAATATATTTCATTCACTCATTTCTGGCCTGGAAGAAGATGGGCAAGATGCGAAAACTTATCCTTCATGTGAGGGATCCACATCGCCTCAGCAAAGATTTTGTCAAACCCGGGTTCTAAAGTAAGCTCTAAATAGTTTACACGTCGTGCCCAAGTGTCAGCCTCTTTCCTCTTCTCGATATTCAGAAGGGCCATACGGGCTCCATCTCCAGCCGCATTCCCCACGGAATAAATATTCTCAAGTGCACAGTCAGGGAAAAGACCCAATAAAGCAGCGGACACTTTATCGATATAACTTCCAAAGGCACCCGCTAAAATGACCTTATCCACCTTCTCCACGCCAAAGTGACGCATCATGATCTTTGAACCCGCATACATCGCCCCTTTGGCCAGTTGAATTGCCCTGACATCACTCTGGCAGACGACAATATCCTGGCCAATGGATGTTTCTTTAGCCCAGGCAATGACGAATTCTGGCTCGCCATTATTTTCACGGAGACGGGGAGTCTTTATATCTTTTTTAAAGCGTCCTGTCCGATCGATAATCCCTGCCAGAAAGAGCTGTGGAACCACATCAATAATTCCTGAACCACAAATGCCCTTGGCTCCTACCTCCTCCATCTCCGTATTCCAACCCTCTTTGTCAATCACCTTATAGCGTACTTCTTTGGTCTCAGGATCGATGGCGATCTTTTCAATGGCCCCTGGAGCAGCGCGCATACCATATCTCATCTCCGCCCCTTCAAAGGCAGGGCCTGTGGCGCAGGAAGAAGAGATGAGTTTCTGTCGGTTTCCCAAGATGAGTTCTCCATTCGTGCCGATATCAATGATCAGCTCAATGCTATCTTGGAAATAAGGCGCCTCAGCAATCAGCACCCCCACATTATCTGCTCCGACAAAACCAGCCTCAATGGGAAGGACATGGACATAGGCCCCCGGGGCTATCTTGATCCCGATATCGCGAGACACACCCGTCTCCGGCCCCCCTTTTTCAGAATAAATGCTGCAGTTGAGGCAACGTTTTGATTCCTCAATCGCCGTCTCCATTTGATCCGCAAAGCCCAAATCCACCTCGCTAAAGCCAATCCGTTTCTCTGGTTCAAGAAAAGGCAAAACTTTTCTCGTCTCTTTCTCCACTCCCTCCTTGGGAACCTCCTCCACCTTCTTCTTCCGGGCCGGCCTTCCCTTGATCAGATCAATTCCTGCAAGGTAAAGTTCAATGGAGGTGGCCGCCTCTTGCCCGGCACCCATTGCAGAAATGACATCTGCGGCGCCTAACACGACATCCCCTCCGGCGAAAACGCCTTCCATATTTGTTTTCAAGGTCACTGGATCCACGGAGAGGGTTCTTTTGCCGGAATCTTCAAGCTCCTCGATGATTCCTTTTTCATCCACTCTCTGGCCGATCGCGATGACGAGGTGATCGGTATTGATTTCAAATTCTGAGCCTTGAACAGGTATGGGCACAGGCCGACCACCCTCATCTGGTTCACCCAACTCCATGCGGAGGCATTGGATACCAGTGAGCCGATCATTATTGTTCAGGACTTTAACAGGGGTAGCAAGAAATTGGAATTTTACCCCTTCTTTTTCAGCTTCATCCACGTCTGTCTTGATGGCCGGCATTTCATTGCGGGAGCGACGATAAACAATCCACACCTCTTCTGCCCCGAGGCGCCTGGCAACACGGGCAGCATCGACTGCAGCATTGCCCCCGCCGACCACGACCACCC
>Ga0214473_10000537_pt1 | contig 53209 bp, 44 predicted proteins | sample RVTome_7_FD_203509 | JGI IMG/M metagenome (GOLD analysis project Ga0214473, IMG submission 203509) | Soil microbial communities from uranium-contaminated site in the Upper Colorado River Basin, Wyoming, United States - RVT98D197 | ecosystem: Environmental > Terrestrial > Soil > Contaminated >... | reverse complement strand
CAGGCGGAGATCATCCAGTCCATCACTTCGTTCGCGCTGTACGGCTTTCCCGAATCGCACGCCGCGAGCTTCGCGCTGCTGGCTTATGCCAGCGCTTACTTGAAATGCCACTACCTGGCCGCATTTACCACAGCCATGCTCAATCACCAGCCCATGGGCTTCTACCAGCCCGCCACGCTGGTGAAAGACGCGCAGCGCCACGGCCTGAAAATCAGGCCCATTGACGCGGCCTGTTCGGACTGGCCGTGCACGCTCGAAAAGATTGCAGACGGCGAGCACCGCTTTGCGGTACGGCTGGGCCTGCGCTACGTCAAGGGCTTGCGCTCCGAGATTGCTCGGGAGATCGTGCGCGAACGCACGGCCCGGCCGTTTGCCTCGATTGACGATTTGCAGTTGCGCGTCCCGGCAATACAAAAGGACGAACTGGTGGCGCTGGCAGAGATCGGCGCCTTGAATTCAATCACCGGCAGGCCGCAGGGACATCGCCGCGACGCACTGTGGCAGGTCGAGCGCGCCGCGCGCCGCCCCGGCCCTTTGCTTGAAGCGCCCGCTTTAGAAGCCATCCCCCAAAAGGACTTGGAGGCTTCAGGGGCTAAAGCCCCCGTTTCGGCAGCACCGGTAATGTCGCGGCTGAAGCCGCGACCCACAAGTGCCGCGGCTTCGCCGCTGGCCCCGATGACATTTGAAGAAAGGCTCATCGCCGATTTTCGCGGGACGGGCATGACTGTGGGTCCTCACCCCATGGCTTACCATCGCGCCGAAATGAAGCGGCGGGGAGTCCGCTCGGCCATCGAGTTGGGCGGGCTTCCCGACGGAAGTTACGTGCGCGTGGCCGGAGCGGTGATCGCGCGCCAGCGCCCGGGCACAGCCAAGGGTTTTGTGTTTCTCAGCCTGGAGGATGAAACAGGGATTGCCAACGCTATCGTCACGCCGCAGCTTTTTGAGCGGGAGTATCTGACCGTGGTCCGCGAGCCGTTCCTGATCGTGGAAGGCCGGCTGCAAAATCAGCAGAACGCCATCTCGGTCAAAGCCCAGCGTGTGCGCGCCCTACTCATCACTCGCGCCGAAACCGCTTCCCACGATTTCCATTAAGAGCGGGTTATCTCACGTGGCTCAGGCCGGCCAGTTACATCCGGCAGACGCAAGATTGTCCAGCGATCAAAACGCGGCGCGATTGAAGCTAGGCGCGGGCTTCGCTGGGCTGGGCATGCAGCCAGCGGCGGCGCGGCGTGTGGAGCAGGAAGAGGTGGCGCAAGCGACCGAGAGCGCGGTTGACGGGATGCGTGCGCGGCAAAAAACGCAGCACCTGGGGGCGGCGCATAACCAGCCTGCTGAACTCGTCCCGCAGGCGCGCGTCATGCGGCATATAGTGCAGCCCCAGCGCCAGCGTGTCGGCAGCGGCCTGGCGGCGGCCGGAAGCGATATATACTTCGGCCAAGTTCAGATAGAGCTGCGCCTGGCGCCGGCCGCGGCAGACCGCGCGGTGGCACAGGCGTTCCGCTTCGCCCCACATACCTTCCGCATGGCCCAGGCCCAATCCAAAATAAGAGAGATAGTAGGGATTTTCGGGGTCGCGCTTGGCGGCTTGGCGAAGCAGTTCAATGGCCGCGATGGCGTCGCCGTCACGCAGCCGCCCCAGCCCTTCGCGAAAATCTTTGAAGGCATCAACGTCGAGCATGGCGGCCCTCCAGAGGCAGTTACTGTTAGAGCGCGGCGTAATACCGGGCGCTACCCTGAAAGTACGCCTACGGGCGGAACGCTGACATTGCCCATTGGTACAGTTTTAGGACAGGTGTAACGCGAAACAGCACATTTGCGCTACGACCAAGGGGACGAATCCGGGTGTGCCGATTTGGGCGGGGAGGAAGGTGAGTTCCGTCCGCCAAGACTGAGGGCGGACGGAACTCAAGAGTTGCCTTAGCTGGGTGTTACCGGGCTGTTGGCGCCGGCTGGCCCTGGCCGGTATAGCGCAGGATCCATAGACCCCACTGCTTGTCAGTAATGTAGATATTGCCGCGGGTATCCACCAGCACGTCCTCGACCTGACTCTCCAACGGCACCGGAATGGGTCCGAGGCGCTTGGTCGGAGTCGGAGGGATGAACCACCCGACTTCTTTCGGGAGGTACTCCTCTTTGATGTCGTAGATGCGCAGCCCGGCGTTAAAGTAGGTGAGATAGATCAGGTCGCCCTGCTTCTCGACATCCGGCAGGTGCTGCAAAGTGTTGGTGTTGTGCGGTCCGAATCGGGAGCCCTTGGCACAGAAGGTCTTGTAGGGCTTGTTCGGAGGCGGCGCCGGTACAGGGAAAATGGATATCAGACGTGGCCGGGCTGGGTTGCGGATGTCCACCAAGCTGGCGTGATCCATGGGGCCGCCGCAGGCTGGAGCGTTTCCGGCATCGCCGCCGGTGCCCTCGGAGTTGGCAAATAGGAGATTCCGACCTGGAATCGGCTGAACACTGTGAACGCCCAAGTCGCCGCCTCTGAAGGGCGGAGAATAGTCCAATTTTCCGATCAGCTTGGGACTGGCGATGTTGCTGATGTCGAGGATGACCACGGAGGAACCATATCCGACGTAGGCGCGGTTACCCTCAATCATGGCCGGTCCGTGGATGGCCACGCCCTGGGGCAGCCGGGGCTCACCTTCCTTCTGACCTGGCATCCACCAACGGCCCGCCTCCTTGGGATTGCGGGGATCACTTACGTCCATGAAAAGCAAGATCTCCCCGTCATATCCCGGCTGCCTCGCCGCGAGATTCGCGTATCGCCCGCCCGGATATCCGTTGCGGTGCGTGCCCGCACTGCCGGTTTTCCAGTGAGAGAGTTGCTTGGGATTCAGCGGGTCGCTGATGTCCCAGAACAAAACTCCCTCTTCCTGGGGCTTGTTCGGGTCCAGGCCCCACCTCGCCCCACCGTGCTCCAGAGCGGTCACCATGAGGTTGTCATGCAAATCCATCTGGATGGTCCAGGTGTTGTCCGGGCCGGGGATGAACTTCGCGACTTTAGGATTGGCCGGGTCGGTCACATCCACGATGGTCCAGCCGCGGTGCCAGAGGTGGCCCAGGTACATATACCAGCGGCCGCCGACCTGCTTGATGGCCATCTTGAAAGCGCCGCCGCGACCGTCCAGGTCGCTGTATCCGATCGGCCGCATGTTGCTGGCATCCCAGCCCGCGGGAATCTGGGCGGCAGCCGGCGCGGAAAAAGAAACCAGCGCCGCGAGGCCCATGGCGGCGCCGAGAGCGATTCGCCACAGAAAGTTTCTCACCGAAGACTCCATCTCATCCTCCTGCTGTCAAATAAGGCCCACCGGCCTGAGCGCTTCAGCCGGCCGGGCGCTAGTATCGCATCCGCCGTGCCGGAAACAAAACGGAAAACGGCCAGAGACATGCGCACTGGCCGTGGCCGGGGCGGTATAATCCACGCGGCCATCGAGCGAGCCGGCAGAGCCCGGCCGTGCCAGGAATGGCGTCGAGCCGCCGGGAGGGGACGTGATCGTCGGACTGGGCGTGGACATCTCCGAGGTGGACCGCATCCAAGCGGCCATGGCCCGGCACGGCCACAGATTTCTCGAGCGCGTCTTCACGCCGGCCGAAATCGCCTATTGCGACAGCCATCGTAACCGCGCGGAGCGCTACGCCGGGCGCTTCGCCGCCAAAGAAGCGGCCATGAAGGCGCTCGGGACCGGCTGGAGCAGAGGCGTGCGCTGGGTGGACATCGAAGTGACCCGGTTGCCCAGCGGGCAGCCCACGCTGTCGCTGCACGGCGCTACGCGGGAAATCGCCGAGCGGCTGGGAATGCGCCGGGCCAGTCTGAGCATCACCCATAGCGGAAATACGGCGTTGGCCCAGGTTATTCTCGAGAGCTGACCCCCAGGCAACCGCGGGCATCGGCGCTCCCTACCGGCCGATGGCCAGCCGTTTCGAGTCGCGGCAGCCAATCGTTGGCGGATGCGTGTCGGCGGCGGTCTGCGCGATTGTTCGCCCCCAGGCTCTCGGATATCCTTTTCACCATGGTGGATATCCACTGCCACATCCTGCCGGGACTCGACGACGGCGCGGAAACCATCGAGCAATCCTTGGAGATGGCTGAGATGGCCATCGAGGACGGCATCACCCACGTAGTGGCCACGCCGCATTCCAACGGGGAATACCGGTTTGATCCCGTTCTCATCCGCCAGCGCCGCGACGAGCTGCAGGAGCGCCTGGGCAGCCGGCTCACACTCGCGACCGGATGCGACTTCCACTTGAGTTTCGAGAATATCCAAGACCTGCGCAACAATCCCGCCAAGTACACCATCAATCAGAAAAACTATTTGCTGGTCGAATTTGCCGATTTCTCCATTCCGCCCGGCACCGACGAAACGCTGCACCAGTTACAACTTCTTGGCCTGTCTCCCATCATCACTCATCCCGAGCGAAACCGGCTGATCCGCTCAAAGCCCGAGCAACTGCGCAAGTGGCTGCGCCAGGGGTGCTACGTTCAGATCACGGCGCAGTCTTTGCTGGGCGGGTTTGGAGAGAGCACGCAGAAGCAAGCCGAGGAATGGCTGGACCAGGACATGGTTCACTTCTTTGCCAGCGACGCCCACAACCCCAACAAGCGGCCGCTAAGACTGCGCGCGGCCTATCAGGCCGTGGCCGAGAAACGGGGCGAGGGGGTGGCGCAGGCGCTCTTTCTGGAAAACCCGCTGGCGGCACTGGAAGGCCGCCCGTTGCCGTACGAGCCCGAACCGCCCGAGGCGGCCAGCCGTTCGGCGCACACGCACCGCCGCAAGCGGTTCATCTTCTTCTAGACATTCTTGTAAGAATTTAGATTGGGCGGACCTGCGCGCCCGGACAATTCCGCCGCCACGGGTGCGGGCTGTACTTGCAGCCCGCTGCAAACAAGGACCAGCGGACGCTGGGTTGGCATACGCCCCTACTGTGCTGGTCTTGCGGGCGTGGCCGGCGTGGCCGGCGGCGGAGTTGCGGCAGGCCGGCCGGGCTGGGCCGGAGCCGCGGCGGCCGGGGCTTTCAAAGGGTGGGCCTGATCGTACAGGCGGACGATTTCCGCGGTGACGTCCATCTGGGTTGCGCTGTAAATCACCGGCGATCCCTGGGCGGACGTATCCAGAATCAACAAGTAATTGTTTTCACGCCCATAGCGATCCATGACATCGCTCATCTTCCCGCCGATGGATTCAAAAATATCGGTTTGCGCGACATTGACGGCCTCATTCAGGTCGTCCTGCTTGCGCTGAAACTGGCGGGTCATATACTCGCCCTGGCGCTGCAAGCGCGCCTTTTCCTCTTCGCTGAGCGTGCGAGCGCCGGTGGAGAGCCGGGTCTGCAGGTCCTGTATCTGTTTCTGCAAGTTCTCCAGTTCGGCCTGCTGCGGAGCAAACTGGGATTGCATCTGGGCAGAGGCCTGCTTGCCCTCCGCCGTAGCCACAATCGCCTGGCGCACGTTTAGCAGGCCGATTTTCGCCGGCGCGGCCGCGGCGGCGGTGCCGCCCTGCGCCCAAGCCGCCGGTGCAGACAGGAGCAGGAGAGCGCCAGCCGAAAGTCTTGCCCAATACGGGTGCGGGCTGTGCTTGCAGCCCACCCAGAAAAATTGATACCGCATCATCCTGCCTCCTCATTCACGCTCGATGGAATTTGCGAATTGCAGATTATAGACGCCGTATTTCCGGCGCGTCAACCGTCCCGCCTTGCGGGACTCAAACGGTCCGACTCTCGGCTGATACGATGCGGCCGCGGACCATTCTGTTGTCCTGCCGTCCTCTTTGTCAGCGGGCTGCAAGTACAGCCCGCACCCGTATCTCAGCGGGCTGCCCTTCGTAGCTCAGGTTGAACAAGTACAGCCCGCACCCGTTAGCGCGGCAGCGGCCGCAGAACAACGCGATTGCCGGCGGAATCGGCGATCACCGCCAGATTGCTGAATGGGTGGATGTCCACGGCAAATTGGCCCGAGGGCCGAAAACTCAACACCGCGCGCACCTGCCCTTGCAGAAAGTCCACAACGGTCATCGTCTGGCTCGAGCTGTTGGTCGTAACCAGGGTGCTGGAAGCAAAATTGTAGGCTATTGACGTTGGGTTGATACCCACGCGCAATCGGCCGGTGCTTCGACTCACGGGGTCCAAGATCAAGACTTCATTACCAAGACTCGCCGCCGTCAGGAACGCGGTTGACACCGGATCGAAAGCGACGCCGGCGGGAAGTCCGCTGGCTGGGATGTGCTCCGTCGCCGTGACTTGCTTCAGGTCCACCAGGCTGACCGAGTTGCTTGTGGTGTTGGCGACAGCCGCAAGGTGCCGCTCCGGGTCCACGGCCACCGCCGCGGGCCGCTGCTGCACCGCAAGCGACGTGACCGAATGATCGCTCCCCGTTACGGTGAACACGTCAATCACGTTGGCATCGTTTGCCGTCACTACCGCTCGACCCAAACCCGGGTCGATGGCCACGCCCGTGGGCCCTGGAGACATGCCTGTGGTTACTTTAGTGACTTCAGTGGGAGTGACGACGTCCACGATCGAAGCGCTGCTGCTGTCGTGATTGGCCACGACCGCCAGGCCTGCTTGCGGCAAAACAGCCACTCCCTGCGGGTTGGTTCCTACTTGCACCGTCAAGCCGGTTCCGGTAGTCAGATTTATGAGAGCAACATTATTGCAGCCGGAGCCGGCGTTGCTCACGACGGCCAAATTGCGACGTGAGTCAATCGCTACACCCTGCGGAACGCAACCACTCGCAGAAAAGTCCACGCTTTGGATGACGGTGAAGCTCGCGGCATTGGACGCGGTGCCGCCATTGACCACATCGAGCGCATAGCGGCGCGGACCACCGGCCTGCAAACGCGTTCCCAGCACCTTTACAGTCATTACGAGATCACTCACCGACAGGATTTGCACGTCGGTGCTGTCGCCGTCCAACCGCGTCACGGAACTTCCTGTGAAACCCTTTCCGACAATTGTCAGCGTCTGGTCGCTATACGTCGCGGGCGTGGTAAGCGTCGAGCTCAATGTGACTTCGGGGGGTGCCCAGAGGTCCGGGGCGCTGGCCTGGCGGCTGACTTGAAGCACGTGCAGCGGCCTGATGAGGCCAAGCGTAAAGATACTGACATTGTTGCCAGTCCGATTGACGATAATAGCGGTGTTCGCCCCTGGATCGATGGCTACGTCAACCGGCTCATTCAGTCCGGCGCTAAACGTCGAATTGGCCAAGACGGCCGGCACGATCGGATCAATGACCGAAGCTTTGTTGCTGAACCGATTCACAATAACGGCGATGTTAGTCAAGGGGTTGAAGGCGCCGGCCGTATTCCCCGTCAGTTCCAACCCCGTAACGACAGAGCCGGAGGTTTGATCGAGCGCGCTGAAGATGAACCCTTGAGGTCCGGTCGGATCCACCAAAATAGCCTTCTGTGTCTCGTCATTAAAGGCGGCGCCTGTCAAGCTCAGGCTGGTGGCGACGGTGGCCACAGGGAGTGCGTAGCGAGCGGCACCGCCGCTACCGCTCGCACACCCCGAAGACGTGTACGTAAACGTGTTTCCCAAAATACCGGTGACCGTGAAAACACCATTGATTCCCGTCCCGCTCGCACCAGTGATGAGAACGGGATCGTTGGCTCGCAGCGTGTGTGCCGTTGTCGTCGAGACGGTGACCGTGCTGCCACTGCACGTTGCCGCGGCGATCGAATTTGAGTTTTGCCGGCTCAAGTCAACCAAGGACAACGATCCGGCGCCGCCTGGCGTGACCAGCGCCCAATTCAGGCTTGTTGAAACGGCCACGTGCGGCGTGGCGCCGGTGGAGGCGGCGACCAGGCCCGTCACGGCGGGAGTGGGCAGTTTCAAATCTATAATGGATGCGAAGCCAGCCGTCTGGTAGGCCACGATGGCGACACCGCTCAACGGGTTGATCCCCACACTCACGGGCAGGTCCGCAATGCTGATCGGTCCGGCGGGAATGATGGATGTCACTGACTGAGAAGCGAGGTCCACGACGGCCACCGAACAACCGGTAGCCGCGCTGCAGGTGCTTCCGTCGCTTCCACCGGTTCCTCGGTTGGCGACCAACGCGAGATTGCGCAGGTTGTCCACCGCAACACCCGTGGGACCCGTCAGACCGGATGCAGCACAAGAAGTATCCGCCCCTAAGAGGGTCGCGCCTGCGCTGGCGGTACAAATGAAACCGAGCCGCGTCGGTGGTGCCGTCTTGAGATCAATCAAAGCGATGGAGTGCGACCCTTGGTTGGCCACCACCGCAATCCCCGTGGCCGTATTGATGGCGATAGCCGACGGCTGGGTGCCCACGCTCAGCGTGATTGGCGCTGAAGGAGGCGTCGAATAAACCGGCTGCACGGCAACATTCACGACCGCGGGCGGCACGCCGGCGCCGGGAACGTTGCTGGCCACGCTAACCGGGACAAGTCCCGGCGAATTTGCATCGGTGCCGCTCGCGACCACGTCGAGTTGGCGGGCAGAGACCACCGTCCCGGATGCCACCTGGCTACCGAACTGCGCGGTCACTACCGGGTTCGCCGCAGTGCCAAAGTAACCGCCATTCACACTAAGGGTCGGCGAGCTTCCTTGCGGGAAGCTGTCGGGAGATGCACCAACGATCGCGGGCCGCCTCACAGTAAGATCCAACGGCTGGCACTGTAATGGGTCCGAGTTAGCGCAAGGCTGCTGCGAGCCCGCCTGCCGGGCGGCTGTAAAAGTCAGCGTGCCGGCCGCGGTCAGCAGGAAATCCGGAATTCGCACGCGGAGCACCGTGGACGACGCCACGGCAATCGCCGAGGTGGGAACCGCCGTGCTATTCAGGAAGACGTTGGTGGTGGAAATAAAGTTTGTTCCCGCCAGGTAGACGTCCTGGAAGATGGCGCCCACGGCGCCCACGGTATGGCTGATGGAAGTCAGCGTAGGATCGGCGGCAGTGACGATGGTGATCGTCGCAGTGGCCGTCCTGGCTGTATCGTAAACGGATTTCGCGGTAACAGTCGCCGTGGTCGCGGTCACGGTGGAAGGTGCGGTGTACAAGCCCGTGGCTGCATCAATGGTTCCCACGCCGCTGACGCTCCAGGTGACTGCATCACAGCGGACGGGCGTGTTGGTGACGTTGTCGCAAACGCCGCTGATCGAGGCAGTAGTAGGCACGCCGGTCACCGCTGCGGTGAAGGGAAACGTCTCGTCGGTGCCGATGGTAAACTTGCTGCCCGACGACACCGTCACGCGAACACCGGAATCCAGCGTCACCGTGGACGTGGCGGACGCGCTGGTACCGGCCACGGAATCAGCAGCGTTGACCTTGACGGTGATGGTGGTGTTCGCAGGCACCACCGCGGGAGCCTGATATAGCCCATCGGAAGTGATCGTCCCCACGGTGGCGTTCCCGCCCTCCACGTCGTTCACCAGAAAGGTCACCGCGTCCACGTTACTGGTCACGCCCAGAGCAAATTGGACGAAGCCGCCCACCAGCACGGTCACGGCCGAGGGAGCCAGCGTCAAGTTCAAAGTCGGCGTGGGGGTTTCGCCGCCGCCGCCGCAGCCCGAGGCTGACAGAATCAGCGCCAGCGCCACACAGGACCCACGTGCCCACCGCTTCATTCGCTTGTCCCCCGATCCGGAAAACATTGAAACAAACATCCAAACTGACGCTGAAACAAGTTGCCGATCTTGGCCCCTGGCCGGCGTCCGGTAGCCGCCGCTCAGAACGTCCGGCTCACGGTGAACCGGAACGTTCGGACGGGCTCAAAATAGTTGATTCTCTGCGAATTGAACAGCAGGTTGTTAATCTGCGGCTGAATCTGAGACTCATACACGCCGGGGGGCAGCCCTTGCTTCACGCTATTGGGAATATTGAATACGCTCGGCGGGGCGATCACCTGCTGCGATAAACGGCGCAAGTTATAAGACCAGTACAGACGAAAGGGCGCGTTCAGCACCGGGAGATTCACCACCAGTTCCACGCCCGTCGAGGCTCTTAGCTTGAAATTCGAGTCCCCCGCGATGGGCAGCCGGTTGCTGATCCCCGAATTCGGAAATTGCGCTTCCAGGTTCGAGAAGCCCACAGAATCAAGCTGCAATTGGTTCCTTTTCAAAATGCCGACGGTGCCCAAGTCCGAAAACAGGGCCACGGTAACCGGTCCGGCAATCGGAATGCGGTACTCGGCGTTCAGCACGCCCTGCGTGTCGCCCCCGGGAAAAGTGATCTGATAGTTCAGCGTGGGCACGGTAAACGACTGAATCGTCGGTTCGCCTGCGATGTTAAGTTTGGTGGGGTCCAAATAGCTGAAAGCAGTAGCAGAGGATAGAGGGATGAAGGCGATAGGCGCCACGGAGCGCACGTCGAAGCCCCGCAAATCCTGCTCTCCGCCGAGGAACCAGCGCGAGTACGGAGGCACCACGCGGCCGCCATAGCCGGTAACAAACGAGGACATGAGGTGGAGCGCGATGACATTGCGGCCGCGGTAGTGCGGACGAAAATACTTGGCATCCAATACATTAGAGATGGAGCGCACGTTCCCGCCCAGGCCCTCGATGGTCGTACCCAGATAGAGCGACTTGCCTTGGGTGGGGTTGACCGGGTTGTTCACCGTGTTGTAGGTGAAGGTCGGCATGATCCTGCTGGAACGAATGCCCTCCAGCGCCGAGGGCCCTGCCAGGGACTGAAATTGCAACGCCTCAAACAGCAGCGTGGAGGCGCTGCTGAAGGCCTTAATGCTGGTGACCGAATAGCCGTAAGTCAATCCCACGCGGGAGAAGGAGAATCGCCGCAAGGGATAACTGGCGAAAACCGTGCCGCCGGTGGTGTTTTGGTTGTAATTCTGCACGATACTGGGGTCAATCTGCACCCGCTGCCCCAGAAACAGGGACGCCTGGCGCGATTGATCGAAGCTGTAGCGGCTGGAGGTGATGGTAAAGCCTGTGGAAATCGGCCGGTCAAATAGATAGGGTTCGGTGAAGCTGAAAACGAAGCTCCGCTCGAAGCTGCCGAACTGAGTGGAAAAGGTCAGCGTCTCCCCCAGGCCCAGGAAGTTATTGGTCTGGTAACTCAGACCGATGAAGCTGCCGGCCAGACCGCTGACGCCGCCGGTGAGGCTGATGGACTGGCGCCCTTTTTCCTTGACCGTCAGCAGGATGTCCACGGAACTCTGCTGAATATTGCGCTTGAGTTCGGCGGCCTCGGGCTTGACCTCCTCGAAGTAATCCAACTGATTCAGCCGCAGCAGGCTCAGTTCCCAGCGCCGATTGTCGAAGATTTCGCCTTCGCTGAGCAGCAATTCACGGCGAATCACCCGGTCGCGCGTGGTCAGGTTGCCGGAGAACTCGATGCGACGAACGAAGAACTGTTTTTGCTCGTCGAAATCAAAGGTCAAGTCCACGGTGCGTTCGGCGTCGTGAATTTCGGTCGTGGGCGTGGCGGTGAAGTCAATAAATCCCTGGGTGCCGTAGAGCTTGGTGTAGTTTTCCATCGCGGTGCGAACTTTGGAGACGTCAAAGATGTCGCCTTCCTTCAGCGGAAAGATGGACTCCAGATAATCGCGGCGCACCGAAAGGCCCTTCTCCGGGTCTACGCTGCGGATTACCAGGCGGCCCATGCGGTACTGCTGGCCCTCCTCGATGGGGATGGTGATATTGGTGGCCCGGCCGCGCTGCCATCCGATCAAGGGCAGAGGGAGCGGCAACCCGAAGCGGTGCAGGTCCACGGAAGTCAGAACTGGGTCCTTCACATCCACTCGGAAGTAACCGGCGTTCTGATACATGCCGCGGATGCCGAGCTCCAAATCCTGGTCCAGCTTGCCGCGGTCATATGTCTTGGACATGACCGGGATATCAAACAGCCACATGGGTATGGCGTAGGGCCGGGACATGCGCATCGAGCGGATAATCTTGCGGCGGGAAAAAACGTGATTGCCGTCGAAAGTAATCTGCCCGACTTTGACTTTGGGGCCCTCGTCCACGGTGAAGATGAGCCGGACCGCATTGGTAGCTGGAATTGGCTCGGGCTCCGCCTTCACAATCGCGAACTGGCGTCCGTGCTCGGCCAGCAGCTCCTGCAGGATCACTTCGGCTCTCTTGATCTTGCTTTGGTCGAGCTGGCTGTCTACGGTCAGCCCCAGCTTGCGTTCCTTGAAGCGATCCAGGACATTCGACTCGGTTACGGACTTGAGACCGGGGTATTCGATGCGGCGAATGGTGGGACGTTCCAACACCCGAAAAATGACAATCCAGCCATTGGGATTCGTGGAGCTCACCTGAGCTTCCATGCTGATGTCCTCGAAATACTGGGTGTTCCACAGCGCGATAAAGTCGCGCCGCAGGTTGGCTTCGTTGTAAGGGTCGCCTTGCCGCGTGAAGATGCGCGTGAGCAGGGTCTCGCTGCGGATGCGGCGGTTGCCGACAAACTCGATTCGCTCCACGATGCCTGCCGCTTGAGCGGGCGCCTGCGATGGAGCAGTTGCCGAAGGTTGAGCGGGCGCCTGAGGAGCGGGAGCGCCGCCGGGCTGTATGGGCGCTTGCGACCAGGCCAGCAAAGGGGCGGCCGAAAGGAACAACGCGCTTACACACACCACCACAGTCTGTTGGAAAGACCACGGGCAGGAATGCTTCTGTGCGGCCATGACGACGGTCATGGTCGCTTCCCCCAAAAGCAAATTTGTATGCTCCCTGCCGGCCCCCCGGCCGGCCTGTGGGCGTAGGATTCTCTAGCGGCTAACCGGGGTTGCCTCAACCACCGGCCGGAAGCTGAGGCCTTCGCCGGAGACGGATATTTCCAGTGTTGCCGGGCGCTGCAGGCCGCCCTGAATCAAAGCCTCCGAGAGTGGATCTTCCACGTACCTCTGCAGGGCGCGCCGCAACGGCCGCGCGCCGTAGCTGCGATCTGCGCAGGTCTTTTCGAGAATCCACTGGCGCGCGTCGGGCGTCAGGACAATCTGCACCTGGCGATGAATCAGTGTGTCGTTGATCTGGCCCACCAGCAGATCAATGATGCGCAACAGGTCCTCATCCGCCAGCGGATTGAACAGGATCACCTCGTCCAAGCGGTTCAGAAATTCCGGATTGAAGGCCCGCTTGACTTCGCCCATGACCATGTCGTCCAGGCTCTTGCCGGAGTCTCCGTCGCCGGCGGACTGGAAGCCGAGCGAAGCGCGCTTCTGCAAGTGGCGCGCGCCCAGGTTGGAGGTCATGATCAGGATGGTGCTGCGAAAATCGACGGTGTTTCCCAGGCCGTCGGTCAGTTGGCCGTCCTCGAAAACTTGCAGCAGGATGTTGTAGACGTCGGGATGGGCCTTCTCGATTTCGTCGAGCAGGATGACGGAATAGGGCGCGCGGCGCACGCGTTCGGTGAGCTGGCCGCCTTCTTCGTAGCCGACGTAGCCTGGAGGCGCGCCAATCAGTTTGGAGACGGAATGCTTCTCCATGAACTCGGACATGTCAAAGCGAACCAGTGACTTTTCGCTGCCGAAGAGGAATTCCGCCAGCCGCCGGGCCACTTCCGTTTTCCCGACGCCGGTGGGCCCCAGGAACAGGAAGCAGCCGACCGGACGTCCCGGCGCCTTGAGGCCGGCACGGCTGCGGCGAATGGCGCGCGCCAGCGCCGTGATGGCCTTGTCCTGGCTGATGACGCGCTTGTGCAGCTCGGGCTCGATGCGCAGCAGTTTCTGCTGCTCGTCTTCCTTGATGGCCGTGACGGCCACACCGGTCCAGCGCGAGACGACCTCTTCGATGTCGTCACGGGTCACGATCCCGGTGGTGGAATCGTCCAGCTTCAGCCGCTCCCGCAACTGGCGCAGATTCTCCTTTTCCTTGCGCTCCTCTTCCGAATAGAAGCGGGCCTTCTCGAACTCGTGGTTGGCGATGGCCGTCTCCATCCGGTGAGTGATGAACTTGACGCGCTTCTGCACCTCGGCCACTTCCTCCGGCAGGGTCGCCTGGCGCAGCTTCACCCGCGCCCCGGATTCGTCGATCAGGTCAATGGCCTTGTCCGGCAGGAAGCGATCCGGGATGTAGCGGCTGGAGAGATAGACGGCATAGTTAATGGCCTCGTCGGTGTAGCTGACGGCGTGGAATTTCTCGTAGCGCTCGCGCACGCCCTGCAGGACGCGGATGGCTTCCTCTTCGCTGGGAGCGCTGACCTTGACCGACTGGAAGCGGCGCTCGAGGGAGCGGTCCTTCTCCACCGACTTGCGGTATTCGCCCGGCGTGGTGGCGCCGATGCACTGAATTTCCCCGCGGCTCAGCGCGGGCTTCAGTATGTTGGCGGCGTCCAGAGAGCCTTCGGCGGAACCGGCGCCGACCAGCGTGTGCAGCTCATCAATGAATACGATGGCGTTCTGGCTCTCCATCAGCTCCTTCATGATGGTCTTGAGCCGCTCCTCGAATTGCCCGCGGTATTTCGTGCCCGCTACGATGAGCGAGAGATCGAGCGAGAGGATGCGCTTATCCGCCAGGAAGGGGGGAACGTCGCCATCGGCGATGCGCTGCGCCAATCCCTCGACGATGGCCGTCTTGCCCACGCCGGGCTCGCCAATCAGCACTGGGTTGTTCTTGGTACGGCGGCACAGGATCTGCACCACGCGCTCGACTTCGCGGTCCCGGCCCACCAGGGGATCGAGTTGGCCCTCGAGAGCGGCCTGCGTCAGGTCGCGGCTGAATTCGGCCAGCAGCGAAGTCTCTTTCGGGCGGTTCACGGGAATCTTCTCACCGGAGCCTCGGGCCATCTCCTCCCGCAAGGCGGAGAGTCGCACGCCGCGCTCGGAAAGGATTTCCGCCCCGAAACACTTTTCCTCGCGCAAAATCCCCAGCAAGAGGTGTTCGGTGCCTACGTGCTTGTGCCCCAAGCGCTCGGCCTCTTCGGCGGCAAAATTCAGAATGCGCTTGCACTCCTGGCTGAGCGGGACCTCCACGGAAGTGGAGATGCGCTCACGGATGGTGATGCGCGCCTCGATCTCCTTGCGAATGGATTCGATCGCGCCGTGGGAGCGCAAGAAACGGCTGGCCAGTGCCTTGTCTTCACGCATCAAGCCCAGCAGCAGGTGCTCCGTCTCGATGTAGGGGCTGCCGTACTGGCTGGCCTCATATCGCGCGAAGAAGATGACGCGCCGCGCCTTTTCCGTATAGCGTTCAAACACGGGTTAGCTCTTTTCTCCCTCAGCCAGCGATGAAGGGGCCTGTGAACGTGCCGTATCGGATCGAAGCACGCCGTGCTCCAATCGCAATACACGGTCGCAACGACTTGCCAAAACTGGGTTATGCGTCGCCAAAACAGAGGTTAGCCGGTGCGTGCGATGCAAACGCTCGATCAAATCCATGAGGACGACAGCATTCTGTTCGTCCAAATCCCCGGTGGGTTCGTCCGCCAACAGCACCGCCGGATCATTCACCAGCGCTCGCGCCACGGCCACGCGCTGCTGCTCTCCGCCCGACAGCTCAGCCCCCCGATGCTGCGCTCGCGCTGCCAGCCCCACTTCCCCGAGCCAACGCCCTGCTGTTTCCAGCGCCTGGTCGTAGTTGCAGCCGCGCATCAGCAGCGGCATGGCCACATTTTCCGCGGCGGTGAAGTCCGCCATCAGATGATGCCTCTGCCACACAAACCCGATGCGCCGGTTGCGAAATTCCGCAACCGCTTCATCCTGCCCCAGTTCCAGCGCGCTTGCGCCGAAGTATACTGTACCGCTCGTCGGCCTGTCCAGCGCGGCCAGCAGGTGCAGCAGCGTGCTTTTCCCCGTTCCCGAGGGCCCCACAATCGCGAGCATCTCACCCGCCGCCACTTCCAGGTCCACGCCATCCAGCACCGTCACCGCCGAACTCCCCTGGCCATAGATCTTGCGCAGTTGACGCGCCTCGAGAATCGGTCCGCCCGCGCCTGCGTGCGGTTGCTCCCCGTATCCTGCGGCGATCATGTCTGTTGCTACCATTGCGGCGTCGGTCCGTCTCTCTGTCTGTGACCCCGAGGGCTTCAGATTTGCTGACCTGGATTGCACCCGGGCACTGCTACTTTAGATGCCGGTTATTGCCGGGGGGAAGCTGTAATCTCCTCAGCATACCTTATCCAACTATTTTCCCTTTTGCTCCCAGCGGCTACCCGCGCCTTTTTCCAGCCCATTTCGGGGCTGTCTCAGGTCCTCTGCAACTCCTTGCAATCATTGCTATTGTAACCGACCTCCCGCCGGGCCGAAACGGTCGCGCGAGGCTATCAGAATCGCGCTCGCTCCGGCATAGAGTTAGAATGCACGCAGCCCACCAAATCTGCGCGCCGGCTCCGGCCGCCCTTCCTTAATCTAAACCTATTCGTACCGCAAAATCTCCACGGGGTGGATGCGCGCCGCCGACCGGGCCGGCACCAGCGTCGAGGCGGCGCTGATGACCAGCGCCGCGCCGACAATCCACAGGGCATCACTGGCATTGGGATCGAATGGCACGAAGGGGACCGAGTAAATCTGCGGGTCCAGTGGAATCAGTTGATACGTGCCGGCGGTCCAGGCGATGGCGTATCCCGCCAGCAGGCCGGCCGCTGTCCCCACGCTGCCCACCCCCAAACCCAGAAGCAGAAACACGCGACGAATCTGTTCCCGCCGCGCGCCCATGGCCATCAGTACGGCGATGTCTCGCGCGCGGTCGGTCACCGTCATCGCCAGCACGACCAGGATGTTCATTCCGGCGACGAAGGTGATCAACCCGATGAACAGCGCGGTGACCAGCTTTTCCAGGCGCAAGGCGCGGAACAGGGCGCGATTTTCATCCGCCCACGTCGTGGCCGTAAACTCCGCACCGGCCGCGGCCGCCAGGCGCGTGGCGGTCTCCTCCGCGCGATCCACGTTGGTGACTCGAAACTCCAGCACGCTGGCTACGTCGCCGACACCGGCCAGATTTTGGACAGCCGCCAGCGTGGCGAAACCCCATCGCGCGTCATAGTCGTAGAATCCGGAATCAAAAATTCCCGCCACACGGAGCCGCCGCGAACGAGGGATCAAGCCGTAAGGCGTCAGCCGGCCGGTTGGGCTGGTGAGCGTGACGTAATCGCCCGCGCGCAGCTCCATCGCTTCCGCCAGCAGTTTCCCCACCACGATGGCTTCAAAACCATCCGCATCGGTCGCGAAGTCCGCCGCGCCGCTGGTGATGCGCTCCAACGCTTCGTTATGCCGAGCTTCCCCCGCCGGGTCGATTCCCTTCAGCACCACTCCGTCGGCGTGGCTTCCGGAGGACATCAGGACCGTCAGGTAGATGGCCGGGGCCGCGGCCTGCACGCCGGCGGTCTTGCCGAGCCGTTCCGTCAGCTCCCGATAGTCCCGGATGCCCTGGGCGCCGGGCCGGGAGAGCTTCACGTGCCAGGTGACCCCCAAGAGCCGGTCCTGCAGCGTGCGGCGGAACCCTGCGTTCATGGCCAAGGCCACCACCAGCGTGGCCACCCCCGCGGCTACGCCGACCACCGCCAGCAGCGTCACCAGCCGCAGCACGCCGGGTCGGTTGGGCGACCGCAAGTAGCGCCGTGCCACCAGCCAGGCGAATCTCATGCCTTCGAACCGGAGCCGCCTGCGGGGTGCGCGGCGGCTTGCGCCGCTTCCGGGCGCAGCAGCGGGAACAGGATCACTTCGCGGATCGATCGCGAATCGGTGAACAACATAGTCAGCCGGTCAATGCCGACGCCCATGCCGGCGGCCGGAGGCAGGCCGTGCGCCAGCGCGCGCACGTAGTCGAAGTCCACTTCGCGCGGCACTTCCTCTCCGCCGCGCGACACCTGCTGGCGCAGGCGCCGCTCCTGCTCGTCGGGATCGTTCAGCTCGGAGAAAGCGTTGCCCAGTTCCATTCCGGCTACGAAAACTTCGAAGCGTTCGACCAGTGATGGATCGCCGGGCCGGCACTTGGCCAGCGGTGAAATGTCCGTCGGGAAATCGTACAGAATTGTCGGTTGAATCAGGTTCGGCTCGGCGACCGTCTCGAACAGCAATCCCGTCAACTCGCCATCGGTCATGGCCTGCCACCCCAGGAGCGGACCCGGGGCCTCCTTTGCCGATGTATCTCGCTCGGCCCACCGGTTGTAGCGTTCGGCCGCCGCGCGAGGACCTCCGGGCTGCGCCAGTTCGCCAGGGCTGGGGGCCGGGCCCGCCGCCTGGGGCCAGTAGCGGCCGATGGCTTCCCGCATGGTCAGTCGCTGCCACCGGCCCAGATCCACCTGGTGCTGGCCATATGTCAACACCGTCGTGCCGCAGATTTTCCGCGCCAGCAGCGCAAACAACTCCTCGGTCAAGTCCATCAGATCACGATAATCGCTGTAAGCCTGATAAAACTCCAGCATGGTGAACTCGGGGTTGTGTTCCGCCGAGACGCCCTCGTTGCGGAAGTTCCGGTTGATTTCATAGACCCGTTCCAGGCCCCCCACGACCAGCCGTTTCAAATACAGCTCCGGCGCGATGCGCAGATAGAGATCCACATCGTAGGTGTTGTGATGCGTCACAAAGGGCCGGGCGGCGGCGCCGCCGGCGATGGGATGCATCATGGGTGTTTCCACTTCCAGGTAGCCGCGCGCGTCAAAGAAGCCCCGCAACTCCCGCAGGATTTCCGCCCTCCGCACAAAGATCTCCCGGGCGCGCGGGTTTACGATCAAGTCGAGATAGCGCTGGCGATAACGCAACTCGACGTCGGACAGACCATGCCATTTTTCCGGCAGCGGAAGCAGCGACTTCGCCAGCAGCGTGAGCTGCTCCACCCACACGGTCAGCTCATTGGTCTTGGTGCGAAACAGATAGCCGTTTACGCCGATCAAGTCGCCCATGTCCAGCAACTCGAACAGCCGAAAGCCGCGCTCGCCCACCGCGTCCCGCTTGACGTACACCTGCAAGCGCGCCCCGGCGCCCTGAATGTGCGCAAATCCGGCTTTCCCGTGCAGCCGGATGGTCAGAATGCGCCCGGCCAGTTGCACCTGCACGCGTTGCGACTCCAGCGCCTGGGCGTCCTGCGGGCCGTAGGTGGCGGCGATCTCCGCGGGCGTAGCCGTCTGGTCAAAGCGATGGGGATACGGATCGTCGCCCAGTGCCGCGATCTCGGCGAGTTTTTTCTTGCGCTGGAGATACTGATCGAGCGGCTCGAAAGCCAAACGGCCTTCCTTCCCGGGAGAACGACGCGAGTATAGCGACGGCCTTCTCGAACCGTCAAGGAAGCCCGGCGCGCCACTTCTGGCTGGACGCCCGCCTTGTTTCTGGCCACAATAGGGCCGCTTTGCCGACCGGCGGCCGCCCGGCCGAGCGCACTCGGCTCGCGGAACTGCGGTTCGGCCGGATGGAAAGCTTGCACGCCCAGCAGTACAACTCACGGAGCGGGAATCGCATCCCATCTTTTGCGGACGCGTCCCGACGGGACTGGTGGCCCGAACGAGACCAACCGAACCCGGCGCATTTTCCGAAGCCGAAGCGATCCGACGGGCACAGCAAGGCGACGCCGCTGCTTTTGAGCGCATCTATCAATTGCATAGCCGGCGCGTGTACGCGCTTTGCCTGAGAATGGTGGGAAACACCGCTGACGCCGAGGATTTGACCCAGGAAGCCTTCTTGCAGTTGTTCCGCAAGATCGGTACTTTCCGGGGCGAGTCGGCTTTTTCCACCTGGCTGCACCGGCTGTCCGTCAACGTGGTGCTGATGCGTCTTCGCAGGAAAACCCTGGCGGAGACTTCGCTTGAGGAGACGACCGAGCCCGATGAAGAAACCGGCGGGCCGCGCAGGGATTTCGGAGGACCGGACGTGCGTTTGTCCGGCTCGGTAGATCGTGTGCATCTGGAACGAGCGGTCCAACAGCTCCCCCCGGGTTACAAGTCCATCTTCATGCTGCACGACGTCCAGGGCTACGAACACAACGAAATCGCCAACATTATGAACTGTTCCATCGGCAATTCGAAATCGCAGCTTCACAAGGCCCGCATGCGCCTGCGGGAGCTGCTGCAGGAAGATGCCCGCAGCCAGGCCCGCGAGCAGCGGCAGGCGGACAAGGCCAAGAAGGGATCCGCGGGAACGGATTGAGCCGGAGTTCAGCGGTAACGAGCGAACACTGAGGATGACCACAATGCACTGTCAGCAGTTTGAAGAAATGCTTGCGCAGCAGCCGGACGGTCCGCTGCCCTTGGAGGCCGCAGACCATCTGGACGCCTGCCCCCGATGCCGAATGGTGCAGGAGGATCTGGCCGCCATTGGTATCGCCGCGCAGGAGTGGGGCCGCGAGGAGCCAGCTCCGCCGCCGCATGTCTGGGCCGCCATCCGAACCCGGTTGCAAGCCGAAGGGCTGATCGCCGAGCCCGGCCCGCAAGGGCGCGGGCTGTACTTGCAGCCCGCTGCAAACAAAGGATGGTTCGCAGGCTGGTGGCATTCCGCGCCTCGCCTGGAGCTCGCGGGAGCTTACCTCTTGTTGCTGCTGATCGCCGCCGGCTTGGCCGGCTATCGGACCAACTTGCCGGCGAACCCACTCGCCCGCCCCAGCGCGGCCGATCAAATTTCCGCGCCCGCGCTCGACGGCCTGGGCCCGGCGCTCGATGGCAATATGCAGCGCGTGGTGGCGTCCTTCTCGGAATACGACGGTTCCGTGGCGCTCTCGCTTCGCCGCAACCTGGGCATTGTTGACAACCTCATCGCGGTATGCGAAAAATCTGTCCGGGAGCATCCGGGAGATCCCCTGGCCCGCGAATATCTCTACGGCGCCTATCAGCAGAAGGCGGATTTGCTGGCCGTGGCCATGGACCGCAGCACATTGGAGATCAAATGAACACCCGCAAACTGTTCCTTTCCAGCTCGGCAGTCGCAGGCGCTCTGACCATGTTGCTGCTGGCCCCTCCCGCCGGTGCTCAGACGCGCCGGGTGGAAAAGCGCTTCGTCGTGGACGGCAAGCCCGTCATCATCCTGCACAATCCCAGCGGGCGCATCCGCGTCAAGGCCTGGGACCGCAATGAAGTCGTCATCGTGGGCCAGTATGCGGGCAGCCGTGTGCTGGTCGAGACCGAGCAGGCCGGCAACCGCGTGGAAGTTGTCACCCGCGTCGCCGGCCCGCGGTCATCCTCATCCGCCGATCTCCGCGCCGATTTCGAAATCACCGTTCCCACGGAAGCCGAATTGCAAGTCCGCACCGATTCCGGCAGCGTCACCGTCGAGAGCGTCCACGGCGATATGTCCTTTGACACCGTAGCCGCCGACCTGGCCTTGCAGGACGTCGAAGGTTTCCTGGCCATAAAGAGCGTGGGCGGCTCGCTCGTCTGTACCCGCTGCGGGGGCCGTCTGGACGCCACCTCCATCAGCGGCAGTTTCCAGCTCTTGCAGCCGCTGTTGCACCACGTGCGCCTGCAAACCTCTTCCGGCAATATCCTCTTCGACGGAAACTTCCTCAGCCGCGGCATCTACGTCATGAAGAACTACAGCGGCACCATCGAAGTGCGCTTCTCCAACCAGGATTCTTTCGACATGAGGGCTACCTCCCTTTACGGCTTGGTCGTCAACCAGGCCCCCGTGGTCCCGGACGCGCACAAAGCGCCGTCGCCGCAGCCCGGCATGGCGCGCAGTCTTGTCGGTTCCGTCAACCAGGGCCTGGCCAGGGTCGAACTCTCCTCTTTCAATGGTACAATCAAAATTTCGAAGCGCGAATAATCACTCGCGCCCGTCTTGCAACAGGCCTTCTCACACCTGACGCCCTCCGCCGGGCACCCGCCCTCCCCGCGCATGGTGTGCCTGTGCGGATTCATGGGTTGCGGCAAAACCACTGTCGGAAGCCTGCTGGCTCGCCAGCTTGGCTGGCGCTTCGAGGACCTGGACTCGCGCATCGAAGAACGCGCCGCGCTCTCCATCCCCGCGATTTTTGAACAGATGGGCGAGCCCGCCTTCCGCCGCATCGAAAACGAGCAACTGGAAGCCATCCTGGGCCAGGCCGCCGAATCCCGCGAGCCTTTCATCCTGGCCCTCGGCGGCGGCACCTACGCGCAACCCGGCACGGCCGACCGGCTGCGCGCCGCCGGCGCCGTGGTCATCTGGCTCGACTGCCCTGTGGAACTGCTGCTTTCGCGATGCGCCACCATGACCAACCGCCCGCTGTTCCGCGACGAACCCAGCTTCCGCAATCTCCTGGCGGCGCGTCTGCCCTTCTACGCGCAGGCCGATCATCGCGTCGCCGGCGGCGACGAGCCCGCGCGCATTGTCGAGAATATTCTGGCGTTGTCCGCGTTCCAGCGCCTCACCGGCGCCGGAAGCGAATTCTCTCTGCGGAAGGTGAAAACATGAGAGGTCCCGTTCTACTCGCGGGCATTGCGGCCGTGATCATGACCCTGGCCTCGCCGCTTGTGCTTTCCGCTCAAGCTCCGGCGCAGACCGCCACCCAAAATCCTTTCCTGGTTCCCGACAAGGGCACATTCCGCATTCTTTTGGAAGGCGCCGAAATCGGCACCGAGCAGTTCGAGACGGCGCCTTCGGGCAATGTCTGGACCGTCCGCAGCGAAACCGTGGTTCGCGTCCCCGGAAGCCCTGAAACGCGCTCCAGCGGCGAATTGCGCATCTCCGCCGACGGCACCCCTCTGGGCTACAAATGGACGGCGCAAGCGGAGAAGAAAACTTCCGGATCCGTCGAGTTCAGCCAGGGCACCGCCAAGACCTCCATAGACGCCGGAGGCAAAGAACCCTACCTGCAGGATTTCGTCTTTCCCTCGCCGCGCGTCGCCGTCCTCGACAACAATCTCCACCACCAGTACGCCCTCCTGGCCCTGCTCTACAATTGGAATGTGAAAGGCCAGCAGACTTTTCCCGTCCTGATTCCGCAAGACATGACGCCCGGCGTCGTCTCCGTGGAATCCCTGGGCGCAAAAACAATCGAGGCCGCCCAGCTCGAGGCCCTGCGCGTGAACACAGCCGACGCCGAGATCCTCGTCTATTTCGACGCCCGGCGCCGCCTCATGCGCCTCGAAGTCCCCGCCGCCAACGTCGCCGTCGTCCGCCGCTGAGCCCACACGACTTGTGCTATGATGTGTTCATGGCGAACACACGCAGCGCAACCCTCAGTCTGCGCTTGAAACCGGAAACCAAGAAGCGCCTGGCCAAACTGGCGCAGGCCTCCGGGCGAAGCTCCAATTTTCTTATCTCCGACGCCGTGGACTCCTACGTTGCCGACCAGGAACGAATGCTGGCTGAGACCAAGCAAGCCGAGCGCCAGGTCAAGTCGGGCCACTACATCCGGCACGAAGATATGAAGGCTTGGCTCCTCTCCTGGGGCACAGACCGCGAACTGCCGCCGCCGAAGTGCGCCTGCGGCAAGAGTCACGATGACGAGGAGTTGTGCCGCTAGAGATCGTCTGGTCTCCCCTGGCGCGTGCCCGCCTGCACGAGATTCGCGCTTACGTGGCCATGGACAAGCCCGCCGCCGCAGAGCGGCTGGCCACACGGATTGTGGCCGTGGCGGAGGCTCTCAGGGACCATCCTCATCTGGGTCGAGCCGGAGCCGAACCAGGACTCCGCGAGTTGGTCATCGGAGGCACTCCCTACATCGTTCTCTATCGAGTGCGAGGAAAGCGCGTCGTCATCACTACCATCTGGCACGCCGCGCAACGAAAAATACGATGACATCGGGGCCGGCTGCGCCTTTCGGCGGCGCGCTCGGTGCCTTTTTGTAGCGCCGGCATCTTGCCGGCTCAGAGCCGCGCCTGGGTGCCGCATTCTTGTCGTAGCAAAGGATGCGCGGTGTAGGAAGCGGCTCAAGACCTCCTTGCCGATCACTCCGTCGCAGGCACCCGCCGTTTCATGTCTTCGATCCAGTTCACCACTACGCTGATCTGCGGGGCGGAGGTCTCTTGCTCGACGGGCTTGTTCATCAGAAAGCGTTGGCCGTCAGCCGCCACGTCGTATTGCGGGACCGTATTTCCGGCTGGCCCATACCGGCCTTCGAAGAGGACCTTGGGCTTGCCGACAGAAAAAGTAGGCTGCGTCGTGATATCCACCGCCATCATCTTGTCGCCGTTGCGGTAGAAAAGCTCCCGCCCGTTGCGATTCCACAACGGCTGCCCACCGCCCTCCGTGGAAATCAGCCATTTCCCGCCGGGGCCCGGGTACGGCTGCACGTACACTTCCCGCCTGCCGGTCTCATCCGAAGCATAGGCCAGCCAGCGCCCGTCGGGCGAAAATCGTGGGCCGCCTTCCTCTGCGGGTGTTCGCAGGAACGGCTGCGCCTTGCGGTCCGCCAGCCGAAGCACCCATACGTCAAATCCCGTCGTGGCTCTAGAATTGATTTCGGTGAAAGCCAGCAGTTGTCCGTCCGCAGAAAACTCGTTCGGAAACTGCTCAACTTCGCTCGTGGTCAGCCGCTCTGCTCCGCCGCTGCCGTCCGCCATTTGCCAGAAGATGTTCCGGGGCCCTTGCCTATTTGAGCGAACCGCGATCCGCATGCCATCCGGCGTCCACGTCGCGTTGCCGTTGTAGTCTCCCTCAAACGTCAACCGCCTCAATGTGTCCCGCGTCAGGTCGTAGAGCCAAACTTGGTTTTGACCCACTTGTCCCCCGATGAAGAAGGCCACCCAGCGGCCGTCGGGAGAAATTCGCGGGCCGCCGTAGTCCCGCGCACGAGCGATCAGCGGCTGCTCTGTCCCATTGCGGCTGACCCATACCAGTCTGGACTGTGCTGCAACAACATCACCGGTGCGATAGGCCAGCACACCGTTCTGGGAGGCGGCAAACGCCGTCCTGCCCTGGGCCACGTTATACTGGACGTCCTCGGCCACGGGAACGGCCTCGCCCGCAAACTCCACGCCCTCAGCGTCAAACGGCTGGGCCATCAGTGTCCCCTCGCGATTGAAAAGCAAATAGCCCGGCGGGACATAAACAAAATTCGACGTGGCGTTCATTATCAGTCTTCTCTCGGGAGAATCAAGCGACGCAGCGTAGATGGCATTGTTCTCCGGATTCGTGCTGTGCGCCAAATACAGGAAGCGCTTCCCGTCCGGCAAAAAGTATGGAAACAAGTGACCGTCTTCGTTCCGCGAGGCATCGAGCGTGGTCACCGCTGTCGCCTCGCCGCCCGCGGCGGAGACACGACGGATCGGTGTCCCGGCGGGGCCCGATGCTCCCTGCGACCCAAATAGCACGATGCCTTCCCGGTTCCATGTCCCCACTGAGTTACCAGACACTTCGACCAAACTTTGTGGGGGACCGCCTGAGACGGCGACCTTTTTCAGCCTGCCGTCGGCATAAAAGGCCAGAAAGCGGCTGTCAGCAGACCAGAAGGATTGGGTCACATTGTCCGTGCCGGGAAGGGGCTGAGCGGTCTCGGAATCCAACGGCCGGATCCAAAGTTGTGATTTGCCGGAGGCATCCGCAGCGATAAACGCGAGCTTGCTCCCGTCCGGCGAAACCGAGAGGAAGTATGGAGCAGCGTTGAAACTCCCTCCTTCCGGCGGGCCAACGGAAAACCGCACAGCCTGTGGCTCCGCTGGCGCGGGCCGAAAATACGTGAACGCGCCCAGAGCCAGCCCCGCGACCAGCAGCACAGCCGCCACCGACCACGCCAGCCGTCCTGGGAACGCCAATCTCCCGATTGGCGCAGGCGCCACCGGCGCCGCCTGCCAGCCGCCCTCGGCAATCCATTTCAGCTCGCGCCACACGTCACGCGCCGTTTGCCAGCGGTCCTCCGGGTCCTTCGCCAGGCATATCTTCACGGCGCGGTCTAGCGCCGGCGGCGTCATCGGCTGCAGCGTCGAAATCGGCGGCGGCTCCACATTCATGATGGCCCCGATCAGGCTGGCGGCGCTCTTGCCCTGGAACGCTTTCTTCCCCGTGGCCATTTCGTACACCACGGCGCCAAAGGCGAAAATGTCTGTGCGGCCGTCCAGCTCCTCGGTCTTGCCTTCCACCTGTTCCGGCGCCATGTATTGCAGCGTGCCCAATATCGTTCCGTGAATCGTCAGGCTCTCTTTCGCTTCGCCCGGTCCCGCTGTAGGTCCTGCCGTGGGAAGCTGCGAGATGGACACGGCTGCCGGGGCCGCCCTCTGCTTCAGCTTCGCCAAGCCGAAGTCCAGCAGCTTCGAGCCGTTCTTGGTGAGCATGATGTTGCCGGGTTTCAGGTCGCGGTGGGTCACGCCCTTGCGATGCGCCTTATCGAGCGCATCGGCAATTTCCATGGCGTAGCGCAACATCTGCTCGAGCGGCAGCGGGCCCTTCAGCAAACGCGTGGCTAGCGTCTCGCCTTCCAGGTACTCCATCACCAGATAGTCGGTTCCGTCCTGGCGGCCGATATCGTGCAGTACGCAAATGTGTGGATGATTCAGGCTGGCAATTGTGCGCGCTTCGCGCTCGAACCTCTCGCGCAGCTCCGGATTATCGGCCAGATGCGCAGGCAGAACTTTAATCGCGACGATGCGGTCCAGCCGCGTATCGCGGGCGCGATACACTTCTCCCATCCCGCCCGCGCCGATGAGCGAGACGATCTCGTGAGGGCCCAATTGACTGCCCGCCGCGATAGGCATGGTTTCCCGCCCAGCCTCGAAACCGCGCTATTGTACCCCCGGAGAGCAATGCCAGCGAAGAGCTATCCGGTCCGCGCCAACCAGCTCTGCGGCCTCTGCATCTTTACACGTCGTGTAAAATAGTAGATGGCCCCTTTGGCAGAGCAACGCCATGACTTCGATTCCAAATTGCGGACTCGCACCACTTGGCGCCAGTCCGTACTCGTATAGCGCCGCCCGGAACTTCTCCCCGTCCTGCCGCGAGGGCGGCACATCTAATGGCCTGCAGCCCGGCGGCGCCTATCCGCTGCAAGCGTTGAAAATTCAGGCTTTCAAATCGTGCAGAATGAACACTTACATTGCTCGCGAAGCATCACTGAAAAATCAGGGCTTAAAGTCATTTGAAATCAACACTTACAAACTTTTCCACCCCAAGTACCTTTGGAATGAACACTTACGAAAAAACCCAGGGGGGTGGGGTCCCCCCAATCGCCGCGATCTTGCTGTGCAGAAAGAGGTTAGGCCATGAAAGACGCCGTAATCGCCAGCTCAGTCCGCACACCGGTCGGCAAGGCCGGCAAAGGTGTGCTGCGCTCCACTCGCCCCGACGATCTGGCCGCGATTGCCATTCGTGCCGCCATCGAGCGCGTGCCGGGGCTGGACGCCAAAGAGATTGACGACGTCATCCTGGGTTGCGCCATGCCCGAAGCCGAGCAAGGCATGAACGTCGCGCGCATCGCCGCGCTGCGCGCCGGATTGCCGGTCGAGACCTCGGCCATGACCATCAACCGTTTCTGCTCCTCCGGCCTGCAGGCCATCGCGCAGGCCGCTGAGCGCATCATGCTCGGCCACGCCGAAGTCATCCTGGCCGGTGGCACCGAATCCATGAGCCTGGTGCCCATGGGCGGAAATAAAGTCGCGCCGAATCCCTGGCTCATGGACCACTATCCCGACGCATATCTGAGCATGGGACTCACCGCGGAAAATCTGGCGCGAAAATACGGCATCACGCGCGAGCAAGCGGATGAATTTTCCTACGCCAGCCATCAGAAGGCGCTGGCCGCCATGGCCGCGGGCAAATTCAAGGACGAAATCGTGCCTGTCGAAGTGCGCACGACCGTAGCGAGCAATGGAAATGGCCGCGGCGGACGCGTGAAGACCACCAGCGCCATCTTTGACGCCGACGAAGGTCCGCGCGCCGATACTTCGCTCGAAGCATTGGCGAAATTGAAGCCCGCCTTTCACGCGCGCGGCACCGTCACCGCTGGAAACAGTTCGCAGATGAGCGACGGCGCCGCTGCCGCCGTGGTCATGAGCGCCGAGCGCGCTCGCGCCCTGGGCGTCAAACCTCTGGCTAGATTCGTGGCCTTCGCCACTGCCGGCGCGCCTCCCGAGGAGATGGGCATCGGCCCCGTGCAGGCCATCCCGAAAGCCCTGCGCATCGCCGGACTCAAGCTCGATCAGATGGACGTGATCGAGCTGAACGAAGCCTTTGCCGCGCAGTCGCTCGCCGTCATTCGCCTGGCGGGACTCGATCCCGCGCGCGTCAATCCCAATGGCGGCGCCATCGCCCTGGGCCATCCGCTGGGTTGCACCGGCGCCAAGCTGACCGCTACCATCCTGCGCGAGCTCGAGCGGCGCAACGCCCGCTACGGCCTGGTCACCATGTGTATTGGCGGAGGCATGGGCGCCGCCGGCATCTTCGAGCGCGCCGCTTAGGGTGCGGGCTGTACTTGCAGCCCGCTGCAAACAAGGAGAGATCATGGCCACCACGACGACACCGCGAGCCGCTGCAGCCGGAGGCAGCTTCCTGATCGAATCGCCGCGCCCCGAGGAAGTGTTCACGCCCGCGGACTTGACCGATGACCAACGCCTGATCGGCCAGACGGCCGAGGAATTTGTCGCCAAAGAAGTCGTGCCGCTGATCCCCGATCTCGAGCAGCACAAGCCGGGCCTGATGCCGGGGCTGCTCAAGAAAGCCGGCGAACTCGGTCTGCTGGGCAGCGGCGTGCCGGAGGAGTACGGCGGCTCGGGCCTGGACAAAGTTTCCAGCACTCTGCTCTCGGAAAAAATCTCCACCTACGCTTCGTTCAGCGTCAGCCTGGGCGCACACTCCGGCATCGGCACGCTGCCCATCGTCTATTTCGGCACCGAGGAACAGAAGCGCAAGTACCTGCCGAAATTGGCCAGCGGCGAAATGCTGGGCTGTTACTGCCTCTCCGAGCCGCAGGCGGGTTCCGACGCGCAGAACGCCAAGACGCGCGCCGTGCTTTCCTCCGGCGGCAAACACTGGATACTGAACGGACAGAAGATGTGGATCAGCAACGGCGGCTTTGCCGATCTCTTCATCGTTTTCGCCAAGGTGGACGGCGAGAAGTTTTCCTGTTTCATCGTCGAGCGCAGCTTCCCGGGCTTTTCCGTGGGCGGCGAAGAAAAGAAGATGGGACTGCGTGGCAGCTCCACCGCGCCGATCTTCTTTGAGAATTGCCAGGTGCCCAAGGAAAATCTGCTGCACGAGATCGGCCGCGGCCACATCGTGGCCTTCAACATCCTGAACGTCGGCCGTCTGACCCTGGGCGCGTCGTGCATCGGCGGCGCCAAGAAAGCCATCGCGGACGCGGCCAAGTACGCCAAAGAGCGCACGGCCTTCGGCAAGCCCATCGGAGAATTCGGCTTGGTGCGCGCCATGCTGGCCAACATGGCCATTCGCACCTTCGCGCTTGAATCCATGGTCTATCGCGCGGCGGGTATGATTGACCGCGCCACGCAAGCCGCCGGCGGTGCGGACAAGACGCAGCAACTGATGAAAGTCCTCGAGGAGTACGCCATCGAGTGTTCCATCGGCAAGGTCTATGGCAGCGAGGCGCTGGACGACGTGCTGGACCAGGCCGTGCAGATTTTCGGCGGCTACGGCTTCCACGAGGAGTATCCCGTGGCGCGGCCGTATCGCGACTCCCGCGTCAACCGCATCTTCGAGGGCACCAACGAAATCAACCGCCTGCTGATCATCCAGATGCTGATGAAGCGCGCTCTTTCCGGCGCGCTGCCGTTGATGGCCGCCGGCGCCAAGCTGCAGGAAGAGATTCTGAGCGGCCCGTCGTTCGCCGAAGCAGCGGAGGGCCCCTGGGCGGAACAGGAGCGCATCCTGGCCGGCGCCAAGAAAACGTTTCTGCTGGCGGCCGGCGCGGCCATGCAGAAGTATCGCGAGCAGCTCGCGGATCAGCAGGAGATCGTCGCCGCGCTGGCCGATATCGTCATCGAGATTTATGCCATGGAGTCGGCGCTGGTGCGCGCGCAGAAAGTCGAGGCCCTCCCGCAGGGCGGGACCGGCGCCGCCGTAGGCATGCGCGCAGCCGCTTCCGCGTTGCTGGAAGACGGCGCCGGGCGCATCGAGACGAACGCGCGCGCCGCGCTTGCGGCATCGGTTGAAGGCGACATGCTGCGCACGCAACTCGCCGTACTGCGCCGGTTTCTCAAGCGCGAGCCGGTGGACACCATCGCCTTGCGGCGAGCCGTGGCCGCGGCCGTCGAAGCCGCGGATCGCTATCCGTTCGAGCGGCGCTGAGAGGAATGCCGAAAGAAAATGGCCCGCCCGCTGAACTCACGAAAACTTTCTGGCGGCTGGGAATTGCCTGTGCCGCTCGATTGGATCGTCCCGCTCGCCGAGCCCTACCTTCGCGGCTACACGCCTCTTTTGGAAAGCAACGCGTCTCTGAGCGGCTATCGTTTCCTTGCGCCGGGGTTCGGCGTGTCGCCCCGGAGTCGCTTCGATCAGCCGGGCACACGCCGCGCTTCCACCCCGTCCGCCGGTTTCTTCGTCGGCTTCCTCGGAAAGCCTTCCAAGCTGACATTTCTTCAGTCGCAGCCGCCTGAATGCCTGGTGTTCTGCTGGGCCGAGCCGGTTGGCAGCGCCCTTCATCGCCGGCTGGTGCGGGAACCGGAAAGCCTGGTGCGCAGCACGGCGGAGTACATCCGCTGGCTGACGCATCGCCCGCCGCGCTTCGAGCTGTTTCCCGAAGAGCGCGCGGCGCTGGTACGCCACGCCTCGATGCGCGACTGGCCTTCCGGAAAGTTGCAGCACTTGTCGCAAAACTTCTTCATTGAGACGCTGGCCTGGCTGGTCCGCAGCGCGCTGGTGCGCCGGCTCGCCGCCGAACGGGGCGGGAAGCCTGCGCCCGCTCCATGCCTCGCGTACTAGCCTTGCTGAAGCGCCGGTACCATGGAATCCTGCCGAAGCGGCGTGTTCTCCTGGTATTGAATCAACGGGGCGTCCAATGCATCTAAACTTATGGGTGTGTCATGAAACATGAGAAAGGGTGCAACGCTGTGAAGTCTCTCCGAGAAATCAATACGAAGAAAGCGCGGAAGTGGCTGTGGATGGGTCTGGCCGCCGTGGCGGCCCTGCAGATCTATTTTGTGCAGGAGTTGATGGCGGCCCTGCTGTTATTTTCGGTGCTATTCGCGGTAGTCGCGGCAGGAGTTCTCTTGGTGTACCTGTTTGATCGCGCCGGCCAGCGCACTATGGCCTGGGCCGAACCGCGGACGATGCGTGCGGCACGGCTGGCGCGCCGGGCCTGGGCCCGGGCCGAAGAGGTCAGTAGAAAACAGCTCCACCGTCTACGTTCAGAGACTGTCCGGTAATCGCGCTGGCCTGCTCCGACGCCAGAAACGCCGCGGCGGCGGCTATTTCGTCGGCGGTTTGGCCGCGTCCCTGCAAGATATTTTTCAGAAATTGCGCCAGTTCCGCCTCGGGGGTGACGCCCATGCGCGCCCCGATGGCGATGCCGAGTTCCTTGGACATTTTCGTTTCGGTGACCGGGCCGGGGCAAATGGCGTTGACGCGGACGCCGCGCCGCGCCGATTCAGCGGCCGTGACGCGCGTCAGCGCCAGCATGCCGGCTTTGGCCGCGGCGTAGGGCGCGCTCCAGGGGAACGCCGATTTGGCTGAGAGACTGGAGATATTCAGGATCACGCCGTCGCCGCGCGCGTACATTCCCGGCAAGACCAAACGCGTCAGCAGAAACGCGCCGCGCAAATGCGCCGCAATGACGCGATCCCATTCCTCGGGTGCGATTTCTTCCACCGGTTTTACGGGCCCGTAGTCGCCGGCGTTATTCACCAGTAGACTGACCCCGCCCAGACGATTTTCCGCGACGGACACCATGTGGGCGCAGTCCGCCTCGCGCGAAACATCCCCGGTCACATAGGCCGCCCGGCCGCCGCCCTGTTCAATTTCCGCCGCGACGCCGCGAATCTCGGATTCGGTCCGCGCGGCGACCAGCACCGCGGCGCCTTCGGCGGCGAACCGCCGCGCGATGGCGCGGCCGATTCCCCGGCCTCCTCCGGTGACGATGGCGACTTTTCCTGTCAGCAGCATCGAACGATCCCGAATCGCTTGCAGAAGACCAACCGAATCAGGGCACAGCAGGATAGCACTGTGCCTCGCGGTCCCCAAAGCGCGGCGGCGCACGGGTCGGGCGCGAGGGAAAAGCGCGTAGCAGGGCCGCCTGGAATGGAGTATCATGACGGATTTTAGAGACGGAACCGAGGCCGAAATGGCAAAGCAAGCGGGGTCGGGAAAAAGACTTATCCGCGTGGGTCCACGCGGATTTTGCGCGGGCGTGGTGCGCGCGGTGGACATCGTGGAACTGGCCCTGCAGGCGTATCGCCCGCCGGTGTACGTGCACCATGAAATTGTGCACAACCGCCACGTGGTGGACGGGCTGCGGCAGCGCGGCGCAATTTTCGTGGAAGCGGTGGACGATGTGCCGGCCGGTGCGGTGCTGATCTTCAGCGCGCACGGCGTGCCGCCGTCGGTGCGCGATGAGGCCCATCTGCGCAAGCTGCGGGTGATTGACGCCACCTGCCCTCTCGTCACCAAGGTGCATCTCGAGGCGCTGAAGTTCGCACGCGAGGGCCGCACCATCATCTTGATCGGGCACAAGGACCACCAGGAGATCGTCGGCACCTCGGGCGAAGCTCCGGCGCAAACCGTGGTGGTGGATAGCGTCGAAGCGGTGAACCAATTGGTGGTCAAGGACCCTCAGCGCCTGGCCTTTCTCACACAGACGACGCTGAGCTTGTATGACACGAAGGAGATCGTGGCGCGGCTGCGCGAGCGCTTTCCGGAGATTTTGGGGCCGGCTTCCGACGACATTTGTTACGCCACGCAGAATCGGCAGGAGGCGGTGGAGCACGTGGCGCGCGAGGTCCAGCTCATTCTGGTGGTGGGCTCGCCGAACAGCTCAAACTCGAACCGCTTGGTGGAAGTGGCCGAGCGCTGCGGCGTGCCCGCCCGGTTGATTGACGACGCCAGCGGAATTCGGCCGGAGTGGCTGGAGGGCGTGGAGAGCGTGGGCTTGACGGCGGGGGCTTCCGCGCCGGAAGTGTTGGTCCAGCAAACCAGCCAGCGGCTGGCTGAACTGGGTTTCACGGATCAGCGAGACGTTGATCTGATCCGCGAGGATGTGCGGTTCACGTTGCCGGCTGAACTGGCTCACATCGCGCCGGCCAGCGCGAAGGCGTAGCGGGTACGAAGAGGCGGCCGCTGAATTTGACGGAGCAGGAAGCGGGCCGCGTGCCAGACACCGAAGGAGCGAGTCTTGGCGGTCAAGATCGTCCGTCAGGCAAACAGCATCGCGTTGCTGGGCGTGCCGACCAGCGCGGCCTCGCTCGCCCCGGGGCACGAACGCGCGCCGGCAGCGTGGCGCGCGGCGGGGCTGGTGGACCGGCTGCGCGAAGCGGGCTTTGTGGTCACCGACCACGGCGATTGCGTGGAGCGGGCGTACGCACCAGACGAGGAACACCCGCGCGCGCGGAATGTGGGGCCGGTGCTGAAGGTGCTGGAGGAGTTGCGGCCGAAAGTGGAGGTGGCGGTAAAGTCAGCCGCGCTACCTATAGTGCTGGGCGGGGACGATTCGATCGTTCTGGCCACGATCGCCGGATGCCGCCGTTACTACCGCAATGTCGGCCTGATCTACCTGGACCGCGACGCGGGACTGAACGTGCCGGCCAGCACACCCTCGGGTTGCGTGGACGGCATGGTGATCTCGCACGTGATCGGGCGGGGCGCGCCAGAGCTGGTGCGTTTCTGGGGTGAGCCTCCGCTGGTGCGCGAACCGGACGTGGCGCTATTCGGCATCGAGCGCCTGGACCAACCCGAACAGCAATTCCTGACGCAGTCTCCCCTGCGGCGATACCCGGCCGACGAAATCAGCCGCAAAGGCGCCTCGGTGACCGCCGAGGAGGCGCTGGAACGTGTGCACGGCCTGCGGCACGAATTCGTGCTGCACATTGACCTGGACGTGATCGCCGGGGAAGATTTTTCAGCGACCAACCTTTCCGCACCTGGTGGAATGCGCTGGGGGCAGCTCGAACAGGCGCTGGCGGTGTTTGTGCGCCAGCCCACGCTGGCGGCGCTGGAAATTTCCGCGTACAATCCGGCGCTCGACCCCGACGGCGCCGCGGCCAAGCGAGTGGTGGACCTGCTGGTGAAGACATTGGCGCTGCGCTTGCCAGCTCCCTCTGAAACTGTCGCACCCGCCGCAGAACAAACGGCTGCAGCGGTGGTGAGCGCAGACGGCCCAGCCCCGAGTCCGACCGCGCCGATCCAGGCACCCGCCGACGGCGCCAGCGACTCAGCTTCCCCAGAAGCGGCGCCGCCCGGCGAACCTCCCAAATCCGACACCGCCGCGAGCTGAGCAGCTAGCGGTTTTATCTGCTGCGCTTTGCCAAACCCAATCAGTCCGAGGGAACGAGGGAAGTTCGTGCCGGCGCTGGCTGCAGCTCTCAAAAGGGCCCTCAATCACTTCACGACACGGCACCGAATTGGGCAATATGGTATACAAGTGCCACCCTGGCGGCGTTAACGCCCTATCGGGGCTTGGAGGGAAAGTTGCAATCCCATTCCCTGGATGCCTTCGAGAAATGGGTCTCACTTCCACCAGACGATTTGGATTTTGTACTACCGAACCTGTTTGACCCTGATGCAGGAAGCTACTATGTAAACCCTCGCTACTTGCGCGGTAGCGATTTTCTGATGAGGTGGTCACAGGGACGTTGGTCGGAGGAGGTTGTAATCGAAGCATTCGGGCGACACCACAATTGGAAAGCACTGCCTTTCGGTCCTTCGAGCGTCGCACCAGAGGACCCGAAAGAACTCGAAATGTATTTCGAACGGCTTGAGGCCTCCGGCGTGGGTAAACGGCCCGATCTACTGATATTTGAGGCAAATACTTACGAATCTATCCAGGCTGTTGTGAAGCGGATTGGAATTCAGAATATCCCATTCACTCCTGAGCAGGAGCTACAATTCGTAATTAATAAAGCCGTATGCGCGGTTGAGGTTGAGAACAGTCTCTGGGTGTCAAAAGCGATGCCGCATTATGGAAAAGGACGGCCATCCAAACTTGACCCTAAGCTAACTGTCTTCCTTAGGAGCCAGAAAGTTCCTACGGTTATCGTCAAGGATGAAGACTTGAAACCGTTGCGTGCGTGGCAAAAGAAATGGAAAATTCCTCTATACATTTTCCATGTGTTCTACGATCAAGGCTTCTTCATTTCATTCAATCGCGCCTTATCCCTAGTTAGGAAGCGAATTGTTGAAGTGACTGAACAAACCTTTTTTGCTCCCGGTGGAGCAACAACGACGAAGGGTATTTACAAAATCTGGTACAGTCTAGCGTCCCCGCTCGGCGAGATCGTTCAACAACCTGAGTTGAGAAGTAAAGTTGTACAAGATCGGAACGGGCACATTCTGCCGTATGTCCATTTTTCTGGCGGCAGACTCGAGCTTTCTGCTGAAGTTGAAAGAGAATTGGAAAGCTTGGCGCGGCAAAAACAAGGCTCCCCCCAAGCTGGGGCCGTGAGATGAGCATTTGCGTAGAGTAAAACATCAAGTACTACCACCAACCGGGCAGGCGAGGGAACTGCTGCGAGAAAAGGGGCAGTTTTGGACGCCTCAATGGGTCGCCGAAGCAATGGCCTCTTACGTATTAGGAGCTGGAGCCAACCATGTTTTTGACCCAGCGGTAGGTGCGGGAGCATTCTTCAAGGCTGCTAAGAAGGTGGCTTCGGCGCAGGATCGGAATATCGAATTGCTGGGTACGGAAATAGACCCAGCCGCTCGGCAACAGGCTCTCGAATCCGGATTGTGCTCCGATGATCTGAGTAGCGTCGCCATCGGAGATTTTGTACTCCAGCCTCCTACTCGTCGCTTCGACGCTGTAATCGCGAATCCTCCCTACATCAGACACCACAGGCTAGGCGAAGGAACCAAATCCTTTCTCAAACAGTTCGGCGCGCGCTTGATAGGTAGGCCATTGGATGGGCGTGCGGGTTACCATGTGTATTTTTTTATTCGCGGCCTCCAAGTCCTTGCCCGTGGGGGCCGGCTAGCCTTCATCATGCCTGCCGATGTCTGCGAGGGGGTCTTTTCCAACATACTCTGGCGATGGGTCACGAGCAACTATCGGTTGGACGCCGTTATTACGTTTGCCGTTGAAGCGACGCCCTTTCCCGCGGTGGACACGAACGCGATGGTTTTCATGCTGCGTAACGAGAATCCGAGGGACACATTCACATGGGCAAGATGCCTGCATCCAGATTCTCCCGCTTTGGAACAGTGGGTTACGTCAAAGTTTGGAATTAGTTCAAGCGACATCTATTCAACCACACGTTCCGTTAACGAAGCTCTGGTGACTGGTTTGTCACGTCCGCCGTCGGAACATGGACGGCTCGGTCCTGTCCTTGGGGATTTCGCGCGTGTGATGAGAGGCATCGCCACGGGGTCCAACGATTTCTTCTTTCTGACGCGCGAGCGTGCTGCCGAATTAGGTGTTCCACGCGGATGGCTCGTCCGGGCGGTCGGGCGGACGCGAGATATTAAAGGTGATCAGATAACAGGTGACATGGTGAAAGCGCTGCAAGCCGCTGGAAGGCCGACATACCTGTTGTCGCTCGATTCCACTCCTACTGGAAAACTCCCGCTCGCTCTGAAGCGCTACATCAAACATGGCGAAGAATTAGGCGTAAGTTCGAGGGCGCTCATTACGACCCGAAAGCCATGGTACAAAATGGAAGTTCGCAAACCGCCACCTTTCTTGTTTGCATATCTTGGGCGGAGACATGCACGGTTCGTTCGTAATCTTGCCGGCGTGGTGCCGCTAACTGGTTTTCTCTGCATATACCCGACTCACACAGATTCAGAGTTCATCGGGAAGTTATGGGATGTCCTTCGCGACTCAGAAACTATCGCGAACCTATCTTTGGTTGGCAAGTCCTACGGATCAGGCGCAATAAAGGTTGAGCCACGCGCATTGGAGCGCTTACCCCTTTCATCGGCTGCCTTGAATAGGGCAGGATTGAATTGGACCCGACGCGCAGAGCAGTTGGAACTAGCACCTGTTTGACCTGCCTGTTGCACGCCTCGGCTAACCCGTCATCTTTGGGCGGTTGGGCTGCGGTCGCTGTATAATTACCGGATGCCAAAGGGGACATTGCACCCGCCGATACACGGCACGACGGTGCTGTGCGTGCGCCGGGACAGCAAGGTGGTCATCGCCGGAGACGGCCAGGTGACTATGGGCGCGAACGTGATGAAGCACACGGCGCGCAAAACGCGGCGTCTTTTCAACGACAAGGTGCTGGCGGGATTTGCCGGCTCGACGGCAGACGCGCTTTCGCTTTTCGAGCGGTTCGAGGGCAAATTGCAGGAGCATCATGGCAACCTGGCCAAGTCTTCCGTGGAGCTGGCCAAGGAGTGGCGCAAGGACCGCGCCTTGCGGCACCTGGAGGCGCTGCTGGTGGTGGCCGACGCCAAGAGCACGTTTGTGCTCTCTGGCGACGGCGACGTGATCGAGCCCGACGATGGGATGTGCGCCATCGGCTCGGGCGGGCCGTTCGCGCTGGCCGCGGCGCGGGCGCTGGCCAAGCACACCAAGCTGGGCGCGAAAGACATCGCGCAAGAGGCCATGCGCATCGCCAGCGAGATCTGCATTTACACCAACGCGAATTTCACGATCGAGGAGCTTTAGGAGCGAACACGGACCACACCTATGGTGATCTATCTTCCAGGAGAGCCGCGCCAGCCGGAGCCCGCGCCCGAGCCGTCGTTCGACGAGCTGACGCCGCGCGAGATTGTCGTCGAGCTGGACAAGTACATCGTGGGACAGACGGCGGCCAAGCGCGCCGTAGCCATCGCCTTGCGCAACCGCGTGCGCCGTCAGAAGCTCACTCCGGAGATGGCCGAAGAGGTCATGCCGAAAAATATCCTGATGATCGGACCGACCGGCGTGGGCAAAACGGAGATCGCGCGGCGGCTGGCGCGACTGGCGGGCTGCCCGTTCGTCAAGGTGGAAGCGTCGAAATACACTGAAGTGGGTTACGTGGGCCGCGACGTGGAATCCATGATTCGCGATCTGGTGGAGACGGCCATTGACATGGTGCGCGAGGAAAAACTGGACGAGGTGGCCGAGCGCGCCGAACACACCGCCGAGGAGCGATTGCTGGACCTGTTGCTGCCGCCTCCCCCGGCGCAGGTGCTGGCGGACTCGACGGCGCCCGCCCCGGCGCCGGCGGAGAGCCTGCGGCACGACGGGCCGGACCGCACACGCGAAAAGCTGCGGGCGCAGCTCCGCGAGGGCAAGCTGGATCAGCGGCTGGTGGAGGTTGAGGTGCGCGAGCGCTCGATGCCGGCCTTTGAGATTGTCTCCAGCCAGGGCGTGGAGGAGATGGACATCAACGTCAAGGACATGCTCTCGGGCTTTTTCGGCCAGCAGAAGAAAAAGCGCAAGATGACGGTGGCCGAGGCGTTCGATTATTTGATCCAGGAGGAAGAGAACAAGCTGATTGACATGGACCACGTGACGCGCATCGCCACCGAGCGCGCCGAGCAGATGGGCATCATTTTCATTGATGAAATCGACAAGATCGCGGGGCGGGAAAGCGGCCACGGCCCGGACGTCTCGCGCGAAGGGGTGCAGCGGGACATTCTGCCGATCGTCGAGGGCACCACGGTGAACACGCGCTACGGCATGGTGCGCACGGATCACATCCTGTTTATCGCCGCCGGAGCGTTTCACACCACTAAGCCCTCGGACCTGATCCCGGAACTGCAAGGGCGGCTTCCGCTGCGCGTGGAACTGAGCGCGCTGACCGAGGAAGATTTCGTGCGCATTCTGACCGAACCGAAGAACGCGCTCATCAAGCAGTACATCGCGCTGCTGGAAACGGAAAGCGTGAAACTGACCTTCACCGATGATTCCATTGCCGCACTGGCGCGCTTTGCCGTGCAGGTGAACGAGCAGACGGAAAATATCGGCGCGCGCCGCTTGCACACCATTCTGGAGCGGGTGCTGGACGAAATTTCGTTTGAAGCGCCGGAGCTGAAGAAAAAGAACGTGAAGATTGACGCCGCCTACGTCTCCAAGCAGCTTGCCGAAATCGCCAAGAACCAGGACTTGAGCCGCTACATCCTGTAGCCGATGCCTTCCCACCGATGGACAGTGCCGCGCCCTTCGCCAGCGAGGCGAGGCAGGAGCGGGCGCGCGATGGTCCCGAGCGTGGCCCCGCGCACAGGCCCGAACTGGCGAGCGCTGGCCGCACTGTTGGCGGCGTTCGCTCTGGCCGGGTGCGCCTCCCCGGGCGACCCAACTCCACGGCGTCCCATCATTCCCCAGCCGGTGCAGGACTTGGAGGCGCGGCAGCAAGGAAACGCCGTGGTACTGAGTTTCACCCTGCCGAGCCAATCCACCCGCCAGGAGCCGCTGGCTGATCCGCCGGCAATTGAGATCTACCGTGGCGTGATCGAGCCCGCCGGGAGGGCGCTTGAAAGAACTTCGACGCGTCTGGTCTATACCATCCCCGGCGAGCTGGCGAATTCGTACCAGCAGGACGGCCGGATCGTCTACCGCGATGTCATCGAGCCGGGCGAACTTGCGCGCGCGCCCGTGCCGGGCGCGGGAACGATTTACGCGGTGCGGACGCGCGCGGAGAGAAACCGCGCCTCGGCGGAATCCAACCGGGTGTTGGTGCGAACGTATGCGCCGCCGGAGGCCGTCGCCGAGATGCGCGCCGCGATCTCCGAGCGCGCCGTAGCGCTGGAGTGGCCGCCGACGGGCCAAGCCTCCAGCGCCGCGGCCTCCTCGGCCGCGGGCGACTATCGCGTCTATCGCGCGGAGATCGCGCCCGGCAGCGCCGCGGCGGCGAGAGAAGATGCGACTAGGGCGACGCTGATGGCACCGCTGCGGCTGCTCGGCCAAGTGGCCGAGGCGAGATATCGCGACAGCAACTTCGAGTGGGGCCATACCTACATGTACGTCGTGCGGCGGGTCGCGCAGTTCGGCGCAGACACGGTGGAGTCGGCGGACTCGAAACCGGCCGTGATCACACCGGCCGAGGTTTCGCCTCCGGCGGCCCCGCAAGAGGTCGAAGCGGTGGTGGTGCCGGCGAGTCCGCAAGAGGCGGCTTACGTGTCGCTTTCCTGGGCCATCGGCGCGGAGGCGGGCGTGGCGGGTTACGCAATCTACCGGAGCGATCAGCCGGAGGCTCCCGCCGTGCGGCTGAATGCGAGCCTGCTGGGCGCGCCGACGTACCGAGATTCGTCGGTGGCGCCGGGGAGGCGCTATTTCTACCGCGTCGCGGCCGTGGATGGCGCCGGGCAGGAGAGCGCGCCGAGCGCGGCGGTCGAGGCACAAATTCCGGAAGCGCAGCCGTAGACTGATTGGTGCGCGGCTTCGTGCCTCCAATTGCTCTGCTTTTGCCCGTGTGGTAGTTTCGTTTACAGACAGGCACATCTGGTTGTTTCGACCATTCGTGCTCGGCGCGAAGGCGGCGGAAAGCAGCAGGAGCAACAAGATGAAAATTTTTCTGGACACCGCGAACCTCGAGGAGATCCGCCAGGGCGTTTCGCTCGGCGTGGTGGATGGCGTGACCACCAATCCGACCCTGGTGGCGCGGGAGCACAAGCCGTTTCGCGAGCACATCCTGGATATCTGCGAAATCGTGAAGGAAGGCGTGGTCAATGCCGAGGTGGTTTCGACGGATACGGCCGGCATATTGCGGGAGGCGCGCGAGGTAGCCAGTTGGCATCCCAACATCGTGGTGAAACTGCCGATGATCCCGGACGGCGTGCGCGCGCTGACGGTCCTGGCCAAGGAAGGAATTCGCGTCAACGTGACGCTGGTGTTCTCGGCCTCGCAGGCGCTTCTGGTGGCCAAGGCCGGGGCCTATTTCGTCAGCCCGTTTCTGGGGCGGCTCGACGACGTCGGTCAGGACGGCCTGAAACTGCTGCGGGAGATACTGGAGATCTACCGGGCTTACAATTTTCCGGCGCAAGTGCTGGCCGCGAGCCTGCGCCACCCGATTCACGTCGTGGAGGCGGCCAAGATGGGCGCGCACATCGGCACCATGCCGTTCAAGGTGTTTGAGCAGTTGTTCCAACACCCGCTGACGGATCGCGGGCTGGCCGCATTCCTGAAAGACTGGGAGAAAGCGCGGGAAGCCCTGGGCGGCATTCTGCCCAACCCCGTCGGACCCAAAGCCGGACGATAAGCATGGAGCAAATCGATTGGCGGATGTGGTTGGCGGTAGGAGCCGGCGCGGCGGTCATGCTCGGGGTATGGCTGTCGCAGTGGATGCGCCGCCCGCCCAACGAGGATGAGATCGAGCAGAAGCGCCGGTCGCACATCAATCAGGTCGGACGAATTGCCGAAGGGCAGATCCTGGAAGTCTTGGAAGCGCCGGCGGCGCCGGCCGAATCGCACGGACCGGCCCTGTTCAGGCGCGGGGCGAAAAATGTCGCTGCCAACGGCCGGCGCAAACTGGTGTGCTACAGCTATTCAATCTCCGGCGTGAGCTACGAAACGGCGCAGGACATCACCACTCTCGAAACGCGCGCCCGCCTGCACCGGCTGGTTCCCGGCCAGCCGGCCAGCATCAAGTATGACCCCGCCAACCCCGGCGACTCCATCGTGCTGACCGACGACTGGTCGGGATTGCACTGAAGCTCGACGAGCCTGGTGATTCTCTGCGAATGAATCCAGGTTCAGGTGCGGCTTCTGCCGGCGGCCCGATCTCAGACATTCCACTTCGTTCCAGGGGCGCTCCCTGGGGTAGAATTCCACCGCGCCTCTAGGGGCGTTCCTATGACCATCCCGGAAATATCGCGCAAGGAGATCGAAGAGCTGCGCCGCCGCAGCGCCGCGGCAGAAGCCGGCGGAGGCGCCGAGCGGCGGGCGCGCGAGCAGGCTGCGGGCAAGCTTTCGGCGCGGGAACGGATCGCGCTGCTGCTGGACGAAGGAACGTTCGAGGAGCTGGACAAGTTTGTCACGCACCAATGCGTTGATTTCGGCATGGAGCAGCAGCGACCGCCGGGAGACGGCTTTGTCACCGGTTACGGCCGCGTGGACGGGCGGCTGGTGTACGTTTTCGCGCAGGATTTCACGGTGTTCGGGGGCTCGCTATCGCAAGCCAACGCCTCGAAAATCTGCAAGATCATGGACCTGGCGATGCGCGGGGGCGCGCCGGTGGTCGGGCTGAACGATTCCGGCGGGGCGCGCATTCAGGAAGGCGTGATGTCGCTGGCGGGATACGCCGATATTTTTCTGCGCAACACGCTGGCCAGCGGCGTGATCCCGCAGATCAGCGCCATTCTGGGCCCGTGCGCCGGCGGCGCCGTCTATTCTCCGGCCATCACCGACTTCATCTTCATGACCGCGGAGACGTCCTACATGTTCGTCACCGGCCCCGAGGTCATCAAGACCGTGACGCACGAAGAGGTCTCGAAACACGAGTTGGGCGGCGCCATGACGCACAACGCCACCAGCGGGGTGGCCCATTTCGCGGCGCGCGACGACGCCGAGTGCCTGGCCATGATCCGCGAGCTGCTGGGCTTTTTGCCGTCGAACAACGTCGAGGATCCGCCGCGCCGCTCTACGACGGACCCTGCCGATCGCGCCGATCCGGCGCTCGACAACCTGGTACCCGCCGATCCCATGCAGCCCTACGACATCAAGGACGCCATCCAGGCCGTCGCCGATGAACGGTACTTTTTCGAGGTGCAGGAACACTTCGCCAAAAATCTGGTGATCGGATTCGCACGCCTGGACGGCCGGCCGGTGGGCGTGGTAGCCAACCAGCCCGCGGTCCTTTCCGGCGTGCTGGACATCAACGCGTCGGTGAAGGGTGCGCGGTTCGTGCGCTTCTGCGACGCATTCAATATCCCGCTGATCACATTCGAGGACGTGCCCGGATTTTTGCCGGGCACGGAGCAGGAGTTCGGCGGCATCATCCGGCACGGCGCCAAGCTGCTGTACGCTTTTGCCGAGGCCACGGTGCCGAAGCTGACGGTCATCACGCGCAAGGCTTACGGGGGCGCCTACTGCGTGATGTCCAGCAAACACATCCGCACCGACGCGAATTTCGCCTGGCCCACCGCGGAGATCGCCGTGATGGGCCCGGAAGGCGCGGTCAACATCGTCTACAAGCGGGAACTGGATCGCGCGCCGGAGGCCGAGCGCGAGCGCCTGCGGCAGGAGAAGATCGCCGAGTTCCGCGCACGCTTCGCCAATCCCTACATCGCCGCCGAGCGCGGATACATTGACGCGGTGATCGAGCCGCGCCAGACGCGCGCCCGGCTGATCACGGCGCTGGCCGCGCTCGAAAACAAGCGCGACACAAATCCCAAGAAAAAGCACGGGAACATCCCGCTGTAGTGATGATGAAGGTTTCTCCATGTTAAAATTATGCAGTGACCCGCGAATTTACCGCCGTCATACAGAAGAAGGGCCGATGGTATGTCGCCTGGGTGGAGGAAATCCCCGGGGTCAACACCCAAGGAAAGACGCTTGCTGAGGCCCGCCGGAACCTAAAGGACGCCCTCCGGCTCATCCTGGAAGAGAACCGCCGCCTTGATTCATGTAGCTCGCCCCGACCCGGTCGGGGCGGGGCCGTGGGCCGGTTTGGGCGCGAAATGCCCCGCGTCTGAAGACGCGGGCTACAGGGAAAAACGAGACACAATCGGAGCCTGGCGGCGGATTCTGAAGCCGGGCTAATGCCGCTCGACGCCGGAGTGGCGGACGTCGTGGCCGGCGACGATGTAAATGACGTCCTCGGCGATGTTGGTGGCATGGTCGGCGACGCGCTCCAGATTCTTGGCCACCAGGATCAGCTCGAAGGCCTGAAAGACCACGGCGGAATCACCCATCATGTAGCTCAGCAGCTCGCGGAAGATCTGGTCGCGCAGGGCGTCCACCTGGTCGTCGCGGACGAGCACCGAGCGGGCCATCTCGACATTCCCGTGGACTAGGGCGTTGAGGCTATCGCGGACCATGCCTTCGGCGAGTTCGCTCATTCGCGGCAGGTCCACGTAGGGCTTGACGCGCGGATGGCGCAAGATGCGCTGGGCGGACTGGGCGATGTTGACGGCCTGGTCGCCGATGCGTTCGAGATCGTTATTGATGCGCGAGACGGCCAGCACGAAGCGCAAGTCAACGGCCATCAACTGCTGCAGCGCCAGCAGATGCACCACGCGATCGTCAACTTCGACCTGCAGCTCGTTGATGGCCGGCTCTTCCTGCAACACCTTTTCGGCCAGCGAAGCGTCGCCCTCGAGAACGGCATGAATGGCCTGGTGCACAGCCCTTTCCGCCAGGCTGCCCATCCACAGGACGCGCTCCTTCAACTCATTCAGATCGCGTTCAAAGTGCCGTTCCATGCCGTATGCACCTTTCCGCCGGGTCGTCGGCGGTACGAAGTCCCAGGATCATCTCACCCAAACCGGCCGGTGATGTAAGCCTCCGTACGAGGATCGGCGGGTGTCGTGAACATCTGCGGCGTGGGGGCAAATTCCACCAGTTCGCCGTTGAGCAGAAATGCCGTCGAGTCGCTGACGCGCGCCGCCTGCTGCATATTATGAGTGACGATGACCGGCGTGCAGTTGCTTTTCAGATGGAACAGGAGTTCCTCAATCTTGGCGGTATTGACCGGGTCCAGCGCCGAACAGGGCTCGTCCAGAAGCAGGACCTCGGGATCGACGGCCAGGGCGCGCGCGATGCACAGCCGCTGCTGCTGCCCCCCGGAAAGAGCGTAGGCCGACTCGTGCAACTGGTCCTTGACTTCGTCCCACAGCGCGGCGCGGCGCAGGCTGTGCTCGACGGCATCGGCCAGCCCTCCCCGGTGGTTTGCGGATAGGCCGTTGATGCGCAGGCCGTAGGCGACATTGTCGAAAATGGATTTAGGAAACGGATTGGGCCTCTGGAAAACCATGCCCACTCGCCGGCGGAGGCGGGTGACGTCCTGGGACAGAATATCCTCGCCATCGAGCTGAATCTCGCCTTCCAGGCGAGTGTGACGGACGGTCTCGTACATGCGATTGAGTGTGCGCAGAAGCGTGGATTTGCCGCAGCCCGATGGACCGATCAGCGCGGTGATGCGGTGGGCGGCGATGTCCAGACTGATGTTGCGCAATGCTTGCAGCTTGCCGTAAAAGAAGTTCAGGTTGCGCACCTGCATACGGAGCGGCACAGGTACGGAGGGCTCCTGCGGCTTGGTCGTCGAAGTATTCACCGCACCCTCCGGGAAGCCGGGCGCCGGCAATTCCGGCGCAGGGACGTTGTTCAGGGCCAGTTTAACCGAAACGGACATAATTACGACCTCTGCGCAGACATACCGCGCGAAACGATCAGTCGCACGGCGACGTTGGTGACCAAAACCAGCCCCAATAGAACCAATCCGGCCGCCCAGGCCTGTTGGTGCCAGTCCTCATAGGGTCCCACCGCATAGGTGTATATCATGACCGGCAAGGACGCGGTGGGCTGCATCCAGCCGGGACTCCAGAAGCGATTGCCAAATGCCGTGAAGAGGAGAGGCGCCGTCTCGCCGGCGACGCGAGCCAGGGCCAGCAGGATGGCCGTGACAATCCCGCGCGACGCCGCGGGAATGACCACGCTGGCGATCATCCTCCACTTGCTGGCCCCCAGGGCCATGGCGCCTTCGCGCATGGCGCGAGGTACGGCGCGCAAGAATTCCTCGGAACTGCGCAGAACAATCGGGATCATCATGAAGCCCAGGGCCAAGCCGCCGGCCCAGGTGGAAAAATGACGCGCCCGCAGAACGATCACGGCGTAGGCAAAAATGCCGATGACGATGGAAGGCACGCCGTTCAACAGGTCCGCCATATAGCGGACGATAAACGGTACGGTGCGCCCTCCGAACTCGGCCAAGTACATGCCGCCGAGGAGGCCGATGGGCACACCGACCAGCGCCGCCAGAAGCAGCAGTTTGGCCGAACCCACAATCGCGTTGGCCATCCCGCCGCCTGGTTCGCCGACCGGCGCCGGCAATTGCGTGAAGAACGCCCAGCTCAAGGACTTGCCGCCGTTGTAAACCAGGTAGCCCAAAATAAAAAAGAGGACGGACACGGTGAAAACCGCGCAGACACCGGTCAGCGTGAGCATCACGACATTCACGGCCTTGCGCCATAGAGTTCGCAGGCTCATACCTGGGCCATGCCGCTGCCGCGGCGCGCGGTGAGAACGATCAGGATGCGCGCCAAGCCATTAAGGATGAAGGTGACCAAGAACAGGACCAGGGCCAGTTCCATCAAGGCACTCAGGTACAGGTCTCCGGTGGCTTCGCTGAACTCGTTGGCCAGCACGGCGGCGATGGAATAGCCCGGAGCAAAAAGCGAGGCGCTGATGTTGGGGTTGTTTCCGATGACCATGGTGACGGCCATGGTTTCGCCGAGCGCGCGCGCCAGCGCCAGAAAGATGGAGCCCAAAAGGCCCGCCCGCGCGTAGGGCATCACGGCCTTCCAGGTAACCTCCCAGCGGGTCGCTCCCAACGCCAGAGCCGCCTCGCGCTGATCCACCGGCACCGCCAGCAATACTTCACGAGATACGGAGATGATGAACGGGACAATCATCACCGCCAGGACCAGTCCCCCGGTCAAAAAACCGATGCCGTAGGCCGGCCCCTGGAACATCGGAAGGAAGCCCAGCGTCTGTTGGAGAGCCGGTTGAATGACGGTCCGCATCACCGGCACCACGATGAAGATTCCCAGCAGGCCGTAGATCACACTGGGCACCGCAGCCAGCAGATCAATCAGAAACGTCAGGCCGTCGGAAATGCGTCGCGGGGCCAATTCGGCGAGAAACATTGCGGCTCCCAAGCCGAGCGGAACGGCCACCATCAGCCCCAGCAGCGAGGTGACCAATGTGCCGTAGACAAAGGGCAACGCGCCGAATTGCCCTGCGACGGGATCCCACACACGGCTGATCAGAAAAGTCCAGCCGAAGGCTTGCCGCGCCTGGGCCGATTCGGCCCACAGCCGCTCGACCAAAATCACGGTGAGCAAGACCACGCTCAGCGCAAACAGCAGTGTCACCAAGCGCGCGATTTCGTCGCCGCTCCGAAGCCGTCGGAGCCAGCCACGGACCCAGGAGAATCCTCCGGAGTCAACGGTTGTGGGCGCGGTAGCCATTCGGATGTGACCGTGACGGACTGTTTTTCAGCGCGGGCTGCAAGTACAGCCCGCACCCGTTACTGAATCAATGCGATGGTCTTGGTCTCCCTGGCGACAACTTCCTTGGGAAGTTTCGCGTACGCCAGAGGCTCGCAATACTGCTGCCCGGCCGTCATCATCCAGGTGAGGAAATCCTTAATGGCCGTGCGCTTCACGGGATCCTCGATGCGCGCGGGAATCAGCAGCCAGGTAAAGCTGGCGATGGGGTAGGCATTCGCGCCAGGGGGATTGGTGATGGACACGCGAAAATCTTCGGGCATGGAGGTGGCCACACTGGCGGCAGCGGCCGACACCCCTTCCAGGGTGGCCTTGACAAACATCCCGGCGGAGTTTCGCACTGATCCATAGGCCATCTTATTCTGCACGGCGTAGATCAGCTCCACGTAACCCAGTGCGTAGGGCGTTTGCTTGACCAATCCGGCCACGCCTTCATTGCCCTTGCCGCCCAGTCCGACCGGCCAATTCACCGAAGTGCCCCGGCCCACGCGGGTGCGCCACTCGTCGCTGACCTTGGAGAGGTAGTCGGTCCAAATGTACGTTGTGCCGCTGCCATCGGAGCGATGGATGACCACAATGTCTTGGGCCGGCAGCCTGAGGCCAGGGTTAGTTGCGGCGATAGCGGGATCGTTCCATTTCGTGATCTTGCCCAGAAAAATTCCGGCCAAGGCCTGTGGGGTAAACTTCAGTTCCGTGGTCACGCCAGGAAGGTTATAGCTGGGCACATCGGCGCCGAGTACGGTGGGGAAGTGTAGAATCTTGATTCGGGCCTGAGCCAACTGCTCGTCGGTCATGGGACCGTCGGAGGCGCCAAAGTCCACCGTGCGGTCCAACAATTGGCGGATGCCGCCACCAGAGCCGATGGACTGGTAATTGATTTGGACGTTGGGATGCAACTTGTGGTACTCGTCAAACCACTTAGAATAAATGGGATAGGGAAATGTTGCGCCCGCGGCATTGAGCAGCGTGGTCCTGCCGGATTGCGCCCAAGCTGGCAACGCCACTAGCAAAGCAAAGACTGCGTATCCTGCCATTCTACGTATGCTCATAGCCCTTCCCTCTCTTGTCCAAGTAACAGTCTTTTTCAATATTGTTACAGTTCTGTTACAAATGGATTACGAATCGTTGAATTCATATCCCAGCGGCTGTGTAAAAGCCCGCCTGCCGTCATCACTTAAGCCCCAGCTACAGCATAGGTAAACGTAGTCAACCTAGTGTCAAGCCAGGGTGAATTTTCGTTGACATGGGTGCGACTCCCGCGGCCCGCCTGGGCCAGGTTTACGGTTCAGCTTGGGGGATGGGGGCGGGCATGTAGAAAGCTGTTTCGGGCGGACCGGCGCGCTCGAACTGTATGGTGACGTGGTGGATCCTGAATTCCCGGGCCAGCCGCTCCTGGATGTTCTTCAGAATTCTCTCACTGTCCTCCATGTGCATGTCCGGAATGCGAACATGACAGGAAAGCGCATGGTTGTCCGCGCCCAGTGTCCAGATATGGACATCATGGACTTCCTGCACGCCTGACACGCCAAGGATCGCCGCCGCCACTTCGTGAAGCCGCATCTGGCGGGGCAATCCCTCGAGCAGAATATGACCTGACTCGCGCAGGATGCCGATGGTGGACCACAGAACCAGGCCGCCAATGGCCACTCCCAGAACCGGGTCCACCCAGAAGGCTTGGCTGAAGCGAATGACCAGAGCGCCCGCGAGAATGGCGACATTCGAGAGCGCATCACCGAGGTTGTGAACCAGCAACGCCCGGAAGTTCAAGTCACGACGGTGGCGAGCCAGTGCCAGCGTGATGCCGCCGTTGACCACCAACGCCGCCAGCGAAAGGCCGATCATCCACTGCTCCTGTACGGGAACGGGATGAAAGAAGCGCTGGAAGCCCTCCCAGAACAGAGCGCCCGCCACCAGCACCAGCAAGATTGCATTCGTGAAGGCGGCCAGGATTCCGGCACGCCCGTAGCCAAACGTTCGCTGCGCATCGGCCGGTCGTGCCGACCAGCGCAGCGCCAGCCAAGAGATGACGATGGTCGGGACGTCGGAGAGGTTGTGAACGGCGTCGCTGGTCAGCGCGATGGAGTGGCCCAGATATCCTCCCGCGAGCTCCGCCGCCACCAGAGCCAGGGTAGCGGCCAGCGCTCCGGCCAGTAAAGTCGAGGCGGGCCGGCCGTGAGAGAGTCCTTCGCCGGCGTGGTGCACATGCATACTGGGAATTGTACTCCCGCGCCTCGGAACCATGCACCCTGCGAGCCACGAGAATTAGCGCACCCCAGATGCCGTTTCCGTACACCTCGAAAGGAAGGTATTTGACCTCGTCGAAACGGCTGCCTACCATGTTGATTGATCCCCGGCAGTGGATATCCAGCGCGGCGTCTGGAGATGAAGCGGCCCACTTTTTCACGTCATGCGCACGCAAACGACGAAGTTGCGCTTTTGGGGCGTGCGCGGTTCGACGCCCACCGTGGACCGGGCTACCTTGCGCTACGGCGGCAATACGCCGTGCCTGGAGCTGACCACACCCGGCGGAACCCGATTCATTCTGGACTGCGGCACGGGACTGCGCATGCTGAGCAATCGCTGGACGGCCGATGCGGGCGCCAGCAGGATTGACGCGCATATATTTGTCACCCACTACCACTGGGACCACATCCAGGGAATTCCATTTTTCGCGCCGCTCTATTCCCCGCAGAACAAGTTTCACTTTTATAGTTTTCGTTCCGACTTCCTGGGCCGGGACAGCCTGAAGCGCGTATTCGAGGCTCAAATGGCGCTGCCCTATTTTCCCGTGGACTTGAGTGCCATGTCCGCCGCGCGCGACTTCACGGAGTTGGCCGGCGGAGACCGGCTCACCGTGGGCGATACCTCGGTCACCGCCTGCTGGCTCAACCACCCGCAAGGCTGCCTCGGTTTCCGGTTCGAAACGCCCGACGGGGCCATCGTCTATGCCACCGACAATGAGCCTGGCCGGCGCGAGTTTGACGCCACGCTGCTCGAGCTCTGCACCGGAGCGGACGTCCTGATCAACGACGCGCAGTTCACGCCCCAACAGCTAGCGGGCAGCCGCAAGGGCTGGGGGCATTCGAGCTGGCTGGAAAGCGTACGGCTGGCAAAGGCGGCCGGCGTCCGGCAGTTGGTTCTCTTCCACCACGATCCGGACTCCTCGGACAAGGCCCTGGACGACATCCTCCACCAGGCCCAGGGCCAGTTTGACAATGTTTATGCGGCGGCGGAGGGCATGGTCTTGACGATGGACCAGGGCCGCATTGACGTTTCCTTGCAGATTGCCCGCGAGATCATGCGGCGCGAAACCCATTTCTCCGCGCGCGTGGCCGGCTGCACGCCGGACGGCCAATCCTTCGAGGAAGAAACGATCGTGAGCGACTTGAGCGTTCAGGGCGCGTTCATCCACCTCAATCACACGCCCAAGCTGCAATCCACACTGCAGGTGACCATCAAGGGTTTGGGTGGGGCCAATGGCAATCAGCATCTGGTGCTGCGCGGCTACGTCGTGCGCCTCGAACCTACGCCCGGCGCCAACGGGCTCGGTGTGGGCATCCTCTTCACAGAGTAGGCGGCGCCCCGGGAAACCTGCGGGGAGTACTCAGCCGGATAATTCTCCTCTGTAGCACTGCCCGGCGCTCCGCCGGCTCGCGCCGGATGTGACAGCGCACGGCCAGAAGCGCGCTACCGCGCGGTGTGAGCTCTGCGGGCGATTCCCATCGAAGGCCGGGCAGCGCCGCTAAGCTACAATGGAAAGAGAACTGGACACATGGAAGCAGTCACACCATCGGAACCGGCCGAACAGAACGCCCCATCCGTTTTGCCAAGGCTGGGGTGGCGAATCACATTGCGCGCCTTGCGCCACCGGAATTTCCGCCTGTTTTTCGGCGGACAGCTTATCTCGCTGATCGGCACATGGATGCAAAGCATCGCGCTGGACTGGCTGGTTTACCGCCTGACCGGCTCCTCTCTGCTGCTCGGCATTGTCGCGTTCATGAATCACATCCCGGTATTGATCCTGGCGCCGATCGCCGGCATTGTCGCCGACCGGCTCAACCGCCAGCGCACCGTGACCGTGACGCAAGCGCTCTCGATGTTGCTGGCGCTTCTCCTGGCAATTCTGACGCTGTCCGGAGTGGTCCGCGTGTGGGAGATCCTGGTCCTGGCGACGCTGCTCGGCGTGGTGACCGCCTTCGACGTGCCCGCGCGGCAGGCCTTTCTGATGGACATGGTCGGTCGCGAGGATCTGTTCAATGCCATCGCGCTCAACTCCTCGATGTTCAACTCGGCACGGATCATCGGCCCGGCCTTCGCCGGCGTCCTGGTGGCATGGATCGGCGAAGGCTGGTGCTTTTTCGCCAATGGGGTGAGCTATCTCGCCGTCATTGCCGGGCTGTTGATGATGCGCCTGACGCAACAGAAGTCGCACTTGGCAGCCGGCTCGTTCGTCGAGCACATGATCGAAGGTTTCCGCTTCGCTCGGCGCACCGCCCCGGTACGCTCGCTGCTGCTCATGGTGGGCATGGTCAGCCTGGTGGCCATGCCTTACACCGTGCTGATGCCCATCTTCGCGGACGCCATTCTCCACGGCGGCGCCCGTGGTTTGGGGCTGCTGATGGGAGCAACGGGAGTGGGGGCGCTGCTGGGCTCGCTGCTGCTGGCGTCGAAGCGAAACGTGCAGGGGCTGGGCCGTTGGGTGTGGATGGCGGCCGTGGCATTCGGCATGAGCTTGATTCTCTTCTCGGTTTCCCGGCACTTTTGGCTCTCTTTTGTGCTGCTGGTACCCGCAGGCTTCGGGATGATGGTCCAGATGGGAGCGACAAATACGCTGCTGCAGGTCATGGCCCCGGACCGGCTGCGCGGACGCGTGATGGCGCTATATTCGATGATGTTCATCGGCATGGCGCCCATCGGCGCGTTGCTGGGAGGCGCTGTGGCGGCCAAGATCGGCGCGCCGTGGACAGTGGCCATCGGTGGATCCGCGTGCATGGCCGGAGGCGCTCTGTTTGCGCGCCGCCTGCCCTCGATCCGCGGTGAGGCCCGGGAACTCATCCGCGCGCAGGGCATGCTCATCGGGGAGCCGCCGGTGCCCTTCTCACTGTTCGCACTGCTCCGGCGCGTCACCCGCCGCTCCGGAGATCATTGAGTCGGCAGGAGTTGTGCCCTGCATCACACCGGCCAGGTTAAATCCGTGCAAAGAAGTTTTAGCCTGGATTTTACGAGTCGCAAGCCGGGTAGTGCCGCATCATATAGACGTAGGTGCCGGGAGTGGCCGGGCGGCGGCATCTGCCCGGCGGAAGTGAATCGAATTGAGGGCAGGCAATCAGCGGAGGAGCTTGATGAACACCAAGGCATGGAAGTTTGTGGCATTAGCAGTAATTCTATCGGCAGTTACCGCCCCGCTGTGGGCGCATCACGGGGATGCAGGGCGGTATGATGAAAACCTGGTCACTCTGAACGGTTCCGTCGTGGAACTGCAGATGATCAATCCCCATTCCATCATCGTGCTCGACGTGCCCGATGCCAGCGGCAAGCCGATTCGCTGGCAGGCGGAAATGGGCGGGCCCAACGCACTGGCTCGCCAGTTCGGCTGGACTCGAAACACCCTGAAGCCGGGTGACAAGATTACGCTCATGGGCCGTCGAGTGAAGAGCGGCGCGCCCTACATGAACCTGACCGAACGCGCCGTGGTGTACTTGACGGACTCCAAGCGTTTGCTCTTCCGCACCGGCAACTCCGAGTTGCCCCCGGGCGTGGTTGCCACCACCCCAGCGCCAGGACCGGGTCGTGGAGAGACGCCTGCAGCCGCACCAGCAGCGCCAGCCGCCAATCCCGGCGGGGCGGCGTACTAACCTACTGCCCGCGGTAAGGGGCAAGTGTTCCGTTCGCGGTTCGGCGCTGAGCAGGGCCAGGAATCCTGGCCCTGCTCAGCGCTTTTTTATTCCGTATCCCTCTCCCACCCGATCTAGACGAGACGTAGCCTTTCAAATCGCGCACGCCAAGAACACTACAGCATGACTCCGCTTACTCCCGGCCTGCCGGCAGTTCTCGTCCGTGCCCCGGCCCTTTTCGGTGTACGATGATCCTCACACGTGGGGCCCGTAGCTCAGCGGTCAGAGCAGCGGACTCATAATCCGTCGGTCCCAGGTTCGATCCCTGGCGGGCCCACCAATCGTTTCAATAAGTTCCGGCTGTTCGTCGGTGTCGCTGTCAGCAGCCGGTTGCGCCTGGGTTGCAGAAAGTTGCGGACTTGTTGCCGTCTGAGG
>Ga0214473_10000536_pt1 | contig 53238 bp, 47 predicted proteins | sample RVTome_7_FD_203509 | JGI IMG/M metagenome (GOLD analysis project Ga0214473, IMG submission 203509) | Soil microbial communities from uranium-contaminated site in the Upper Colorado River Basin, Wyoming, United States - RVT98D197 | ecosystem: Environmental > Terrestrial > Soil > Contaminated >... | reverse complement strand
GCGGTGGCCCACAGGCGCGTTCCGGCGAAGCGATACAGAACCGAATGATCCCACAGCAGCGCCGGCGGATAGCGCGGTGCGCGGAATGAAGCCGCGCGACGGGCCTCGGCCGAGCCCGCGTCCTCGGCGTCGTTCAGCACGTAGCCGAGCAGCACGACGTCGGGGCCGTAGGCGAAGCCCTCTTTCTCGAGCAACGCCAGATGGTCCCGGGTGTTCATCCCGGGCAGCGCGAGGTTCACGACCTCCCAGGCCTCGCGGCGAAGCCGGTTGAGCCCGCGCTCCAGCCGCTGCGGGTAGGCGTCCTCCAGCTCGACGCTCACCCCCCAGGCGAAGGAGTCGCCGAGCGCGACGACGCGCCGCACACCGGCGGCCTTCTCGATGCTGCGTTCGCGGTCGCGATAGCCGCGCGAGTTCTCCCGGCGGTTGGCGTTGAGGTTCGTGTTGATCGGCGCGTAGCCCGAAGGCTGCGGGCCCCCGAAGCCCAGCAGGCGCAGGCCCGCTTCGGCCGCCGCGAGGCTGGCGCCCACGCTCAGGAAGACGAGGAGGACCTCGGCGCGCAGTGCGGACACGGCCGTCATAATATGCGAGTAGAGCGGGCGTGTTATCCTGCCTGGGCGCAGGGCGAACTCACCATTCCATGCCAGAACACCAACCCGGAGGGTCGTTGCCGCACTCGGGGGGAGTGCAAGCCCGCTGTCTCTGGCTCGCCGCTCTCGCCACGATCCTCCTGTCGCCGGAGCGGGCCAGCGGCCAAGCGGTAACGCCCCTGCCGCAGGACGAGCTCGATTTCCAGGGACGGGCGAGCTTGGCCGTCGGATCCGGCGCCCGAGCCCTCGGCATGGGGGGCGCGTTCCTCGCGCGCGCGGACGACGCCACCGCCGCCTCGTGGAACCCAGCTGGCCTCAGTTACCTGAGGCTTCCCGAGATCTCGCTGGTTGGCGTGAGAAACGACTCCGAGACTCTTACCAAGCGTTCGACCGGAGCGACTGCCGAAGACAGCGAAGCCCGTGGCTACCAGCCGGATTTCATCGCCGCCGCGATACCGCTCGAGATAGGGACGGTCTCAGGCGCAGCGCAGATCAGCTTTCAACGCGTGCTTTCCCTGGACGCGCAGCGGACGACTCGCCGTGCCAACGTGCAGATCCAGCAGGCTTTCGAGGGTGGGTTCGATGTCCTGGCCTTCGGAACGGGCGTGAAGGTCACGCGATCGCTTCGCCTCGGGCTCACGTTGAACCGCTGGCTGAACGGCTATCGTCAAACGCGAGTGCGTGTCCCGGTCGTCTTCGCCACCACACAGGACATCGACTTCCAGCTTTCGGGATGGAACCTCAACTTCGGCGCTCTCTGGTCCCCCAACGAGAGCTTCAACCTGGGAGCAGTCGTCAAGACCCCATTCGAGGCATCAGTCAGGCTCGAACGGCGGCGCCAGGATGTCGTCGGCGGCCAGCAGCAATCGAACTCGTTCGTGAGCGAGTCCGTACGGCTCGAGCTACCCGCGGCCGTTGGCATCGGCGCGTCGTGGCGTCCTAGCAGCCCGTTTACCATATCGGCGGACCACACCCGCACCTTCTGGTCGAACGGGCGTATCCGGAACTTCTTCACGTTGCCACTCTTGGGCGACCCGAATCGGCAGGGCCAAGTCTTCGACAGCCTGAACTACCCGGCCGTTGACGAAGTCAGTCAAGAAGATACAGAACAGTTCAGGCTGGGTGCCGAATACGTCCTGCTGGGGAGGCATGTCAGGTGGCCGCTGCGGGCTGGTTTTTTCACCGACCGGCAATACTTTCGAGGCGGGAATGGACGGCCTCCTGTTTTCATCGGTTTTGCCCTTGGAGCCGGCATCCTCGTGGGGCCGGTGCTGATCGACGCCGCGTTCGTTCACGAAAGCGGCGACTACCTGGACCGCGAAGGGAACGAGATCGACGTCAGGATCCGCCGCCTCTACCTCTCCCTGATCTATCGCCACAGAGGCCGTCCCTAGCTCTCGGCTCCAGCGGCGGCCGGATCGCTCGTCTCGCGGGGGGACTGGCCGCAAAGGGGTGCATGGTATGCTGCGGTCCGCGGCACGTCCCAGCGCGCCGCACTTGACCAGTAGAGGGTGGAGCCATTGGCGTCTCTTCTTTGGCGCAGGGCTGCCGCGACGATTGCACCATGCATGGCCTCGCTGCTGGTTGCGCAGTCGCTCCCGGCTCAGGCCCCGACACCCACGCCGCCGCCTCGTCTCGATCAGGACGCGCTCGACTTCCGTGGGCGCTCCAGCCTGACCGGCGGTTCAGGCGCGAGAGCCCTGGGAATGGGAGGCGCCTTCCTGGCACGCGCCGACGACGCGACGGCCGCCTCCTGGAACCCGGCGGGGCTGAGTTACCTGCGTCTTCCGGAGCTGTCGGTCGTATTCGTGGGCAGCGCCCTCGACACGGTTCATCGCGAAATCGACCTTGCGATCGCACGCGACGAGACCGGGACGTCCATCGCACCGGACTTCATTGCGCTGACCATCCCCTACGAGCGCGGCGTCGTCTCAGGGGCGGCGCAGCTCAGCTTTCAGCGCGCCTTCTCCTTCGACGGCAATCGCGACATAGCGGACTGTCGCGCGCTGCGTCCGCAGGGTTGCCGCTCGCTGGCGCAGGCCGAAGACTTCGTTCGCAGCAGCATCGACGGCAGCGGCGGCTTCGACCTGTTCGCGCTCGCCACCGGCGTCAGGTTGGCGCACCGGCTGCGCATCGGCGCATCGCTCAACCGCTGGACGCACGGCTACACCCAGACGCGCAGCCGCCGGCTGTTCAACCCCTCGGTGCAGCACACGCAATTCGAGCTGTCCGGCTGGAACGCCAACCTCGGCGTCATCTGGAGTCCACTGGACAACCTCAACCTCGGCGTGGTCGGCAAGACGCCATTCACGGCAGGCGTCGATCTCTGGCGCGCGCGGACCGACCTCGTCGAGACCGAGGGGCAGGGCGAGCCCCGCGCCTTCACGAACGGCTTCCGCGGCGATGACGTCCGCCTGAAGCTGCCGGGGGCCGTAGGCACCGGCGTCTCCTGGCGGCCGCGCAGCAATCTGATGTTCTCGGCGGACTACACGCGCACCTTCTGGTCCGAGGCTCGAATCTACGACTTCTTCGTCGTTTCGGTTAGAAGCGAGGCGGAGCCGCGCCGTTTCGAGTCGCTCCGGTACCCCGAGCTCGAGGCCCGGGAGCAGCGTGACACCGAGGAAATGCGCTTCGGCACCGAGTACGTTTTCGTTGGCCAACGGTTCAGCTGGCCGATCCGCGCGGGCTACTTCTTGGACCGCCAGCATTTCCTGGCGGCTGATGACAAGGCGCCGCACTTTTGGGGCTTCAGCGCGGGCGCGGGGATCCTGAGGGGGCCCATCCTCTTCGACGTCGCGTACGTGCGGGAGACCGGCCGCTACCCTGCCGCCAACGCGGGATCGATAAAGGTCGCGCTGGATCGCCTCTACGCATCCGTGATCTACAGGTATCCACGTCGGCCCTAGTGCGCCGGATTCCGCGAAGCATCGGCATGACCACGCTCTCAAGCAGGAGGCTGTTTAGGCTGCTGCTCGCCGCCGCCACCCTGCCGGCGCTGCTCACTCAGCCGGCCATTCGGGGCTCAAACCAGACGTCGTCCCCGCGGAAGAACGTGCTGCTCCTGATCGTCGACGGCCTGGGGATGCAGCTCGGCAGCTACGGCCACGACGTCAAGACGCCGAACATCGATCGGCTCGCCAGCCTGGGCCGCCGCTTCGACCGCGCGTACAGCCAGTACCCCCAGGGCGGGCCCTCCCGCGCGTCCTTGCTCACCGGCTGGCGGCCCGAGACCACGGGCGTCTGGCGCGACAAGGCGTCGCTGCGCGTGCACGGCCGCTCCCTCGTCCCCATCCAGAAGCACTTCCGCGACCACGGCTACTTCACGGCCCGCGTCGGCGAGGTCTACGGCGGGCGGCCCGAGCAGGAGATGAACTGGGAGCTGGTCGGCGAGCCTCCTGCCGGGGGCGGCGACGCTGCTTGGGCGGCCGCTCGCGCCGCACAGGTCCTCGGAGAGAAGACCGCCGGTGCGCTGTTCCTCGCCGTGGGGCTCGGCCGGCCGGCAGGTGGCGCGCTGCCCGAGAAGTTCACCGCAGACTACCCTGCCGAGCGGATGCGCCTCCCGGCGGACGCGGCGCGGCGACCGGGACTGTTGCCGGCCCTCGCCCTCGCCGAGCGGCCCGCCCGCGCGGGGCGACCGGGCGGCCTGGAGCGGCCGCCCGCGCAGCCGCCGGAGCAGCAGCGGCAGCAGTTGGCGGCGCAGTACGCCTACGCCGCCTGGGTGGACGCACAGGTCGGTGTCTTGCTGGAGGCGCTCGACCGTCTCAAGCTGTGGGACACGACGGCCGTCGTGCTGGTCGGCGACCGCGCCTCGCCCCTGGGCGGGCACGGCGCGCTGCCGCGCAGCGACGTGCTCTTCGAAGAGACGCTGCGCACGCCGCTGATCGTGGTGGCGCCAGGCGTCGCGCGGCCGGGAGCGCCCAGCTCCCAGATCGTCGAGCTGGTCGACGTGTATCCGACACTCGTGGCGCTGGCCGGTCTGCCCCCGGTCGAAGGCCGCGAAGGCACGAGCCTGGCGCCGATTCTCGCGGACCCCGACCGCTCCGTGAAGACCGCCGCCTTTTCGGTGGTGCGGCGGGTGGCCGGACAGCTCGGTCGCAGCGTGCGCACGGAGCGCTACCGCTACACCGAATGGCCCGACGGTAGCGTCGAGTTGTACGACCACCAGGAAGACCCGGGCGAGTTCACGAACCTCGCCTCGCGGCCCGCACACGCTACGACCCTGGCGGAGCTGCAGAAGCTGTTGGGTGAGCCGCAGAAAGGCGCGTCGCCGTCTCGCAGCCCGGCCAGAAGCCCCGCGCCCGCGCGCAAGCCGAACGTGATCCTGATCGTGGCCGACGATATGAACGCGCGGATGGGCAGCTACGGCTACGACGACGCCGTCACGCCCAACCTGGACCGCCTGGCGCGCATGGGCCGCCGCTTCGAGCGCGCCTACGCCCAGGTCGCGATATGCAGCCCGTCACGTACGTCGTTCCTGACCGGCCGGCGGCCGGAGCGCCTCGGCATCTGGGACAATCTGGATCCGCCGAAGCCAAAGCTGCAGGGCGCCGTGCCGATCCAGGAGTACTTCAAGGCGCACGGATATTTCACCGGGCGCGTGGGCAAGATGTTCCACCAGAGTTTCGACCGCGACTTCCAGTGGGACGTCTCGGACCACGCGCCGCAGTCTTCCGAGGAGGAACAGGAGGACGCGGAGTCACCGCGCCAGCGGAAGCGTCGCGACGTCAGCGATGCGGCGACCTGGTCGGTGCCCACCGACAACGCCGACGAGGAGGAGCCCGACGGCTTGCGCGCCCGGCGCGTGGCGCAGCTCGTCGAAGAGCACCGGCAGGGGCCGTTCTTCGTCGCGCTCGGCTTCGGCAAACCCCACCTGCGCTGGGTGGCGCCGCGCAAGTACTTCGCGTTGCACCCGCCGGACCAGGTCCGCGTGCCGGACGAGCCGCCCGACGACTGGGCCGACATCCCCGAGATCGCGATCGACCACGAGTCCGTCGAGCGTGCGGGGCGCTTCCTTTCCGCGGCGCCCGGACCGGACGTGCCGCGGCGCGAGGCCATCGCGGGCTACGCCGCGGCCGTGTCCTTCGTGGATGCGCAGCTTGGCGTCGTGCTCGAAGCCCTCGATCGGCTGAAGCTCTGGGACGACACGATCGTGGTGCTGACCGGGGACCACGGATATCACCTGGGCGAGCACGGCGGGCTGTTCCGCAAGGACACGCTGTTCGAGGAGGCCCTGCGCGTGCCGCTGTTGATCTGGGCGCCTGGCCTCGGCCAGCCAGGGACGCCGACGCAGGGCCTCACCGAGCTCCTTGATCTCTACCCCACGCTCACGGACCTCGCGGGGCTGCCGCGACCGCCAGGTCTGGATGGCACGAGTCTCGTGCCACTGCTCGACGATCCGGCGCGCGCCGTGAAGTCGGCGGCGTTCTCGGCGGCGCGGCGGCGCCCGCCGCAGCTCGGCTGGAGCGTGCGCACGGAGCGCTACCGGTACACCGAGTGGCCCGACGGCAGCCGCGAGCTCTACGACCACCAGACCGACCCCGGCGAACGGACCAACCTGGCCGGTCAGCCGGCTCAGGCGCAGACGCTGGCCGAGATGCGCAAGCATCTCGACCTTGGCTGGACCGGCGCGCTGGCCAAGCGCTGACTGTCCTCGCCACGAGCATCCGGCGTCAAGGCTCCGGCAGCAACTGCCGGAACAGGCTGGACTCGCGCTTGAAGAAGCCTTCGGTGTGGAAGGATTCGGCGAGCCTCAGGTGGGTGTAGTCGAGGTGGTGGCCGATCTCGTGCAGCAGCGTGCGCAGGAAAGTGCGGAACGCCACCACGCGTCGGTGGTGGCTGGTGCGCATCCAGACCTGGATCCGCGGCAGACGCCCGGGCTGGTTCGTGTACAGGCCGTGAAGCTCGCTGTCGCGTGACGCGGGACGCACGGCGAGCACCTCCAGGCGCACCGGCGGAAGCTCGAGCAGCCTCAAGATGCCATCCGCGAGGCGCATGGCCGCAGCCGCCACCGCGGCGCGATCGTCCTTTTCCAGAGCCTGCCGCAGCAGCCCGACGAAGGGATGCAAGGTGTCCGGCTGGGGCAACACGATCGAGGTGATCTCGTCGCTGCGGCGGTACGTCGCCTTGTCGCGCGCGGACAGGCGGTCGTAGTAGGCGAAAGGCATCCTGGCGGCCGAGTGTAACCGGTGGAAGCTTCCCAAGCCCATCCGGCGCGGATCGATTGCTTTCTGCGGGTTAATATCACACGTGCCGATGTGACTCCCACGCATCGTCTCGTCCGCTGGCTGTTCCTGCGCGCCCTGGCGCTCGTCTACCTCTGTGCGTTCTTCTCGCTGCTGTTTCAGGTCGAAGGACTCATCGGTGCGCGCGGCATTCTGCCCGCGGACGAGCTGCTCCGCCACGTCCGCGAGCGGATCGGTGTCGAGCGTTACTGGCTGCTGCCGACGCTGTGCTGGGTCCACGCGAGCGACGGCTTCCTCCTCTTGCTTTGCGGCGGCGGCGCAGCGCTCGCAGCGCTGCTGCTCTTCGGCGTGGCGCCCGTGGCGGTGTTGGCGCTGCTCTGGACCTTCTACCTCTCGCTGGTCAACGTCGGCCAGGTGTTCCTCGGCTACCAATGGGACGTGCTGCTGCTCGAGACGGGGCTGCTGGCGGTCTTCTTCGCACCGGGCGGCTTGCGGCCGGGCGTTGGCCGGGAGCCCTCACGCATCTCCCTGTGGCTGCTGCGCTGGCTGCTTTTGCGTCTCATGCTGTCCTCGGGCCTCGTGAAGCTCGCGAGCGGCGACCCGACCTGGCGCCACCTGACGGCCCTCGACTACCACTACTGGACGCAGCCGCTCCCGACGTGGCTCGCCTGGTATGCCGACCAGCTGCCGGAGTGGACGCACGCGGCCTCGGTCGCGCTGATGTTCGCTGTCGAGCTTCTCGTTCCGTTCCTGGTCTTCGGCGGACGGCGCGCGCGCCTCGTCGCAGCCGTCGCGTTCGTGGGCCTGCAGGCGCTGATCGCGCTGACGGGCAACTATACGTTCTTCAACCTGCTCACGGCCGCGCTGTGCCTGACGCTGCTCGACGACGCGGCGCTTCCCGCCTGGCTGCGCGCCCGACTGCCGAACGATGGCGCGCCCGACGGTCGCCGCTTCCCTGCCCGGGACCTGGCGCTGGCCGTAGTCGTCCTGCCCGTCTCCTTGATGCAGCTCGTGTCGGCGAGCGGCCTCCGCGTCGGCTGGCCATCCCCGCTCCCGCGACTTCACCAGATCGTCGCCCCCTTCGCGTCGGTGAACGGCTACGGGCTCTTCGCCGTGATGACCACGTCGCGGTCCGAGATCGTGGTCGAGGGCAGCCTCGACGGCGAGACCTGGCAAGCGTACGAGTTTCGCTGGAAGCCGGGCGACCCGCGGCGCGCGCCCGGCTTCGTGGCGCCGCACCAGCCACGGCTCGACTGGCAGATGTGGTTCGCCGCTCTCGATTCGTGCGCCAGCAATCCCTGGCTCGTGCGCTTCCTGGCGCGGCTGCGGGAGGGCTCGCCGCCCGTCCTCGGCCTGCTCGCGGCCGACCCATTCGCGGGCGCAACCCCGCGCGCGGTCCGCGCGGTCCTCTACGACTACCGCTTCACCGATCTCGCGACGCGGCGGCGCACGGGCGAGTGGTGGCGCGGCGAGCGCCTGGGCCTGTACTGCCCCGTGGTCGACGCCTCCTTGCCCGAGCCGTGAAGCCGGGCCGATAATGGGCGGTCCGCGGAGGCTTGCATGACTCAGCCGCTCTCTCGCCGTCAGTTCGCGCGCACGCTCGGCACCGGGGTCGGGGCCGCCGTCTTGGCTCCGCGACTGCTGGACGCCCGGGCGGATGCGCAAGTCGCCCAGGCCGCGCCAGAATTCCCGATCCGGCTCGATTCCAACGAGAACCCCTACGGGCCGTCGGCCACGGCCATCGAGGCCATGACGGCCTCGCAGAAGGTGGCCGCGCGCTATCCCGACGCGATGGAGCTGGAGGTCATGGGCGCCATCGCAGCCTTGCACAAGGTCGCGCCCGAGCAGGTGCTGCTCGGCTGCGGCTCGGGCGAGATCCTGCGCATGGCGGACATGGCGTTCCTGGGCCCCGACAAGACGGTGGTGGCCGCCGAGCCCACCTTCGAGGCGGTCCTGGACTACGCGCGCGTCACGCGCGCCCACCCCGTGAAGGTGCCGCAGACGGCCGACTTCCGTCACGACCTGAACGCGATGGCGGCGGCGTGCGACTCGGGCCCCGGCCTCGTCTACGTCTGCAACCCGAACAACCCGACCGGCACCATAGTCACGCGCGACGAGCTGCAGCGCTTCCTGGAACGGGTGCCCCGAACGACCCACGTGCTGCTCGACGAGGCCTACCATCATTTCGTGACAGACGAGAGCTACGCGAGCGGCGCCGAGTGGATCGGCGCGCCGAACCTGGTGCTGGTGCGCACGTTCTCCAAGATCTACGGCATGGCGGGCATGCGCCTGGGTTACGCCGTCAGCACCCGCGAGAACATCGCGGCCATGCGCGAGCACTTGATCTGGAGCAACGCCAACGCTGCGGTGCTGCAGGCGGCCCTTGCCTGCCTGGCCGACCCCGAGCTCGTGCCCCGGCAGCGCGCCCTCAACTCCGAAGCACGCGAATGGCTGTGCCGCGAGCTCGAGCGCGACGGCCGGCGCTACATCCGCTCGCACGCCAACTTCGTGATGATCGACGTGGGAGGCGACGTGGCGCCCGTGATCGATGCGCTCGGCAAGGACCGCATCAAGGTCGGACGCAAGTTCCCGACGATGGCGAACTGGCTGCGTATCTCGATCGGGACGCGGGCGGAGATGGAGGCGTTCGTCGCGGGCTTGCGGCGCCACGTCCCGGTGGCGCGGGCGGCATGACGACGACCGCCGACGCGAAGCTCGAGCTGCTGCGGCACACCCTGGCCACGCTGGCCTACCGAGGCGGCAAGGCTGTGCGGGCCAACTCGGCCGGCTTCGAGAGCTTCAAGGCGTCGCCGACGACGCGCACGCCCGCCCAGATCCTGGCCCACGTGGGCGATCTGCTGGACTGGGGGTTGGGCCTCGCCAAGGGCCGGCACGAATGGCACGACTCGACGCCGCTCCCCTGGGAACAGGAGGTCGCACGCTTCTTCGCAGGCCTCGCCGCATTCGACGCGCAGCTGGCGTCGCCGGCGCCGCTCGGCTTCCCCGCGGAGAAGATCTTCCAGGGTCCGATCGCCGACGCGCTCACGCACATCGGCCAGATCGCGATGCTACGGAGGATGGCCGGCGACCCGGTGCGCGGAGAGAGCTACTTCCGCGCCGAGATCGTGAGCGGTCGCGTCGGTCCGGAGCAGGCCACGCCGATCAAGGAGTTCGACTGACCTCGCGGCGTCGCGGCCGCCGTCGCGCTCAGCTCGCGGCCTGCACGATCTGAAAACCGGGCCGCCGCCACTACAATCGGGCACTCACGCGTCCCCCCATGCCTCACCCGCGGCGCGCGCAGGCCGCGCGGAGCCACCTGCGGTCCTCCTCGAGCGCCTGGCGCGCCCGGGCGGACTCGATGGCGTCGAGGAACGTCGTCTGCCGGACGCGCGCCTCGATGATCGCCATCGACAGGACTCCGGCCCGCAATCCGGGGCGAATCCACTCCCGGTCGCGCGGTTCCGTGCGTGCGTACTTCGACACCGCCGCATCGTTCGCCTCGAGGAACCACGCGACCAGGTCGGGCTCGAGCTGGATGCGCAGCAGCCGTTCCTCCCAGCCGGCCGGCAGAGTCGCTACACGCGGCGAGATCGGCTCCAGGTAATAGCCGTGCTCGGCCTCGAACGGGCTCCCCTGTCCCAGCGCGGAAGCCAGCTCGAAGATGCGGCCTGGATCGCCTTTCGCGAAGGCGTCCACGTCGAGAGAGACCGCCATGCGCGGCGGCACCTCTCCCGCAAGGCCGAGCACGGCGAGGCTGCCGAAAACGACGTAGTCGGTCTCGCCGCAGAGGTCGCGCGCCCGCGCGAAGAGCAGCCTCAGGTCCTCGCGCCTCACGCCGCCGCTGACTCGAGAGCGAACGTCCAGGGCGAGTTCTGGAACAGCGCGTCGGCCCACTCGCCCGGATCGAGCAGTGACTGCGCCACGCGCGCCACCGGCCCCGCGAGCATCCCGCGCCAGCGCGAGACGTAGTGACTGCTGCACAGGCGCTCGCGCTCCCAGCGGTCGACGAAGGAACGCGCGCGCTTCACCAAGGCGGCGGCCTCCGGCCGGGGGGCCACGAGCAGGCGCGCCGCGAGCACCGCGTGACGGCGGCGGCGGTCCAGGCGGCTCGCCCGTTCGCGTTCGCGCAAGAGCCGCGTCTCCAGGGAGAGGAGCGCGCCGCGCGGCTCCGCGGTGAGCTCGAGCCCGAGCGCCTCGCAAAGGCGGGAGATCGTCCCAACCCGGAAATCCTGGGCGGAGCCGGCCTCGACCCGGGCGATCGTGACCCGGCTGGTGCCGCTGCGGGCGGCCAGCGCCGCCTGGCTGAGGGCCTGCTGGCGGCGAGCCGCGCGGACCTGGTGGTGGAGAGCCGTGTATCTCATCCGATACAGTGTATCATCAACTACGCCCTCGACTGGGACGCACCGTAAGAGCCCGGCGTTCAAGGGTCGGTCTGGAGGCCGCTCAGCGGACCTGCGGATCGCTCGCGGCCGAGGAAGGCGCCGGGAGTCAGGGGGAGTCCGCAGAACTCGCCACCGAGCAGCCCGCCGAAATCGGTCTTGTCGAGGGTCAGAAGCCGCGAGCAGGACGCTCGTGTCGAGGAAGAGCCTCATCCCTCCCGCTTGAGGGTCCGCAGCTCAGCCTCATCCTCGGCGATCCACCCGTCGATCTGCTCGCGGGTGAGCGTACGGGGAGGAGGCGTCCGCACGCCTTCGCTTCGCAGCCGGGCGGCAAGGAACAGAATCAGTCGTTCCTTCTCTTCCTGTGAGAGGGCCTCGGCCGCCTTCTCGATCTCGGCGAGCGTACTCATCACTCGATGGTAGGCGGGGAGCGTGAGGGGCGCAAGCGAGGCACTCGACCCGCTCGACCCGCTCGAGGACCGGGCGCATACTGGGCCGTTCCTGGCGAGTCGATGCCCCTCGAACCTGGCGCCCAGCTCGGGCCCTACGAAGTCCTGGCCCCCCTCGGGGCGGGCGGGATGGGCGAGGTCTACCGCGCGAAGGACACGAGGCTCGACCGCACCGTCGCCCTCAAGGTCCTTCCCCAGCACCTCGCGGCCGACCCCGACCTGCGCCAACGCTTCGAGCGCGAAGCGCGGGCAGTCTCCAGCCTGAACCATCCCCACATCTGCGCGCTGTTCGACGTCGGCCGGCAGGACGGCACCGACTACCTGGTCATGGAGTACCTCGAGGGCGAGACCCTCGCGGATCGGCTGAGCCGGGGCCCGCTCCCCACCGAGCAGGTGCTGCGCTACGGTATCGAGATCGCGGACGCCCTGGACAAGGCCCACCGCCAGGGCATCGTCCACCGCGACTTGAAGCCGGGCAACGTGATGCTGACGAAGTCGGGAGCCAAGCTCCTGGATTTCGGACTGGCCAAGCTCCACGGTGCGCAGGCCGCGCCCGCGGCCTCGGTGCTCTCGGCGCTCGCGACCTCGGCGCGCCCGTTGACGGAGCACGGCACGGTCTTGGGCACGTTCCAGTACATGGCCCCGGAGCAGCTCGAAGCGAAGGAAGCGGATGCTCGCTCCGACATCTTCGCTCTGGGCTCGCTCCTCTACGAGATGGCCGCGGGCAAGAGGGCCTTCACCGGCAAGAGCCAGGCCAGCCTGATCGCCGCCATCCTCTCCGCGGACCCGCCCCCGCTCGCGTCGGTTCAGCCCATGGCCCCGCCGGGGCTCGAGCGGCTGGTGAAGGTGTGCCTGGCCAAGGACCCCGACGACCGCCTGCAGACCGCCCACGACGTGATGCAGGAGCTGAAGTGGATCGCGGAGGCCGGCTCGGCGGCCGGGCTGCCGGCGCCGGTGGCGGCGCGGCGCAAGAGCCGCGAGCGCCTGGCCTGGATCCTGGCCGGCGTGTTCGCAGGGTTGGCGGCGCTCGGCGCCTTCGTCGCCAGCCGCCACGTCGCCGAGCGCCCGCAGGTCGTCCGCTTCGAGCTCGAGCCGCCCGCGGGTACGGCGTTTCACCTGGATGCGACGGCTGCGACGGCACCCGGCCCGGTGGATGTGTCTCCCGATGGAAAGAGTCTGGCCTTCTCCGCGCGGAACGAAGAAACGGTCCGTCTCTACGTCCGCCCGCTGAACGTCACGGAGGCACCGGCGCTTCCCGGGACCGAGGGGGCCCAGTATCCCTTCTGGTCTCCGGACTCGCGGTTCCTGGGGTTCTTCGCCTCTGGCAAGCTGAAGAAGGTGGAAGCGACGGGAGGGCCACCGCTCGTCCTCTGCGATGCGAGCAACGGAAAGGGAGGCGCCTGGAGTCCGGACGGCGTGATCGTCTTCGCGCCTACCGCGACATCGCCGCTCTCTCGCGTCTCCGCAGCCGGGGGTGAAGCGACCGAGGTCACCAAGCTCGACACCGCGAGGAAGGACGACTCCCACCGCCACCCGCGCTTCCTGCCCGACGGCCGGCGCTTCCTCTATCTGGCGCGGCAACCCGGCGGAGAAGGGAGGGGCGACAACGCGCTCGTCGTCGGCTCTCTGGATGGAGGCAACGAAAAGCGGCTGCTGCGCTCGCCGGCGGCGGCCGAGTACGCGGCCGGCCACCTGCTGTTCGTGCGCGAGCGCACGCTGATGGCCCGGCCATTCGACGCGAAGCGTCTCGAGTTCACGGGCGACGCGTTCCCGATCACGGAGGACGTCCGGCTCCTCGAAGCGGCGAAGGCCGTCGTCTCAGCTTCACAGAGCGGCGTCCTCGCCTATCAGTTGGGCCACCGCGTGTCCGACCAAAGGCTGGTGTGGCGCGATCGCGAAGGCCCAGAGCAGGTGAGCTTGTCGCCCGCAGGCGACTCCGCCGTCATCCCGATCGGCGATTCGAGCAAAGGCACCCAGGATCTGTGGCTGTACGAGATTGCCCGCGGTCTTCGGACGCGCTTCACCTTCGATCCGGAGACCGAAGAGGTGCCGGTCTTCTCCCCCGACGGCCAGAGTGTCGTCTACGGCTCGAACCGGAAGGGGCAGTTCGACCTCTACCGCAAGACAGTCGGCGGCTCGGGAACGGAAGAGCTGTTGCTGGAGTCCAATGTCGAGAAGGTCGCGACCGGCTTTTCATCCGACGGCCGCCTGCTCACGTTCAGCCAGAATGACCAGAAGACGAGCTGGGACATCTGGGTGCTCCCGCTCGAAGCTCGAAGGCGGGCGGAAACCCAGCCTGTTCTTGCAAACGCCGTTCATGGAGTGCTGCGGGAAGTTTTCTCCGGACGGACGGTAGATGGCCTACTTCTCGGACGAGTCCGGCCGCGTCGAGGTCTACGTGGCGCCTTTCCCCGGTCCCGGACGGAAGTGGCAGGTGTCGACCCAGGGAGGCGTCTACCCCTACTGGCGCAGCGATGGGAGAGAGATCTTCTACCAGGCGCTCGACGGGACCCTGACGGCGGCCGAGATCACGCTGGCCAAAGACACCTTGGCCGTCGGAACCGTGAAGCCGCTGTTCAAGGCGCCGCCGCGGGGCGAAAAGTCGTGGGTCTACCACCCCGCGCGCGACGCCCGCCGCTTCCTGGTGGTCGAGCCGGTTGCGCAAGAGACCCTGCGGCCGCTGACCATCGTCCTGAACTGGACCGCGGGGCTCAAGAAGTAGCCTGTTACTCGTTCCAGAACGAGTTTCCACAGTGTTTCCACAGCCTGGGCACCGACTTCCTGGTCTGCCACGCTGGGCAGCGCCAGCGTGGCAGAACGCAGGCCTGGGCGAACCACCGCCGTTAGCGGACTGCGGCCAACCTGTTGAAGACACCCAGCGCGCGTAGAAGTGCTATCAGCAGAGCCGCGCCGAGAACTGCGACGACCCAGGCCGCAGGCGTCGTGTGGGCCCGCACCCCCATTGAATTCGCGACGGCAACGCCGAGAAACGATCCAAAGACGCCCACGATGACGTTCGCCAGGATCCCCATCTGGGCATTGGTCTTCATCAGGATGCTCGCCAGCCAACCGACGACGCCGCCGATGATCAGGGTCACTAGGAAGTTCGTCGATGCCAAGTCCATTGTCTCCTCCACGCGTCCGCGTTCCCCGGTCGCTATTCAACCTGGCGGCGGCCGCTTGCCTGTAACAGGAGCAAGACACGAGCCAGCCCGCCTGGAGCCCCCTTCCCTCCTGGGGGTTCTGGAGCCAACGGCGGACGAAGGCCCAACCGGCGCTTCGGCAAGCCAATGAGAGACGTCTCGGCTGAGCCTCGCGGCCGTTCTGGTGCCGTCACTCCCCCTTTCTACAAACTGCGCACATCCCATTGTCTTCCTCGTGCCTGTCTGACGTGGGATGTGGGCGGGCGAAGCGGTCCCTTCGTGGCGCGGTCCTTGCTGTGCGCCCGAGCATGCCAGGCGGGTCTCCTTCTCAGGCGGCCGTCGAAGCTGAGCGCTCCGGCAACCCCTCTCACGAGCGGCGCCGACTCAGCGTCGCGCGTCTGCGGCGCGTCCGCGCCGTCATGGGTCTGCGCTTACGGACGGCTGGTCACTTCCTGGCTCAACGCCTGCGGTTCGCATGTTCGCGCCCCTTGGTCCGCGTTGCGGCCACCGCGCTAGTGGCGCTGGCCCTGCTCCCATCGTCGTGGCTCGTCTATTACGTATACGCCGATCGAAGCCGCCTTCCGGACCTCGAACCCTTCCTGCGCTTCGAGCCACCCCGGATCGGCGAAGTCTACGACGCCCGAGGTAAGGTGCTGATCGAGCTGGCACGCGAGTACCGCCGGGTGCTCTCTTACGACGAGGTGCCCTTCGTCGTGCGCGAGGCCGTGCTGGCGGCCGAAGACAAGAACTTCTTCTCCCACTCCGGCGTGGACTACAGCGCGCTGCCGCGTGTGATCCAGAAGACGACGGCCAGAACCCTGATCGAATGGTGGAAGGGTGCAAAGCTCCGGTTGCTGCTCCCGCAGGGAGGCTCGACGCTCACGCAGCAGCTCGTCCGCGCCTACTTCCTCCGAGAGCGGACGAGCCAGCAGGGCGGCGATGCTCTCTTCCACGACGGCGTGCCCCAGCGCATGCTCGCCGCGGCCCTGGGGGTGCCGGCCACGAACAAGCTGCTCCGCAAGCTGGAGGAAGTGCGGCTGGCGCTTTGGCTCGAGGAGGAAATGCGCCGGCGCTACGGAACGAAGCAGCAGGCCAAGCGTGAGATCTTCGCGCGCTCTGCCAGCTTCCACTACGTGGGCAACGGCCGCTACGGCCTGGCCGCCGGCTCCGAGTACTACTTCGGCAAGTCCCTTTCCAGCTACACGCTTGCGGACGCGGCAAAGGCCGCCGCACTGGCGGGCATCAGTAAGTCGCCCAGGGACTACGCCCCGGCGCTCGGCGATCCACGGTCCCTGCGCCGCCGCAACCAGATCCTGGCCCTCATGGCGCGCAACGGATCGATATCCGAGGGGGTCGCCAGGCTCTGCCAGGCCGAGCCGGTCCGTGTGACGGCCCGCAGCCAGCTCAAGACCGACGCACCGGCCGTGATCGAGGATGTCTTCTCTGAGCTGAACAAGCGCGGCGGGTCCAGCTTCGGGGTCGAAGACCTGTTCCAGGGGCGGATCTCGGTCCGTTCTACGGTCGACGACCGGGTGCAGCTCATCGTGAACGAAGCCCTGGAGGACGGCCTCGCCGCGTACGAGATACGGCACCCGGGAGCGAAGGGGTTGATCCAGGGTTCTGTGGTGGTGCTGCGCAACGCCGACGCCGCAATCCTGGCGGAGGCGGGCGGGCGCCAGGTCTACAGGGATCGCCGGACGCACTACTCCGACTTGAATCGCGTGAGGGGCTCGCTACGGCAGGCGGGCTCCGCGTGGAAGCCGCTCGTGTACCTGGCCGCGTTCCGGCAGGGTCTGAACCTCGATACGACCGTGCCGGATGAGCCCATCGCCGTACCCATGGGCCAAGGCAGTGAGGCGAAGTGGATCGCCAACTACGACAACACGTTCAAGGGCCCGATTCCGGTACGCCAAGCCCTGGCCGAGTCCCGCAATGCAGTGGCCGTGTGGATCACCCGCGAGATCGGCCTGGACAAGGTGATCCGCACCGCCAGGGAACTGGGGATCCGCAGCCCCCTGCAGCCCTTCGCCAGCACGGCGCTGGGGGCGTCGGAGGTGCGGCTGCTGGAGCTGGCGGACGCCTACCGCGCCATGGCCTCGGGGGTCCTGGCGGAGCCGTACGTCATCGACCGCGTGGCCGACGTCTCCGGCGCTGTGCTCTACGAAGCGGCCCCGCCCGTACGGGAGATCCGCTCCGCCGAACTGAGCCTGATCCAGGAGGGGCTGCGGGGCGTCGTCCGCCTGCCGAATGGCACCGCCCACAGTCTCGACCGAAGGGACTTCCCGATCCCGGTGATGGGGAAGACGGGGACGACGAGCGACTTTCGCGATGCGCTGTTCGTGGGGTCCACCTACGGGCCGCAAGGTATCACGGTCGCGGTCCGGATCGGCTTCGACGACAATCGCGGGCTGGGACGCACGGAAACCGGAGCGCGCACGGCGCTGCCGATCTTCCGCAAGATCATGCTCCGCGTCTACGCGGCCAGACTGGTGGGGCCGGCGCCGAAATTCCCCCGCACGATCGAGGAAGGGATCGACAGGTACCTGGCGCTGCAGGCGGACCGTGAGGCAATGCCCGTGCCGGCCGTTGTCGCTGCCCTGGGGCCCTCTTGATAGTCCGCTACAGTGACTGCTCTTCTGTCGGCTCATGCAGCAGCCCTCGCCTTCGACCCGATGCCCTACGGTCGTCAAGCAGACACTTCGCACTTCGGCGTGCCTGCGGCGGCGCCACGAGGGTCAGCGGTGAAGGAGTGCCGGGCCCGCCAGGCTTGCGACCGCGGCGGCCAGCTCGGCCGGCGTCACCGGCTTGGAGACGTGCATCTGGAAGCCGGCCCGAAGGGCGTCCGCACGATCCTGCTGGTTGGCGTATCCCGTGAGCGCGATGGCCGGCGTCACGCCACCGCGCTCGGCTGGGAGCGCGCGCACCTTCCGGAGGAGCGCGTAGCCGTCCTCGCCCGGCATGCCAATGTCAGCCACGAGCACCTGGGGGAGCTCCCGCGCGAGGGCGCCCAGAGCCTCGCTGGCCGAAGAGGCTGTGGCCACGCGAGCGCCGTGGCGGCCTAGGCCGATCGCCATCGCCTCCCGGGTATCAGCCTCGTCGTCCACGACCAAGACCCTGACATCCTGGAGCGAGGGTGCGGGCTGTGCCCATTTCTCTCGAGCGTTGGCGGGCGCGCTCTGCTCGGCCGACGCACTGCCGGCCGAGGCGCCTTCCTGCCGCGGCAGCCGGACGACCAACACCGCGCCCGTTCGGTCCTCGCGGTTCCGCGCCTCGACGGTCCCGCCATGCAACTCGACCAGGTGCCGCACGATGGCCAACCCGAGGCCCAGTCCGGCGTGCCGGCGAGTGCTCGAGGAGTCGGCTTGCCGGAAGCGGTCGAAGACGTAGGGCAGGAACGCGGGATCGATCCCGGGGCCGTCGTCGGTGACCGAGAGCTCGATGCGCGAGCCGGTGTCCAGGAGCCGCACCTGCACCCGCCCCCCCTCGGGCGCGAACTTCATGGCGTTGGACAGCAGGTTCCAGATCACCTGCCGCAGCCGGCTCGCATCACCCGTTACGGGGCCGGCCGCGGGATCGATGGCCAGCTCGAGCCGGATGCCCCTGGCCTGCGCTGCGGGCCGCACGGTGTCCGCTGCCGATTCGATCACCTCGGACAGCCGCACCGGGCCCAAGCTCATATGGAACTTGCCGGTGACGATCCGCGACACGTCCAGGATGTCGGCGACGAGCTGGATCTGGGCCCGGGCGTTGCGATCGATGGCCTCGACGGCACGGCTGGTGGTGACGGGATCCAGCCCCGGCTCGCCCAGGATGTGCGACCAGGCCACGATGGCATTGAGCGGCGAGCGCAGCTCGTGCGACAGGGTGGCCAGGAACTCGTCTTTCAGCCGGTTGGCCTCCTCCGCCTCGGTCCGCGCGATTCGCTCGCGCTCCAGGAGCTCGGTCCGCTGCCTCTCGGCCTGGCGCAGCGATTCCTCGACCCGCCGGCGCCGCTCGATCTCCTCCTGGGCGGCTTTGTTCGCCTCCTCCGCCGCCGCCCGCGCCCCCTGTTCGCGTTCGAGTTGCGCCAGCTCCTGCTCCCGCTGCTTGGCCTCCGTCAGGTCCGTGACGATCATGCAGAAGACATGGGCGCCCGCGAGGGGCAGCAGGGTCAGGGAAACCTGGGTGGGGACCGAGCCCCCGTTCCTTCGGAACGCAACCTCGCCCCGGCTGGCCCCGCTCTCGGCGGCCCGGAGCAGAACGCTCAGGGAGACCGCCGCCTGCTGATCCAGGAAGCCCGAGAGCGGCACGCCCAGCACCGCCTCCAGGGGCACGCCCAGCAGCGCGGCCAGGAACGAGTTGCAGTAGAGCACGAGTCCGTCGTCGGACAGCGTGGCCGCGCCCTTCTGCATCTCTTCCACCATCAGGCGGTAGGTCTGGTCGGCGCTCTTCAGCGTGAAGACCTGGTCTTCCCCGGCGGTCTCCACGACCAGCGCGTCCACTTCGCCGCTGCGGATTGCACGCAGCGTCTCCTCCAGCTCGTCCAGCCGCGCGCGCAATCTCTCGTTCTCTTTTCCGAGCGGGCGCCGCTGTGCCTTGACGGGCATGGCGCTTCTAGGAAGTGCGCGCGACGAGGTCCAGGCCCTGAAGCACCAGCTCCGTCCTCGAGAGGTCGCCGACCAGGAGGCGCAACGGAACCGGAAGCTTCTTGATGAGCGTCGGCAAGGCCACGATCTGGTCTCTGCTGAGCAGCGCCGGCCGCCGGTAGACGTCCACGACCTCCAGGTGGTAGCGCCCCTTCAGGTATTGCTCGCAGATGGCCTTGGCGTTGGCAATCGCGCGAAGCGAACGCGCCGTGGCGCCCGTCACGTACAGCTTCAACACGTAGAGCTCTGTCGCCCGGCCGGCTCCCGCCGATTCGCGCCTGCCTCGTGCCGATCGCGTCTTCCTCTGCGCCATGTCAGGGCCCCGGAACGAGCTCCATGCCGACCAGAGTACGCTCCTTGTTCGAGAGGTCGCCGATGATCCTCTTCACGGGTGGCGGAAGCTTGCGGATCAGGGTGGGTATCGCGACGATCTGGTCCGCTCGGGCCAGCTCGGGGGTGGCCAGCAGGTCGATGACCTCGATCCGGTACTTGCCCCGGAGGTGGGTCTCGCAGATCTTCTTCAGGTTCGCAAAGGCGGCCAGGGACTTGGGGGTCTGTCCGGCCACGTAGAGGCGCAGCTCCCAGCGCTCGGCGGCCTCCAGGCTCGCGGCCACGGCGCGCAGCGTGGACTTGCGACCCGGACGCCTGGCGGCCGTCATCGCATGGCTCCCTTGCGGGCCGCGATGCCGGGACGCTTCCGGATCCGGACCTCCGCCTTTGGGTCAGGCAGCCCCGGCTGGTCCTCGCCGATATCGATGCCGCGCCTCGTGATCCGGAACTCCCGGATGTCGTGGGAGTGTTGCATGCCGCGCGACTTGAGCACGCAGAGCGCGCGGTAGCGCCGGCCCTCGCGTTCCAGGTCCCGCAGCACGACCCAGGTGTCGATCAGAGAGGACACCCCCGCTTCCGACTGCTCCACGTTCGCTCCGGCCGAGGTGAGGCTCGTGAACACGGCGGTGATGCCTTCCATCTTGAGGAAGTCGATGAGCCTAGTGAGCATGGCCTTGTTGTCGGCCAGGGAGTCGGTGAAGTCCGTGATGGGATCCACGAGCACGGCCGCCGGCCTGAACTCCCGGATCGTCCTGTGCATGAAGGCCAGGTGCGTCTCCAGCCCGTAGACCGCCGGCCGCGCCGACTCCAGCCGCAGCAGGCCCCGCTTCCGCCAGCGGCCCAGATCCATGCCGATCGAGCCCATGTTGCGCGCGAGCTGCTGCGGAGATTCCTCGAACGCGAAGAACAGGCAGCGCTCTCCGCGCTCGCAGGCGGCCTGGACGAAGCGGGCGGCCACGCTGGTCTTGCCGGACCCTGGCGTCCCCGAGACGAGGACGGTGCTGCCCCGGAAATAGCCGCCTCCCAGCATGGTGTCCAGCCGCGGCACGCCGCTGGACACCCGCTCGGCGGACGCCCGGTGTTGCAGCCCGAGGGAGGTGATGGGCAGGACCGAGAAGCCGTAGTCGTCGACCAGGAAGGGATACTCGTTCGTGCCATGGGCGGAACCCCGGTACTTCACGACCCGCAGCCGGCGCGTGGAGACCTGATCCGTGACACGGTGGTCGAGCAGGATCACGCAGTCCGAGACGTATTCTTCGAGTCCCTGCCGGGTGAGGGTGTTCGCCCCGCGCTCGGCCGTGACGACCGCCGTGACCCGGCGGGACTTCAGCCAGCGGAACAGGCGGCGCAGCTCCGCGCGCAGCACGGTCGCGTTCGACAAGCCCGCGAACAGGCTCTCAATCGTGTCGAGCACCACGCGCTTGGCAGAAACGGCGTCGATGGCGTGGCCCAGGCGGACGAACAGTCCCTCCAGGTCGTACTCCCCCGTCTCCTCGATCTCGGCGCGCTCGACGCGCACGAAGTCGACGAGCAGCTTCTTCTGGGCGGAGAGGCGCTCGAGGTCGAAGCCCAACGATGCGACGTTCTGGGCCAGCTCCGCGGCCGTCTCCTCGAAGGCCATGAACACGCCCGGCTCGCCCATCTCGATGCCGCGCACGAGGAACTCGACCGAGAAGAGGGTCTTGCCCGCGCCCGCGCTGCCGCAGACGAGGGTGGGGCGCCCCCGGGGCAGGCCTCCACCGGTGATCTCGTCCAGGCCGCGGATGCCGCTTCTGGCCTTGGGCAATGCCGAGACGATCGCTGGCTTCTTGACAGCCACGCCTCTGGACTCCTCGTTGGGCAGGCGCCACTCTCGGCGCCTCGCATCGCCGACTATACGCCGTATCTGCTCTTCGCCCCTAGCAGGCAAGTGGCGTGCCGCACGCCTGCTTGAAAGCACTTTCTACACCGTACAACTCACCGGAGGACCGACGACGCTCCGGTGCGCGCTCCTGGCCCATCCCGACCAGGGGTTGGGGCGACGCCCATGCCAAGGGCCTGGCTGGCATCCCACTTGCTCCAACGGGCGGCCGAGGTGTTTCACATGACCATCACATTGCCGGCGCTCATCATACTCATCATCATCGCGGCCATCTGCGGCGCCCTCGGCAGGGCCATCGCAGGTGAGGTCCGCGGCGGGTTCATCGTCTCCGTTGTTCTCGGTTTCATAGGAGCGCTGCTCGGACCTTGGATGGCCCACCAGCTCAAGCTGCCGGAGCCCTTCATGGTCCACATCAGCGGGCAGTCCTTCCCAGTCCTCTGGTCGATCATCGGCGCTGCCGCCTTCGTGGCGATCATCCACCTCGTCTCCAGGCGTTAGCTGGAAGCCGCCCTGTTACCTTATGAGAGCGGCCCGGGACGCCCCAGTTCGGCGTGAAGCCAGGATCGATCTGGTAGGCCCTGGCGAACAGTTCGGCGGCCCTGCGTTTGCCCGGGTCGTTGGGCCTCTTTGGCTCCGCGATCTTGTAGACCGCGTAGCCAAGGTAGTACATGGCCGCGGCGCTGCCTGGGTCGGCGTCGACGGCGGCCTGGAAGTGCCCTTCGGCCTCTTGGAAGTGGAGCTTCCTGTAGGCCGCCAGCCCCGCCGCCCTGTGCTCCTCGGCCGCGTTCTGCGCACGGGCAACCGGCGAAAGCGCGAGGATCCCAAACAACAGCCCTGTCGTCAGTGTTCGTCGCATTCCTGGCCGCCTCTCACTTACTCCGCTTCTCACGAGGCTCTATTGAGCAACCCGCGTGCCACCCGGGAGCGCGGATCAGCAGCCGCGTCTTCTGGACTAGGGCAGCTCTGAGGGTCAAACGAGACTCCGGGTGCCGCGACGTGGCCGCGATCTTGCTAGGGGGAGCCATGCCGGCGCTGTCGCACCTGCGGCTGGCGCGAGGAGGTTCCAGGCAATGGCAACCACGAGCAGACAGTTCATCTTGCCGGCCGTCGGGACCCCAAATCGGAGGCCTGCTGTCGTGGAAGGGTCGGAGCAGCGTGTGAGACCTGGCGTGACGCGGCCCGAGCCTTTGGCCCGGATCGGGGCGATCCAGGCGGCATCTGCTGACGTGAGCGCAGACTGGGGCCAGGAGGACGAAGCGGGTTTCGGCGCGCTCGCCGAGAACGCGCCCTGCGCCATGTTCATCCTCCAGGGCGCGAAGGTCCGGTTCGCCAACGAAGCCTTTCGCGAGATCACGGGCTATTCGATCGACGACTTCGAGCACTGCGCCCTCTGGGACGTGGTTCATCCCGATGACAGGATGCGAGTCCGGCGACTCGCTGCAGACATGCGCGGCTCCTCAGTGCCCTCGCGCTACGAGGTGAAGCTCGTCCACAAGAGCGGGCAGACGCGCTTTGTGGATTTTTCGGCCTCCGTGCTGAACTATCGTGGGCGCCCGGCGATCATGGGAGTCGGCCTCGACATCACGGAGCGCAAGGCGGCCGACGCGCGCATCGAGGCCCTCGCCTACCACGACGCGCTCACCGGCCTCCCGAACCGCCGGCTGCTGCAGGACCGCGTGGGCGTGGCCATGGCCCAGGCCCACCGGCGCGGCAATCGGCTCGGCGTCCTCTTCCTCGACCTCGACCACTTCAAGGACGTGAACGATTCCCTCGGCCACCAGGCGGGAGACGAGTGGCTCAAAGCGGTGGCCGAGCGACTCAAAGGAGCCATGCGCAGCGACGACACGGTGGCTCGCATCGGCGGGGACGAGTTCGTCGTGCTTCTCGCCAACATAGCCGATGCGACCCAGGCCGCGCTCGTGGGCCAGAAAATCCTGGTCCTCCTGAAGGCGCCCGTTCGAGTCGGCGAGCGCGAGCTGTTCGTGAAGGGGAGCATTGGCATTTCCATGTACCCCGAGGACGGGACGGATTTCGACAGCCTGCTGAAGAAGGCCGACGCGGCGCTCTACTGGGCGAAGGAGGAGGGGCGCGACAACTGCCAGCTCTATGCCCTCAGCCTCCCCTCCGCGGCCATGGCGCGCCTCGCGATGGAAGGCGAACTGCGCCGTACCCTCGAGAGTGGCGAGCGGTTCCTCGAGTCCGCGCCGGCGCTCGATCTGACGGGCGATCCTGGCCACCGCGTGGAAGGGCCCGGCGGCGCCAGCATGCAAGGGGCCATCGAGGTCATCGGGGCGTCCGGCCTGCTGCAGATGTGCCACCTGGGCCGGCTGACAGGCGCGCTCGAGGCCACGCGCGGGGCCCGGACGATCCGCATGACGTTCGAGACCGGGCGGCTCGCCAGCGCCACCTCCGAGGAGGCGCAGGGGCGCGACGCGGTGATCCAGTTTCTGGCCTGGACGGAGGGGCGCTTCGCGTTCCAGCCCGGGGCGAGGGCGGAGGGCGGGCCGATCTCCGAGCCCGCGGACTTCCTGATCCTGGAGGCGTGCCGCATTCTCGACGAAGAGTCGGCCAAGACGCTCGAGGGCTGACCGTCGGGTTTTCCCAAGGTGTCGAACTTCCACCTCGCCTGGGCCGTGGTGCAAGAGCGACTCGAGCGTGCCCTTGCTGCCGCCGTGAGTTGACAGGGAGCCAACGCCTTCCTTCCCTCGAGCGAGCGGTTTGCCGCTACTGCGGCGGGGCGCTGGCGGCGGTGTGAGGACGCGGCGCAGGCGTCGCCGCCCTTCGCCGTGCGGCACGGGCGAGTAACGCTAGCCCCAGCCACAAGCTGAGCGCGGCGACCGGCCAGGCCAGCAGGCGCGGCCACACGAACCCGACTCCGGCCAGAACGGCGAGCAGGAACCCGCCCTCGGCCATGAGCCAGCGCTCCGCGGGACCGTGGACCCGCCTCGCGGCCAGGACGGACCCGAGGGCGTTGCCGATGCGCAGCGCGCCGGCCGCGGCGCGCGTCGCGCTCCCGCCTGCGCCGCGGACCCGGTGCACCGTAACGTCCCCCGCGGGGCGCACGCGAGCCCACCGGCGGAGGACGATCTCGGTGGCGTTGCCGATGTCGTCCTGGAACATCTCCTCCATGCGGCGGCCGAAGGCCTCGTTCTCCACCACCACGTCCAACTCGCGGTTCCCCATCCAGCTCGCCAGGTTGAGGTTGGTGGAGCCCACGCGCGCCCAGCGCGCGTCGGCCACTGCGGTCTTGGCGTGGAGCATGGGGCCGTTCCATTCGAAGATGCGGACGCCGGCCTCCAGCAGGGCGCGATACCCGGCACGGGACACGGCTTGCATCATGGGGACGTCGCTGGCCGCGCCGGGGACGAGCAGCCTCACGTCGACGCCGTCCTGTGCCGCCGCACGCAGCGCCTGCACGTAGCTGGACGTGCCCGCGAAGTAGGCGTCGGTGAGCCACAGCGTGCGGCGGGCAAGCGAGGCCACCAGGGGATCGAGGCGGTAGAGCCCAGCGGTGCCGGGTGCCGACGCCACGATGCGCAGATCCAAGTCGCCCTCCGCGGGGAGCCCCGGGGCGGCGACATCGTTGGGAGCCAGGGGCGCGCCCGTGGCCGCCCAGGTGTCCGCGAAAGCGTGGGCCACCTCGGCCACCGCGGGGCCGCGAACCTCCACACCGGTGTCACGCCACCCGGCCAGGCCGCGCTCCGGAGCGCCCTCCCACATCCTTCCCACGCAGAGTCCGGTGACGAACGCGACCCGGCCGTCGACCACGAGACACTTGCGGTGGTCGCGCCCGATCCACCCCAGCGGCTGGTCCAGGCGCGGCGGGTTGTAACACCTGACGTCCACCCCGCCCTCACGCAGGCGGCGCCAGAAGCCGGCGGATGCCTTGCCCAGCGAGCCGAACCAGTCGTAGACCACCCGGACCGGCACCCCATCGCGCGCTTTCTCCAGGAACGCAGTGGCGAAGCGCTGCCCCGCGTCGTCGTCGTGAAGGATGTAGTTCTCGAAGTGGACGCTGCGCTGCGCCGACCGGATCGCGGCCAGCCACGCGGGGTAGTTCTCCGCGGCGTCGCGCAGGAGGCGCACGGCGTTCCCCCGCACCAAGGGCGCTCCCGCGGTCCGCGAGAAGAGCTGGTCGCCGAGCCTGCGGATCGCCTCGGAATCGGCCATGGAGTTCCTCCTCCGCGAAACGAGGCAATCGCAGTGCCAGTCCCGGTGCCAACGCACGGCCTCTCCGCGAAGCCGCTTCAGTCGTTAAGGACACGCGCCTGCTGCGCTGCTGCACCCCACGCGGCCGGGGTGATCCGCTGCCCTGGCGGATGAATGTACAAAGCGCGTCGGCCGATGTCGAGCGGCCGGTCGGGGGAGATTCACACCGCTCGCCTCTGCCCGCATTACCGGACTTGTCTTGTGGCATACCTCTTGCTGCACCCGAAGTGCGGGCACCTGCGGGGCGAACCCTGGTTCGTACGCTGCCGCCAACGGTCGTCTGCAGGAGAGAAACTGGCGAAGGAGGATATTGCGATGATCCGTCGATTCAGAATCGTCACATACGTGCTCGTTGGAATGCTTGTCCTGTCTGGTGCGCCCGCTCGGAGCGCCGACAGGCTCGTCAGCCTAGCCACCCAGACTGACCTGGACGTTGCCGTGGCGAAGACGCTCGGCCAAGAGGATGCCGCGCGCAGTACCATCACCACGCTGCTGCAGCGGGACGACGTGCGCAGCATGGCCGCGGGCTACGGACTCGACGTCGGGCGCGCCCAGGCCGCCGTCAGCACGCTCCAGGGGGACGAACTCCAGCGCCTGTCACTCCTCGCCGCCGATGCTCAAGCCCAACTCGCTGGAGGGGGCCAGACCATCACCATCAGCTTGGTCGCCTTGCTGCTGATCGTGATCATCGTCATCCTCGTTGCACGCTGAGGACGACCACGTGGGTCGCACGCTCGACCGCCCGGGCCGACATTGGCCCGGGCTTTTGTTCTTCGTGGCGCTCGCGGGAACGCCCACCGACGCCCAGACCCTCAGCGTGCCCGCCGTCCCCTACCTCCCGCAGTCGGAGGCCCTGTGCGGGGGCGCCGCTTTGGCTATGGTCTTGCGCTACTGGGGCATGCCCGACGTCCGCTCGGAGGACTTCGCAGGCTCGCTGACCGCTGAAGGAACGGGTATACCAGCAGACGCCCTTCGGCGCTTGACCGAGGCCCGGGGTTTCCAGGCGTTTGCGTTCGACGCAGGGCGAGCAGAGGCTGTCGCGCATCTCGAAAAGGGCCGGCCGCTCATCGCCCTCCTCTCCACGGCACCGGCTCGGCATCACTACGTCGTGATGCTGGCCTGGGCGAACCAGCGCGTGTTGGTCCACGATCCCGCCGTCGGTCCCTTCCGGATCATCCCCGAGGGCGATTGGCTCCGACGCTGGGATCCGACAAGACGCTGGGCCTTGCTCGTGCTCCCGCCGGAGGGGTTCGTGGGTCGCGCCCACGCGAGCCCTCGACCTCCGCCGGGAAACGCCGCGGAGCCAGACTCAATCCGGCGGAGCGAGAAGGATGACCCGTGCGCCGCCCTGGTGCAGCGGGGCGTCGACTTGGCGCTTGCCGGAAACCCTGACGCGGCCCGGGAACACCTGGCGGCGGTTGCATCGTGGTGCCCCAATTCGTCGGCGCCCGTAAGGGAAATGGCCGCCCTGGAGTTTCGCCGAGAGAGCTGGTCTGCTGCCGCCGATCTTGCAGCCCAGGCCGTGCAGCGCGACCCACTGGACAGGTTCGGCTGGAAGCTGCTCGCAACCAGTCGGTTTCTCGCCGGCAAGCGCCAGGAGGCGCTGGCCGCTTGGAACAGGATCGACGAGCCGCGCCTGGATCTTGTCCAGATAAACGGGTTCGAACATACGCCCTCGCGTGTCGTTTACGGGTACCTGGGGGAAGACTCCGGAACGATGCTGACCCCGGAACGGTTCCGACGCGTCCGGCGGCGGATGGAGGCGCTTCCGGCCGCGCAGTTTTCGCGGGTCAGTTACCGTCCACTGAGCGGCGGCACGGCGCAGCTCGACGTGAATGTGGTCGAACGACCGGCCTTCAGCTCGCCGCTCTCCCTCCTCCTCCAGTCGGCGCTGCGCGCCGTTTCCGAGCGGGCGATCGGTGTGGATGTGTTCGGCCTTGCGCCTTCGGGGGACTCCGTGCGACTTTTCGGGCAGTGGCAGCCCAATCGATCCGGAGGGGTGGTTTCGGTCTCGGCTCCCCACTTTCTCACGCTACCCGGAATTGTCACGGCCGAAGCGATCTGGGACGAGCAGTCGTATCGAGTACCGCCGACTCCATTCGAAAGCGCCCCCGTTCGCGAACGACGAAAGCGGGCAGCGCTCTCCTTGGCCCATTGGTGGGCCGCCGACACCAGGGCTTCCGCGACCGTGGCCGCCGATGATTGGAGTCGCCGCGGCAGCTACCTTTCGCTGTCGGGAGACGTCGACCAGCGACTGCTTGGGGACCGTGTCGCGGTGGGCGGGGGTGCCGCGGGCTGGTGGTCCGGGGTGTCCGCTCCTTTCTACGCGGCATCCGCGCGCTGGTCCATGCGTACCCGCACGGACCCTGAACGCCCCCGGGTACGCATCGACGCTTCCTACGACTTCGCGAGCGTGCGCGCCCCGCTCGCACTCTGGTCGGGCGCCGGCACAGGCCCGGCTCGTCCTTTGCTTCTGCGAGCTCACCCTCTCGTCCGCGATGGTGTGATCGAAGGTGTCGCCTTTGGGCGTGCGCTCTTGGGCGCAAGCGTGCAGGCGGAGACTCCTATCGCCTCTCTCGGACCAGCCACGCTGAGGGCGGCCGTCTTCGTCGATGTCGCGAAGGTCATAGCACCCACGCGAGGAGCCAGCGTCGTCGACATCGGCGTTGGCCTGCGCTTGCAGCCTCCGGGTTGGAAATCGGCGCTCCGGGTGGACGTCGCCACACCCTGGGGAAGCACTCACCCTCACCTCTCCGTAGGGTGGCAAGGCGAGTGGCACTAGATCGACGGACCTGCTTCCGTCGCTCTCGCCCGTCACATCCCGCCGCGTCCGCCGCGCTGCTGCGCCCACGCGGCGGGGGTGATCGCTGCGCGAACGGAAGAGTCTACAAAGCGCCTCGGCCTCTGTCGAGCGGCCGGTCGTGGGAGAGTCACACCCCGCTCGCCCTCACACGCGTAGCCGGGATTCGGCCTGTGGCATACCTCTTGCTCCACCCCAGGTGCGGGCACCTGCGGGGCGAACCCAGGTCATACGCTGCCGCCAATGGTCGTGTGAGGAGAGAAACATGAAACGCGCCAATGACCTCATTGCTGGCGTAACCGTCGCTGTCGTGCTCGCGAGCACGTTCGGCTGCGCGAGCTGGGGCGACAAGCAGAAGAAGGGCGCCGGGATCGGAACCGCCGGCGGGGGCGTCCTCGGCGCTGTCATCGGCCACAAGACGGGGTCCACGGCCCGCGGCGCCATCATCGGCGCGGCGGTGGGAGGCACCGCCGGCGCCATCATCGGGAACCGCATGGACGCCCAGGCGGAGAAGCTGTCCCAGGAGCTCGAAGGCGCCCAGGTCTCACGGGTGGGCGAGGGCATCGCAGTCACCTTCGACTCGGGGATCCTGTTCCCCTTCGACTCGGGGGAGCTGACGTCCGAGGCCCGGTCCAACCTGCGCAAGCTGGCCGACAGCCTACAGGCCGAACCGCGCACCAACGTGATGATCCTGGGCCACACCGATTCCGACGGGAGCGAGTCCTACAACCAGCAACTCTCGGAGCGGCGCGGGCGCTCCGCCGAGGGCTACCTCGCGTCCGCTGGCGTGGCGTCGTCGCGCCTCGTCAGCCGCGGCCGCGGCGAGGCCGAGCCGATCGCATCCAACGGGACGGAAGAGGGCCGGCGGCAGAATCGCCGCGTCGAGGTGGCCATCTACGCGAACGGCGCGTGGCGTGACGAGGCAAGGCGGACCTCCAGCCTGCGCTGACGGCGGCCTCGACGCCGTTGAGACTTTCCTCGAACACAGACTTGAGAAGGAGGATGAGATGTCGGTAGCCAAGGTCTCTGAGATCAGCGCGACCTCGAGCAAGAGCTTCGAGGATGCTCTCCAGCAAGGGATGGCCAGGGCGAACAAGACGCTGCGCAACGTCCGAAGCGCGTGGGTCAAGGAGCAGCAGGTCCACGTGAGCAAAGGTGCGATCACCGAGTATCAGGTCAACATGATGGTCACCTTCGTCATCGACGACTAGTAGCCGCCTGGGCGGATAGACGCCCCTGCTGCTTCTTGTGGCACTCCAGGCACTTAACGGGCGCTCGGCCACCCTTCTGCTTGTGGCAATCGACGCACGTCCCGGTCGCGCCCTTGGGATCGTGGAACGCGGCCTGGAGGCTCGCCTTCATAGGCGGCGCCGCCGGCATCGTGTGGCAGTCGTGGCAGGCCTGGTTCTCCGAGGCCAGTGGCTTCTGGGGCCGGCTTGGATGGTGGCAGGTCCTGCAGGCGATGCCCAGCTTGCCGGCATGGTTCTCGTGGTCGAACGTCACGGCGCCGAGCTTCGCTGGAAGTGTGATCTTGCCCTTGGGCCGCTGGCCCGCTGGAGGCGCCGAGGCCGCGGGCGCCTCCGCCTGCGTCGTGGGAGGAGGAGCTGAAGCCGCCACGGCCGGCGCCGCGGGCAGCGCTTGCGGCTGCGTAGCCTGCGTTGTCGAGGGCGCTTTCGGCGCCGCCGTCCCGGCCGGCTTCGGCGGTGTCGTGGTCGTCGCCGCCGGGGACCAGGCCACGCTCGGAGCCTCGGTCGCCGCAATGCCGGGCGGGGGTGACGCCAGCTGAGTCGTGACCGAGGGTTGTTCCTCTCTTTTCCCGCAGGAGAAGGCCACCGGCAGGAGAAGGACCGTCGCCAGCAGGCGCGCGCGCGACATCATGGTGACCCTCCTTGTCTCAACGCTCGGCGAACGAAGGCGACCCCGCCCCGTGCTCAGTAGATGTAGACGGGGGTGCCCACTCCCACCATCGCATACAGCTTCGCGATGTCCGCGTTGCGCAAGCGCACGCAGCCATGGCTGACCGCACGGCCCACTGTCTGCGGCTGGTTCGTGCCGTGCAGTGCGTATCCGTCCCCCATGTTCAAGCGGTGGGTGCCCAGGACGTCCTTGTACCGCCGCTAGGCGGTGCCCAGGGGTGGCACCAGCAGCTTGCCGTCAACGACGATCTCGCGACCGTCCGTGGCCTGCAACACGTTTCGCGCTCCGTCTGGAAGTGCCCGCACGACATCATTCCCCTCCAGCCTGATGACCGACCCGTCGCCGACGGCCAGCGACTGACCCATCTCGAGACGGGCCAGCCCCAACCCGCGCCTGCGCGACTGCTCGACGTAATGCCAGTCCGGGGGCGCCCAGACCGGCGCCTCCTCCTTGCTCTGGACCACCAGGCGCCCGCGCGGGGTCTCGAACTTCCAGGTGCTGGCACCCCCCTCCTTGACTATCGTCTTGCCGCTGCCCGTGGCAACCTCGGTCGAGAAGAGGATCGCCCCTCGCTGCTTGTACCAGAGGCGCCGCTCTTCAAGGCTGATCACCAGGTAGGGCCGATCGTGCGGCGGCTCCGGAGCCGCTTCCGCGTCGCGCAGCATGCGCTGGGAGCCAGCCACCCGCCAGCGTGCGCTGTCGAGGACCTCGAGGCGATCCTCCAGCACCAGGCGGGCCAGATCGCGCCGGAGGCGCACGCCCAAGGTATGGACGAGAAGCGCGGTACTGGCGGCCGTGAGGGCAAGCATGGTCCCGACAAGCAGGATGGCCGCCCCGCGGCCGTGTCCGAAAAACCCCGCGGCGCGGGTCGTGGGCTTCGGATTCTCCGTTGGGGCCCGCTCTGGCATATCAGTGGAAGTACACACCCATGCCGGGTTCCAGGTTCTCGCGGATGGCCTCGAAGTCGGGCGCCTCCGCCCGGACGCTGCCGGGCAGGACATAGCGCACGTCGCTCAGCGGCCCCACGGCGGGCCGCGAGTAGAGAACGGCCCCGCTGTCCAGGAAGATGGCGAGCGGACCCAGGGCGCCGGGAATCCGCCTGTCGCCCGGCACCGGCCACCCGCGGTCGACGTAAACCCACTCCGGCACCGCCCAGCCATAGGAGCCGTCCACCACCCGCGCCACCGACCGCTTGCCCAGCGGCGGTGCCAGAAGCACGGTGTCAGGGGGCGTGCCCACCATCGCCTCCTGGCCCAGGCGAACGCGCATCTCGCGGAGGCGCGCCCCCTGGCGCTCCAGGTACAGGAGGCCGTTCTCGGTGTCCACCGCCAGGTGCAGCTCCGCATCGCCCAGCGACTGGCGGCGCGCCAGCTCGACGGCGATGGCCAGGTCGCTCTCCTCCGGGGCCGCGATGGCGTCGACTCGCCGGCGCACGGTTTCCGTCAGCGAGGCGCGCATGCGCGCCAGCTCGCGACCGTACCGCACGAGCTCGTACACGAGGACGAGGTCCCCGAGGAGCAGGAGGGCGATGCCCAGCCCCATGCCCGTGACGGTGCGTGGGAAGGCCTGCCGGAGCTCGCGCCAGCCCGCGGCCATCAGGCGCCCTTCAGGGTCACTTTCAACGCGCGCTCCTTCGCGGCGTTGCCGAACGTGTCGTACGCCTTCATCACGTCGGCCAGGCCGAAGCGATGCGTCACCAGCTTCTTGGGTTGGAGCCGCTCCGACGACACCAACTTGAGGAGCATGGGCGTGGTGACCGTGTCGACGAGCCGCGTGGTCAGGGTGATGTTGTGGGTCCACAGCTTCTCCAGATGCAGCTCGACGGGCTTGCCGTGGACGCCCACGTTGGCGAGGCGCCCTCCCGGGGCCAGGATCGACTGGCAGATGTCGAAGGTGGCGGGGATCCCCACGGCCTCGATGGCCGCGTCCACGCCCGCGCCACCGGTCAGATCCAGCAGCTTCTCCACGGCCTTCCCGTTGGCGCTGTTGACGGCCTTGGTGGCACCGAGGGAGCGGGCCACCTGCAGCCGAATCTCGTCCACGTCGATCATCACGATCTCGGCTGGCGAATAGAACTGGGCGGTGAGCAGCGCGGCGAGGCCGACGGGGCCCGCCCCCACGATGGCGACGGTGTCGCCTGGCTTCACCTGTCCGTTCGGGACGCCGCACTCGAAGCCGGTCGGCAGGATGTCGCTGAGCATCACCATCGCTTCCTCGTCGGCGTCCGGCCGAAGCTGATGCAGGCTCGTGTCGGCATGCGGGATCCGCACGTACTCGGCCTGGGCCCCGTCGATCGTGTTGCCGAGGATCCAGCCGCCGCCGCGGCAGTGCGAGTACATCCCCTCCGGCCCCTGGCCTCGCGCGCGGGCGAGCGCTTGATCGTCTCGAGCACACTTTCAATGGCCTTCATTCCGTTTCCTTCCTCTGGTCGCTCGTGACTCGCACCCGGACTACGTGTCGCCCTGGTCCCCGAGCTTGCGCGTGCTGCTCCGAAAGCGCTGCCGCACTCTGGCGGCAACCTGCCGATCGGTCATCTTGTCGGCCGTCTCGACGCCCACGATGCGTCCGTGGGGGGCCTCCTTGGTAAGCCGAGTCTCCAACTCGACCTTCGCCTCGCCAGGACCAAGGATCAGGATCGAGCCCGCATCTCGAAGACATGCAATGACTTCGTCGTAGAACTGGTTGAGGTGGCCGGTGAATCGCCTGTCTCGCTGGTCTTCTGCGGAGTCTTCCTGTGCCGCACGCGAGTACCGCACGTGCTTCTCCATGTTGGACGTGACTTGCCTGATCTCTTCGCTCTCGCCTGCGATGATCGCGATGACCGCCTTCTTGTGATCGATCCACACACCCGCTTCGCTCGTCATCAGACCACCTCTCGCAATCGGGATACCGGGGTCGGGAGAGCCATCTTCGTGGTCCCTCGTGTGGCACGCGAGCGCGCGATCGACTCGCGCGCTCGCGCACGACTCGGTGGGTTCGGGCCCGTCGCTACCGGAGCGACTGCAGGTTGAGAATCGCCGAGAGCACGCCTTCCAGGATACTGGACGTGCCGTTGGCGTTGGCGTTGGTGTTCGCGCCGTACTGATAGCGACTGTTGTAGCCGTCCTCGAAGCCACGCCGGAAGCCTTCGCGGAAGTAGTACTGATACGTCTCCTCATCGACGTAGTAGCCGTTGTACCCGTAGTTCGCGTCCCGGTAGGCGTAGGAGTCCTGGTAGCTCCCTTTCCAGCGATCCTGACGATCCGCCTGCCCGGCCTGGAAGCCCTCCTGGTACCCGTAGTTCACGGCCTGGCGCAGCTGGTCGACTCCGTACTGATTCGTCTCGTAGTAGCGGCCGTCGCGGGAGTAGCGATACGAGGGAGCCGTGTAGAAGTAGGGATCCTGCTCGTAGTCGTAGTTGCGCGCCTGGTCCAGCCGCAGCTGCTGTTGGCGCATGCGCTCGAGATACTGCTGCTGAAAGTTGTACTGCGCGACGCGCTGTTGCTGCTGCAGCGCCTCCGCCCGCTGCTGCGCGAGCCGATTCTGCCGGTTCAACTGCTGCCGGTACTGGACCAGCCGCGCCTGCTGCTCCTGGATGAGCTGCTGCTGGCGCGCCTGCGACAGGCGCTGCTCCTTCCGCTCCTGGCGTACCTCCTGCTGCTCGAGCTGGTGCTGGACACCCTGCTGCTGTGTCGCCTGCTGCTGTCGTTTCTGCTCGGCCTGCTTGTGCTGTTGCGCCTGCTTGTGCTGTTGCTGCTGCGCTTGCTTGGCCTCCTGCGCTTGCTCGGCCTGCTGCTGCTGCTTGGCGTCCTGCTGCTTCTTCGCCTTGTCCTTGTCCTTGTCCTTTTCCTTGTCCTTGTCCTCCTGCGTCTTGTTCTTATCGTCCTGCTTGTTGCTCTGCTCACCCGTGTGGGGGTCCTGCCGCGGGCTCGCGAGCCCGGCCGTGCCGGCGAGCGCAAGCCCGCTGATCACGAACGGTAGCGCCATGTGGCCCAACGTTCCTGCTCTCATGAACTCCTCCTGACGCGACGACTGCCCGCGCCGTCTCCTTCTTCCCGCCTAGCGCCACAGATTCGATCCGGCCTGCGTTGCGCGATGGAACGCGTCGTCGTTGACGGTCAGCGTCCGCAGCATCTGCGTGAAGGTTCGCACCATAGAGGCGTAGCCCTTGCCCGGGACGATGCACAGGGCGTAGATCACGTGGCCATCGGACAGGCCCCGGGTCACGACCGTCACCCTCTCCTCCTGCCCCGTGACCGGCGAGCGACCGGAGAGCACCACCGAGAAGCACGACGCCCCGTCGATCTGCTCACGTCGTGCCTGGCCGTCCTGGGCCCGTAGGTACGAATTCGATCGGATGACCTGACGGACGAGGTCGTCGGTTGCGTCCTCCAAGCTCCCGCGCCACTGGTCCGTGTCCTCGAAGGGCGCGTAGTTGCGCTGCCGGCTCCCCTGCTGGCGCTCCGTGTCCCCCTCGAAGGGCGCGTAGTGGTTGACGATCACCCCGTAGAGCATGGCCTCCTGGCCGTTGCCCAGGTCGACGACGCCCCCGTCGGGGGCGATGGAAACGGCGTATCCGGAGTCGGAACCGTAGGCCCGCCAGTTGTCAGGGTGCTCGATGGTGAAATAGCCGTTGCGCTGCTCGAACCTCTGGAACCTGGAGGACGGCTCGTCCACCCGCACGTCGTACTGGCCGCTGTCCTGGTTGCGGCGGTCCTGGTTGCGTGGCGCGTCCGACAGCTGCGCAACCCGCGGGGAAGCGGGAGAGAGTTTCCGCAGGTCGGCCCTCATGCGGTCGAAGCCGCCCACGTCCCGCGACCGCGCGAGCCGCAGGCTCCCGGCCTGGTCCCGGATGCGCGCTTCACGATCGGCGGACGGGGGATGGTCGCTGAAGAACCGCTCCAGCTTGCCGGGATCACGGCCCTGCTGGCTGCGGAGCAGCTCGAAGAAGTTGGCCATGGCCAAGGAGTTGTACCCGGCTCCGGCCATGACCTCCGCTCCGAGCAGGTCGGCCTGGTACTCGGCGTCGCGGCCGAACTTCAGGAAGACCGCGTTCAACCCCAGGCCGCCGACCGCGTTCACGATCTGCGCCGTGTTCTTGCCGTTCTTCCCCAGCAGGCCGCCCAGTATCCCGAGGCCCGCCTGGCTGAGATAGGCCTTCGAGGCCTGGTGGGTCCCGTGGCGCAGGGCTACGTGGGACATCTCGTGGGCCAGCACGCCGGCCAGCTCCGCCTCGTTTCGCGCCGCCTCGAACAGGCCACGATTCACGTACATCGGGCCGCCGGGGAGCGAGAAGGCATTGATCGCGGACGCGTTCACGGCCTTGATCGCGTAGGGATAGCGCGCGCCCGGAGCTTGCGCGGCCAGCTTCCTGACGATCTCGTTGAGATAGCGGTCCACGTTCCGATCGTTCAGCAACCGGAGCTGCCGCTCGGCCTCCGCTGCGGACTGGCGTCCGATCTCGATATCCTGCTCCACGCTGAACAAGTTGAAGCCCGGCGTCGCGCGGCTGGCCGCTGCCCGAGCCCCGGGAGACGCGCACAGTACGAGGGCGCTCACCAGCAGGACTGACTGCGCCTGAAACGTTCTCTTCATCTTTCTGTCTCCCCTTGGATGGTGGCCCGGAGGCTCACAAGCGCGTCTCCCGGGTGAGCCTGACGGTCACACGGGTGCCGATGCCCAGTTCGACTTCCCGGCCCTTGTTGGTCAGCACGACGCCGCTGCCGGTCGCTCCGCCGATCAGGGCTCCGATGCCCGCGCCCTTCTTGCCGTCGACGATCCCGCCGACGATGGCGCCGGCGCCCACGCCGATCCCGATCGTCACGGCATCCCGCTTGTGGCTGTTGGCGGCGGTGATGTCGACCGGCCTGGTTCCGATGGAGTGCTCCTTACCCTTGAGGACGAGCGTGTCGAAGTCGAAGGCGAGGCGCGCAAGCCCCTTGACACGGCCCGAAGGAACCGCCGCGGTGGCCAGGCCGCGGACCTCGCTGCCCGCCGGCACGACCACTTTCTCCCCGACCCTGACGTCATCGGCGAGCCTGGCCACGACGGGGTCTCCTGACCTGCTCGTCGCCGACGAGATCGCCGTCTCGAGGACGAGGGGAAGCGTCGCCCCTTCGGGGACTGTGATGTGGTCCGGCGTCAGGTCGTGCAGGATCCCGCCCGAGCGCTTGCCTTCGTTCGCGCTCGTGGGGTCGCTCCCGGCCTGGCAGCCGGTGAGAAGCACTGCCGAGAACAGAACCGGCATCGCATCGAGACGTCTCATGTCGTCACCCTCCTTTGATCTGTGCGAAGTCGGACTGAACATCACTCGTCAGGAGCAACCCCCGTGCCACCGTCACACCGCACGGATTCACGGCGACCCTTGTCGATACGCATCCTCTGGACGCGTGGCTCCTCGGCGGAGCAGGTGCTCGCGTCCCGAGGCGGAACAGAGGAACAATTTACAATCCGCCTTCCGCCAGAAACCTACGCGCGTGACCCTACCGCGAGATTTCGCGCCGCCGTCCCGTGCGCGGCGCGATGGCCCTGATCTTGCTGGAGAGTAGGACGCTGCTGGCCGTCGGCGGCGGCACACGAGCGAGAACCGAGGAGGTTCCATGAACGACCGCAGCGCGTACTCAACCTGGATGCTCTGCTTTCTGGCCGGTGGTCTCGCCGGCGCCAGCGTCGCCCTGCTCCTGGCTCCGCAGTCGGGCAAGGCCACCCGCGAGGCGCTGCGGCGCAAGCAGCGTGAAAGCGCCGACTCCGCCCGTGGGCTGAAGGACCGCGTTGTCCGTCGGGGCGAGGCAATCCGGGACGAGGCCGCGCGCCGAGTGGGCGCGGCAGCTTCGGCCCTTGCCGGCAACGGCGCCGACGAGATAGCCTCCGTCTGAGGTGCACTGGCCTATCCCTTCGCCAGCACCCTCAACCAAACCGTCAGCTTCGCGCAGGAGGATCTCAGAATGAAAGTCGCATTCACGAAGAACCTCGGCATGCTCCTGTTGGGGATCTGGTTGATCTTGATGGGCCTCGTGGGCTATGTCCCCCTGGTCGCTTCCTTGGGAATACTCCTGAACTTCGTGGCGATCGCGGCGGGCGTTCTGATCCTGATCGGACGCTAGCGCCGCGGCCCCTGGCAGGGGCACCGGCGGAACGCTTACTTCTTCCCGCTGAGCAGAAGTCCTCCGCCCACGATCGCCAGGGCCAACCCCGCCCACACCGGCACGTTGACATGCTTGTCCTCTGTGATGTTGATCTCCAGGGGACCCACCTTGGCCTCATGGGTCTTCTGGGTGTAGCTGAATCCCCCGTAGGCGAGGGCCAGGATCCCTGCTGCCAGAAGCACGATCGCGAACATCCTCGTCATGCTCAAACCTCCTCCTAGACCGCTCCCCACCCGGGATCGCGGTCGACTCCGCCCGCGGCGACCAGCGGCCGTTCATCGGCGCGCTCCTTCACGCTCGCCAACTGGAACCACGCAACCATCGTGCCAATGGCGATTCTGGCTCCACGCCGGAGTGGGGGCGTAGCTGAGCGGCCGCCAAGAGGAAGAATGTACAAACCGGCCACACGCCAGCCCCGGCGCGACTTCCCGGCCACCGCCTCGGGAGCGCAAGACCGTTCCAGGCACGGCGGTTGCAACGAGGACGCCACCATCGGCTGCCGGAAGACCAGTGGCAGTGTGATTGGCTGAGGATCAAGGATCCGTGCCCGCGGCGGCGCTCACGGCCTGTGCTCGAACCGAGGATCGCCTGCGCGCGCTGCGCGTAGGATTCCAGCTACACTTGGCGAAAGCAGTGCGACCTTCCGAGCTGGTCACCGTCGTCGACAGCCTTGCGGCACAGCGCAACGGATGAAAGGCAAGCGCCAAGTGCCACTGCCCGAGAACGACCAGGAGCTGCGAGAGTTCCTCGATCACGCCACGGTCGGCTTGCGCTGGGTTGGCCCCGACGGGCGCATCCTCTGGGCGAACAGGGCTGAGCTGGACCTCGTCGGGTACTCCGAAGCCGAGTACGTCGGCCAGCACATTGCCGAGCTTCTCGTCGAACCGGAGACCGCCGCCGACATCCTCGGTCGGCTCGCCCGCGGCGAGCGCGTCCTATCCCAGGAGACCCGCCTTCGAACCAAGGACGGCTCCATCAAGCAGGTCTTGATCGATGGAAGCGGACTCCTCCGCGACGGCCAGTTCGTCCACGGCCGCCTGGTCACTCACGACATCACCGGGCTCGTGGAGAAGGAGCAGGCCGCGCGGCATCGGGCGGAGGCGACGAGCCGTCTCAAGGACGAGTTCTTGGCACTGCTTTCCCATGAGCTGCGCACGCCCCTAGGAGCGATATTGGTGTGGCTCGGCCTGCTGCGGCAGGGCGGGTTCGATCCCGCCGAGACGGAGCGTGCGCTCGAGATCATCGAGCGCAGCGCACGCTCGCTCGAGCGCATCATCGAGGACCTGCTACACGCGTCGCGCATCGCCGCAGGCGGGCTCATGCTCCACCCACAGCTCGTCGACGTCCGGAGCGTAGTCCAGGTCGCTGTCGATGCCGCGGCGGGCGACGCGGCCCTCAAGGGCTTGCTCCTCACGTCGTCGCAGGGGGGGGTCCCGATCTGGGTGAGGGGGGATCCCGGCCGGCTGCAGCAGGCCGTGTCCAACCTGGTGTCGAACGCGATCAAGTTCACGCCGGCCGGAGGCCAGGTCAAGGTCTCGCTGGACACCGTCGACCAACAAGCCCGGCTCCGCGTCGCGGATAGTGGCGAGGGGATGAACGCGGCGTTCCTGCCACTGGCCTTCGAGCGATTCCGGCAGCAGGACAGCACGAGCACCCGCGCCCACCACGGTCTGGGGCTGGGTCTCTATGTGGTACGCCACGTCATCGGGCACCACGGTGGCTTCGTGAGCGCGGAAAGCCCGGGTGCCGGCCGGGGCAGCACGTTCACGGTGCTGCTTCCACTGGCGGCAGACCCCTACCGGGAGGCGAGCCCTTCAAGTACCCGCGAACCAGATCAGAATGAGGACCGCCTACCGGACGGCCTCACGGTGCTGCTCGTCGACGACGAGGAGGACACACGCGAGGCCCTGAGTCTGATCCTCCAGCAGAACGGCATGGCCGTGACGACCGCGGCTTCCGCGCGGGAGGCGTTCGAGCTCGTCACGCGCCTGCAACCCGACATCCTTCTGAGTGACGTCGCCATGCCGGGGGAGGACGGTCTTTCTCTCATTCGTCGGGTGCGTCTGCTGCCGCCGGGCGGCGGCGGTCTCATCCCGGCGGCTGCGCTATCGGCCTACGCCGGGGCCGGGGACCGGCGGAGCGCGCTGCTGGCCGGATTCCAGCACCACGTCGCGAAGCCCGTGGATCCTGCCCACCTGCTCGCCGTCATCGCGAGGATGGCCCGAAAGGACGCGGGCCGAGGTGAGTGACGGCAAGGGCACCAAGTCGTTTTCAGAGGACCCTCCGACCTTGAATCACATTGACCAGTACGACGATGATGGCCAGGACCAGCAGGACATGGATCAGGCCCCCCATCGTGTAAGAGCTGACCATCCCCAGAAGCCACATCACGGCAAGAATCACGACGATCGTCCAGAGCATATCGCCTCCTCGACAGCCGCCGCCCATGCGAGCCGGCAGCTGTCAAACAAGCAAGCTCCGTGCCGGCAACGGAGACTTCTCCTCCGGGGCCGCCGTTGACATCGCTGGCGACGCCCCGTGCATTGATCGTCGACGACGACCTAGGGTTCCTTGCGGGGCTGGCCGAACTCGTCAGGCGCGAGGGCTTCGCTGTGGCCAGTGCCAGCACCTTGAAGCAAGCCCGCGAGGAAATCGCCGCGAAACTGCCCGACATCCTGTTGGTCGACCTTCACCTGCCGGACGGCAGGGGGCTGGACCTGCTGGCTGCCTTCGAGCCCGGGGCGGCCCCCGAGGTCGTGTTGATCACCGGAAATGCTAGCGTCGAAACAGCAGTTGACGCGCTGCGCCGCGGTGTCGCCGACTATCTGACGAAGCCGGTGGACTTCGCCCGCGTCAAGATGGCCCTCGGCAACGTGACCCGCACGCTGGAGATGAGGGGCGAGATCAGCACGCTGCGCAGCGAGTTGCGCAAGCTGGGTCGATTCGGGCCGCTGATCGGCGCATCGGCGCCCATGCAGAAGGTTTACGACCTGATCGGCAAGGTGGCCGGGACCGATGCCAGCATCCTCATCAGCGGCGAGACCGGCACCGGAAAGGAGCTGGTCGCCGAGACGATCCACAGCCTGAGCCGCCGTAGCAAGAAGGCGTTCCTTGCCGTGAACTGCGGGGCCCTGTCTGCGAACCTGATCGAGAGCGAACTGTTCGGCCACGAGCGCGGCAGCTTCACCGGCGCGGACCGGATGCACAAGGGGTACTTCGAGCGAGCGGACGGAGGAACCCTGTTTCTCGATGAGGTCACGGAGAGCGCCGACATCCAGGTCAGGCTGCTCCGGGCCCTGGAGACGTCCGCGGTCACCCGGGTCGGCGGCACCGAGCCGATCAAGGTCGACGTGCGCGTCGTCGCCGCCACCAGCCGCCGCGTCGAGGAGGTGGTCGCTTCCGGCAAGCTGCGGGAGGATCTGTACTACCGCCTGAACGTCTTCCCGATCCAGATTCCGCCGCTGCGAGAGCGAGGCGACGACGTCGAGCTGCTGGCCGAGCAGCTCCTGAGCGAGCTGAACCTGGCAGAGGGGACGGCCAAGCACTTCACCCGAGCCTGCCTCGAGCGCCTGCACCGGCACAGTTGGCCAGGCAACGTACGTGAGCTGCAGAACGTCATCCGGCGCGCCTTCATCCTCGCCGAGGCGGACGTGGGCGTCGATTCCCTGCCTCTCGCGGTCAGCGAACAGATGGCAGCCGCGAGCCTGGTAACGCGGGTCGGGACCACCATCGCGGAGATGGAGCGCCGGCTGATCCTGGCGACCCTCGAGCACTTTGACGGCGACAAGAAGAAGGCCGCCGATGTTCTGAAGATCAGCCTGAAGACCCTCTATAACCGCCTGAACGAATACAAGACCGACTGACCCTCGCGTTCGTCGGCACCTTGTAGATTCTTCTCAATTCCTTGCGCCGCGGGCAGCACGACTTACCAGGTTGGTCCCGCGCCCATCGAAGCGGCACGGAGGTTGCAGCATTGCACTACGCGGCGATGTTCCGGCTGCAAGGGCCTCATCCGATCGCCGGGGAGATGACACGCTCCAATCTCTGGCGCAACGGCAAGTTGAAGTAGCGAACAAGAACGGGAAGTCGACAGAAATGAAGAGAATGGCACTCACCGTAGCTCTGCTCGGCACGATCGCCGTCGCAGGCGCCGTCGCGGCGAGCGCGGACGTCAACGATTCCTGGATCACCACGAAGGCGACGATCGCCCTCCTCACGTCGGATGGCTTCAGTGTCAACGGCGCCAACATCGACACGAAGGACGGCAACGTCACGCTCCACGGGAAGGTCGCGAGCACCGAGGACCGGACCAGGGCCGAGCAGACGGTCCGCAAGGTGAAGGGCGTGAAGACCGTGAACAACCTGCTGCAGGTCGTGCCCAGCGACGTAAAGAAGCTGGTCGCCGCCAGCGATTCGGAAATCAAGGACCGCGTCGAAGCGTCCCTGAAGGCCGACAGCAAGATGGAGGACGTCAAGATCGCCTCGGTCAACAATGGTGTCGTACTTCTCTCCGGCAAGACCGGGAGCCTCACCGAGAAGCTGCGCGCCATCGAGAACGCGTATTCCGTGAACGGCGTTCATCGGGTCGCCAGCGAGATCCAGACCATCGAGAACTAGCGTTGCACCCATCCCAGCGGGCACCTCGCGCGAGCGAGGTGCCCCTGCGTCACGACCTCCGGGCCCCGGAAGCGCGGCTGGCGCTTTGGAGTTTGTAGAACTTACAACGCCCGACGCTGCTGGAGTGGGCCTGCGCCCAGTCCTGGGCGTCGCTAGGCTGCCGTTGTGCGCGCACGCTTCTTGCACCGCGCCCGCGAGGCACAGGCAGTGCTGAGTCGAATGCTCGGTCTCGTGTCGCTCATCGGGATCGCCTCGCTGGTCTCCTGTGAATCCTTTCGGGCGGCCGGCTAGTAAAGAGGAGTGGAACATGCGAAGAGCAGTGATGATCGGGTTGCTTGGGAGCCTCGCGCTGCCTAGGGCCACGAGCGCCCAGGACCAATGCACGGTCACCAGGGAAAGCGTCAAGACCTGGTCGATCACGATCGACGGGAAGGGGTACGAGGCTCATCCAGCGACGCCCAGCTACGAGGGAACGACGGGCCTGTTCCGTCTCCCCTCCGCGTACACGTTGCCCAGGAAGAAGGTCTCGGTCAGCCTGTTTCGCAACAACCTCGACCGCGACCCGAAGGACGAGGACATCTCGATCCACGGCTTGACACTCGGCTTCGGCGCGACGGACCGGCTCGAGCTCTTCGGCAGCTTCGGGCTGCAGAACCGCCTGAACGCCGACGCGCTCTTCCAGCCGGGCTTCGTGAACGACTATCCCTTCGTCAGCACACCCTGGCAGACGGGCGGAGGTGACCTCAAGCTGGGGCTCAAGTACAAGTTCCTCGACGACTACATGGGCGACGGGTTGGGCCTGGCCCTGCGGGGATTCGTGAAGCTGGGTACGGCCGACGAGAACAAGGGCCTGGGCACCGGCAAGACCTCGGTCGGGGTCGACCTGCTGCTGTCCAAGTCGCTCAGCCGCATGGCGGACATCCACGGCGGCATCGGCTACCAGTTCAACAGCGACCCGGCCGAGCCGCGCCCCGTGGACATCGGCAGCGCGCTGAAGTGGGGCATCGGCCTGAACATCCCGGCCTGCCGCATCTTCCAGATCCAGGCCGAGGTGACGGGCGCATCGTACAGCGGAGCCGGCTTCGACCAGACGAGCCCCCTGGACCTCGTCGTGGGTCCCGTGATCTGGGTCAAGCGCCTCTTCATCCGCCCGGCGGTCTCCAGGAACTTCAACTTCGACGACCGCGGGCTGAACTCCAGCGCCAAGAGCTCGACGGGCTGGCAGTTCTCGATCGGCTACCATCCCGGGACGGCCTGCTGCGCCATCACGGCGCCCCGGCCGCCTCAGCCGCGGGAAAACCGGCCACCCACCGTCACGTGCGAGGCCGAGCGCTCGACGGTCGCGCCAGGTGAGACCGTGGGCCTGCGTGCGGTCGCCTCCGATCCCGACCGCGACAGCCTGAGCTACAGCTGGACAAGCGGCGCCGGACGCATCACCGGCTCGGGCCCCAACGTCCGGCTCGACACCAGCGGCGTCACGCCGCCGGCCAACATCACCGCCACCGTGCGCGTCTCCGACGGCCGCGGCGCCGGCGCGGAGGCGACTTGCCCCGTTCGCATCCCTGCTCCGGAGCGCCGGCCCGAGACGATCACCTGCGAGTCGGCCGGCTTCCCGCCCAACCTGGCGCGCCTGAACAACATCGACAAGGCCTGCCTGGACGACGTGGCTTCGCGCCTGCGCCAGGATCCGCGCAGCCGCGTGATCGTCATCGGCCACGCCGACACCGCGGAGCGCCGGGCCGGCGTTGTGGCCCGCCAGCGCGCCGAGGCCGCCAAGACGTACCTGGTGCGCGAGCGAGGCATGGAGGAGTCGCGCGTCTCGGTGCGCAGCGCAGAGGCGACACGGCCTCGCGAGGCCGGCTCCTCGCGCAGGAACCGCCGCGTCGAGCTGATCTTCGTGCCCAACGGCGCCGTGCCTCCTGGAGAGGAATAGACGGAGTTAGCGGGGGCGGGCTCGCTCGGCCCGCCCCGTTCTTTCTTCAGCCGAGGATGCTCCCCAGGAATCCCCCCGACCTGGCGGAGCATCGCGGGGCCGAAAGACGCCCGGGTCAACGCCGTGGCTATCCTGCGCGGGGAGCCGCGCCTGATCTTCGTGGCCTCGAACGACGGGCTCTACCGCTCGGCCGATCTCGGCCGCAGCTGGACGCACGGCGGTTGGGGCTTGCCACATTCCGACATGACCGGACTCGCCGTGCATCCGGACGGCCGCACCGTGTACGTCAGCGACTTCAAGTGGGGGGGGCGTCTACCGCACGGAGGATCGCGGCCAGACCTGGACCAAGCTCACCGACAGCGGCCTCGCGAGCGACCGTGTGTGGACCGTCGGCCTCGATCCGGCGGCCCCCAACGAGTTGCTGGCGGCTTCGCCCGCGGGGGGCCTGCATCTCTTCACGCTACGCCGTGGGCGGGCGCCGCCGACGCGGCCGCGGTCTGCACCAGATCGAGCTGCAGTCCCCATCAGCAACATGAGGGCGGTGAAGCTCAGGCGCGGGCAGCGGAGGATGTCCCACATGATGCCAAGACTGGACGTTCTGCGCGGCCCGGACTTCCCGGGGCCGTCCGAATTCACTTCTTGATCGCCGCGCCGATCTCCTTGACGAGCGCGCCGGCCTTTCGACGCAACCTGCCCAGGCCCTCCTGGGCCGCGCCTTCGGCACGCTCCTGGGCGCCCTCCTGCTCCAGCTTGCTGTCGCCCGTGATGATGCCGGCGGCTTCCTTCCCCCGCCCCTTCAGCTTCTTCACCTTCCCGCGCATTTCCTGGCTCACGGCGCTCCTCCATTCTCGACCTTGCTGAGCAAGACTCGTCCCAGATGTGGCCTGCTACACATGGTCCGCGCACCGCTCGCGCTCAAGAGGCTTGTCTCTCTCGACCCGGAAGGCCGGCCTTCGCCCACGGTGAGAGGCGGTCGTAGTAAGCGAAGAGCACGCGCTGTCTCCCATGGCCAGGACAACCAAGCCCACGGAGAACACGGCCACTTCCCATGCGGACGAGCAGAGAAAGCCAACTCTCTTTATTCGTACTCCACGTGAAGGCGCGCCGCTTTGGCCGCGCCGCCCTCGAACGCTTCGGCGGTGCGGCGGCCCGACCCGGTGATGATGAACACCATCGCATTGCCGCTGACCCAACCCGGCCGGTTCACGATCGTCTGCACGATCGCCGATAGGCTCGGAGTGCGTTGGGCCGGGCCGGCCTCCCCAACGGTGGTCCAAGGGGCGACGGCCGGCCAGCTCACCGCGTCTGTCGTGCGCGGTCGCGAGGACACGTTGAACTTGGCGGTCGAGAAGGCGGACGAGTTGTCGGCGGCCTGACCCTCGATCGTCAGTGAGGTGGCTTCGGAATGGGTCTCGTCGGCCTGGAACTGCAGATAGGCCTCGCGGACCGTCGCCCCAGCCGGGATGGTCAGTCCGGTGAACCTCAGCCCGACCTTCTGCACGGTGTTATCGGTCACCAGCTCCAGGTCGCCGTTAGCGAGCACGACACGGCCTGGGGCCTTCTCCTCGGCGTCGTCCGCTCCGGCCGCCACCCGCTTGTCGACAATGACAAGGCCCGACGACCCGACGGTTGTCAGTGTGATCGCGCTGGAGCCAACCCTGCCGTCGCTATCGGTGACCGAGGCCGTTATAGTGTGCACGCCCGCAGTCAGGTCCGAGCGCGTGAACGAGCCGCCGGTCCCGATCGCACCGTCGCGGCTGGAACTCCACGCGAGGCTCCCCGTCAGGTTGCCGTCTTCGGCGTCAGTGGCCGTCCCCGCGAAGGCGACGGGATCGCCCACGTTGAAGGTCGAGCCATTGGCTGGCTCGGTGATGGTCGCCGTTGGGGGAGCGTTCGTGGTGGAGGTGGAACAGGTGTCGCTGCCCGAGTCGCTGAAAGTCTTCCCGGCGATCGGGATGAACTCCCACTCATAGCTGCTGGCGCTCAAGGTCAGCTTCAGGACGCCGGGGCTGGTGTCGTTCCTGGCCTCGCTGTTCGGCTGCGGCGCAGCGAAGGGGTACAGGCCCGCGCCACCGGTGCCGACGACGAACTCACGGATGCCGCCCCCGTCGGCCGCGCCGGTCGGATCCTGTTTCCCAAATCGCTCGTAGCTGTGCTCGTGGCCGTTCAGAACGACGTCGGCGCCGGCCTCATAGAGCAGTCGCCAGAAGTCCTGTCCTGCGGTGTTCCCGCCGTGGGTGCCGCCGGAGCTGAAGAGCGGCTTGTGCCAATAGGCCAGCGTGCAGGCGAACGGATGGGCGGCGAGGTCGGCCTGCAGCCACTGTCCCTGCGGGGAGGTGCGTGTGCAGCCGCCCACCTGAGAGCATTCGCTGTTGAGCACGATGATGTGCCAGCCCGCGAGGTCGTAGCTGTAATAACCCTTGCTGGGGTCACCCGCGGCAGCGCCGAAGTAGTTGAAGTACCCGCTCGCGCCCGTGGTGTGGTAGTCGTGGTTGCCCGACGCTGGACGGGTGCGCGCCTTGTGCCGGCCCCAGGTGGGATCGTAGCAGTTGAGGAACTGGGTGGCCGTGCCGTCGGGGTAGACGTTGTCGCCCGAGGTGAAGACGGTGCCCGCAATGCCATCGAGAAGCTGCGCGGTCGCCTCATCAACCTGCTGAGTGCAGCCCGCGATGTCGCCCGCTCCCACAAGCACCGGCGATTCCGCGGCCACGGTGACAATGGTCTCCGCCTGGTGGCTCAGGCCGCCGCTCCCCGTGACCGTCGCCCGGATCCGATGAACCCCCGGCGAGAGATCCGCGCGCGTGAGCGTGCCGCCGGTGCCGAGGGGTCCGTCGAGTTGCGATGTCCACGACAGGCTCGGAGTGAGGTCGCCGTGCTGTGCGTCCGTGGCGGTGCCCGTGAAGGTGATGGTCTCACCCGGCAGGACCTGTGAACCGTCCGCAGGCGCGTCAATCGTCACCCTGGGCGCGCCCACGGTGATGCGGATCCGAGCGCTGTGCGCCTGTCCTGTGCTATCCCTCACGCTGGCGGTGATCGTGTGGGCGCCCTCCGCGAGGTCTGTCAGCGTGACGCTGCCAGCGCTGCCCAGGAACCCGTCGAGGCTCGAGCTCCACTCGAGGTTGGCCGTCAGGGTCCCGTCCTCGAGATCTCTCGCGGTCCCGCTGAACGTGATGGAGTCCCCGGGCTCGAAGCCTGCGCCGTTCGAAGGCGCCGCGATCGTCACCTCCGGCGGCCCGTCGACGGCCCCGAAGCCGTCCTGAGCCCGGCCGGCCCCCGGAGAGAGGGCGAGGAGCCCCCCGAGTAACCCTGTCATCAGCGTTCGTCTCATCGCGATTCCCTTCTTCGGGACGATCACCCAAACTGCTTCAGACCGCACCGGCACGGACCTCCACCCCGTTCTCTACTGGTCCACCCGCTGCCTCACGGGCGAGCAGCCCGGCCAGGTCCTTCTCCGCCGGCGTCCGCACCTGGCCGTGCAGCACCAGGCGGCCGCCTTCCTCACGCACCCGCAGGTCGAAACCCTCGAGGTTGGGGTTGGACTGCAGGGCGCGCTGCGCGGCCGCCGCGCGCTCTGTGTTCGAGGCGCCTGCCGGCTCGACCGCGCTTGCTCGGCCGGCGTCCAGCATCCCGCGCACCTGGATGTGGTCGACAACGCTGGTCACCGAGGCCGTATCGCGCGCGTTCTGCAGCGCCAGTTGGCGCTGCGTCGGGCTCGCCACCTCCCCGCCCAGCGTGACCTCGCGACGGTAGACCTGTACGGTGAGGTCCGAACCTCTGAGCTCCTTGTTCAGCGACAGGGCGAGCTTCACCTGAGTCTCCAGAGCGTCGTCGTCGACGCTCTCTCCGAGCGAGCGCCCCGTGGGAAGTGGCGCGGCGCCCTGAGCCGCATCGAGCTGGTTGACCACTCGGGTCACGCCAGGCACTTCAGCGGCCACCGACTCGGCCCGCGTGCGCAGCGCCTCACCCTCTAGGCGTCCCCGCAAGGTCACCACACCGTTCTCGGTGCTGACTTCAATCGAGTAGGGACGCAGGCTGCGGTTCAGGCCCAGGGCGGTCTTCACGTATGCCGTGACCTTGGCGTCCTGGAACTCCTCTCCCGCCGCCTCCAGCTTGTCCCTGGCTTCGGCGCCCAGGTCGCGTGCCTCCCTACCGAACTCCCGAGCTGCCGCGCCCAGGATCGGGGTCGATCCCGGCCGCACTTTCCACATGTATACGGCCACGCTCACGATGGCCACGAGCACAAGGAGCGTCAACAATCGCCTCAACACAGCCCACCTCCCGTCGTCGCACAGGCGCTAAACTCGCCGCGAGTCTTGCAAGAACCGTGCGTGAGCCCAAGGAAAGGCTCAGGCAGGTCTCCGCGAGATCCGGGCCTCCGTTCGCTCCTGCCCGGCCTCGGACTGGCCATCCCGAATGGAATGGAGGTGGGTCCAGTGCTATCGCCGGCGGGGTAAGTTCTACAAATCTCCATAGGGCGTACGCGAAGAGCCCGCTCCGGCCGACGTCGCTCGGCAAGAACCTCGAGGCGATCGGGCCGCGACGCGCCTGCGCTCGGCGAGATCCAGGTCCTCGCTTTCTGGCATGCGCGGCACGCGACCGGCGCGAACCCGCAGCCGCCGGGGTTCCAGCCGACGCGTGTGAGGCTCGTAGAACCGCGGGCGGGCCGCTCGCAGCCCTAGAATCGCCTGCGCCAGCGTCACCAGCTGGGCCATGGTGCAACCACGCAGAATGGCGAGCCGCTTTGTCTATTCGTTCACTGGTAGAGAAGGTCGAGCGGCTGGCCAAGCGCGCCACCCGCCAGGACCCGTTGGGCTTCGCCGGGGCGCCGCTCGCCCAAGGATCCCGATCCGCTGCTCAATCAGGTGCCGGTCTGTACCAGGCTACCAGCAGCTTGACCGCGCCCCTGACGCCGCAAGCCGCTGCTCGACGGGGGGCTGGACAGGCTCGATCCGGGCAAGTGGATTGGTCGCCAGCCACGGCCTCAGCGTGTCCTAGGCGGGCTCCCCAAGTCTAAACGCCGGAGGCTGCGGAGGGCCCGCGCCGCTTCCGCACGGACGTCGCCGTTGGGGTCGCTGCGTAGCTTATCCAGGGCCGTCTCCAGCCGGCCGCGCTCGACGCCCAGCTTCGGCAGCGCGCGCACCACCGCCATCCGCACGTCGGCGTTCGGATCCTCCAGCGTCCGGAGCAGCGCTGGTCCGCAGCGACGCGCTGGGGCGCCGATGCGTCCGAGTGCCCTCGCGGCCTGCCAGCGCACCTCACCGCTCGAGTCGTCCAGGACGCCGCAGAGCGCGGTCACGGCGCCCGCATCGCGAATCAGGCCCAGCGCTTCGACGGCTCGCAAGCGAGCCAGGCCCGGACGAGCCGCGATCACGATCAGCCCGGGCACGCCGGCGCGCGCCTCCGGCCCGATCTGCCCCAGCGCGTAGGCCACGGCCACCTCGACGTCCTCGCCTGGCTGCTCGAGCGCGGCGACGAGGCTCTCCACGGCGTCCCGCGCCGCCGGTCCCATGGCCGCGACCACGCGCGCCGCCGCGGTCCGCACGGGAGCCGCATCCTCCTCCAGCATGCGGCGGAGCTGGGGCAACCAAGCAGGGTTCGGGCCGATCGAGACGAGGGCGTCGGCGGCGCGGAGCCGCACGTTGTCGTCGGGATCCCGGAGGCGCGTCACCAGCGCCGGACCGGCAGGCCGAGCAGCCTCGCCAGCCCTTTCCAGAGCCGAAGCCGCTGCAGCCCGGACGGCGGGCGCATCAGCCTCGAGAGCGCGCATCAGCGCGGCCATCGAGCTCGTGCGGAGTCCCTGCGCGGGGCCTGCCTGGAGCAGGCCGTCGAGCATGCCCGAAGCCAGCACCTGCTTGGCCACGGCGCGCATCCCTGCGGCGCTCAGGTGGTCGGTGTCGATGAATGCCGGCTGCGCCGATCGCCTCAAGGCCGGCAGCGCGTCGAGGAAGGGGATCCCCTCCGACCGACAGAATGCCGCGATCGTCCCTTGAGGCCGGGGCGGCGGCGCGGAAGGCGCAAGCTGGGAGCGGACGGGGAGAACCAGGATGGCGAGCCCCACGCCGTCGGCGGCGGCCTCCTTGCGCAGGACGCTCAGATCCGCGAAGAGCCTTGCGTATCCCGTCGCCACACGGCTGGACGGGCGCGGCTCGAACAGCTCCTCCACCGAGCGGATCTGCCGGCGCTCGGCGTCCACCGCGCGGCGCACGATGGCGGAGTGCCGATGCAGCCAGGCGAGGCCTGGCGGCGGGCGGCTCAGGTTGTTCTGCATGTCGGCGACGTCGTTGAGGCAGATGCCGAGCAGCAGCTGGTCGGGCTGGTACTTGCGGCAGATCCGTCGATACGCGATGAGCTGCTGGCGCGTGGGCCAGCCGGGCAGCGCGACGTTGAACACTTCGACCGCGCCGCCACGCGCGTCGAGCAGGGTCTGCAGGACCTGGGGATAGGCCTGCTCCGGCCTCAAGTGGAAGCCGTACGTCGTGCTGTCTCCGAGGCACATCAGGCGACGCGTGCCCTGCAGCTTCGCGACCGCGCGTTCCCGATCCCTCAGGCCTTCGCCGTTGAAATCGCGGGCCGGGGACCAGCCGCGCGCGGTGAAGAACTCCCCGTCCCAGCTCGTCCAGTCGGCGGCCGACTCGTCCGGTGCGGCCTCGGCGGGCGCGCGCTCCAGGATCCGGCAGACCGCTTCGGATCCGCCGCCGACCAGTAGCGTCACGGCCACGCTCAGGAGCAGGTTCTGGGCGAGCGGCGGCAGCACGCGGAACGCCCTCACGCGGCGTCCACCCGCCTCAGCCCCGCAGCCGCAGCGCCACGATCAGCGCGACAAGCGCCAGGGCAGCGTCGCCGCCGGCGCCAGCAGCGTCCGCCAGAGCGGCAGCAGGAGGATCGTCAGCAGGAAGCGGCGTCAGCAGGAAGCGGCTTGGCGTTGCGGGGATGGCTGTCGGCACGCTCAGGCCCATGTCGTCTGAGCGTACTACCCTGCCCGCCGGTTGCGCTACAGAGGCGGCGCACCGCTTGCCCAGCGGCTGCGGAAAAGGAGGGGGCCCCGAGGCGACGAACCCCGGGGCCCGAGAAGCGGTTCCGTCTCAGTCCTGCTGCCGGTTCTTGGCCTTGATCTTGATCGTGTCGCCGTCCCTCTCAATCTCATAGGTGACGGCGCCCTGTTCCTTCGGGGCAGCGTGGATCGTCACTGCCTTCCCCAAGACCACATCGGCGGGGACCTGGGACTCCCCGCTGAGAACATAAGTGACGCGGGCTCCGCTCGGATCAATGACGGTGATGGACTTGCCCGGCAGGTACGCTTCCACCTTCCCGGTGAGCGTGCTCATGGTCGAGCGTGTTGTGCGGCCCGCAGGGTCGGTGCGGGTGATGTCGGTGGTCTGTCTCACCTGGCCGTCGGGGCTGAGGGTGGTTGTGCTGATACGCTTGACCATCGAGGTGCCGTCGCGGCCGGGCTCGAATTGCACCGTGGCCGTGCGGCCGACCTGGATCTCCGCGGGCACCGCAGACTTGGGAGCCAGCGTGTAAGTCACTTCCCCATTTTCGGAGCGGATGACGATGCTCTTGCCTGGCTCGAACCGGACGACCTCACCCGTGACCGCGCCGGTCGTGGTGGTCGAGGTCGTTGTCGTGGCGCCAGAGGGCTTGGTTCGCGTGACCTCGGTGGTGCGCTTGAGCTGGCCCTCAGGGGTCACGACCGTAGTGGTGACCTGCTGGACCAGAGTATTGCCGTCGGCGCCGGCCTCGATTCGCAGGCTCACCGCGCGGCCGACTTGAACTGCCTTTGGCACAACCACGCCGGGGCCCAGGACGTAGGAGATCTCCTCCCCGCCAGAGCGAACGACGATTGTCTTGCCTGGCTCCAGCCGGACGACCTCCCCGGTGATGATCACCGGCTTTTCGACGCGCGTCGTCTCAGTGTAAGTTTGGGACCAGGCGGCGACGCCGGTTTGCAGGATCAGGATTGTGGTGAAAACCACGGGCCGTAAGTTCATTAAAGCACCTCATTCACTTTCACACGCCAAACGGGGCAGTAACGCCCCATCAGGTCTTGTAGCAAGAGTCGTACCGCCGCGGACAGGTGACCGTGGACCTCCTCTCGTCGAGATGGGAGTGATGAGTTCAAGCCCGCCGCGGCCTGACGCGGTCCCCAACAGAGGCTGGAACCAGGCCCAGAGAAGGAGAAGTCAGCCGATCAGTCGAGCCACATCGCAAATGCTTCCGTCATGCGGCCTCTTGCATCGACGAGAAGCACGCTAAGTACGCTGGTTCAGAAGTTCCCTCACGTATTGTCGGTCAAGCCGCAATGAGGGAGTAGTCGAGCTTGCGTAGCAGAGCGGCGAGATCCTTTCGTGTGAATCGCCATTCGAAGGGCCGAGCGATCCTCTGGTAGTGGCGCTGGAAGTTGAGAATCCTTTGCGCGAGGGCCTGCAGCGATGGGAAGTCATTGGGTGTAAGAGCCTTGCGCTGGAGCACGGAGAAATAGATCTCGATCTGATTGAGCCAGCTCGCGTGGATGGGACCGTGGACGAGCACGAGGTTGGGAAAGCGGGCGCGGAGTCTTCGCACGGCGGCGGGGCCACGGTGTGCGGTGCCGTTGTCGACGATCCAGAAGACCCTTCGCGCTTGGCGGTAGGGGCGCTGCTTCATGGTCTGCGCGACCAGGCGATCGAAGCCGGCGATGCCGGTCTTGCGTTCGCAGCGACCGAAGAGGCGGAAGCGGTGGACATCGAGAGCGGCGAGGTAAGCCCAGGCGCCGAGTCGCCTGTACTCGTGCTCGATTCTCATGGGCCGCCCGGATTGGGTCTTGAGCGTTGGGTGCTTCCGGGCGCGGGCCTGGATGCTGGTCTTCTCGTCGGCGCAGATTACGAACTCGTCCGAGCGCAGCCTGCGGCCTTTCCAGACTCGGTGGTAGAGATCGAGGATCCGCCCGGCCTTCTCCTCGAAACCAGGATCGCGAGGGAAGATCCAACACCGGTGCTGCCAGGGTCGAATGGCGTCTTCGTTGAGCCATCTCCAGATGGTGGTGTCGCTGACAGTAGCCATCAGGCCGGAACGGACATGAGAACCGAGTTCGGCCAGACTC
>Ga0214473_10000535_pt1 | contig 53398 bp, 45 predicted proteins | sample RVTome_7_FD_203509 | JGI IMG/M metagenome (GOLD analysis project Ga0214473, IMG submission 203509) | Soil microbial communities from uranium-contaminated site in the Upper Colorado River Basin, Wyoming, United States - RVT98D197 | ecosystem: Environmental > Terrestrial > Soil > Contaminated >... | reverse complement strand
CCCAGCAACTCCAAACACATGATAGAGCACACTTGTAGACATGGTTTTACCCTTCGGATTTTTCCATGAAGTGTAAGGCCATGTCTTTTCTTATGCAAGCTCACCTACCCGTTAGTCGGAAGAACCCAGAAAACGACAAAGCAGAGGAACAAGACGATTACCCGGCGTGATTTCATGGGCGGGGCTGCGGCGGCGATGGCGTTTACGTTTGTGCCCGGCCACGTGCTGGCTCAGCCGCCGAGCGGAAAGCTCAACGTTGCCGCCATCGGCGCAGGAGGCATGGGGGCCGGCAATACGCGCGCCTGCGCCGCGGCCGGCGCCAACATTGTCGCCCTGTGCGACGTGGATTGGGAAAAAGCGGACGAGTCCTTCAAGAGATTCCCCGACGCGAAGAAGTACAAAGACTTTCGCAAGATGCTCGACACCGAGAAGAGTATCGAGGCAGTGATTGTCGCCACGCCCGACCACTTCCACACGGTTGCTTCGATGGCGGCAATGAGACGAGGCAAGCACGTCTATTGCCAAAAGCCGCTGACCCGCCTGGTGTCCGAGGCCCGCGCTCTGACCGAGGCCGCCCGAAAGTACAAAGTCGTCACGCAGATGGGCAACCAGGGTCACTCGGGTAACGGCGTTCGCGATATCTGCGAATGGATCTGGGATGGCGCAATCGGCGAGATTCGGGAGGTCCATGCCTGGACCAACCGGCCGGTCTGGCCCCAGGGCATTGACCGGCCAAAGGGTGAGGACCCGGTTCCCGATACGCTCGACTGGGACCTCTGGATAGGCCCGGCGCCGAAGCGCCCCTACGTCAAAGGCGTCTATAATCCGTTCAGTTGGCGAGGCTGGTGGGACTTCGGCGGCGGCGCCCTGGCGGACATGGCCTGCCACGTGCTGGACCCTGTCTTCTGGGCGTTGAAGCTGAAGTACCCGACCAGCGTGGAAGCCAGTTGCACCCCGGTCAATGATGAGACGTTCCCGCTGGCTTCCATCGTCCATTACGAATTCCCGGCCCGCGAGGGCATGCCGGCTGTCAAGGTGCACTGGTATGACGGCGGCCTCAAACCGGAGAAGCCAGAGGCATTAGGAGACATGAAGATCGGACAGGCGGCCAGCAATGTTCTGTTCATCGGCAGCAAGGGCGTGCTCCGTTGCGGCGAGTACGGCGACGATCCACATCTGTTCCCGCTGAGCCTGATGAAGGAGTACAAGCGGCCCGCGCAGACCCTCAAGCGCATCACCACCAGCCACGAAGGCAACTGGATCGAGGCATGCAAGACGGGCGGTCAGGCCACCTCGAACTTCGACTACGCCGGACCGCTCACCGAGATGGTCACGATGGGCAACCTGGCGATTCGCCGGGAGAACGTCGGCAAGAAGCTCGAATGGGACGGCGCGAACATGCGCGTCACCAACGACGAGAAGGCCAACGATTACGTGCAGATGCACTACCGTGAAGGCTGGTCGTTGGAAATGTAAAGTGCAAAAATCAAAAATGAAAATTGTGGAGTCCCGGCAAGCCGGGGCGACTTCCTTCATTTTGCATTTTGCTCTTTGATTTTTGAATTCGAATGAGGAATGTCGTCATGGGAAAACAGAATGAAGTGAACAAACCGAGCATGAAGATCTCCCGGCGCGAGCTGATGGGCGCCGCGGCGGCGGTCGCGGCCTTTGCGATTGTGCCCAAGCGCGTCCTGGCGGCCTCGGCGAACAACAAGCTCAACATCGCCGGCATAGGCGTCGGCGGTCGCGGGGCCAGTGACCTGGAGGGCGTACAGAGCGAGAATATCGTCGCCCTTTGCGACGTGAACCTGGACAGCGCCCAAAAGGCCCTCAAGAAGTACCCCGGCGCCAAGGTCTATCGCGACTTCCGCGAGATGCTGGACAAGGAGAGCAAGAATGTTGACGCGGTCGTGATTGGTGCCCCCGACCACATTCACGCCCCCGCCGCGATCAGGGCGATGAAGATGGGCAAGCACGTCTATTGCGAAAAGCCGATGGCCCACACGATCTTCGAGGCCCGCGAGATGGCCAGAGTGGCCCGCGAAACGGGCGTGGTTACGCAGATGGGCAACCAGGGCCACGCCGGCGGGGGCTTACGGCTCTACCGGGAGTACATCGACGCCGGAGCGATCGGCAAAGTCAGGGAAGTGCACGTCTGGAGCGACCGGGCCGGTACGCCTGAGCGGGCCTGGTGGCCGCAGGGCATAACGGCACCCCAGAACAGCGAGCCGGTTCCGGAGAACCTGGACTGGGACCTCTGGCTGGGGCCCGCCAAATGGAGACCGTATAACTCGGTATACGTGCCCTTCAAGTGGCGCGGCTGGTGGGATTTCGGATGCGGTGCTTTGGGTGACATGGCCGTGCACAACGCCGATCCGGCGTTTTTCGCGCTGGAGCTGGATGCCCCCACGGCGGTCGAGGCCGAGACCAGTGAGGCCAACAATGACACGTTCCCGAAATGGAACATCATTCATTACTACTTCCCGGCCAAGGGAGCCCGGCCGGCCGTGATGATGACCTGGTACGACGGCGCCAAGCTGCCGCCCAAGCCTGTGCATTTGGACGAGGGGCTAAAGCTCGGCGATAACGGGATTCTGTTTGTGGGCGAGAATGCTTCGCTGCTGGGCGGCAGTCATGCTGGCACGCCCAGAATCATCCCCGAAGCCAAGAGAAAAGAGTTCGGCCAGCCGCCCAGGACGCTGCCGAGATCGCCGGGCCACCACCAGGAGTGGATCGAGGCCTGCAAGGCGGGCAAGCCCCAGGATGCGAAGTCCGGCTTCTGGTACGCGGGGCCGTTTGTGGAAGCCCTGCTGGTCGGCAACCTTGCCGTCCGGCTGCAAAGGCGCGTTGAGTGGGACGCCAAGACCATGCGCTCGCCCAACTGCCCCGAAGCGGACAACTATGTCACGAAGTTCTACCGCGCCGGTTGGGGGCTGTAGTTTCCCGTGATTGGGCGAGCAAGCGACGGGGGTGGCAGCCTCAAAGCCATAGGCTTTGGGGATGACAGACGCCACCAGGCTGACTGAATGCCGCGAAAGGAATACGCTCTTGAGAAATTCTAAGAATGCAGACGATGGGCTAAGGGGAAAGGTTTCGCGGCGTGATTTCATGGGTGCTGCGGCGGCAGCCGCGGCGTTCACTATCGTTCCCCGGCACGTTTTGGGCGGCCCGCGCCGCATCCCGCCGAGCGAGAAGCTCAACGTCGCCGGCGTCGGTATCGGCGGCCGCGGGGCCGGCGACCTCGATGAGGTCGCCACTGAAAACATTGTGGCCCTCTGCGACGTCGATGACAAGTACGCGGCTAACACGTTCCAGCGATACCCGAATGCCAAGAGATACCGCGACTTCCGCAAGATGCTCGATACGCAGAAGAACATCGACGCGGTGATCGTCGCGACGCCGGACCACACGCACGCCGTCGTCGCCATGACGGCGATCAAGATGGGCAAGCACGTCTATTGCGAAAAGCCGTTAGCCCATTCGATCTACGAGGTTCGCAGGCTCACCGACGCGGCGCGGCAGGCCAAGGTCGCCACGCAGTTGGGCAACCAGGGCCAGGCCTCCGAAGGGACGCGCTTAGTGTGCGAGTTCATCTGGGATGGTGCGATCGGCCCCGTGCGCGAGGTCCATTCGTGGTGCAATAGGCCGATTTCGCCTCGCGGGATCGACCGGCCGAAGGAAACGCCGCCCGTACCCGAGACGCTCGATTGGGACTTGTGGCTTGGGCCTGCGCCGCAGCGCCCATACCATCCGTGCTATCTGCCGTTCTCATGGCGCGGCTGGTGGGATTTCGGGTCGGGCGTGTTGGGCGACATTGGCTGTCACCAGTTCGTCGCGATCTTTCGGGCCTTGAAGCTTGGGTATCCAACGAGCGTCGAGGCCTGCTCCAGCGGCGTCAATGCCGAGACCGCTCCTCTGGCGTCTATCATTCGATATGATTTTCCAGCCCGCGAGGGGATGCCGGCGCTGAAGATGACCTGGTACGATGGCGGTCTGATGCCCGCGCGGCCGGACGAGTTGGAAGAGGGCCTTCGCTTCGGTGACGCCGATGACAACCTCTACGTCGGCGACAAGGGCAAGATGTTGGGCCACAGGCTGCTGCCGGAAGCACGCAGTAAAGAGTACGGCAAGCCGCCGAAGGTTCTGCCGCGTTCGCCGGGGCATCATAAAGAGTGGATACAAGCCTGCAAAGGCGGCGAGCCCGCCGGCTCCAACTTTGACGTTGCAGGGCCGCTGACGGAGGTGGTCCTGCTGGGCAACGTCGCCCTGCGCATGGGCCAGCAGTTATACGAAAAAGGTCTCAAGTTGTATTATGACGGGCCGAATATGAAGATCACCAACTTGCCGGAGGCGAACAAATACATCCGCAGCGAATATCGGGACGGCTGGACGCTGTAATTACTTCAATACTTATAATTAAGAAAACGAAGATTGGCTAAGACCTACGACTGGAGATAGAGAACAATGAAACTTAAACACCTATCGTTCATTGTTTCATCATGGTTTATCATAACCATGTGCCAGAGAACTCTGGCAGTGACCTATTATGTCAGCCCCTCCGGAGATGACAGTAATTCAGGGACCTCCACTCAAAGAGCATGGCGGACACTCGATAAGGTCAACGCCGTGGATTTGAATCCTGGCGACGGAGTGTTGTTGGAGGCAGGTCGCGATTATTCCGGCAACCTGCTTTTGACAGCGGAAGATGCCGGCACACCGACGCAACCGGTTGTGATCGGCTCCTATGGTTCCGGACGGGCCAGGATCAAGGCAGGAGACGGCTCGGGTGTGACCGTGCGAAACGCCGGTGGCGTGGTGGTCGAGAACCTCATCGTGATGGGTGAAGACTACAAGACCAACGTGGGCAGCGGTATCAGGATCGTCAACGAACTGCCCGACAACCAGAAGCTCGAATACATCAGAGTGCACAACATAGAAGCAGCCGGTTTTGGCATCTGTGGTATTTTTGTAGGTGGACGTGCTTCTGATAAGAGTAAGAGCGGCTATAAGGACGTGCAAATTACTAATTGCGTAACCTACAAAAATGAATACTTTGGCATTTACACCAGTGGTTCCTGGCAGGACGATCCTAACACATACGCCAATAGCAATGTGTATGTGGGCTATTGCAAGATGTATGACAATCCGGGAGACACCAACTATTTTGAGAATCATTCAGGAAGCGGCATCCTCATGGAGGATGTAAATGGAGGTGTCATCGAATACTGCGAGGCTTATAATAATGGTTACGAAGGTGGCTGCAAAGTCGGTGGCCCGATCGGCATCTGGACCGCCGTGGCGAACAACGTCATCATTCAATGCTGTGAATCACATCACAATCGGGCTGGAAAAGGTGATGGTGGCGGCTTCGACTTTGATGGCGGCACTACAAATTCTATTCTTCAATACAATTATAGCCATGATAACGATGGAGCGGGCTATCTTATTTGCTCATACGACAACGCGCCTCACACATTCAACAACAACATCGTGCGCTACAATATCAGCGTCAACGATGGTCGTAAAGAGCGTCACGCCGCGATTCATTTCTGGACAGGCAGTCCCAAAGAGGACCCTATTCACAACACCCAAATTTATGGAAATACAATTTACGCTGTGTATAGTCCGGCCATTGTTTTCGGTAGAAACGGGATCTATAACACGAAAGTCTGCAATAACCTGTTCGTTACCGCCAATAGTCAAAAACTGGTAGCAGGTAATCCTGACGAATCGACAGCGACATTTGCCGGCAATGCGTACTGGGCAGTTGATGGAGCATTCGATCTTGCAGGACATAAGAGTTTAGAAGCCTGGCGCGCAGCTACCGGCCAGGAGATGCTAAATGGAAAGCCAGTTGGATTGGCCATTGATCCCAAGCTGACAGATCTTGGGACAAATGCCACCGTTGGCGATCCCACTAAGCTTCACACACTGACCGCCTACCGGTTGCAGAAAGACTCCCCGTTGATTGGCGCGGGCTTAGACCTCAGGTCTCTGTTCGGGATCGACCCTGGAGATAGGGACTATTTTGGAAATTCCATTCCGCAGGGCAAAGGCTGCGATGTAGGGGCCCATGAAATCGTTTTGGAGAATGCTCCGAGTGTAGAGCGAAAGTAGTCTTTCGGACATAATCTTGATGTAAGAGGAACATGCTTATGAAAAACGGCAAGAAGGCAAACCAAGAACAAAATGAGAAGATCTCCCGCCGTAATTTTATGGGTGCAGCCGCAACTATGGCGGCGTTCACGATTGTTCCGCGCAGCGTTCTGGGAGGGGCCGGCAACGTCCCGCCGAGCGAGAAAATCAATATCGCCGGCGTCGGCATCGGCGGCCAGGGCGGGGCCGACCTCAAGGCACTCGAAAGCCAGAACATCGTTGCTCTGTGCGACGTGGACTGGCGGCATGCCTCCGCCTGTTTCAAACGCTATCCTAACGCTAGGCAGTACAAAGACTTTCGCGAGATGCTGGACAAGGAAGACAAGAATATCGATGGGGTCGTGGTCGGGACGCCGGACCATCTGCATGCGCCCGTTTCCATCGCGGCCATGAAACGCGGCAAGCACGTCTATTGCGAAAAGCCCTTGACCCACACCGTGCGTGAGGCTCGCATGATGGCGGAGGTGGCGCGCGAGCACAAGGTCGCTACGCAGATGGGCAACCAGGGCCAGGCGGGCGAGGAAGTCCGTCTGCTGTGCGAAACCATCTGGGACGGGGCCATCGGGCAGGTTCACGAGGTCCATGTCTGGACGGACCGGCCGCTTAACGGGATCAACAAAGTTTACTGGCCGCAGGGTGTGGACAGGCCCAAAAGCGAGGATCCTATACCCGAGTCGCTCAATTGGGACCTCTGGATTGGTCCGGCGCCGATGCGTCCGTATGTGAACCGAGTCTATAACCCCTTCGTCTGGCGGGGCTGGTGGGATTTTGGCACGGGCGCGCTCGGCGATATCGGCTGCCACAGCCTCGATCCGGTATTTCGCGCGCTGAAACTCGGCCATCCGACGAGTGTGGAAGCCTGCTGTACGTTGGTCAACAATGAGACGTACCCAGTGGCGTCGCGCGTAACGTACGAGTTCCCTGCCCGCGGGGATCTGGCACCGGTAAGACTGCACTGGTATGATGGCGGGATGAAGCCGCCTCGTCCGCCGGAGCTTGAGAACGAGCGCAGGTGGGATACGAACGGGGCGCTCTATATCGGCGAGAAGGGCAAGATATACGGGGGCCGTCTGCTGCCGGAGTCCCGGCAGAGGGAATATGGCAAGCCGCCGCAGAAGCTGGAGTGTTCACCCGGCCACTACATGGAGTGGGTCATTGCCTGCAAGGGCGGCAAGCCCGCCGGCTCGAACTTCCCCGACCACGCCGGTCTGCTGGCCCAGGTGGTTCTGCTGGGCAACATCGCTATTCGTCCGGCCTTGAAGGATAAGCTCCTCGGGACGAAATTGCTCTGGGATGCCAAAGAGTTCAAGTTCACGAATATGCCCGAGGCGAATCAATACCTGACCAAGGAATACCGGGAAAGCTGGAGTCTGTAGTTTGCCCCGGAGATTGGACATTTTAAGGAATTGAATCGTGGATAATAAAACAATAGCCCGGCGTGATTTCCTTCGCAGCGCGGCAGCGGCAGCGGCGGCGTTTACCGTTGTTCCCCGCCACGTATTGGGCGGGCCCGGCCGGACAGCGCCGAGTGAGAAGTTGAACATCGCGTGCATCGGCATCGGCGGCCAGGGCGCCAGCGACATTCAATCGGTCAGCAGCGAGAATATCGTCGCGTTGTGCGACGTCGATTGGGGCAGGCACACGGCGAAGACCTTCGAGAAGTTCCCCGGCGCCAAAAAGTACAAGGACTTCCGCAAGATGCTGGACGCCGAGGACAAGAACATCGACGCGGTGACGGTCGCGACGCCTGACAACATTCACGCTGTGGCGGCTATGGCGGCGATCAAACGGGATAAGCATGTGTACAGTGAGAAGCCCCTGTGCCACGACATTTACGAGGTTCGTCAACTGATGCTGGCCGCCCGCGAGCACAAAGTGATGACGCAGATGGGCATTCAGGTCCATGCTGAAAACAGCGTCAGGCTGGTGGCGGAGATGATCAAGTCCGGCCTGATCGGCGAGGTGCGAAAGGTCGATATCTGGAGCGGAAAGAACTGGGGCGGCGGCGAGCGGCCTGCAGAATCCGAGCTCGTCCCTGAGACGCTCGATTGGGACCTGTGGCTGGGCCCGGCTCCGTGGCGACCTTACAATCACGTCTATCTGCCCGGCAGTTGGCGCCGCTGGTGGGACTTCGGAACCGGCACGTTGGGCGATATGGGTTGTCACATCCTGGACCCAGCTTTTTGGGCGCTTGATTTGGGATATCCCACAAGCGTTGAGGCCAAGCCCGCTAAGTTCAATGATCAGACCTACCCTGTCGCGACGAGCGTCCAATGGGAGTTTCCTGCGCGCGGCGCATTGCCGCCAGTGACCGTGACCTGGTGCGATGGGGAGAGAAGACCGCCCAGGCCCGAAGACCTTGAGCCTGAGCGGAAGCTGCCCGATCAGGGCGGATTGTATTACGGCGAAAAGGGCACCATCCTCGCTCCCCACATGGGTAATCCGCGGCTGATACCGGAAGCAAAAATGAAAGAGGTCAAAATGCCTGAGCCGTTCCTGGGCAGGGGGGTCAATCACTACCAGGACTGGATCAAGGCGTGCAAGGGCGGTCCAAAACCGCTGGCTAACTTCGACTACGCCGGCCCGCTGAGTGAGACGATCCTGTTAGGCAACGTGGCGGCCCTCGCCGGCCAAAAACTCTCCTGGGACGGCCCGAACCTCAAAAGCACCAACGTCCCGCAGGCCAATCAATACCTCAAACGGCAATATCGTGCCGGTTGGCAATTGTGATATACCATTTTCAGGCAACACAACGTCTTTATGAGTAGGAGAACAGAAATGAACACGAGAACGAAATTGACTGTGGTTGTGCTGACGTTTGCACAGTGTGTTTGCTGCCTGTCTAAGGCGGCCGTGGCCGATAGCTGGAAAGACTGGAGGCTCGGCATGCAGGCGTATAGCTTTAATCGCTTCACATTTTTCGAGGCGGTGGACAAGACCAAGGCCCTGGAGATGAAATATATCGAGGTTTATCCAGGCCAGACGCTCAGCAAGGAAAAACCAGACGTCAAGACCGATCACAACATGGCCTCCGAGGACAGGAAGCTGATGTTGCAGAAGCTCGCGGAAGCGGGCGTCAAATTGACCAACTACGGCGTCGTCCCGCTGCCGAACAATGAGGCGGAAGCTCGAAAGGTCTTTGACTTCGCCAAAGAGATGGGGATTGAGATGATTGTTTCCGAACCGCCGGAGGATGCGTTCGAGCTGCTCGACAAGCTCTGCGAAGAGTACAAGATCAACGTGGCTATTCACAACCACCCGAAGCCCTCGCCCTACTGGGATTTCCAGACCGTGCTGAAAGTCTGCAAGGGCAGGAGCAAGCGAATCGGCTCCTGCGCCGACACGGGGCACTGGATGCGATCGGGCATCAATCCGCTCGAAGCGATCAAGAAGCTCGGGGCTGAGAACCGGATTATCAGCCTGCATTTCAAGGACCTCAACGAGTTCGGCAATCCCAAGGCCCACGACGTGATATGGGGCACGGGTCTGGCCGACGCCAAGGCGATATTAGCTGAGTTGGCCCGTCAGGACTTCAAGGGCGTCTTCTCCATCGAATATGAGTACAACTGGCTCGATTCGATGCCGGAAATCTCCGGCTGCGTGGCGTTTTTCAGAAAGACCGCCGCCGAGTTGAGCGGCGCCAAGGCCCAGGATGTTTTCAAGAAGGACCTCTCGAACGCCGAGATGGAAGCAGGCTCCTGGGCTATTGATGCTGAGGGCGTCCTTGCGCCCACGCCGACCGGCCACGGCGATATCTGGACCAAAGAACGCTACGGCAACTTCACCCTCGAATTGGACTTCAAAGTCCCCGAAAAGGGCAACAGCGGCGTCTTTATCCGAACCGGCAGCATCAAGAACTGGATCAATACCGCCATCGAGATTCAGATTCACGCCACCACCGACGGCACCAAGCACGGCCAATGCGGCGCTGTGTACGACTGTCTCTCACCCTCGAAGGATGCGACCAAGAAGCCCGGCGAGTGGAACCATTACGTCATCACCTGCCTGGACAACAAGATTTATGTCAATCTCAACGGGCAAGACATCATCGATATGAATCTGAATCTCTGGACCGAGGCCGGCAAGAATCCGGATCCGCCGGCCGGCCCGGGGACCAAGAACAAATTCCGCACGGCCTACAAAGATATGTCGCGCGAAGGACACCTGGGTTTCCAGTATCATGGCAACCCTGTTTGGTTCAAGAATCTCAAGATTAAATCCTTCGATTAAGGCTCGATGACGATGAGAAACGTGCAAATGAATAAAGCAGATAATAAACCCGTCATTCGCGGCCGAATGATTCTCGTTGTCGCGATGTTGGGATTGAGTGTGTTCCCGACGGGGGGCCGGCAGACCGCGTTGGCAAGCGGCTCGGATTCGTCCGAAGGGTGGGTCTCGCTGTTCAACGGCAAGGATCTGACCGGCTGGGACGGTGACACGCGCCTCTGGTCGGTCAGGGACGGCGTCATTCACGGCCAGACCACACTTACCAATCCCGCCAAGGGCAATACGTTCCTTATCTGGCGCGGCGGCACGCTTAAAGACTTCGAGCTGAAAATCAAGTTCCGCCTCGAAAACGGCAATTCGGGCATTCAGTATCGCAGCAAGGAAGTCAATAAGTGGGTCGTCAGCGGCTATCAGGCCGAAGTTGAGAACGCCCCCGGCAAGGTTGGATTCCTCTATCACGAGAGAGGTAGAGGCTGGCTGGTCAACGTCGGGGATTTCATGGTCATCGACGAGAAGGGCAACAAGAACGTCGTCGGCAACGTCAGCGATAAAGACGAGCTGGTCAAGGCCGGCTACTACAAAGAAAAGGACTGGAACGAATACCGCATCATCGGCCGGGGCAATCACCTGATACACTATCTCAACGGCTACCAGACGATGGAGCTGGTGGACAACGACAGGCGGACCAACCCGAGCGATGCAAAGGATACCAAAGGCGCCGCGAGGGAAGGCATCCTGGCCCTTCAAATTCACGCGGGCCCGCCGATGGTTGTGCAGTTCAACGACATTCAGGTCCGGCATTTGCAGCCCAAGTACGGCGACGCCATTGTGCTGTTCAACGGCCGGGACCTGGATGATTGGCAGCTCCAGGGCGATAAGGAAAAGAGCAAATGGGTCGTGGGCAAGGCCGCAGTCTCGCCGAAGGATCCCAAGCAGTTGGCGGCCGAGAAGGGGCAGGGAGAGATGATCAATCTGCCTGCCAAGCACGGCGACAGCGTCGATATTTTCAGCAAGGGAAAATTCGGCGACTGCCGGATCGAGCTGCAGCTCATGGTACCGCAAGGGGCCAACTCAGGCGTTTACGTGATGGGCGAATACGAGATCCAGGTCCTGGATAGCTGGGGACGGCAGAAGATGGGTCCCGGTGACATGGGAGCGATATATGGCACCTCGCCGCCGCCGGTCAATGCGTGCCTCAAGCCCGGCCAGTGGCAGAGGTACGTTATCGAGTGGCAGGCGCCGAAGTTCGATGCCGCCGGCGAGAAGACGCGGAACGCTAAGTTCCTCAAGGTCGAGCTCAACGGCCAAATGCTCCACGAGAATCTGGAGATGCCCAAACAGACCCCCGGCGGCGTGGTCGGCAAGGAAGTGCCCGCCGGTCCGCTGATGTTCCAGGGTAACCATGGACCCGTGGCGTTTCGTAACATTATCGTGTTGCCTCGGGTGAGGTAGCCGTGATCGTGAAGTGGTCGAGTGCGCGCTTGACAGTGAAATAGTGTGCGGTTATAGTGCACAAAAAGCGAATGGACGATGAGTTTGTTAAATTTTTGGAGCTAACAGAAGAGCAATGAAAAATCAAGAAACTGTGACAAAGATAGACAGACGAGGTTTTCTACGTTCCAGCGCAGCGGTAGGGGTCGGTTTGGCTTTCTCACCGATGGTCCTGGGGCAGGCAGCCGGCGGCAAAGCGGACGACATCAACGTGGCCCTCTTAGGCGCCGGAACCCAGGGCCAGGTCCTGATGAATGCCTGTCGGAACATTCCCGGCATTCGCTTCAAGGCCGTGTGCGACATTTGGACCGAGTACAATCAAAAGCGCGTCTCGCGTATGCTTACCGCCTACCGCCACGAGCACAATACGTACGTGGACTACAAGGACATGCTCGACAAAGAGAAGGACCTGGACGCGGTTATCGTGGCCACGCCCGACTTCTGGCACTCGGAACATGCCGTTGCTTGTATGAAGGCCGGGTTGAATGTCTATTGTGAGAAAGAGATGTCCAACACGCTCGAAGGCGCCAAGAAGATGGTGGAGGCCGCGAAGGAAACCGGCAAGCTGCTGCAAATCGGCCATCAGCGGCGCAGCAACCCGAGGTACCGGCACGCTTATGAGAAGCTCCTCATGGGCGCAAAGCTGCTGGGCACAATCACCTGCATCAACGGCCAGTGGAATCGCAGCAAGGCCGCGTGCGAGGACCTGGGATCGCCGAAGAACGCCGAGATGGACCAGGCCACACTGGAGAAGTACGGCTTCAAATCCATGCAGCAGTTCAGGAACTGGCGCTGGTACAAAGGTCTCGGCGGCGGCCCGATTGTGGACCTCGGCTCGCATCAGATCGACATCTATAGCTGGTACCTCGGCGCCAATCCCAAAGCGGTCATAGCCAGCGGCGGCATCGATTACTGGAAGGGACACGACTGGTACGACAACGTTATGGTGATCTATGAGTATCAGCTTGGCGATCGGACCGTCAGGGCGTTTTACCAGACCATAACGACCAACAGCGCCAACGGGTATTATGAAACCTTCATGGGCGACGAAGGCACGCTGGAGATCTCGGAAGCAGCCGGACGCGGCAGCGTGTACCGCGAGGCGGGCGTCCCGGCGGAGAACTGGGAAAAATGGGTCAAGATGGGCTTCATCAAGGAGCCGGAGAAGAAGGAAGAGCCAAAACCCGCCGGCGACGCCGTGCTGGACGTGCGTGAGTCACCGAAACCGCCGAGCTACGACATCCCGGTAACTTTGGACAATAAGCCGTACCATCAGCCTCACCTCGAGAATTTCTTTGACGCGGTTCGAGGCAAGGCCAAGCTGAACTGTCCTGCTGAAATCGGCTACGAGACGGCGGTTACTGTATTGAAAGTGAATGAAGCAGCCGCGGCCGAGAAGAAGCTCGAGTTCAAACCCGAGGAATTCAAAGCCTAAGACGCCTTCGAGGATCGCGGTTGTGCGCGACGAACGTTTTGATGTACTCAGACAGAAGGATTGGGCGTACATTGAGTAAAAGACTGACACTAGCAGGCTTTCTATGTGTGCTGGTCTCGTGCCTTGCCGCCGGTGCGACCGATACCGGGCAGAAGCTGCTCGGCGACGAAAGTGACGGCAGCAGGGCACTTCCGATCCATCGGATCGAGCTGCTCGCGGCATCCGCCGATGAGAGCAAGGACCCGCAGACCGTTGATCCGAACATTGACCCTCAGGCTGAAGTGCTTCTGCCTTTTTCCACGCGCCATACGTGTGGGAGGTGCCACAGCTACGAGATCATCCAGAAGGGCTGGCACTTCAACAGCATCGATCCGAATGCCGATGCGGGCCGGCCGGGCCAGCCGTGGCTCTACGTCGATGCCAAAACCGGAACGCAGATTCCCCTTTCGTATCGCGCGTGGGCCGGAACCTTCAAGCCCGCTCAATTCGGCCTGACGGACCGTGAATTCACGAAGGTCTTTGGCCGGCAGACGCCGGGCGGCGGGGCCGGCGAGCGCCAGACGCAAGACCCCGACCAAGTCATGCGGCAGTACATCTCGGGCAAGCTCGACATCAACTGCCTGAGTTGCCACAACGGCGACCCGCGGCAGGACCAGGGCGGGCCGGCCGGGTACGCGGTGCAAATAAGCCGGGGAAACTTCCGCTGGGCCGCAGCCGCCTCCTCGGGCCTGGCTTTGGTTAAAGGTTCCGCCGAAGACATGGACGAGGCGTACGACCCGTTCGACCCGTTCGCGGTCGAAACAGCCGCAAGCGGAAGAAAGACTCCGCCGACCATCACGTATCAGGAGAACGTTTTTGATCGCGAGAAATTCGTGTTCTTTGACATTCTCAGGCAGGTCCCATCGAACCGGTGCTACTTCTGCCACTCGAATCTCTACATGGGCACCGAAACGACGGAGAAATGGGCCTGCGACGAGGACATCCACCTCAAGGCGGGTCTGACCTGCGTCGATTGTCACCGCCACGGGATCGACCACAACATCACTCGCGGCTACGCGGGGGAGCAAGAGTCTTCGACCCACGAATTGGCGGCCTCGTCTTCCTGCGAAGGCTGCCACCTCGGAGGGGATGCCTCTTCAGATCCGAGCGCCGGCCGCCTGGGGGCGCCCGTGCCCGAGCATCGTGGCCTGCCGCCGGTGCATTTCGAGAAGCTCACCTGCACCGCTTGCCACTCGGGTCCGTGGCCCACAGCCAAGCCTTACGCAACCAAGACCTCGATGGCGCATCGTCTGGGCACACCCAACGTCAACAAGTCGCCCGAGATGCTTCCGCACATTGCCGCTCCCGTATTCGCCAAACAGGCCGACGGCAAGATCGCGCCGCACAAGCTTGTTTGGCCCGCGTTTTGGGGGATTCTGCGCGACCGGAAGGTCGAGCCGCTGGCGCTGGCTACTGTCACGAAGGTTATCGGCGAAGTGCTGTCGAAGGAGAAGTTCCCCTTCTCCGGCGACTGGCCCGACTTGACGGCCGACCACATCGTGAAGGGACTGACGGCGCTGGCTTCGGAAGGTAAAGCTGTTTACGTTGCAGGCGGCAGCCTCTACAGCCTCGACGATTCGGGAAAATTGCGCCCGGAGAAAGACCACCCGGCCGCCAAACCGTATTTGTGGGCCATTGGGCATGAGGTCAGGCCCGCCGCCCAGGCTCTTGGCATTCGCTACTGTACGGATTGTCACGGCACGGATGCGCCTTTCTTCTTCGGTGACATCATGACCGATACGCCCGTTGCACAGGACCGCCAGGTGAAAAAAATGGTCGACTTCCAGGACATCAATCCCTCCTACGCCTGGGCGTTCGCCTTCTCATTCGTGTTCCGTCCCTGGATGAAGATGGTTGTGCTTGGTTCGAGTGCGGTTCTTGCGCTGGTTCTTTTGTTGTATGTGCTGAAGGCCCTGACCTGTGCCGTGAAGGTGTTGGCCGGAGAAAAAGATTAGCTCTTGTTGAGTACGTGTGGGTGCTATGTCTGTGAAGATTTCCAAATCAAAGGCAAGTTTTGTCGATATCCTGAGGATGCTTGTATATCTTGCGGTCTTGCTCTGCCTTGTCGTATTGGCGGTGACGGGCTTCTATCCGGTTCTTGTTCGGGGCGAACACATCTCGGGCTACTTAGTGATGGTGCACGCCACGTTTGCGCCGGTCTTCGCTGTCTGCCTGGCGGTCATGGCTGTTATGTGGGCCCGCAATGGCCGTTTCAGCCCCGGCGATTGGCCGTGGTTTGACCGTCTTGTGCAGCGCGCCACCCTGGTCCAAAACGCCGGCGAAGAACGCCCCAGGAGCTCCGGTCTCTGGCGCAAGATATTTTTCTGGCTGACCATCTTTCTGGCTTTGCCGCTGGGATTGTCGATGGTCCTGAGCATGTTTCCGCTTTTCGGGACGCATGGGCAGGAATTCCTTCTGAGCATGCATCGATCTACGGCGCTGGTTTTCGCGCCGATCGCATTCATACATGCCGTCCAGGTGCTTGTGGCCGGAGCGAAATAGTACTTTCCCTGCTGGTTGCTCTGCTGTATAATTCCGAGGGTCGCCGGCGCGCAGGATGACGCGCTTGTGACCCGTTTTGTATTCCGACGCAGATTGTAGCCTTGTTCCATTGCAATAGGCTTTTGTTTCATATAGTGTCTTCCTTACTGAACTTTTGCAGAATTGGAGTTAGGAGAAAGAGCCGATGGAAAAGGTCAAAGTAGCTGTCGTCGGGCTTGGCTTTGGCGCCGAATTCATTCCCATCTATCAAAAACACCCCAACGCCGAATGTTATGCCATTTGCCAGCGGAACCAAGACCATGTCAATGAAATAGGTGACCAGTTCGGCGTCCAGAGGCGCTTCACCAAATTTGAGGACCTGCTGAGCATCGACGAGCTGGACGCGATCCACGTGGTTTCACCTATTGCCGACCATGCCTGGATGTCACTGGAATCCCTCAATGCGGGCAAGCACACGGCCTGTACCGTCCCTATGGCGACGACCACACAAGACTGCCTGGCCATTGCCGAGGCCAGAAAGAAATCGGGCAAAGTCTATATGATGATGGAAACGGCGGTCTATGCCCGCGAGTGTCTCTACGCCAAAGAGCTTGTCGAGTCGGGCCAATTGGGCAAGATCCAGTTTTTGAGGGGCTCCCATCAGCAGAACATGGGCCTGCCGGGCTGGCCGGAATACTGGTATGGTTTCCCGCCCATGCACTATGCGACCCACGCCGTCAGCCCGCTTCTGTGCCTGGCGAAAAAACGCGCCGAATCGGTCGTCTGTCACGGCTCGGGCCGGATCAACAGGGATTATGCCAAGCGCTACAATTCACCTTTTGCGGTCGAGACCGCCATTGTGAGGCTCGCCGATTCCGACCTGGCCTGCGAGGTGACGCGCTCGCTCTTCGAGACGATCAGGCAGTACCGCGAGAGCTTTGACGTCTATGGCACGAAGCTCTCGTTCGAATGGGAGCAGGTCGCCGGCGAAGGCCCCGTCATCTACTCGGGCTATGAAGACGCCAGGCGGATAGAGATTCCCGACTATGGCCACCTGCTGCCGAAGGAGATCGCTCCGTTCACGGGGCACGGCGTCTATGACGAGGAGCACGAGCACACGTCCTTCATTCAGGGCAGCGGGCACGGCGGCTCTCATCCTCATCTGACGCACGAATTCATTCGCGCGATTGTCGAAAACAGGGAATCCGCCGTCGATGCCAGGACGGCTGCGAACTGGACGATGACGGGTATCTGCGCCCATGAATCGGCGCTGAGCGACGGCAAGAGGATCCAGATTCCGCGGACGGATTAGCCGCGTTCGCAGGGCCCGCGAATTTGTCGCGGTGCATCGAAAAAGCTGGTTGTCGCCAAGTGCACCTGTTATAGTTATTGTGGAAAATCCGGCGTGGTGCCGGTGGGACATAATTAAGGGATATTAGTTAGGAGAACGAATCATGAGTAATGGAGCGTTACCGAGTTACGTTAGCATGGCCAAGCCCAATCCAGCCGGGAACCGGGCGCCGTGGTATAAGAACACGGCCCCCACATATGCTGGGATTATGCTGTGGTTTGTCTTCTGGCAAGATGTTCCTACGGGAGCCGGGGTGGTCGGCGGTGTGCTGTCGCATGGATTGGGGACTGCACTTGTCGGTCTGATCCTGGCAGCGTTGCTGTGCCACTTCCTCTACTACCTGGTTCCCGCAATGCTCGGCATGAAAACGGGTCTGCCCCTCTACATCGTCGGTACCTCCACCTACGGAGCGACTGGGGGTTTCCTACTGCCTGGCTTTGTGATGGGCTTGCTGCAGTTCGGCTGGTTAGGCGTCAACGCCTGTTTCTCAGCGGCATTCCTTGTCAAGCCGTTCTATCCGGATCTTGGCCTCCTGGAGGTTATCAGCACGCCTCCCCATATTGTGGTTTCCATTGCCTGGGCGGCAGCGGCGGCTTTTATGGGCTTGAAGGGAATCCAGTATGTCGCCAAGGTGGCCACCTATCTGCCTCTGATCCCGTTGATCATACTTGTCGTGTTGTTCTTCCGTTCTGCCGGCGGGCTGGACTCTTTTGATCCCGCCCAGGTCGGAGTGACCGCCGAAGCGACGGGTGCCTTGAGCGCCATAGGTGTGATTACGATGCTGTTGACGTACGTGATTGGCTTCTTTGCGACGGCAGGCGCCGCCGGAACTGACTTTGGCATGAACAGCCGCGACAGCAAAGATGTGTCAATGGGCGGATTGGTCGGGATCGCCGGAGCAACCATCCTTGCCGGTGGGCTTGCGTTGTTAATCGTTGCAGGTACGTTAGGTTCGGGCAAGGCAACAGATGCAGCCGTTTTGAATCCGACCCAACTGATGGGTATACTGGTGGGTGAGAAGACAGGTGCTATATTCATGTATCTGTTGGCGATCGCCGCCTTCCCGCCTGCCTGTTTCTCCGCGTTTATTGCGGCCAACAGCTTCAAAACCACGTTGCCAAAAGTGAGTCCTTCTATCACTGTAGGGATTGGTACAGCCGTAAGTATTCTGCTGGCAGCGACCGGTTGGGCTGGGCAAGTCGTTTCAGTCTTTACGGTTATAGGTGCTTCCTTTGGCCCGGTTTGCGGTGCGATGATGGTTGACTACATCATGGCTGGCAAGAAATGGGCCGGTCCTCGGGCCGGTTGGAACCCGGCCGGCTGGATTTCGTGGGCTGTTGGCTTTATCGTGGGCATGCTGCCGCTCGTGAGCAGTGTGAACATCCCGGCGGCACCGCTGATGGCCTTCATCGTCGGTGCGGTGCTTTACTTCGTGCTGGCCAAGGCCGGCCTGGAGTCGAAGGTCGTTCAGATGGCCCCGGCAAAAAAAGCTTAGAGCGAGTGAAAACCGCGGTCTGGAAGATTTTGCTCTGAGCTTTGGTGAATTGCCTGAACGCAGGGATTCGATGTTCTACCGAATCCCTGCTTTATTTTTTGGAGGAATTTGCGGTTGAGCCTAAGTGTAGCGTTGACAGATTGTTACGTGCGTGCTCATCCGGGCCTGATCGTTTGAACGGCTCGGCGGGAAGAAAAAAAATATACTTTTGAGCGGCTTGACAACGTCATACAATTAGGATAGCATCCCGGTTTCGGCTGTAGCGGATATTCCGGCAGTTTGTTGGCGACCGAGCGTTCCGTCAGTTCAATGGAATCTGGAATTTCGAGGTAAGAAGGAAATGATGAGCAAAGATTTTGGTACGATTGTGAAAGTCTGTGTCTGTGTGTTGTTTGCGATGTCTGTGTGTGTCATTCCGTCGTGCAAGAAATCGTCGGAGCCAGTCAGCCCCCCGCAAACCAATGAGCCAACGACGCCTCAAACCCCTGCCCCAAGCGCCGTTGAGCCTGCCGTTGAAAAGCCCGTTTCTGAGGCTCCAGCTCCCGCCGCTCCGGCAGAGCCAACAGTTTCGCCGGCCCCCGCCGCGACTGCGGAAGGTTTGGTGCCGGTTGAAATCGAGTTGCCCAGACCTATGTTTGTGGGCACCCCGACGGATACGCGCGTGCCTAATCTTGAAAAGCCGCTGGGTAAGCCGCGCCCGCCGTTCCTGGCCCCGCCCGGGACGAAGAACCTTGCCGCGGGCAAGCCGGTGTCCAGCAGCGATGAAGAACCCATCATCGGCGAGATCGAGATGATCACCGATGGTGATATGGAAGCGGCGGACGGCAGCTACGTGGAGTTGGGCCCGTTCGTGCAGCACGTGACCGTTGACCTCGGAGCACAGTGCAACATTTACGCCATTTTGGCCTGGCATTATCACAAGGAAGCCCGCGTTTATTTTGACGTTGTCGTGCGGGTTGCCGACGACCCCGATTTCATCACCAACGTCAAGACGGTTTTCAACAATGACATCGACAATTCCGCAGGTCTTGGCGTCGGCAAGGACATGCACTACATGGAGACGAACGAGGGCAAGCTTATCGACGTTCTTTCCCAGGGCATCAAAGCGCGTTACGTCCGGCTCTACAGCAACGGCAATACCAGCAATGACTTGAATCACTATATCGAGGTTGCAGTTTACGGCAAGCCGGTAGAATAAGATGACCAAAAAGTGTTGCGTCCTTGTTTTGGCCGCGACAATTCTTGCGCTGGCGCTGCGCCTGCCGCAGCTCCAGCAGCGTCCCATGCACGGCGACGAGGCCGTCCACGCCATCAAGTTCGGCAAGTTGCTTGAGCAGGGCGTCTATACGTATGACCGGGACGAGTACCACGGCCCAACGCTGAACTACCTGACCTTGATTCCGGCTTGGCTTACCCGTGCCGCGGACTTGGTGCAGGTGACTGAGTTCACGCTGCGTATCGTGCCGGTTTTCTTCGGGGTCTGCCTGATCGTGCTGCTTTTGCTTGTGGCGCGACCTCTGGGGACGGGAGCAACCGTTTATGCCGCTGTACTGACGGCCATTTCTCCGGCGATGGTTTTCTACAGCCGTTACTACATTCAGGAAATGCTCCTGGTCTGCTTCACTTTCGGCGCCATTGTATCGGGCTACCGATACAGCCGGAACGCGAGCATCGCCTGGGCCCTGTTGACCGGTGTATTCCTGGGCCTGATGCACGCCAGCAAGGAAACGTGCGTGATCGCTTTTGGCTCGATGGCGTTGGCTTTGCTGCTTACGCTGCTGATGCGGCGGCAAAAAGGCTCGCTGGGCACAGCCGTCAAAGCCATCCGGCCGTCGCATCTTGCCGGCGGCTTGGCCGCCGCCGTAGTTGTTTCGGCGCTGTTCCATTCCTCATTTCTGACCAATCCGGCGGGAATCCTGGACTCGATTCGGACTTACACGACCTATCTCAACCGTGCCGGCGGCAACGCGCTGCATATTCATCCGTGGTACTACTATCTCGAGATGCTCCTCTACTTCAGATACGGCCAAGGCCCCATCTGGACCGAAGCCCTGATTGTTCTGTTGGCCGCGGTCGGTTTTATAGCTGCGATGACGAACAAGGGCGTGTCTTCAACCGATGGGCAGCTTCTGAGGTTCATCGCCTTCTACACGATTATCATGACCATAGTTTATTCTGCGGTTCCGTACAAGACTCCCTGGTGTCTGCTGGGCTTTCTGCACGGCATGATTCTCCTGGCCGGCGTTGGGGCCGTGGTTCTGCTCAGACGGGTGCCGAATGTTTTGCCCCGTTTGATCGTTCTGTGCCTGTTGTTCGGGGCTTCCGTGCATTTGATCTGGCAGGCCTATCTGAGCAGCTACAGGTACGATGCGGACAGTCGCAATCCTTATGTCTATGCTCACCCCACGCCGGAAGTTTTTACCGTGGTTCAGAAAATCCAAGAATACGCCGGCGCTCAAGAAGACGGCCGCAACCTGCCCATCGAGGTCATTTGTCCCGGGGATGACTATTGGCCGCTTCCCTGGTACCTGAGATCTTTCAAGCGGGTAAGCTGGCGGAATCAAGTCGCTGATGATGCAAATTCGGCGCCGCTGATCATTGCCGCGCCCGATGTTGAGGGGGCATTGACCAGGAAGCTCTATACCCTCATCCCTCTGGAAAAGCGTCAAATGTACCTGTTCCTGTTTGACAAGCCTTACTATGTGTGGTTACGTCCGGGAGTCAAACTGTCTGGCTTTGTCAGGAAAGACCTCTGGGACAATCTCCAGCGGCAGCAGGCTGGAACGGTGCAGGTGCGGACGGCAGGCGAGAAATGAGCGAACAGCGAGAAGAGACTTGTTTTGTTCGGAGCAATTGTCAGCCGATACCCGGCATGATGCGGTTTTCGCATGAGGCGATGGCGACCACCTTCGAGATCCTCGTCGTGCACGAGGATGAGCGTTACGCCCGGCAGGCGGCCGCAGCCGCTTTCGATGAGGTGGATCGGCTCGAAGGCGAGCTTAGCCGATTCCTCGAAAACAGCGACATCGCCCGCATCAACAGCCTGGCTGCCCATCAGCCCCTGCAGCTTGGCCTGGATGCGTTCGCGTGCCTGCGGGCCAGCGCTCAAATGTATGCCCAGACGAACGGCGCTTTCGATGTCACGGTGGGTTCTCTGGTGAAATGCTGGCGCGCCGAAGACGGATCACCGCGCACGCCCTCGCCGGAAGAGCTGGATCGCGCGCGTCTGCGCACGGGCACACATCTTCTCGAATTGGATGAGCGCGAGCACACCGTGCAGCTTTCGGCCAGCCCCGTCCAGGTGGACCTGGGCGGCATCGGTAAAGGTTACGCGGTCGATCGGGTGGCGGAGCTGTTCGGCGAGTGGAGTATCGACACGGCCCTGATTTCCGGCGGCTACAGCTCGATCCTGGCGCTGGAAGCGCCGCCCGGAACGAGCGGCTGGCCGCTGACGTTAAGCGACCCGGAGGATCATAAACACGTGTTGGCGCGTCCTCATTTGCGTGCCGCCTGCCTGAGCGGTTCGGGAGTGCAAAAGGGCGGGCACATTATCAGCCCGCGCACGGGCCGGCCGGTACAGGGCAGACGTGCCGCCTGGTCGTCGGCCCCTGATGCAACCACGGCCGACGCACTCTCGACGGCGTTTATGATCATGGATCTCGATGAAATCAGGCAGTATTGCTCGCTGCATCCAGACGTGCTGGCGATGGTCATTTTGCAGCAAGAGGGCGGCCAGAGGCAGAAGGACACGATCCTTCACTTCGGGCGCTGGGACGAGAACGTACTGCTCAAATGACAGCGGCGCAGAGGCGCTCACTTGTTTGACATGATTCGCCTGATGGTCAGCAGCTCGGAAAGAACGCGCCAGGAGCTTCGGGTCGGTGACAGCCGGCTGTCACGGTCGCAGGTCCAGTCGATGGGAAACTCTTTTATCCGATAGCCCTCTCTTTGCGCCCGCATAATGATTTCAATATCGAATGTGAATCCGTCGGTGACGGCCTCGCTGTACAAGTGCCGAGCGACGTCGCCTTTGTACATCTTGAATCCGCATTGCGTGTCGGTAAACTCTGGGGGGATTCCCATATCGTGGATGACAAGCCAGTGGAATATCCTGGAGCAAAGACGCCGATACAGACTCTGGGCCTTGTCGATGTGGCATCCCCGCATTTTTCTCGATCCGTGCGCGATGTCGCATACGCCGTCTCTGAGCAGGTCGAGCCCTCGCAGCGTGTCCTCGTAGGGCACGCACGAGCCGCTGTCGGCGAACATGACGTATTGGCCGCAGGAGGCGTTGATGCCCGTGCGGACGCCGTACCCTTTCCCACGGTGCTTCTCGTAGTGAATGACGTTTAGTTGCAGATTTGGGGGAATCTGGACTTTCTTCGCGGCTTCCGCGGTGTCATCCCTGCTGCCGTCATCGACGACGATGATCTCTCCGGTGAGCTGGTGATGCTTCAAAAAGGCCGCCGCCCCTTCGATGTCCTGGGCGATTTTCCTGCTTTCATTGTATGCCGGTATAATGATCGACAAATCCATCAATGGGTTCTACCCTTCAATGGCACGTTTTCGCCATCGCAATGCCCGCGCGAGTTCATTCTCGATCCGTCCTTATAATGCTTTCAATATATCCTTGTTACTCTCAGCGTTAAGAATCCGGGTAGAGGTCAGCAGTTTCGTCTGCGTCAGGAGGCTGGGTGTGTGCGTCTTGACCGCCGCTTCCATGTGCCTCTTGTTTTTCAGGGCGGCCAGCGCCTTCTCGAACAGCTTGTGCTCCAGCGGACAGGACAAATCGGCGTCGCTGACAATGCTCAGGAACCGCTTCTTGTTCTTGTCGGTGAAGTCCTTTCCCTGTTTGAGCGCGACATAGACTTCGTACAGCGCGATCAGGTAAATCACCGCCAGCTCCACCGCCAGCCGGTAGAACTTGATGTAATCGACGTCTTTAATGTGCTGCTGGTACATCTTCGAGTTCTGTCCATCCTTGCGGTACTCTTTGTCCGCCGTTTTATACGGCCCGAGCTTCTGGCACGCCCGCAACGTCAGCAGCAGGTTATCGACGGAGTTCTCGATGTCTTGCTCCGAAGGGCACGCGCCGTAGGTTTCGACGAATCCCCGCTGCAAAAAGTAACGGAACCAATCCTCGGCATTTGTTGTGGTCAGGCCCCTGATGCAATCCGCCCACGCTCGAAAATCCTGTTTGAAGAAATCATACTCGGCACCGCTCTTTTCTTCCAGCCGATAGACCTCTTCGTAGAGGAAATAATCCTGGAACACTTCGCACTCACGGTGTTTTTTGCGATTCTGGCCCTCGCGGTAGTAAGGGCCGGCGATGCTGTTGACGACCGGATGGATGATTTGATCGGCGGCGATATGGGTCAGATGTCCCGCGATGTAGGCGAGCTTCTTCATGTCCTCGTTGTACAACTGGACCCGGCCGTTTTCTCTGACCACGTCACTGAAGACGATCTGGACGAGTTTCAGCGGAAACTCGTTGGGCCGCAGTGAATGCAAATGGTACGACCAGGGAGTGACGCCCTTGGCCTCGACGAAACCTTCCTGGAGCAGGTCTTTGATGGAGCTGGCCATGCTGGCATAGTAGTAGAGATCCGGTCCCAGGCTGCCGAGATTCACATACGCCTTGTAGTTCTTGCTTTCGGAGGCGTCGTCCAGTGCCTGTGCGAATTGTGCGAATTCCTCCACCCCCTTGCCCTTGAGCGTTTGAAGCGCCTTATGGGCGATGAGCATATGCGTCACGTTTGCCGGCATCGCATCTTCCTTTCTTTGAACCGTCACCGGGGCCAGGCCAGGGGAAACGTTTCCTCGCGGGCGAACGCATCAATGTGCCCGTCCAGCAGAGCGCAATTGCCTTTTCCTGCCAATAGATTCGCGGAAGGAGCATGATGAAAACCGCCGATGACGTCCCAGAACTGGCCCACGCCACCGGGACCGGGTTTGATCAGCTGGTAGCTGCCGGTCTTGCTCAACCAGCCCGCGATCATGGAGTCGTCGCCCGGGATCATGTACGTATCGTTGAGCCCGGAGACGTTATAGGCGGTGTCCACCAGGGCGCTTTCCTCGGTGAAGGAGAACGTCCCTGCAGGCCGTTTGACTTGCGAGAGCTTCAAAACTCGTGACTTTTGGGTGCTGCTTCCTGTGCTGCCCAGATACGCGTTCATGGTGTAATTGTACCAGGGCCTGTAGTTTTTGAGCTTGCCGGCGTCGGCTTGATAGAAGTGGTCCTGGGAAGTCTGGTGGGCAATCCGGGAAAACGTCGGGCAGATGAAGGCTCGCGCGTCCTGCAGGTACGCGAAGAAGGGTCCGGCGTATTGCGGATGGTTCCTCAGATACAGGTCCCCATTGCACCAGCGCAGATGGATGGGGCTGCTCAGTCCCGCCTCCACGGGATACGCGGTCGTCTGTGAGAAATAAACACTGCCCGGATTGCAGAATTTATCGTCGTTGTCTCCCGTGTACATCAGTACTGCAACGGCGTAATTCTTCAGGTTGGATTGGCACACGGCGCGCTGCCCTTGCTCCTTGGCCTTCTGGAGGGCCGGCATAAGAATCGCCAGCAGAAGGGCGATCACTGCAATGACGACCAGCAGCTCTATGAGCGTGAAACCTTCTTTTCTCTGCATCGCAGTATCTCCTCCGAGGAGGTTCGTTCGATATTCTTTATTTATCATCTGCGGCGGCATAACCATGCTCTAAGAATTCATCATAGCAGGTTGAAGGAAGAATTGCCACCATTTTTGAGTTTCGCAGCCGTTGAACTTGACAGGCCGCCCTTGAATTCCCGCGCGCCGCCGGATATGATCCGTGGACGAAATGGTCCCCGTGGACGTTTAGTGTGTGAAGCAACGCTTCTCAAAACCGGGAAGATCGCAGTAGTACTTGGTGATTGATGCCTGAGAGCCTGAAGAAACTGAGCCGAAGTCTGTCGAGAATCTCGACTTGGCTGGACTGCGACAAGGTTCCCTGGGTGATTGCAGGCCCTTGCAGTGCCGAGTCCGAGGAGCAGGTTATTTCGACGGCCCGCGAATTGACACAATCGCCCCATGTGAAGGTCTTCCGCGCGGGAATTTGGAAGCCTCGAACGCGGCCCAATACCTTCGAGGGCGTCGGCAAGGTCGGCCTGGAGTGGCTCAAAGCGGCCAGGGCCGAGACCTCTCTGTTGACGGCCACCGAAGTGGCGAACGCCCGGCACGTGGAGCTTTGCCTGGACCATGATGTTGACGTACTCTGGGTTGGGGCGCGAACGACGGTAAACCCGTTTGGCGTCCAGGAGATAGCCGACGCCTTGAAGGGCGTTGATATCCCTGTGCTTGTCAAGAATCCCGTCAACGCCGAATTGGGCCTGTGGCTGGGAGCCCTCGAGAGGCTGCATCAGGCCGGCGTACGAAAACTTGCCGCCATACACAGGGGCTTCTCGACCTACGTGGAGATGGAATACCGTAACCATCCGAACTGGCAGATTCCCATCGAGCTCAAGCGACTCGTGCCGGATCTGCCTCTGATCTGCGACCCCAGCCACATCGGCGGCAGCCGGGAGTTGATCGAACCCATCTCGCAAACAGCGCTGGATCTGGGCATCGAGGGTCTTATGATCGAGACGCACATCGACCCCGACCGGGCACTAAGCGATTCCAAGCAGCAGATTACCCCGAGAGTCCTCATCGAAATGCTGGACAGGCTGCGAGTACGAAACGCCGAGATCGAAGACCAGCACGTCAAGGGACAGATGGCCCACCTGCGCGCCCAGATCAGCCATGTAGATGCGCAAATCATACAAGACCTGGCGGCCAGGATGAAATGGGTCGAGGAGATAGGCAAGCTCAAACAAGAACACAATATCCCCGTTCTTCAGATTCACCGATGGGAGAATCTCCTGCACGACCACATGGCCAAGGCGGAACAGCTTGGTCTTGACAGCGAATTCGTGAAGGCCGTCTTCGAGTTGATTCATGCCCAGGCGGTCAAGAAGCAATTATAAGGGGCCTTGCGGCCGAAGAAAGATTTCACCAGGAAAGGAAAAGACATGATTGAGAAACGCAAAACCATCGTTGGGACGGCGGTTATCCTGAGTGCGCTCATTTTCGTGGGCGTCTCGTTTCTTCCGAGCGCCTCCAAAACGGTAGCCCAGCGCGGCAGCGGCATCGATATTCATCCGGACGCCGACGTGCATCCTTCGGTGATACTGGAGGGAAGGGTGACGGTGGGGCCCTACACGAAAATCGACGCCGGGACAATCATCACCGGAAACGTGACCATCGGCCATCACAGCCTTATTCGCTGTAACGTGACGATTCGCGGCACGAACACGATCGGCAATTACACGCACATCTACGACAATGTGAACATCGAAGGGGGCCGGCCCGCCCAGGTGGGCTCTTCGAGGGCAGAGGTGCCTGACCGCTCCATCATCGGCGATGGGTGCTGGATCAATCATGGCGCCACGATGCACGGCACGCAGATTGGTGACGGCGGGGCGGTCGGCCTTAACGCCTGCTGTGATTACAATACGAGGATCGGCAAAGGCGCGGTCCTGGCGAACGGCAGCGCGACGCACGTTGACCAGGTGATTGGAGACAACTGCTTCGCGGAGGGTGTGCCCGCCGTTGTCAGGAAAGAGAATATCACGGAGCAGGATCGCTTGGACTACTTCGGCGTGCTCCCCTCCGGCTGGACCCGTTACGAGGCCAAGAGTTTCGAAGAGAGTATTCGAAAGAGAAAGGGCGTTCAGTAGAAGGCGCATGGAGCGAAGTGCTATGGAGAAGTCAGGTCAGGACAATTGCCGGCGCGTCGGGCACGTGAAGGATGCCTCGTTGCAGTATTGCCGGCGAGAATTTATGAAACGCATGGGGTTGGCAACTGCAAGCGCCGCCGTTGCCGGCCTCGGCGATGTTTTCGCCGCTCCTCTTATAAGCAAAGGGACACCTGAGTTCGATTTCTACCGGGACCGGGCTATGGGCTGTTGGCTGGGTGCGGCCATCGGCGACGCCATGGGAGGTCCCGTCGAGTGTCAACATTACAAAAGGATTGAAAGGCACTACGGGGACTTCACAGATTTCCTACCCTACAAAAAACCGCCCGGTCTGCTGGACCTGCGTCCGGGTTATGCCCTGTACGCAACGCCCGGCAGCATCACTGATGATACCTTCATCCGGCTCGATCTGACGCGGTTCTATCTCCATACCGAGCCTCCTTACACGCCCGCACAACTGGCTGATTATTTGCTGAAACACGCAGATTTCAGCAACTGGTGGGGACAGGCGGTGAAGGTTCTGAGACGGATCGAACAAGGCCAGGTCAGCGCCGAAGAGGCCGGGCTGGATCACATCCAGGGAGGAGGCGGGGACGCGGACAGTATTGCCACAAATACGGCAAGTTGGCTTGGGGCAATCTCGGGCGAGTCGGTCTGGCCGAAGAAATGGCGTCAGAACGTGCAGGAGGCGAATTTAATTGAGGTGGATTTACGGAAGACGCTCGACGATCTTCTCGCTGTGGCCTTGAAGAACGGCAGTGTGCGCACAGAGAAGATCATGCCTTAAAGGCGCCAAGAGCTTCCGCGTGTTTTCCAAGAAATGTTCAGGATTGAATCCCCCGTTCAAGGACGGTCATTCTGCGTCTCGGCGCCGGCGGAGGCAGCCGAGCAACATTTTGTGCTTTACAGAGGGACCGGGACACAGAGGTTGCCGTCGCTTTTGGCTGTGCGGCCGCAACGGCCACAGCGATACTCCGGCTCTTCGACCAAAACACTGTACTGCTGAACATCGCTCAACTGAAAACCCTGTGATATGATGTAGCACAGGTGCTCGCTATGTGTCTCGGAATGGCATTCCGTATTAGATTCTGCGATCTTGATAGCCATGATAAGCTCGTCCTTACCGTTCAACTTCAATGTAGAACTCTATACGTCCCCTTTGTGGAAGAGGTTCACGCGGTTTGACAAGGAAAGACGATTTGGGAAGGCCAGGTCAAGCAGCAACGCAGGCGCAGCGCCGCTCAGAGCAGGAGGTTCTGACTGGGATTGTGCGGTGCAGCGGTCGGCACACATTGAAGTGTAAGTCGTTGTCAGTATGATGGTTGGTGACCGGCGAGTGCTCCTCCGCGTCACTCGCCCGGTCACCTTCGACCCTCGACTCTTGTGGTATTTTATCGGCAGCAAGCCCGGCGAGGTTAAGTTGAACTGAAAAAACATTGAATCATCGGCCCGGTGTGAATTTGGCGGAGTGTTGCAGCCCGGACGTCAAGGCTTTTGAAGGCCGCCGGAGGTCAGCAATGTGTGAAAATATTCCCACGTCCATGCCTTTGAACCGTCGGGACGGATCAGCCAGAAGCCGCGGACCGAGTCCTTGCTTTTCACCGGCGGCGACTGGTTCGGGTCCTGTAACTCATTGCAATACAGTTGCCAATAGACGACGTAAGGACAACCCCAATCCAGGGCTGTCTCGACGGCGGCGGGGATCGCCTTTTGGATTTGCTCGGCGGAGAATTTGTTCTCGGGCATACCGAACTCGCCCACATAGACGTTCTTTCCGCCGAAGGCGGGACTGTCGGGCGCGTGGGCCGCGATGAAATCCAGCGCCTCGCGGAAGACATTGGGGTCCTCGAAATGCTCCGTTGCGGCGTCCCACGCAGAATATGAGACCAAATCCAGTTTCGTATAGGGCAGGACCGTGTTCGCGACGTTGGGCTTGTTTTCTTTCATGGAAGCGACGACGCGGTTCACCTCTGCCGCGTGGAATACCCGAACGCCGTGGGTTCCGATTTCTTCTCTGGCTTGGTTCACTCCCGCCTGGCGTGCGTTCAACCAGTCGATCATGCCCGCGATGGCCTCCGGCTGCGGGTCCGCGTCTCTGTCGTAGTTGCCGCGAATCAGCCAGTCGCCTTCCCAGTGCTGCAAAATGAATGTCTTGCCCGTCCTTTTGTACGCGGTCAGCAGGTATTTGCTTAGTTCATAGAACTGCCGTTGCTCATCCAGCTTCTGCTCGCGGGTCAGGCCCTTCCTCCAGTAGGGGTCGTCGCGTCCCACTGAGAAACACATCAGGATATACGTGGTAAAGGGCTTGTCGAACAATTGCCTGAAATAGGGCGACTGCGCCATCTCGACGAGGCTGCCCATCGTGGGCCATTGCGAATTGAAGGCGTACGAGCGCTGGGGATCGTGGAACCAGACCTTGATGACCCGCGAGCCCAGGGCCAGAATCTGGTCGGCGCCCTCGTTCAAGAAATCCTTGTCCGTCAGATAATATTTGCCGTCCACGTGCGTGACGCCGACGATGTCGCGCAACTCTTTTCGTGCATTGGCTCTGAGGCTGTGCGGCCCGGAACCGATGCAAATTCCCACTGACAAGATGGCCAGAAGATAGCGTCGCATTTTTTGGCCTCTGTGATATGGTAATGGCGGCAGCGGATTATTTCCAGACGTTTTGGCAGGAAATCCTCGTGCAGGCCCGCGCCGCCGGGAAATGGGCGAAAACTATTGAGGGTGTCGAAGGGCCGAAGTATAATCCGGTAGCCATTTGGGGCGCAAGGACGATAGTGGAAAGTGGACGTTTTTTTTGCTGGCGTAAAGCATAACCTTTGGTGAAAGGACTTGTGATGAGCTGTGTGAATAGAACGAGTGTTGTTTTGCTGGCCGCAACAGTGGCGATTTCGCTGGCCGGCTGTCACGCACAAGAAAGAGGGACGAAAATGAATATCAAGAAGGCTGAATTCGGCAGGACCAAACGGGGCGAGGTGGCGCACATCTACACGCTTACAAATGCCAACGGCTGCGAAGTTAGAATCACCAACTACGGCGGTATCGTCGTTTCGCTGAAAGTCCCCGACAAGGCCGGCGAACTTGCCGACGTTGTTCTGGGATATGAGACGCTGGACAAATACATCGAGAAAACGCCATACTTTGGTGCTCTTGTCGGCCGGTATGGCAACCGGATAGGCAAAGGCAAATTCACCCTCAATGGCAAAGAATATACATTGGCGGTCAATAACGGCCCCAACCATCTGCATGGCGGTATCATTGGCTTCGATAAAGTCGTGTGGCGCGCCAAAGAGACCAGGAAGCCCGAAGGCGTCGGGCTCGAGCTTACCTATCTAAGCAAGGATGGGGAGGAAGGGTACCCGGGCAATCTGTCTGTCACCGTTCGGTATCTTTGGACCAACGACAACGAGCTGAGGATCGACTACGCGGCCACCACCGACAAGCCGACCGTTGTGAATCTGACGAACCATTCCTATTTCAATCTTGCCTGCAAAGGGGACATACTTGGCCATGAGCTGATGATCGACGCCGATAAATTCACGCCGGTGGATGAGGGGCTGATACCGACCGGCGAGCTTCGCAACGTTGCGGGAACGCCGATGGATTTTCGAAAGGCTACGGCTATCGGCGCCCGCATCGAGCAGCCAGACGAGCAGTTGAAATTCGGCCTCGGCTACGACCATAACTGGGTGCTGAATCGCTCCGGCTCGCTTCGGCTGGTTGCGCGCATGTATGAGCCGACCACCGGCCGGGTGCTGGAAGTGTACACCACCGAGCCGGGTGTTCAGTTCTATTGCGGCAATTTCCTGGACGGCACCATTACCGGAAAATACGGCACCGTTTACCACAAACGCTATGGCTTGTGCTTAGAGACCCAGCATTTCCCGGATTCCCCGAATAAGCCGAGTTTCCCATCCACAGTGCTCAAGCCCGGCGAAAAATACGCCTCGACGACGATCTACAAGTTCGCCACAAAATGAGACGGCAGAATCATAGGGTGGACCTCGGCCCGCCGATCCGACTCAGGATTTAGCCTTTGCCAAGGGGAAGGCGTCGGATTCGGTCCGGACTGTCTCGAACATCTCGTTCATCTTGGCGACGAGCTCGGGGTTCTCCTGGGCCAGGTCGTGCGATTCGCTGATGTCTTTTTCGAGGTCGTAAAGCTCGATTTTTCTGCCGGGTTTGAGGCGCAGGGCCTTCCACTTGCCCATCCGGATTACCTGCTGGCCGTTCAATTCCCAGTATAGATATTCGTGCTCTTTCTGCTGCGCCGGTTGCCCGAGCAGGGTGGGCAGCATGGAAATACCGTCAATGTCCGGCGGCGGCTCGGCGCCTATCAGTTCGCAGCAGGTCGGCAGAAAGTCCCAGAACGCTGAGATGTGATTGCTCGTGCTGCCGGCCTTGATTCGGCCGGGCCAGCGGGCGATATAGGGGACGCGGATGCCGCCTTCATAGACGGAAGCCTTGAGACCTCGCAAAGATTTGGCGCTCTCGAAGAACGCCGAGTCCGTGCCGCCGTTGAAGGTCGGGCCATTATCGCTGGTGAAGATAACAAGCGTATTATCGTCGAGGGCCAGCTCCTTTAGCAGGGCCATGATCTGTCCTACGGAGCGATCCATTCGCGTGACCATCGCCGCATAGCAGGCGCGCGGATTCGGATGGGGGAAATATCCTTTGCCGCCCGTGTAGGGCGGGTCGGGCCACAGGCCCCGATATTCCGCCAGCGAATCCTCCGGCACCTGAAGTGCAGCGTGCGGTATGGTGAAGGGTACGTACAGAAAGAACGGATGGTTCCTGTTGGCCTTGAGGAATTTGAGGGCTTCGGCGGCGATCAAATCGTGCGAGTAGGCCCCCTCTTTGCCGTCCTTGTTCGCTTCGATCCATTCGACTTGGCCGTCGCGCCAGAGGTGATTGGGATAGTACGTATGGGCCTGGCGCTGGCAGATATAGCCGTAGAAGTGGTCGAAGCCCTGCTTGTTCGGGTCTCCCGTGGTGCCGGCACGCCCGAGGCCCCATTTTCCGAACGCACCGGTCGTATAGCCTGTGTCTTTGAGTATCTTGGCGACGGTGACTGTGCCGGCCTCCAGGGGCCATTGCCCACCAGTCGTCGAGCCTAACTCCCATCCTTCCTTGCCGCCGATCTGCTTGTTGTTGCGAATCTGGCCGTGACCCGAATGGAGGCTGGTCATCAGCGCGCAGCGCGAAGGCGCGCAGACTGGGTTGCCCGAGTAGTGCTGCGTGAGCTTCATGCCTTCGGCGGCCAGCTTGTCGATATTGGGCGTGCGTATCTTCGTCTGGCCGTAGCAGCCCACTTCGGCATAACCCAGGTCGTCCGCGAGGATATAGACGATGTTGGGTTTCTTCTTTTGCCCGGCGGCCGTCTGAATCATATCTGAGCGGCAAGACAAACTCAGGGTCGCGGCGCCGAAGCCGATGGTTTTTAAGAAATCGCGTCGTCTCACTGTGAACCTCCGTTTTGATCGAGTGGCATTTGCAGACTGGAGAAAACGATGTCTGCGACCTTCATGCGAACGGGTTTCGCGCTTCCGTCATCTTTGGGATGGACTCTATTGGCAAGAATAATCACGAAGGTTTTGCTCGCCGGGTCACAGACGATGGACGTGCCGGTATAGCCGGTATGGCAAAATGCTCGTTCTGAAGCATAAGAGCCTTTGACCCAGGAATAGCTCGACTTTACGTCGAAGCCGCAGGCCCGGCCGAGAGCCTGCTCCGTCGTCAGCAAGTTTATCGCCTCGGTGCTGAGAATCCGCTTACCTTTGTAGATACCGCCATTGAGCAGCATCTGGCAGTATATCGACAGATCGTGGGCATTTGAAAAAAGCCCTGCGTTACCCGATACGCCCGCCATCAATCTGGCCAATGGATCGTGGACGGTCCCGCGAAATAACGGTCCGTCGGCGATCTCGGACCCTGCAATACCTTTCCGCCACGATTCCGGCGGATTATAAGTGGTGCGTTTCATCCCGAGCGGGGCGAAGATGTTCTCTTGGCTGAAATCGTCGATGCTTTTTCCGCTGGCGACTTCCACGATCTTTGCCAGCGTGATGTAGCCGAGGCAACTGTAGCGAAATTCTTCTCCCGGCTTGCTCGCGGCTTGCAGGCTGCATATCTTCTCGATGACCTTTTCCGGACACGGGGTGCCGAATTGCTCCTTGAGCGCGTCGGCATTCGTATAAGCCGGCAACCCCGACGTATGGGTCAGCAAATGCCTGATACGGACCTCCTGTTTGCCGTTGCAGGCAAAAGCGGGCAGATACTTGCCCACGTAGTCGTCCAAGTCTATTGCGCCGCGGTCTTTTAGAATCATGATCGACGGGGCGGTGGCGATGGGTTTGGTCAGAGAGGCCAGATCGAAGATGGTGTCCTTGCCGGCCGGCTCGACGTTGGGTTCTATCACTTGGTGGCCGAAGGCCTTCCAGTACAGAATCTCATCTTGCTGGCCCACGAGGACCACGGCGCCGGGGAAGTTGCCTTTTTCGATTTCCTCCTCGACGATCTTGTCGATCTGCTCGAAGGCCGGCCTGGGGGCTTCCCGCTGAACCGGCCGGCAGCACATTGAAAGGCCGGACAGCACCATCAGGAATGCTATCGTTACCAATCGTCTCATCAGGCACATCTTATCGGGGCCTGCGCGGATTGTCACTGCATTTCTCAGTCTTCCACTTGCCCTGGGTCGGCAAGTCGTTTAAAGTCTATGCCGATGGAACAAACCAGAGCAACCAGAGTAGCAATCGTCGCCGTTCTCTTAGCAGGTATCTCGGCCTGCCAAGGCGCAGTTAAGACCGGGCTGGACCGCGTGGCCGAATACCGACAGGTGTTTGAAGGCAAGCGACTTGGAATCGTCACCAACCACACGGCGTACGACAGCGAAGGCAAGTTCATCGTAGATGTATTTCAGCGCGTCTCCGGCGGGAAGGTTGCAGCCCTTTTCAGTCCCGAGCATGGCCTGTGGGGCAACGAGCAGGCGGGCGACAAAGTCAACAGCCAAATCGACCCGATCTATCACCTGCCGATTCGCAGCTTGTATGGGCAGACCCGAAAGCCGACCCCTGAGATGCTGCGAGATATCGACGTTCTGGTTTTCGATATACAGGATGTCGGCGCACGATTCTATACCTACGTCTATACGATGTCCCTGGCAATGGAAGCCGCAGCGGAGAACGGCAAGCGATTCGTGGTGCTCGACCGTCCGAATCCCATCAACGGCTATTGTGTCGAAGGCAACGTCCTCGAACCGGCGTTGGCCAGTTTCGTGGGTCTGTATCCGATCCCCGCCCGGTATGGGGTGACCGTGGGAGAATTGGCGAAGATGTTCAATGAGCAGGGTTGGCTCGCTGGCGGCGTCAGGGCCGACCTCGTTGTGATACCGATGGAGGGCTGGCGCCGCGCCATGTGGTACGACCAAACCGGATTGCGTTTCATTAAGCCTTCGCCCAACATGCCTGACCTTGAAACCGCCGCCGTCTATCCGGGCCTGTGCCTGCTCGAAGGCACGAACGTCTCCGAAGGCAGAGGAACGCAGATGCCTTTCAGGCAGTTCGGCGCGCCCTGGATCAATTCGGGCGATTTGACGGCGCGGCTCAACAAGTTGAACCTTCCGGGCGTGCGCTTCGAGCCGGCGGCGTTCACGCCGACAAGCTCGAAGTATCGGGGCCTGGAATGTCGCGGAGTGCGGATCGTCGTCACCGACAGGGACCGGCTCGAATCCTATTACACCGGCCTCAGAATCGTTGCTGAAATTGCGCGCATGTATCCGCGCAATCTGGAATGGAAAGCCGCACACTTCGACCGGCTGTGCGGGACATCGGCGATTCGCGAGGCCATCGCAAGCGGACGCTCTGCCGATGAGCTGCGAAGCAAATGGAAGCCCTCGCTGCAATCTTTCCTCGAGATCCGAGACAAATATCTTATCTACCGCGATTGACCCGATTTGCCTGTGAGCCGTTCGATAGCCAGCGCGACAGGGGAGGGCACTTCCCGGCCCAGGCGCTGGGCGGCTCCGACTTCTTCAATTGCCTCGTGCAGGGCGATGCAAGCCTGCTCGTAGGTGCACCCCGCCTGCTGAGAAATCAGACGCGAGCCGCGGTCGATGAGTTTCTTGTTGCTCGGCGACAGCCAGACCATCGCGTTACCGATGACCCGGCCCATGCGAACCATCGTTGCGGTCGAGAGCGTATTTAGAACGAGCTTGATGGCGAGGTGATGCCACAACTGCAGGGGTGAATCCGCCAGGTGGCACGGAAAGCAAAATGCTTCGTCGGTGGCGGCGCCGGTATCTGACGAGCCCACGACAAGTGCCGCCTTCTTTTTGTACTGCGAGCCGAGTCTCTCCAGGGCGGCGTGAATCAAATGCTCTTCTTCACCGCCGGCGGCAACAGCTACCAGCGCCGAGTCCGGCGCATCAGTCCGTGAAGGGTCGGGCTCGTTGCCGACCATAAATTTGTATATCTCGGCATTATCGAGTCTGGGCGGCTGGGTCTTCAGATTGGCCGGCGCGTCCAATTCTTCGTAAACTTCGTGTCCCCAGCTTAAGCCCCGGGGCTCGCGCTGCAAAAGCGCGTGCCAGGCGTCCTGCGTGCTGTGGAAGGGGTCTTTGACGAAGGCCCAGGAGCGAGGCGAGAGGTTGTCGCCACTCCTGCGAAAGGCCGGCAGCATGAACGTCGGTGATCGCTCGGTCGTGTCCGTCAAGACATTGAGCATGAACGAATCGGCGGCGTAAGTGAGCAGACCCTTTTGGCGATAGATGTTCTCCTCGAAGATCGTCGCGCGGGCCAGCGCGTCGATTACCTCGGAGCGCGAAAGTTCTTCCAAGAGTTCGCAGAAAAGCCGATGATAATCGGCGGCTCGATGCTCGATGCTCGATCCTCGTCGAGTATCGCGTAGCACGCGCACAAGGGCGATCTCCAACGCGGCACCGACGACGAGCAGCTCGGAGGTGGTGGCCTGCATCCGCGTCGAGCCGGTGATAGCCATCGGGCCTGTCGCCAGGTCGAGCTTGGTGATGCGCGGCTCGTCAATCACCTCGCGCGAGCGTTTCACGTGGCGGCGCAGAACCTCCGTCGGGTTGTTATAGACGAAAAAGACCTTCGCCCCGGCGGCGAGCCCCTCCCACGCGGTGCCGATGACAAACGGCGTTTCTCCGCCTTCAGTGATTGCCACGACAACGTCGCCGGTGCCGACGCCGCGCTCTGCCAACTGGCGCCGCCCAAAGTCGGGGAAATCTTCATAGCCCTCTACTGATTTGATCAGGGCAAAATCGCCGCCGGCCATGACGCTATAGACGCAGTCCTCCATCCCCAAGCTGCACTTGAGGCTGCCACCCGAGCAAAACCGGCGCCAGGCCGCTTCGAGAAGGATGCTCAGCCGGCCAGTGGCTCCGCAGCCTGTGAAGTAGATGCGCTTGCCTGTCTTCAGGGCCTGGCCGAACGCCTCCACGAGCTGCCCGAAGGAATCGTGCTTGAAGGCCTTCTCCATCGCGGGCGGGATGTCCTCGTCCACCGATTGCAGCAGCCGGATCGCTGCCGGCATGTCCTGCGTCGCTGTCTGCGAGAGCGTTTTGGTCTTCGGATGCGAGGACTCCGTCAACAAGTCCCCTAACCGAAAGGCCCGGTCACGGCTCAAAAATTCTTCAGCTCTTCTTATCGCATCCGACATGGCAGTTTCACCGAGATTGAGGATTCACTTCAGGTTGTTCCCTCCGGATCGCTGGCGTCATTCTTTCACCCCGTTCTTGAGTAGCAGCTCGACGATATCTTTGCGGCCCCGGGTTTGGGCCAGGGCCAGGGGCGTTTTGCCTTCGTTGTCTTTTGCATCGATCTCGGCACCCTTTGCGATCAGCAACCCGGCTGCCTTGACGTCATCTTCTTCGACGGCGTAGTGCAACGCCGTCCAGCCCGCTGCGGTCCGGGCATTGACCTCGGCGCCCTTTTCGAGAAGAAGGCCGATCGTCTCTCCGCGGGAAGCCTCTTTCCAGGAGCAGGCGGCCAAGTGCAACGGGGTCCTTCCCTGCGCGTCCCGCGCGTTGATCTCGGCGCCTTTGGCGATCAGGAAATCGGCTATCTGCTTGTATCCCTGGGAGGCTGCTCCGTGCAGCGGCGTCGTTCCATGCTTGTTCTTCGCATTGACCTCGGCGCCGCTGCCCACGAGCACTTCCACCACGTCTCTGGGAGAAAGCTCGGGCGCATCGCTGGGCAGGTGCACGCCGGCACATTCGAGAGCATGGTGCAAAGGTGTGCTGCCGTCCTCGTCGGCGGCATTCACAATCGCACCGCCGGCGATCAGGAGTTCCACAGTGTCTTTGCGGCCGTAGCGAGCGGCCCCGTGCAGCGGCGTTTCGCCTCGCTCGGTGCTCTTTGCGTTCACATTAGCCCCGGCGGCAATCAGCAGTTTGGCTGTATCTGCGTGTCCGTAGCCGGCCGCGAGGTGCAGGGCCGTCTGCCCGAAAGGCCCTTGCGCGTTCACGTCGGCCCCCTTGTCAATGAGCAGCTTCGCCACGTCGCGGCGGCCGTAGCGCGACGCCAGGTGCAGAGGCGTATAGTGTCCTTCTTTTGCGTTGACATCGGCCCCTTCGACGACAAGCGAACGGACTTGGAGAATATCACCGGCTTTCGCTGCCTCGTGGAGAGAAGGTCCCTTCTTCCCACAGCCGGCGGCAATGAGCATCAATACAAATATCGGGCGGCAAAGCGCCATCATTTTCATTCGTTATCTCCCCGTCAGAGGCCGGGGAATCACGGGCCCCAGGTTACCGCATGATTGTAACCGCTGGCCGCTCCGGGTCAATTGAAAGCTTCGCTTGACAACAGCGGGCTTGCCGCCGGGCGTTGGTTGTGCTTTCGGCCCGGTCCATATATAATCCCTTGCGTGATAGTCAGTGTTGAATGGATTGATTGAGGTCTTACGCCACGATGAACAGGCGGATTCGGGAAATAGCGGCCAAGGGCAGGATGCGGGTTGTGGGCCTGATGTCGGGCACATCGGCCGATGGGGTCGATGCCGCCGTCGTCGATATCACCAAACAAAAGGTTCGCCTGCTTGCTTTTGAAGTGTTTCCGTACGGCAGCGCATTGCGCAGGGCGATACTTCGTTTGTGCCGGCCTGAATCCGCCAGGCTGGAGGACATCTGCCACTACAATTTTGTCCTGGGCGAGGTCTTCGCCGACGCCGTGACGAGGCTTTGCTCCCGGAGCGGCATTGCTCCCGCCTCGATCGATTTGATCGGCTCGCACGGCCAGACCATCTACCACAATCCGCGAGGCAAGCCCGCCGTCCGGACGGCGGGCAGGCGCCATGGCGGCAGCGTGATACGTTCGACTCTTCAAATCAGTGAGCCTTCCGTCATCGCGCAGCGCACCGGCATCACGACAGTGGCGGATTTCAGACCTCGCGACATGGCCGCCGGTGGCGAAGGGGCTCCCCTGGTGCCTTACGCCGATTACATTCTGTTCGGCCGCAGCCGGCGCAACCGCGCCGTGCAGAATATCGGGGGCATTGCCAACGTCACTTTCTTGCCCGCTGGCGGCGCGTTGAGTGAAGTGCTCGCCTTCGACACCGGCCCCGGGAACATGGTCATCGATGGCATTATCAGACTGGCCAGCGGGGGCAGGAAGCATTTCGACCGAAATGGGAAGATGGCGGCCCGAGGCGAGGTTGATACGAAGCTGCTGAATGAGATGCTTAAACATCCATTCTTCCGCCGCCGCCCGCCCAAATCCACGGGACGGGAAGAGTTCGGCGACGCTTTCGCCGAAGGTATTTACCGGCGGGCGCGTAAGAAAGGCCTGGCTGACGCCGATGTTGCGGCGACTGCGACGGCCTTCACCGCTAACACGATCGCGCGGGCGTACCGCCGATTTCTGCCTGCGATGCCCGACGAACTGATACTATGCGGAGGCGGGGCGCACAATGACACGCTGGTCGAGATGTTGCGAAGCGAGCTGCCGCAAGTGACAATGCTCTCGACCGAGGATTTCGGCATCAGTGTCGATGCGAAGGAGGCGATATCGTTTGCGATTTTGGCCTGGGCGACGATAAAGGGGATGGCCAACAACGTGCCTGCGGCGACTGGCGCCGCCGGGCCGGTTGTTCTGGGGAAGATCATACCGGCATGACCAAAAAACAAAAAGTCCTGCCGACCACCGAGAAGCGCAACCGCGCCAGCGAGAAGATCGACCGGCTATCGACACAGCAAATCGTCGATCTGATTAGCGCCGAAGATGCGCTTGTCCCGAAGGCGGTGGCGCGTCAGCGCAGGCAAATCGCTGCGGCCATCGATTTGATTGTCGAACGGTTTCGAGAAGGCGGCCGGTTATTTTACGTTGGCGCAGGCACCAGCGGTCGGCTCGGCGTTCTGGATGCTTCGGAGTGTCCGCCGACGTTTGGTGTTCCGCCTTCGCTCGTGCAGGGCATCATCGCCGGCGGGCGGCGCGCGCTGGTTCGCTCCGTCGAGGGCGCCGAAGATTACCCCGAGGATGGAGCTGAATCCATAAAGAAGAGGCGCATCCGCGCTGGTGACGTCGTGGTCGGCCTGGCTGCGTGCGGTATGACTCCATTTGTGCACGGCGCCCTGAAGCAGGCCAGGCAAATCGGAGCCGCGACTATTTTCGTGACCTGCGCGCCGGAAGCCGTCAAGCACATCCCCGCCGGGATTATCATCAATCCCGTCGTCGGCCCCGAAGTGCTTACTGGCTCGACCCGGATGAAAGCCGGCACCGCCACCAAGCTCGTGCTGAACATGCTCACGACCGGTGCGATGATCCGGCTGGGCAAGGTCTATGGCAATCTGATGGTGGACCTCAAGGCGACCAATGAGAAGCTGCGCGACCGTTCGCTGCGGATCGTTATGGAGATGACCAAGCTGAGCCGGCCCCGCGCCGCCAGGTTGCTGGCCCGCGCGCAGGGAAAGGTCAAAGCGGCGATTGTCATGCACTTTCACAAGACGGATTTGGCGGGCGCCCTGCGGATACTCGACGAATGTAACCAGTTCCTGCGCAAAGCCATCGAGGAGGCTTCGTGAATTCCATCGTTGCCCAGACAGGGACACTGAGCGGGCTCGACTGGAGCATCGTCGGCCTCGGCGCGGCGCTGCTGTTCGTCATCTCGTACATTTTCGGGCGAGAGGAAAGGGACACGAACGATTTTTTCCTTGGGGGCCGGCGCATTCCACCCGTCGTGGCGTGTCTGTCGTTCGTGGCTACTGAAATCAGCGCCCTGACGATTGTGGGCATCCCGCACACGGCCTTCACCGAAAACTGGCGATGGCTCCAGTTCCTGGTGGGGCTGGCTCTGGCCCGGCTCGTCGTGGGGTATCTTTTTATCCCCGCCTTCTACAAATACAATTGCACCAGCATCTACGAGTTCTTAGGTCACCGGTTCGGGCCCGCGACGCAGTACACCGGCTCGATCTACTTTTTCATCACCCGCCTTCTGGCTTCCGGCGTACGGCTTTACGCGACGTGCATGGCCGTGGGCGTCATCATGGGCTGGCCTCTGTCCGCGACGATCACTCTTTTCACCGCGATCAGCATTGCCTTCATTGCCTTTGGCGGCATCAAGGCGGTCGTTTGGGCCGGTGCGTACCAGGCCCTGTTCTTCGTTGTCGCTGGCGTCGTGGTCGTCGGTTATCTTGTCCAGCACATCGACGGCGGCCTGCTCACTGCTATGCAGACCGCCTGCGAGGCCGGACGTCTGAGCACGTTCAATTTCAAGTTTGATCTCAAGGACGCCTCCACGTTCTGGGCCTATTTGGCCGGCGGGTTTTTCATCGGCCTGGCCTCCTTTGGGACCGACCAGGAAATGGTCCAGAGACTGCTCACCGTCGAGACGCGAAAGAGCAGTCAGAAGACCATCATCTCCACGATATTGACCGTTCTGCCCGTGTATTGGCTCTACCTGCTTGTCGGCACGCTGCTCTATGTGTTCTACCGGCAGAATCCTTCCCTGCCCCTGCCCGGCGAGCTCAAGGAAATCCTTCCGCATTTTGCGCGAAATGTCTTGCCCGCCGGCTTGAAAGGTCTGGTCCTCGGCGCGATCTTCATGGCCAGCGTCGATTCGCCCCTCAGCTCCCTCAGCTCGTCTTTTGTCATGGATATCTATCGGCCCCTGATCCGGCGGAGCGCCTCCGAAAAGCACTACCTACTGGTCTCCCGCGCCGGCGTGGTCGGTTTCGGCCTGCTTCTGGCGGCTATCGCCGCCGCCTGCGCGCCGGTAGAGAACATTCTCTGGTTTGCCTTCCAGATCCTCTCGATTACGGGAGGCCCCATGCTGGGCGTCTTTCTGCTCGGCCTGCTCACCCAGCGCAGGGCCAACCGCACCAACATCCTCGCGATGCTCGTCAGCACGGCCGTCTGTCTCGTGCTCCTGGTACTGATAAAGTGGGAAACCCTTAAGGTTGGCTGGAGCTGGCTGATCGTCATCGGCACGGCGACGACCTTCGTTCTGGGCTATCTTGTGGCCCGGCTGGGGCAGGGCACCCGACCCCCTCAATAGAGGCCGCCCTGGATTTCATGCGGATACCGCCTGATTTGTGTTACCCGCCGCCGAGTTGTTGCCTCTTATGGGTAGAGAGTTCTCCGTTGCAGGGTAGTTTGAGCCTGATGCAGCCGCAAAAGTGAAGAACACAATAATGCAGGAGGCCTTAACATGAAAACGTTACGATTCATCCGAAAATGGTGGCACAACCTCTGGAGCCTGAACGCGAGCCTTTCAACCGGCATTGACTCGCACACGTGGGACAGCAAAATCGAGATATGGGCAAGCGCCTCGTACAAATGTTGCTGAATCATCCCGAACACCACCACGCCACGTGTGAGCAGACGGATTGAAAGATTCACAAAGTCCGCGTGTTCTGTGAACCGCAGAATCTATCCCGCATTTCAATAAACCCTTTCTCCCACAACTCCTTCCTTACAAACGTCATGGAATGGCAGTTGTTTTTTCCAAGCCGGTTCGGTATCTTGTATCGGGCGCTGCGACGCAGCGTCTGAATCGGAACTCTCAATTGACGAGGACCTGCACGTGGCAAAACGATGGACTGCAATGGAGCTTCTGGATGTTGCCCGGTCGTTCCAGACGACCTGCGTTCTGGCTGCCGGGGTGGCTTTGGACGTGTTCACTTGCCTGCACGAAAAACCGGCGACGGCAAGTGCGCTGGCCTCGGCGCTTGGCGCCGACCTGCGAGCCACGGCCATTCTGCTGGACGCCCTTGCGGCGTTGGGTTTTCTGGATAAAAAGGGTGATCGGTACAGCGTCCCCGAGGATTTGGCACGACTGCTGAGCGAGCGCTCGGCCGAGAACGTCCTGCCCATGGCTCGGCATCAGGCGAATTGCCTTCGCCGCTGGGCCGAGCTGCCGACGGTGGTGCGAACGGGCAAACGGCCCGAGCCCGTTGCGAGCGTTCGCGGCGCAGCGGCAGACCAGGCCGATTTCATCGGTGGGATGCACAACATCTCCAAGCCTATCGCCGATGAAGTTGTCGCTCACTTGCAGCCGTTGAAGCTTCGCCATCTGCTCGATATCGGGGGAGGCCCGGGCACGTGGACGATTGCATTTCTTCGCGCTGTCCCCGGCGCCCGCGCAACGTTGTTCGATCTGCCACCGGTCGTAGCGATGGCGAAGGAGCGGCTCGCCGAGGGGGGACTGCTTGACAGGGTGACCCTGGTGGGAGGTGATTTCTACACCGATGACCTGCCCGCCGGCGCGGACCTGGCCTGGTTCGGGGCCATTTGCCACCAGAATTCCAGGCAACAAAACCGCGACCTTTTTGCCAAGGCGCACGCGGCCCTCAACGACGGCGGCGCCGTTGTCATCCGCGATGTGGTCATGGAGCCCTCACGCATCGAGCCCGCCGGCGGAGCGCTCTTTGCGGTCAACATGCTGACCGCCACCGAAGCGGGAGGCACATATACGTTCGATGAGTACAGCGAGGATCTTCGACGGGCTGGCTTTGGCAAGGCGGTCCTGGTCCACCGCGACGAGTTCATGAGCTCCCTGATCCGAGCCGGCAAGGCGCTAAAGAGGCGTTGATGCGGGGATGCGTGGACTCTAAGAAATTCAAAAATCAAAGTGCAAAATGCAAAATTGAGGAAGTCGTCCCGGCTTGCCGCGACTCCGCAATTTCGATCTTTGATTTTTGGTCTTTGATATTTCAATCGACTCACTAATCATTGTCGAACATTAGGAGGTTGAGGAAGTTTGGAAGATACGTATCATCTCACAGACGATGAGTATGACATATTGAGCCACCGGGCCAGAGGCGGCAGGATACACGTTCTGACCCTGGACCCCGTCCTGGCCGTGGATGTTTGCGAGCGGATCGGCCACGATTCAAGATTGGAGGGCTGTCACCTGATCGCGCCTCGCCAGACGCGGATAAGGCAGGCCGTCGAAGAAATTGAAAGCATGGCGCAGGATACGGTGTTCTCGCGGCTGCTGGTCATCGACGTGCGCAAGGCCACGCTGCCCAAGCTGCGGCGAGCGTACAACAAAGTCGTCGGCTACAATCGCAGGGACCTGAACAAGCTGTGCTTTATCATACTGATAGGCGACGGCCCGGGGGAATTGTTTCACGAGGGCAGGACGCTGGATGTTTTCGTTCCGTATCTGGCGGCGCACCGGGTGGATTTTCATCCCGCCGCCTTCTTCTTCGATCCTTTCCTGCACTACGAGCCTGACGAAATCGAGCACGCCGGCATCGACGATGAATTTGTGCTGGCCGATAAGATTCCAAGGAGGCTCGTTCCCTATTTCAAGGACCAGGATCTCAGGGTGGAAACGATCCGGCGGTATTTCAGGGCTACCGACAAGGATGAGGAGCTCCGCGGCAAAAGGCGCCGAAGGCTCAAGAGCCTGTACAAAAAGAGGATCGCCGAGGAGTTTCCCGACGACCAGGACCGGCTCAAAGCGTGGCTATCCAAAAAGGGACTGCGCTTAGCCAGCGAAAAAATGCACCTGTACCCGCTACACTTCGAGGATTGGGTCCACGACCTGATGCAAAAAGCCGCCCGAGCCAAATCGCACTGAGATTCCCACCCATTCTCAACTCACACGGCACGCCCTTGCGGCACGTCGATCCTGCTTTTATAATTGCTGCGGTCCGGCCTAAGAAGAGATCGCTGTTATCGAGAAATCGAGGAGGCAAGAGATTATGGATAAGAATCCCGCTTGCTCACTCTGAAATTCGTGTTTTCTGAATGTAGAAATACTCACGACGGGGAAGAACGATGGCAAACGTTATAAGCGTGCAATGTACCGGTGCGGGCCGCCATGTCAACGAGATCAATCTGGAAGATGTGCTTGGTACGACGGTCATCCTGCACGGGACCCCGATTGACACGGGCCGGCCGGTGCCTGACCGCATCGTTAGAAAATGCGATACGTGCAACGAGGGCAGGGTCATCATCACGCGCGAGATGATCGAAAAAGATTTCTAACCTCGCACTGTCTTGGCGGCAATCTGTCCCGATGGATTTCTCCGCTCGCGGAACCCGCTGGAATTTGGCGGGCCGTTGGCGTATTATCACTTCGGTCAGGACGGTTTTGAGGCGGCATGGAGAAGATCAGTGGGGTTCTTTGCGAGGAATGGCGTTATGGAAAAACACGAGGCAGGTTCGAGCGGTTGTAAGCGGGGAATCTCCCGCCGGGATGTGATTCGCGGCTCTGCGGCGGCTTTGGCAGTTGCTGTCGTGCCGGCGGGCGTCCTGGGAGGGCCCGGCCGAACGCCAGCGAGCGAAAAGCTCAACATTGCAGGCATCGGCGTCGGCGGGCAGGGGAGCTGGGACCTGGACAACGTCAGCAGCGAGAACATCGTCGCGCTGTGCGACGTGGATTGGGATCGTGCGGCGGGTACTTTCAAGCGTTATCCGCAGGCGAAGACATACCGCGATTTCCGCATCATGCTGGAGCAGGAAAAAGGAATCGACGCCGTCGTGGTTGCGACGCCGGACCATAGCCATGCCGTCGCCACGATGATGGCCCTCAAGATAGGAAAGCACGTCTATTGCGAGAAACCGCTGACGCGCACGGTTCGCGAAGCGCGCGCCATCGCCGCAGCCGCCCGCCAGGCGGGTGTGGCGACTCAGATGGGCAACCAGGGCATGGCGTTTGAAGGCAACCGCCTGATTAACGAATGGATATGGGACGGCGCCATTGGCCAGGTGTATGAGGTCCATGCGTGGTCCGACAGGCCGACGCATAACGGGGAGCTTTTCTGGGCCCAGGGCATCGAGCGGCCGAAGGAGACGCCGCCCGTTCCTTCGACCCTGGATTGGGACCTGTGGCTGGGCCCTGCTCCCTATAGACCTTATCACCCGGCCTACGTGCCCTTCGCGTGGCGGGGCTGGTGGGATTTCGGCTCGGGTGGATTGGGTGACATGGGGATTCACAATCTGGCGCCGGTTTTCTCCGCACTGAAGCTCGGGGCGCCGACGAGCGTCTATGCAAGCTCGACGCTGGTCTATAAAGAGACCTTGCCGTTAGCCTGCACGGTTCACTATGAATTCCCGGCCCGGGGGGACATGCCCGCCGTGAAGCTGCACTGGTACGATGGCGGCATATTGCCGGCGCGTCCGGATGAGTTGGAAGAGGGCCGCGAGCTGTCGGGCGAGGACGGGCTTATCTTCGTCGGCGACAAGGGAAAAATGTACGTCGAGGGCTGGGGCGGCAACAGCCCTCGCCTGATTCCGGAAGCCAAAATGAAGGCCTACGAGCCGCCGCCCAAGACGCTGCCTCGCTCAATCGGCCATCACAGGGAATGGATTGCGGCCTGCAAAGCAGGGTCCGGCAGTACTGCCGGAACGCGCTCGAATTTCGAGTTCGCCGGACCTCTAACCGAGGCAGTCCTGTTAGGGACGGTCTGCGTTCGTACAGGCGGCAAGAGATTGATCTGGGACAGCGCGAATATGAAGATTACGAACGTGCCGGAGGCCAACGAGTATCTGCACTACGAATATCGTTCTGGATGGACGTCATAAGCGCGAGGATTGCAGGGAGGTTGTTTGATTATGGCAAGTAAAGGGAGAGTCAAAGTAGGGATTATCGGCTCGCAGTTTGAGGCGGAGATTCACACCGAATCGTTCCGCATGATACCGGATGAGGCGAAGGTCGTCGCGATTGCCTCGCCCACGGCGGGCCACGCCCAAAAGTTAGCGGACAAGCACGGGATCAAGCGCATCTTTACCGACTACAAGCAGATGCTCGCCGAGAAGGACATCGAAATGGTCACGATTGCGGCGCCGAACTACCTGCACGCGCAGATGACCACTGACATTGCCAACGCCGGCAAGCACGTGGTCTGCGAGAAGCCTCTTTGCATGACGATGCAGGAGGCGGATGAGATGATCGAGACGTGCCGGCGCAAAGGCGTTCTGCTGCTGTACGCCGAGGAGCTGTTTTTCACGCCCAAGTACGTCAAGGCCAGGGAAATGGCCGACCAGGGGGCGTTCGGCAAGGTCTATCTGGTCAAGCAATTGGAGAAGCACTTTGGCCCGCACGCGGCGTGGTTTTGGGACGTCGAGAAATCGGGCGGCGGTGTGTTCATGGACATGGGCTGCCACGGGATTGCCTTTTGCTATTGGTTCCTGGGCCGGCCGAAGATTAAGACCGTCTATTGCCAGATGGCGACGCACGTTCACGCCGACAAGACCAAAGGCGAGGACGATTCGATTTGCATTCTTGAGTTTGACAACGGCGCCGTCGGGCTGATCGAGGATAGTTGGGTCCGCCGGGGCGGGATGGAGGACCGCATCGAGGTTTATGGAGAGGGCGGTGTCACCTACGCTAATCTGCACATGGGCAATGCGCTGCCAACTTATAGTGAATACGGCTATGGCTACGCTGTCGAGAAAGCCCCGACGACGAAGGGATGGACCTACCCGGTCTTCGAGGAGCTGTGGAACTACGGATTTCCGCAGGAGATGCGGCATTTTGCCCGCTGCGTGCGAGGCAAGGAGCAGCCGCAGGCGACCGGCGAGGATGGCCGCCTCGTGCAGGAAGTGCTCTACGCCGGCTACCAATCCGCTGCGACAGGCCGCAAGGTCAAATTGCCGTTCCAGGCCGACGGCGTCCAGCGGCCAATCGACTTGTGGCTCAAAGGGCGGCACGGCGCACAATGAGATTTACGTTGTTTCTATCATTGGGAGATTGGAAAAATGAGAATAGACAGGACATCGACGTCGAGGCGTGATTTTATAAGAAGCTCATTGTTCGCGGCCGGTGCGCTGGTTTGGACATCGCAGAGTCAGGGGCGAGCCGCACAGGCAAAACCCTCCCCCTTGCGGCTGGGCGGGCCGACGTTTGAGAAATACCAGGACCCGGAGGGTTGGGTCAAAGCCGTGAAAAAGCTCGGCTATAGCGCCGCCTATTGCCCGGTCGGCGCCGAGGCTTCAGATGATGTCGTAAAGGCGTATGCCCTCGCGGCGGAAAAGGCGGATATAATCATTGCGGAAGTCGGCGCCTGGAGCAACCCGATCAGCCCCGATGAGAAAACGCGCCTGGCGGCCCAGGAGAAATGCCGCAAACAACTGACCCTTGCGGACCGCATCGGCGCCAGGTGTTGCGTGAACATCAGCGGCTCAAGGGGCGAGCAGTGGGATGGATCTTCTGCGAAGAATCTCACCAAAGAGACCTTCGATATGATCGTCGAGACGACGCGCGCGATTATCGACGATGTCAAACCGACGCGAACGTACTTCACGCTTGAGACGATGCCCTGGGCGTATCCGGATTCGCCTGACTCGTACGTCACTTTGCTCAAGGCCATAGACCGCAAGCGTTTTGCGGTTCACATGGACCCGGTCAATCTCGTGTGCAGCCCTCAGCGGTATTTCGCAAGCGGCGAGCTGATACGCGAATGCTTTGCCAAGCTGGGTCCCTCTATCAGGAGCTGCCACGCCAAAGACATCCTGTTGCAGACAAAGCTCACGACTCATCTTGACGAGATCCGCCCCGGATTGGGCGGGCTGGACTACGCCGCGTTCTTGACGGAGCTGAACAAGATACCCGGTACCCCGCTGATGCTGGAGCATTTGAAGGGCGCGGAAGAATATGAACTGGCCGCCGATTACGTTCGCGGCGTCGCAAAGTCCATCGGGTTGTCTTTTGGTTAATGTGGCAACCGTTTGTAGTGTGCCCTCCCGCAAGGGACGCCTTACGGTGGTAAGGGCATGTCGGAAATAACACCTTACGGCGTCACTACGAACGCGGCAGGTTGTCTGCTCCGTACCGGCGGGCCTCTTTAGTCATGAGCTTTCTCAGCTCCCTTTTGACGTCTTCCGCCAGTTCTGTGGGTTTGTAGGTTTCCAGCAATTTCTCTACCTCGCGGTGGGCACGCTGCCCCAGCGTTAGGGCGCCCGCCTCTTCCCAGCGCGACCTGCGGGCCCGGTCGATGACGGGGCCCGGGAAGAAGTGCTCTTTCCTGAGATGGCGTCGGGTGTGCTCCGATATGAGCAGATGCTTTTCCCGGAGCAGTTCCTGAAAGATATTCAGCGCCGGGAAATCTTCGCGCGGTTCGATCCCGGCAATCATGCGAAAGGCCATCCCGCAGATTTCGTTATCCAGCACGAGTTTCTCAAGAGACAGGCAGCTTTCAAAATCGAGCATGCCGGGGCCTGACACATTGTTGATGCCCGATAGCACCGCCAGCACCGCCCCGATGCCGCTCTCCAGTCCCGCCTGCGCATCCAGCACTTTGGCGTCGCTCAGGCCGATGTACGCCTGGGTGGGCAGGTGAAGGTGCTTGCCGATCTCGTTATATGCGCAGTCGATCATCATGGTTTCGATCGCGCCCATTGGCGTGGTTTCATGCCGGACGTCGAAAATGGCCGGCGAGCCGCCGTAGAGAACGGGGCTGCCCGGGCTGGCTGTCTGGCTGATAACGATACCGCTGAGGGTTTCGGCGGTGTGTTGTATCAGCGTTCCGGTAAGCGTCACGGGGGCCATGAAGCCGGCCAATGGCATGGCGATAAGCTCCACGGGGATGAAATACCGCGCGCAGTCCAGCAGGTTTTGCGAAGTCACCTCGCTCCATTTCAGAGGCGAAGTGGGACAGCACGAGAAGATGGTAAGGGGCTTTTCTTTAAGAGCCGCCGGCGACCCTCGGACGGCGAGCTGAAAATCCTTCATCACCTCGAACGATTCGATTGTGAAGGCGCCGGTCACGACGGGCTTGTTGCCGTAAAGAAGATTGAGAAACAGACGGTAGCTGTCGGAGATTTCCGCCGGCACGTCGGCGGGGATCAACGCGGTGCTCGTCGAGGCGATGTGATCGAGCTGCTCGGCGACTTTTACGAAGTTGACGTAATCGGCCGTGGTGGGCCTGCGCATTGCTCCCGTCTGGGAGTCCAGGATGTGAAGTGCCGTGGAGCCGGGCGTGAAATAGACGTTGTGCCCCGAAAGATCGTGTGTCTGCTTTCCGGCGACGTCGTAGAGGCTGAACGATTTGGGAGCGGTTTTGAGGGATTCCGCAATGACGGCATCGGTGAGGACCGCGTGATTTTTTTCCGCGTCCACCCGGCACCCGCAGTCGGCGAGCATTGCCAGAACGGCTTGGTTGTGAATCTCTACTCCGAGGGTGGACAGGATGTCGGTGGCTTCGGAAATAATCTGCCTTATAAGCTCTTCGGTCAGAAATCGGACGGTCGGTCTCATGGCGGCGCTCCTTCAATCATCATTTGCTCCGGCCTTTCCGGCATAGGATGTTTTCACAACGCGGCTGTGAATATTGGTTCAACCTACATACCAAATCCGCGCCAAAACCACAACCATCGAGCGTTTTTCGTATTGCTTCAAATGAGTCCCCGCCCTGCGTCAATGGCCCGCCGACGGTGGTCCTTACGCCCATCGTTGGCCGAAGTATCACACGCACGACTACTGGTGCCGGACGGAAGTCTCTTGATTGCAGCTGAGGATATCTGTATTATCAGGCGCGTTCTGATATGCGCGACAACCTCGAGGAAAGGTGCAGTTCGGTGAAGTGGCAACCGAATTGTATCAAGCTTGTCCTGAAGGAGACAGAGTATGAGTGGCATTTTTGGAGTGGTCTCGAAGGGGAATTGTGTGGAAACACTCTTCTACGGCACGGATTATCATTCCCATTTGGGAACGGAATACGGCGGTTTGGCGGTCCTGGGCGAAGGGTTTACTCGCCATATCCGTGATGTAAGTCAGAGTCAGTTTAAGTCGAAATTTTACGATGACTACAGGCATATGAAGGGCAATAAGGGAATCGGGGTTGTCAGTGCCTCCGATGAGCAGCCCATCTATCTCAACTCGAAGTTTGGGCCCTTCGCCATCGCGACGAATGGGATTGTCGAAAACGCCGAACAGTTGACGGCCAAGTTGCTGGCCCAGGGAATGTCCTTCAGCGAAGTGGGCAGCAACGGCGTTAATACCACCGAGCTGGTAGCCAAGCTGATTAGCCAGGGAAGCAACTTGATAGACGGCATCGAGAAGATGTTTGACGCCATCGAGGGTTCCTGCTCGCTGTTGTTGCTCAATCGGGCGGGCATTTACGCGGCCAGGGACCGATTTGGATACACGCCGCTTGTTCTTGGAAAGCGGCAGGACGCGTGGGCTGTGACCAGCGAAACCTGCGCTTTCCCAAATAATGGGTTTGAAATAGCAAGGAACCTGGAACCGGGCGAAATTGTCCTGATCAACGAGGATGGCATCGTCCAGAGAAGACCGGGTGGCGGACGTGTGGACCAGATTTGTGCGTTTCTCTGGATATACACCGGCTTTCCGGCATCGAGCTATGAAGGAATAAACGTCGAAATAGTCAGAGAACGATCCGGGCGCTTCCTTGCGAAACGCGATACGGATATCGATGTCGATCTGGTTACCGGCGTTCCTGACTCCGGATTCGGTCATGGGCTGGGGTATGCCATGGAATCGGGCAAACCCTTCAGACGCCCCCTTGTGAAGTACACGCCGGGATACGGCAGAAGTTATACACCCCCATCCCAGCAGACGCGGGACTTGATCGCAAAGATGAAGCTCATTCCGATCAAAGAGGTCATCGAGGGCAACAGCATTGTTGTATGCGAGGACTCCATCGTTCGGGGAACGCAGCTCAAGAACTTCACAATAAAGAAGTTGTGGGATTGCGGAGCCAGAGCTATCCACGTAAGGCCCGCTTGTCCGCCGCTGATGTTTCCATGCAGGTTCAACTTTTCCACGCGTTCGACCAGCGAGCTGGCCGCCCGCAGGGCCATTCGCGCGCTTGAGGGGCACGATATCAAGGACGTTGCCCCGTACATGGACTGCAATTCCGAGAAATACAGGAAAATGGTGGAATGGATTGCCAGGGATTTGGGCGTCTCGACGCTTCGATATCAGACGGTGGACGATATGGTCAAGGCCATCGGGTGCCCCAAAGACAAGCTCTGCCTTTATTGCTGGACCGGTAAATGTCCGAAATCAACACCTCGAAAATTGGCGGTAGATATCGTGGAGACAAAGAAGTCCTCGCAAAGGAAAACGACCGCGAAAACAACTTCGGCCCAGCCGCCCTCATCGTAAGGCCTCATCTGCCGCGAGGCGTGCCCATCGGGCCGGAGCGAGCCAAACAATATGTTTGATTGCAGGAACGTCTTTTGTTAAAATAATCGCTGTGTGTTGTGGCGTACGGGCCGTAATGAATCGCGCTGGAGGTCAGCGATGTCAACAATCACGAAGAAAGAGTTGATAGATCGGATTGCCGGTAACACCCATACCAGATCGGGGATGGTCAAGCCCGTGGTCCAGTCTTTCCTTGATGAAATCATCCGCGAGCTGGTCAAGGGCAACCGACTTGAATTCCGCGATTTTGGCGTGTTTGAGACCAAGGTGCGTCAGGCTCGGACGGCGCGGAATCCAAAAACTCTTGAAGACGTGCAAGTTCCGGCCGCACGGGTGGTCAGGTTCAAGATGGGCCGGTTGATGAAGCAGAAACTTGGCACCGCCAAACGTCAGGAATCGCGCTGACCGATGACAGACATACAACCGATTTTGTTATCCGCCGTTACGTGCGGCAGGGTGATTTTCGACAAGATCTCCGGAATGCCGAGCGTCATCGACATCGTTCAGACGATCGACGCTCAGAGATATCCGGCGCGCCATCCGCAAATCGTTTTCTTTTGCGAGCTCACGAACGGCCACGGCACGACGGAAACGAAAGTTAGACTCGTCGATGCCCAGGAAGACGAGAAAGCCATATTCGAGCGGGCGGGAACCGTCCGGTTCGAGGACGTCAAACAAATCGTGACTTTAGCAGTGAACCTGCAGGGTCTGGTCTTCCCCCGGCCCGGCGAGTATCGCTTTCAGCTCCTCGCCGGCGGCCAGTTGCTCGGAGAGAGACGGATTCTCTGCCGAAAGGTTGACCTGCCGCCCAAGCCCGCGGCTGATGGCCCCCAGAAACTCTGAAAGTCCGAACAAATTCAAAAGTCAAAAACCAAAATGCAAAATTAAGGCAGTCGGCCCGAAGGGCCTCCATAGTTTTGATATTTGATTTTCTCATTTCAGTTTCGTACTGATGGATACGGTTCTTTATATTGTTGCAGGCCCGCTTTTCTTAATCTCCATCGCCGCCCATTTCTACGTAAAGCTTCGCCTTCGCCCGAAGGAAGGCCCGGATTCAGAGGATTATTACTATGAGTTCGAGGACCAGCAGCCCGATGTCGCGCGGTATGCACGATGGTCAAGAATCACCTTCGCGGCTGCCACCGTCGGCGTCTTGCTGCTCTTTGTCGCCACGGTGATCTAGCCCTCTGGTGCGAAACTGCCCACCCTGTGATGCAGAGAATTCCCTGATCCCGCCAGCCGCCGGTGAAGTTATTACTGGACTTTTGCAATTTAGGGTAACGCCAATTGGGCTTTGATGCGTTCACAATTCCAGCCTTCGTTCGTACGGTCAACTACCCAAGAGATCGTGTCACTCAGAGTTTCCTTCAGCACCGCCAGGCA